>Ga0209785_1000065_pt1 | contig 54135 bp, 49 predicted proteins | sample WorMetG1BERMUDA2_FD_187403 | JGI IMG/M metagenome (GOLD analysis project Ga0209785, IMG submission 187403) | Marine gutless worms symbiont microbial communities from Max Planck institute for Marine Microbiology, Germany - Inanidrilus... ...
ATCGCCGCAAAACCAAAAGCCGCTCATCGCGGCGATGCATATCTGCAGCCTTCAAAACCCCTCGGCACCACACTGGCTATCAAGGCCACAAGACACGCTTAAACCGTCCCGCCGTGAGAAATGCGGGCTAGGGGAACCAATGCCGCAACTGGTCGGCCCGCATAAACGTGCGCTTGTCCGGTCAGCGTGGAGGTCGAGCCGGCATTCCTTCATGCGATTTTCCATCTCGTCGCGAGCGCAAGACAGATCTTCATACGGAGCCCTGGCCTTCCATTTCTGTTGCTCAATGACGTAACGACGAAGCGTGGGTGCTTGCCTTTGAGCATGCATTCGGCCTTGCCGATGATCGGCCTTCGCCTTTTCCAACTGTCCCTATCCGCCCACCGGAAGTCCTGGAACCGGCGGTCTGGTTCGCCGCTTTCGTGGCGGCTCAGGCAGGCTTCCTCCAGCGCCGGTGCGATCTTGTCCTCCAGTCGCGAATTGCGCGCCAGAACAAAGACATAGTCGACCTTGCTGGTTTCGCACCAATCCATCGGACTGTCGCGGGCAAAACCGGAGGCGGCGTGCAGTATGATGTGGGTCTTCGGACAGCATCTGCGCTTTGTAGAGGTGTACAGCAAAAAAGAACGTCTCCTGCTGCACCATATTATAAATATTTCAAACTAAAAATATCTCCAAAAACAATCTTTCAGAACAATATATTCAGTATCATTATATTTATAAAATAAAATACGCCATCTGAGTCAATTTATAGATGAAATAATACAAGCTATCCTTTTAGATTGGAGAAGCTGGCAGTTTTACCAGGTGATCTCGGCGCACGAAACTGATTTAGCGACAATAAGCGAACATTGTCACTCATTGCGTGGAGGCTCGGGATGGCAACGACGAGCAGCATCGGGGAACCGGAGATCACGGTCGTCAACGTGTTGACCACGACCGCCAATGGCAACGGCTCCCTTCGCCGGGCTTGTGAGCAGGCGCTGTTCGGGGTGAACGCCAAGCGCCTCGAGTTGGCAGACGAGGGCCGTACCCTCATCGCCTTCCACGCATCCGACGTCGACCAGCCGGTGGACATGGGCATCTCCGACCCGATTGACCGTCTGGAGGGCCTTGTCGGCTGGCTCAAGACGGCAAGCCCGCTGCAAGTGGTCGAAGCGACGGTCAAGGCAGTGGTCAAGGCCCTCGGCCGGGACAAGAACGAAAGGGATGACGATCCCGCCGGCCTGCTCCAGGGCAGGATCGCGGGGACCTTGGCCGACAGCCCGCTCTTCGAAGTGCGGTGGCAGAGGAAATCCTCGGCCTCTCGCCAGTCGCATCTGGCGGAACTGTCACGATCCGAGCGCCGTTGCGGCTTGCGGTCCGGCCTCCTGCGGCGTTGGCGCCATTCCGCCGGATCGGCGCTGTTGAGTGGCGCTCTCCTCTGCATCGCAGTCGCGCCTGCGCTGCTGTTCCAGCCGGGTTCTGCCATGGCCGACTGCAGCGCGCCGCCCTTTCCCGTTACCTGCACGGGCGACGTGGTGAATGTCGACCTTACCGTTGTCAATTCCAACATCGACTTCACTACAAATGTGCTTACGGTTGAGGATCTCACGCGCAATCCCATTAGTGTTGCTCTCGTTGGAAAAGGAGAGAGCACCGTAGCGTTAAGTGTGCTGGGGCCTTCGCTGCAGGTCGAGTTTGACGGCGGCACGTTCGGCCTTCAGGGAGACAGCGCCTTGATCTTCGTCTCCAGCGCCGGTGCAAACGGACTTCCCGGCGACAGTATTGACAGCACATTCAACTCTGTGATCGCCGGAAACGGGCAATGGGCCGGCAATGGTGGCTCGGCCAGCGTCGTCGTGACCTCCGGCTTCGTCAAGACCAATGCAGGCGGAATCATTGCAAGCTCTCAGGGTGGCACAGGCGGTCACGGCGGTGACGCCTCGACCGGCATTGGCAATGCCCAAGGAGGCAAAGGAAACACCGGTGGCAGTTCAAACGGCGCCACAGTCAACTTCAGCCAGTCTGTCGTGCCTGTAACGACTGTCTTCGACAACAACCCTGCAGTTCGAGTGGAGTCCATTGCCGGAGACGGGGGCAATGGTGGATCCGCAAGCGCCGGCGGCGACGCCGAAGGCGGCGATGGCGGCGCCGGCGGTCGCGGTGGATTGGCGACCTTCGGTAGCAGCCAAACGCCGTCCAAAGCGGTTTTGCAGACCCAAGGGGATCAATCCCACGGCCTTCTGGTGCGCAGCTATGGCGGGGGCGGCGGCAACGGCGGAGATGGCAATGGCGTCTTCGGAAAGGGGGCCGGCGGTGCGGCCGCGGGATCGGGCCCTGGCGGGGAAGTTCAGGTCTATCTTGACGGCACAATCGCAACCGAGGGCGCAAGGTCCGATGGAATCCTGGCGCAAAGCGTCGGCGGTTTTTCCGGTTCCGGCGGTTCCGCGTCGGGGCTGTCGACCTACGGCGCCGACGGGCAGAGCGCCGGAGGTGGCGACACGGTGACCGTTTTCGCCCTTGAGGGGAGCGAGATTTCGACCGACGGCGACGAATCGAACGGGATTCATGCCCAGTCTGTCGGCGGCGGTGGCGGCAGCGGTGGCGACATCCAAGGCCTCGTCGCCCTGGGCGGGACCGGCTCGGCGGGAGGCGACGCCAGCGGCGTCGGGGTCTATTTCCAGGGATCCGAGATTTCGACCAGCGGCTACAAGGCGAAGGGCATCTTCGCACAGAGTATCGGCGGGGGTGGCGGTTCCGGTAGCAGCGCACGCGCCGTCAACGCCATCGGTGGTGCCTCCGGGCCTGGCGGCAATGCCGGATCGGTCGTGGTGAGCAATGCCGGCTCAGTATCCACGACAGGCGCCTTCTCTCCCGGCGTTCACCTGCAGAGCATCGGCGGTGGTGGTGGTGACGGTGCCGGTGCCGTTGCACCTTCGGTGTTATTCGCCCATGCGGTCGGCGGCGATGGCGGTGCCGGCGGGGCGGGGGGGCCGGTTACCTATCAGGAGCAAGCGGAGACCATAACCATCTCCACGACGGGGCAGGACTCACCGGGCATCCTGGCCGAAAGCGTGGCAAATGGCGGCGGCAACGGCGGCGGTGCTATCGCCGTCGACAGCGCCAGCCTCGGGATCGGCGTGGCGATCGGAACCGGTGGCGTCGGCGGTAGCGGCAACGCCGCCGGCCAGGTCACGGTGGGGACCGGCGCCACCATCACCACCAGCGGCGACGGCTCGGACGCCATCAGCGTGAAATCGATCGGCGGCAGCGGCGGCAGCGGCGGCTATTCCCTGGCCGGTGGCGGGGTCGCAATCGGCCTCGAGGTCGATGTCGCTGTCGGCAGCATAGGTGGCACGGCCGGCGATGGTGGCGCCGTGTCCGTGACCTCTAACGGCGCGCTTTCCACGGCGGGCGAACACGCCAGCGGCGTCGAGGCGAAGAGCGCAGGTGGCGGCGGTGGCGACGCCTCCCTCGTCGTGTCGGGTTCCGCCTTGTCGTTGGGCGATTCCGGGGTTGCGGTTGGCAAAAGCGGCCAGGCCGGCGGCAACGGCGGCGAGGTCGCCGTGATCGCCGGCGAGTCCATCGCAACGCAGGGTGCGGCCTCTTTCGGCATCGAGGCGCAAAGCCTGGGCGGCAGCGGAGGATCGGGCAGCGTGACCGTGGCGGCCGACGCCGTAAGCGTTGTCAAGCTCACCGTCGCGACACGCGGCGGCGGCGGTGACGGTGGTGTCGGCGGTGACGTCACCGTCGACAGCAGCGCGGACATCAGCACGATGGGCGAGCGCGCGGATGCCGTCAGTGCCCAGTCTCTGGGCGGCAGCGGCGGCGGTTCCGGGGTCGTGATTTCGGCAAGCGTCGTGTCCGCGGCCGCGCTTAACGTTGCGGCCGGCGGCGCCGCCGACGATACCGACCCGGGTGATGCTGGCAACTCGGGCGACGTCAAGGTGACGCAAACGGGCAAGATCACCACCGAAGGCGAGCAAGCGAACGGCATCCTGGCACAGAGCATTGCCGGCACCGGCGGGAATGCCGAGGCCACCATTTCGGCCAACGTCGTCTCCCTCGGCACCTTGGACGTGGGTGTGGGCGGCAGCGGTGGAGCGGCGGGGACGTCAGGCTCCGTCGACGTCGTCAATCAGGGATCCGTCACGACGCTGGGCGCCTATGCCGATGCCATTCGGGCGCTGTCGGTCGGTGGCGACGGCGGGCAGGGGTCCGCAGCGGTGAACTCCACCGGCGCCAGCATCGTAAGCGCCTCCTTCGCGGTCGGAGGATCGGGCGGCGACGGTGGCCAGGCCGGCGACGTCGCCGTGACGAACGAGGGCGCGCTGACCGTCGCCGGCAACTACGGCGCCGCGATTACCGCGCAAAGCCAGGGCGGCAACGGCGGCAGCGGCGGCCTCTCGGTCTCCGCCGGTATCTCGTTCAACCCGGATCCGGCGTTTCCGGCCGGCTCTGTGGATCTGTCCTTCGGCGGCAGTGGTGGCGATGGCGGCACGGCGGGCGAGGTCCAGGTGACTAACGCGGCCGGTATCGTCAACGAGGGCTCGCAGGGCTTTGGCATCAACGCGCTCAGCCTGGGCGGCAGCGGCGGCACCGGCGGCAACAGCTACACCGGCAGCATCGATGTCGCGTCCGAAGTGTCGATCAATGTTGCGGTCAGCGTCGGCGGCAGCGGTGGCGACGGCTCCGTCGGCAATGCCGTCAGTGTCGAAAACAGCGGCAGCATCCTGACGACGAACTTCATGACGCCTGCTATCCATGCGCAGAGCCTGGGTGGTTCCGGCGGCAGTGGCGGTGGCGCCTACGCGCTTTACGGACTGATGGATGTCCTGAATTTGGAGGCTGATTTCGCAATCGAGCTGGCTACAGTCGTCGGCGGCGCAGGGGGCACGGGCATGGACGGCGGCGCCGTCTCCGTGGCCAACGGGGGCCTGATCGAAACCAAGCAGGGCGGCTCCCACGGCATCTATGCGGCGAGCACCGGCGGCGGTGGCGGGTCCGGCGGACTGGCGGCGGCGCTGGCGCTCGATCTCGAGTTCAAGAAGAAGGAAGATGTTCCGGACGAGCCGAGCGACGGTGAAGATGCCGAAAATACCGTGGGCTCGATCAACTTCGTCGCCTCTGTCGGCGGGTCCGGAGGGGCTGCCGGCGACGGCGACAGCGTCGATGTGGTAAACAACGCGGCGATCCTCACCGAGGGGCAGGAGGCCGTCGGCATCAAGGCGCTTTCGACTGGCGGCGGCGGCGGCAGGACCGTCTCCAACAAAGCGCTCTTCGTCAATGCACTTTGCAGCCAACCGCTCGTGAAGAACGTCAAAAAGCTGAATTGCAAGGATCCGGACGATCCGACTCAGGAGGTGCTGTTGGAGTTCGACCTCAAGGTCGCTGTCGGCGGCAGCGGCGGCGCTTCCGGCTCGGGCGGCACAGTGACCGTCGACAACGCGGGCGCGATTACCACCTTGGGGCCAAGCAGCCCGGCCATTTCCGCCTTCAGCACCGGCGGCGGTGGCGGCAGCGGCGGGTCATCCCAAACCAGCCTCGAGCCTTGGATCCCCCTTGACGATGCCCTCGCGCTCGACGCGGCGGTGAACGGCGGCGACGGGGGCATATTTAAGAGTCTGACGGACTACTCGACAGTGGAGGTCTTCGTCGGCGGGTCGGGCGGTGCCCAAGGCGACGGCGGGGAAATCGACATCACCAACACGGAAATCCTGGTAACCGAGGGCGATCAGTCCAATGCGATCGAGGCCTTCAGCACCGGCGGCGGCGGCGGCAGCTTCGGTCAGGGCGGCAGCGGCATCCTCTCCCGCGCCGTCCTCCCCAACAAATGGGCTGTCGGTGGCAGGGGCAGCGGTGGCGGCGACGGCGGCGACATCGTCATCCGGAACGAAGGCACGATCGTCACCTCGGGCGAGGATTCGGTCGGCATCTTCGCCCAGTCGACCGGCGGCGGCGGCGGCGCGGCCGGCGACGTGCAGGGCTTGTGGAATCTTGAGTTGGTCAAGCTCAACTTCGGCGCCTGCCCTGTCGCAACTGGCCGCAGCGCTGATCGCTGGCAAGCCGCCACCAGCCGCGCTCGAAAGGTTTGGTTTTGATGTCGGTGCCGTGTGGCCGGGTCGGTTCCGTTCGCCATAGATTGGCAGAGCCCGACCGGATGCGTGTTCCCGACTCCTGTCATGTGGCGTGTTCGGGTATTCTTTCAACTTAAAAATTTTAAGCTTGAAATATCCTCTGTATGATGGCAGCCTTTCGGCCTAAAGACGCGTGCCATGATGGATGGCCGCGATCAGCTTAGGGAGCCATCGATGCGTATCGCATGCCTTGGGGGAGGGCCTGGCGGCCTGTATTTCGCCATCAGCATGAAACTGCGTGACCTCAATCACGAGGTGGTTGTGATCGAGCGCAACAAGCCGGACGACACGTTTGGCTGGGGCGTGGTGCTGTCGGACGAGACCCTGGACAATCTGCGCGCCAACGATCCGGCGAGCGCCGAGATGATCCGCCAGCATTTCGCTTATTGGGACGATATCGCGGTGCATTATCGCGGCACCCGGCAAGTGTCGACCGGTCACGGTTTTTGCGGCATCGGCCGCCGGCAGTTGCTGCTGCTGCTGCAGGAGCGCGCCCGCCAGCTCGGCGTTGAATTGCGCTTCGAAACGGAGGTCAAAAGCGCTCGCGAGTATGCCGCAGACTTTGATTTGGTTGTTGCGTCGGATGGCTTGAACTCCAAGACCCGAAGCGAATTCGCCGACGCATTCCGCCCGGAGATCGATGTGCGCAAATGCAAATTCGTCTGGCTCGGCACGCATCAGAAATTCGACGATGCCTTCACCTTCATCTTCGAAGAGACCGAACATGGCTGGGTCTGGGCACACGCCTATCAGTTCGATGATGATACCGCGACCTTCATCGTCGAGTGCCGCGAGGATACCTGGAACAAATTCGGCTTCGGCGAGATGGGCCAGGAGGAGTCGATCGCATTGTGCGAGCGGATCTTCGCCGATTACCTTGGCGGCCACAAATTGATGTCGAACGCCAAGCATATCCGCGGCTCCGCCTGGCTCAACTTTCCGCGGGTTCTTTGCGAACGCTGGTCGCATGAAAACATCGTGCTGTTGGGCGATGCCGCCGCGACGGCGCATTTCTCGATCGGTTCGGGCTCGAAGCTCGCGATGGAAAGCGCCGTCGCGCTCGCCAATTATCTGCACAGCGAGCCGACGATGCAGCAGGCGTTCGAGCGCTACGAGGAGGAGCGCCGCGTCGAGGTCCTGCGGCTGCAATCGGCGGCGCGCAATTCAACGGAATGGTTCGAGCATCTGCAGCGCTACCTGCATCTCGATCCGGTTCAGTTCAATTACGCGCTGCTGACGCGCTCACAGCGCATCAGCCACGAGAACCTGCGCATGCGCGACCCGGCATGGATGGAACAGGCGGAGAGCTGGTTTCAGACCGAGGCCGGCGCGCAGGGGCAACGGGCGCCGATGTTCGCGCCCTACCGCCTGCGCGGCATGGCGCTGGACAACCGGGTTGTCGTTTCGCCGATGGCGCAATACCGGGCGGTCGACGGATGCCCGACCGACTGGCATCTGGTGCACTATGCCGAAAGGGCGAAAGGCGGTGCCGGGCTGGTCTATACGGAGATGACCTGCGTCAGCCCCGAGGGGCGCATCACTCCGGGGTGCACCGGCGCCTATGCGCCCGAGCACGAGGCCGCGTGGAAGCGCATCGTCGATTTCGTGCATCGCGAGACCCCGGCCAAGATCTGCCTCCAGCTCGGCCATTCCGGGCCGAAAGGATCGACCCAGCTCGGTTGGGAGGAAATGGACGCGCCCCTGAAGCAGGACAACTGGCCTCTGATGGCGGCCTCGGCCGTTCGCTGGTCCGACGACAGCCAGACGCCGCGGGCGATGGACCGGGCCGATATGGACCTGGTGCGACAGCAATTCGTCGACGCGGCCGAGATGGCCGAGCGCTGCGGCTTCGATATGCTGGAGATCCATGCCGCCCATGGCTATCTGCTGTCGTCCTTCATCACGCCGCTGACCAATCGGCGCGACGATGACTATGGCGGCTCTTTGGAGAACCGCATGCGCTATCCGTTGGAGGTCTATCGCGCGGTGCGTGCCGTCTGGCCCGACGACAAGCCGATCTCGGTGCGTATTTCGGCCAATGATTGGGTCGGCGACCGTGGCGTGACGCCGGACGAGGCGGTGGCGATCGCGGCCATGCTGAAGGAGGCGGGCGTCGATATCTGCGACGTTTCGGCTGGACAGACCTCGATCTTGGCCGAGCCCGTCTATGGCCGCATGTTCCAGACGCCGTTTTCCGACCAGATCCGCAACGAGGCGGGCATGGCGACCATGGCGGTCGGCAACATCTACGAGCCCGACCACGTCAATTCGATCCTGATGGCCGGGCGCGCCGATCTCGTCTGCCTGGCGCGGCCGCATCTCTCCAACCCCTATTGGACGTTGCACGCGGCGGCGGATTTGAAGGACAGCCAGGTGCAATGGCCGCTGCCATACCTTGCCGGCCGCGACCAGCTTGTCCGGCTCGCCGAACGCGCCGACGTTCAGAACCTGAAAGTCTAGGCCATGGCCCAACTCGAGGGAAAGAGCGCGGTGGTCACGGGAGGCGGGTCCGGTGTCGGGGCCGCCATCGCCGAAGCGCTGGCCGAGACCGGCGCATCGGTGACGATTACCGGTCGCAACCGCGAAACGCTGGATGCGGCCGCGTCCCGTCATCCGCGGCTGTCGGCGGCGGTCTGCGATGTCACCGACCCGGACGCCGTCCAGAGCTTGTTCGACGATGTGCGGGCGCGCGACGGTGGCGCCGACATCGTCATTGCCAATGCCGGCGCGGCGGAGAGCGTTCCCTTCTCGAAACTGACGCTCGATCAATGGAAGGCGATGCTGGATGTCAATCTCACCGGCGTGTTCCTGACCATGCAGGCGGGGCTTGCCGGCATGGCGGACAAGGGCTGGGGCCGCATCATCGCGATCGCTTCGGTGGCCGGCCTGCGCGGCTATGCCTATGTGTCGGCCTATTGTGCGGCGAAACACGGCGTCGTCGGACTTACCAAATCCGTCGCGCTCGAAGTTGCGAAAACCGGCATCACCGTCAATGCCGTCTGCCCGGGCTATACGCGCACGCCGATGCTCGAGCGCGCTTTGGACAATATCGTGGCCAAAACCGGTCGCAGCCGCGAGGAGGCCGCCCAATCGCTGTTGCGGCCCAATCCCACGGGGCGCTTTGTCGAGCCGGAAGAAGTGGCCCAGGCCGTGCTGTGGCTGTGCGGGCCGCATTCGGATGCCGTGACCGGCCAGGCGCTGTCGATTTCGGGAGGGGAAGTATGACCGGGGCAACGCCGGAGGCGTCGCTGACGGTGGATCGCGACAAGCAGCGGCTGCGGGTGTGGCTAAGGCTTTTGAAGGTCTCGCGGCAGATGGAGTCGGAAATCCGCGAAAGGCTGCGCGTCGAGTTCGGCACCACCCTGCCGCGTTTTGATGTTCTGGCCGCGCTTTATCGCGACGAGAAGGGCATGAAGATGACCGAGCTCTCTGCCGCGCTTCGCGTATCGAACGGCAACGTCACCGGTATTGTCGAGCGGCTGGTGGCCGACGGCTTTGTAATCCGTGTGCCGGTGAGCGGCGACCGGCGCGCCATGATCGTGCGGCTCACCGAACGCGGCCGCGAAGCCTTTGCCGATATGGCGCGGACCCATGAGGGATGGGTCAGCGGCATGCTGGGATCGCTGAGTGACGGCGATGCCGATCAATTGATCCATTTGCTTGACGGCGTCGCCGTGAAGGGAGGCACAGCACAATGAGTCCCATGGCAGGTCTGAGACCCGAACATTTCGAATGGCATATGGAAGGCCGCGTGGCGGTGATCCGGCTGATGCGGCCGGAGCGCAAGAACCCGCTGACCTTCGACAGCTATGCCGAACTCCGCGACACGTTCCGCGACATGGTCTATGCGGAGGATGTGGATGCGGTCGTTTTTGCCTCCAATGGCGGCAATTTCTGCTCCGGTGGCGATGTGCACGACATTATCGGCCCGCTGCTCGACCGCGACATGAAGGGCCTTCTGGCCTTTACACGCATGACTGGCGATCTGGTCAAGGCGATGGTGGGATGCGGCAAACCGATCATCGCCGCGATCGATGGCGTCTGCGTCGGCGCCGGGGCGATCATCGCCATGGCCTCCGATATTCGGTTCGCCACGCCCGAGGCGAAGACGGCCTTCCTGTTTACCCGCGTGGGTCTCGCCGCCTGCGATATGGGCGCCTGCGCCATCCTGCCGCGCATTATCGGTCAGGGCAGGGCGGCCGAACTGCTGTTTACCGGCCGCACCATGTCGGCCGAAGAGGGCGAGCGTTGGGGCTTTCACAACCGCCTTGTCGATGCCGCAACGCTCGAAAGCGATGCCATCGCTTTCGCCGCCAAACTCGCCGCCGGGCCGAATTTCGGCCATATGATGACGAAGACCATGCTCAAACAGGAATGGGCGATGTCCATCGACGAGGCGATCGAGGCCGAGGCGCAGGCCCAGGCGATCTGTATGCAGACCGCCGATTTCCGCCGCGCCTACGAGGCCTTCGTCGCCAAGGAGAAGCCGGTCTTTAAGGGGAATTGACCATGGCCGACCGCAGCTTCCTCAATTGGCCGTTTTTCAACGAAGAGCATGCGGCCTTATACGACCGGCTGGACCGCTGGGCCGACCGTCAGCTGGCCGATCTCGATCACACCGACCTGGACGGTTGCTGCCGCGCGATTGCCGCGCGACTGGGCGATGGCAACTGGCTTCTCAACACGGCGGTCGATCCCGATGCGTCGGATCGGCCACTCGACGTGAGGACGCTTTGCCTGACACGCGAGATCCTGGCTCGCCATGATGGGCTTGCCGATTTCGTCTTTGCCATGCAGGGTCTCGGCACCGGTGCGCTGTCGCTGTTCGGTTCGGCCGAGCAGCAGCGCCAATGGCTGCCGAAGACGCGGCGCGGCGAAGCGCTGTCGGCCTTCGCTCTGTCCGAGCCGCGCTCGGGCTCGGACGTCGCCAATATGGACATGACCGCAGTGGCCGATGGCGGCGACTATGTGCTCAACGGCGAAAAGACCTGGATTTCCAACGGCGGCATCGCCGATGTCTACACCGTCTTTGCCCGCACTGGCGAAGCGCCCGGCGCCAAGGGCATCAGCGCCTTTGTCATGCCGGCGGACACGCCGGGGCTGCGGGTCGCCGAAAGGCTGGAGGTGATCGCGCCGCATCCGCTGGCACGCCTGGCCTTCGAGGATTGCCGGGTGCCTGCCGACGCCATGATCGGCAGGCCGGGCGAGGGTTTCAAGATCGCCATGTCGGTGCTCGATCTGTTCCGGCCGACCGTGGGCGCCGCGGCGCTCGGTTTTGCCCGTCGGGCGCTGGATGAGACCCTGGAAAGGGCTGAGGCGCGGGAGCTTTTCGGCGCGCCGCTGAGCGCGCTGCAGATGGTTCAGGGTCACATCGCCGATATGGCACTGGACATCGATGCCGCCGCGCTGTTGATTTACCGGGCCGCCTGGACAAAGGACAGCGGGGCGGCGCGCATTACCAGGGAGGCGGCGATGGCCAAGCTCTACGCCACGGACCGGGCGCAATCCGTCATCGATAAAGCCGTGCAGATCCATGGCGGCGACGGTGTGCGCCAGGGCCACATCGTCGAAAGCCTGTACCGCGAGATACGGGCGCTGAGAATTTACGAGGGCGCGTCGGACGTTCAGAAGGTGATCATCGCACGTCAGGCGCTGGCCATGGCGGGAGGCGCGGCATGACCGAGATACGCCTCGGCCCCACGGCCCACACCGATACGTTTGCCAGGGACAGCCTGCCGCCTTTCGATAGCTGGCCGGATCTCAACTGGCAACGGTTCGACTATCCCGATTATCTCAATGCCGCCGTCGAGCTCACCGATGCGATGGTCGACAAGGGGTTCGCCGACCACACCGCGCTGATCGGCAACGGGCGCCGCCGCACCTATAAGGAGCTGTCCGACTGGACCAACCGTATCGCCCATGCGCTGGTCGAGGACTACAGCGTCGAACCCGGCAACCGCATCCTGATCCGCTCTGCCAACAACCCGGCGATGGTCGCCTGTTGGCTGGCCGCCACCAAGGCCGGCGCTGTCGTCATCAACACCATGCCGATGCTGCGCGCCGCCGAGCTCGGCCAGATCGTCGACAAGGCCGAGGTCTCGTTGGCGCTCTGCGACACGCGGCTGATGGACGAGTTGGTGAACTGTGCCAAGGAGAGCCGCTTCCTTCAAAAGGTGGTCGGTTTCGACGGCACCGCCAATCACGATGCGGAGCTCGACCGGGTCGCGCTCAACAAACCGGTGCGTTTCGAAGCGGTCAAGACCGGCCGGGACGATGTGGCATTGCTCGGCTTCACCTCCGGCACGACCGGCGAGCCCAAGGCGACCATGCATTTTCACCGCGATCTTCTGATCATCGCCGACGGCTATGCGCGGGAGGTGCTGGGCGTGACACCTGACGATGTGTTCGTCGGATCGCCGCCGCTCGCCTTTACCTTCGGGCTTGGCGGGCTGGCGATTTTCCCGTTGCGTTTCGGTGCCGCGGCAACGCTTCTGGAAAGCGCGACGCCGCCCAACATGATCGATATCATCCAGACCTATGGGGCGACGATCTGCTTTACCGCGCCGACCGCCTATCGCGCCATGCTGGCCGCGATGGAAGAGGGCGCGGACCTATCGTCGCTGCGCCTGGCGGTGTCGGCCGGCGAGACCCTGCCGCCGCCGGTCTATGAGGCGTGGATGGAACAGACCGGCAAACCGATCCTTGACGGCATCGGCGCGACAGAACTTCTGCATATCTTCATCTCGAACCGGCTCGGTCGATCAGCGCCGGGTGCCACCGGTATTCCCGTCACCGGCTACGAGGCGCGCATCGTCGACGACGATATGCATGAGAAACCGCACGGCGAACCGGGACGGCTCGCGGTGCGCGGCCCCACCGGCTGTCGCTATCTGAACGACGCACGCCAGCGCGACTATGTGCGCGACGGCTGGAACCTGACCGGCGATGCGTTCACGCAGGACGAAGCGGGTGTGTTTCACTTCGTCGCCCGAGCCGATGACATGATCATATCGTCCGGCTACAATATCGCCGGTCCGGAAGTGGAGGCGGCGCTCCTGGCCCATGCGGATGTGGCCGAATGCGGCGTGATCGGCGTCGCCGACGAGGAGCGCGGCCAACTGGTCGAGGCGCATGTGGTGCTGGGCGAAGGCGTGGCGGCGAATGAGGAAACGGTCAAACGGCTTCAGGACCATGTCAAGGCGATGATTGCGCCGTATAAATATCCCCGATCCGTCAAGTTCATCAAAGCCTTGCCCAAGACGCAGACGGGCAAGATCCAGCGCTTTCGACTGAAAACACAAAACTGAAGAGAGGGAGGAACACCCATGAAAAAACTATTGGCTGCCGGCGCGATGACGCTGTGCCTGTCTGCCACCGCCTTCGCCGAGCCGGTGAAGGTCGGTATGATCACCACCCTGTCCGGCGGTGGCTCGGGGCTCGGCGTCGACGTCCGCGACGGCTTCCTGCTCGCCGCCAAAATGGCCGGCAATAAAGATCTGGATGTGATCGTCGAAGACGACGCGCGCAAGCCCGACCTGGCAGTGCAGATCGCCGATAAAATGATCCAGAGGGACGATGTCGACATCCTGACCGGCATCATCTGGTCGAACCTCGCCATGGCCGTCGTACCCAGCGCCGTGGCCCAAGGTGTCTTCTACCTGTCGCCCAATGCCGGCCCTTCGGCACTTGCCGGCAAGGGCTGCCACGAGAACTATTTCAACGTCGCGTGGCAAAACGACAATCTGCACGAGGCGATGGGCGGCCATGCCAATGGCGCCGGTTTCGGCAAGACCTTCATCCTGGCGCCGAACTACCCGGCCGGCAAGGATGCGCTGACCGGATTCAAGCGGTTTTATGAGGGCGATGTCGCCGGCGAGCTCTATACCAAGCTGGGACAGAGCGACTATGCCGCCGAGATCGCGCAGATCCGCGCTTCCGATGCCGACAGCGTGTTTTTCTTCCTGCCCGGCGGCATGGGCATTGCTTTTATGAAACAATATGCCCAGTCGGGTGTCGACAAGCCGGTCATGGGCCCGGCCTTCTCCTTCGACCAGGGCATCCTCGGCGCGGTGGGCGAGGCGGCGCTCGGCGTCAAGAACGCCTCGCAGTGGTCCAAGGACCTGGACAACCCCGCCAACAAGGCCTTTGTCGAGGCGTTCCAGGCCGAATATGGCCGGCTGCCCTCGCTCTATGCGAGCCAGGGATACGACACCGCGAATCTGATCCTGTCGGCGATGGCAAAGGCCGATGTGCAAGACAGGGACGCCTTTCGCGCTGCCCTCAAGGCGGCGGAGTTCGACAGCGTGCGCGGCGATTTCCGCTTCGATAGCAACCAGCACCCGATCCAGGACATTTATGTGCGCGAAGTCATCAAGGAGGGCGACGTGCTGACCAACCGCGTGATCGGCATCGGCCTTGAGGACCGTTCCAGCGCCTATGTCGAGGAATGCGGCCTTTAGGTCCGTTTTCCGCCGGTGCGGCCTCCTGCACCGGCGGTGCTTCACCCGTTTCGAACCACCGATATAGCGGCAGGCTGAGCGATGAGTTTCGCCCTTTTTCTGGAGCAGTTGCTCAATGGCGTGCAGTTCGGCGTCATGCTGTTCCTGATGGCGGCCGGCCTGACCCTGGTGTTCGGCGTGATGGGCCTGATCAATCTCGCCCACGGTTCGCTCTACATGATCGGCGCTTTCCTGTGCGCCAGCGTGGCGCTCGCCACCGGTTCGTTCTGGCTTGGCCTGGCGGCGAGTCTCGCGGGAGCCGCGGCCGCCGGCGCCATCGTCGAAATGGCGGTCATCCGGCGTCTCTATGAGCGCGACCACCTCGATCAGGTGCTCGCCACCTTCGCGCTGATCCTGATCTTTTCGGAAGGCACGCGCTGGCTGTTCGGCTCCTTTCCGCTCTATCTCGACATCCCGCCCATGCTGCAGGGCACGGTCCCGCTGCCGGGCGGCGGCCAATATCCGCTCTACCGCATGGCGATCATCGGTGTCGGCCTCGCCGTCGCCGTCGGGCTCTATCTGCTGATCTCGCGCACCCGGCTTGGCATGCGCATCCGCGCCGGCGAATCCGATCGGGAGATGATCAGCGCGCTCGGCGTCGATATCAGCAGTCTCTACACCGTCGTCTTCGCCCTTGGCGCAGCGCTCGCCGGTCTGGCCGGCGCACTGGTGGGCGCGATCCAGTCGGTGCAGGTCGGCATGGGCGAGCCGGTGCTTATTCTCGCCTTCGTGGTCATCGTCATCGGCGGGATCGGATCGGTGAAAGGCGCTTTGATCGGCGCCATTCTCGTCGGTGTGGTCGATACCCTCGGCCGTGTCCTGCTGCCGCAGTTCTTCGCCTTGTTCATGGAACAGGCGCAGGCGACATCCGTGGGTTCGGCGCTCGCATCCATGGCGATCTACATCGTGATGGCCCTGATCCTGGCGTTGAAGCCCCAAGGCCTGTTTTCGGCGGTGAACTGAGCATGGACCGCGAAACGCTCATCGGCTGGGTCATGGCGCTCGCTCTTCTGGCAGTGCCTGTGGCGGCGCTCTATGCCGACGAGCCCTTCTACATCACATTGGCCACGCGTGTCGCGATCCTGGCGCTTGCCGGCGTCGGACTGAACCTGGCGCTCGGGCTCGGCGGCATGGTGTCTTTCGGCCACGCGGCCTTTTTCGGAATCGGCGGCTATGTCGCCGGCATTCTCGCCCGGCACGCCTTCAACGACGAGCCGCTGTTCGGCGGCGTTTTCGCCATTCCCGGCAGCAGCGACATGATCGTGATCTGGCTAGTCGCGATCATCTTGTGCGCGCTGGTCGCCTTCCTGATCGGTCTGATCGCGTTGCGCACATCGGGCGTTTACTTCATCATGATCACCCTGGCCTTTGCTCAGATGATCTACTACTTCGCGATTTCATGGCCCGCCTATGGCGGCGAGGACGGCCTGTCGATCTATGTCCGCAACACGCTGCCCCTCGTCAATACGCTCGATCCGCTGCAGTTCTTTCTGATCTGCTATGCGCTGCTGATGCTCTGTCTGTTTGTGTCAGCACGCATCCGCGATTCGCGTTTTGGTGCGGCACTTCGGGTCGCCCGCCAGAACGACCGGCGGCTGGCGGCCACCGGCATCACGCCGTTCAATATCCGCCTCGTCGCCTTCATCATATCGGCCGCCATGACAGGTCTGGCGGGCGCGCTGTTTGCCGACCTCAACCGCTTCGTCAGCCCCTCGATGCTTTCCTGGCATCTGTCCGGCGAGATCATGATCTTCGTCATTCTCGGCGGAGTCGGGCGGCTCTTCGGGCCGGTCATCGGCGCGAGCCTGTTCATCGTCATGGAGTTCTATCTCGGTGGTCTGACCGAGCATTGGCAGTTTTTCCTGGGGCTGATCCTGCTCAGCGTCGTGCTGTTTGCGCGCGGCGGCGTCGTCGGATTGCTGGCGGGGAGGGCGCGCCATGGCTGATGCGCCCGTGCTGGACCTGAAAGGCCTGCGCAAAAGCTTCGGCGCGCTGAAGGCGACCGATGACGTGACGCTGGACGTGCGGCACGGCGAAATCCATGCGCTGATCGGCCCCAACGGTGCCGGCAAGTCCACGCTGATCCATCAGATCGCCGGCTCGCTATCGTCGGACGCCGGCGAAATCCGCTTTCTCGGCGAGGATATCGGTGCCTTGAGCGTCGCGCAGCGGGCGCGCAAGGGACTCGGGCGCACCTTCCAGGTTTCCTCCGTCGCGCCGGAATTCTCCGCCCTGCGCAATGTCATGCTGAGCGTGCAGAGCGTCGAGGGATCGAGCTTCCGCTTCCTCAAACCGGTGATGCGCGACCGCGGCCTGACCGAGGCAGCCCTTGCGGTGCTTGAACGGGTCGGCCTGGCCGACCGCGCCGGAATCGCCGCCGCCGAGCTTTCCCACGGCGAGCGCCGCCAGTTGGAAATGGCGATGGCGCTTGCCCTGCGGCCGAAGCTGCTCCTGCTTGACGAGCCGATGGCCGGCATGGGACCGGAAGGCTCCAAACGGCTGACTGCCTTCCTTGACGGGCTGCGCCAAGCCGTGCCGATCCTGCTGGTCGAGCACGATATGGAGGCCGTTTTTTCGCTGGCTGACCGGATCTCGGTGCTCGTCTATGGTCGGATTATCGCCACCGGCGCCGTGGACGCCATTCGCGCCGACGCGGCGGTGCGCGAGGCCTATCTGGGCGAGGAGGCGTGATGCTGCTGGAAATCGAAGCCCTGCAAGCCTTCTACGGCCGCTCCCATGCGCTGTTCGATGTCGATTTCGCCATGCAGGAGGGACAGGTGGTGGCCCTGATGGGCCGCAACGGCATGGGCAAAACGACGACCATCCGTTCGCTCTGCCGGCTGATCCGTTATCGCGACGGCACGATCCGCTTTGCCGGACGCGACCTCGCCGGTCTGAAACCGCATGTCGTGGCGCAGCTTGGCATCGGACTGGTGCCGGAGGGGCGGCGCTGTTTTCCCAATCTGTCCGTTCAGGAAAACCTTATCGTTGCAATGCGGCCGGGCGCCTGGACGCTTGCGCGCGTCAACCGCCTGTTCCCACGGCTCGAAGAGCGGCGCGACCAAAGCGCCAGCACGCTGTCCGGTGGCGAGCAGCAGATGCTGGCGATCGGCCGGGCGCTGATGACCAATCCGAAACTGCTGGTGCTCGACGAGGCGACGGAGGGCCTGGCGCCGGTGATTCGCGGCGAGATCTGGTCGGCGATCGAGGAACTGAAAGAAGAAGGGCAATCGATCCTGATCGTCGACAAGACGATCCGGGAGCTTTTGAAACTGGCCGACCGGTGCACCATTCTCGAGCGCGGCAGGACCGTGTGGGACGGCGCGCCGGCCGGCCTCACGGCGCAAATCCAGGACCGCTACCTGGGCGTGTGACCAACGGCGCCGACGCGGCGCGGAAAGAAGATGTGGTGATGGAAATCCTGCAACCGAAAGGGTGGAAACCCGCCAAGGGCTACGCCAACGGCATCAGAACGGAGGGCACGCTGGTCCTGACCGGCGGTCAGATCGGCTGGAATGCGGATCAGGAATTCGAGACCGATGATTTTGTCGCCCAATGCGAGCAGACGTTGCGCAACATCGTGGCGATCCTTGAGGAAGGGGGCGCCGAGCCGAGGCACATCGTACGCCTGACCTGGTATGTGACCGAGCGGCTCGAATATCTCGCGCGTCAGAGGGAACTCGGAGAAGCCTATCGTCGGGTGATGGGCCGCCACTTCCCGGCCATGGCCGTGGTTCAGGTCACGTCGCTGATGGAGGCGAGGGCGAAAGTCGAGATTGAGGCGACGGCGGTGGTGCCGAAGGCGTGATGACGCCGCCGGCTTCGATATTTTGCACAAGAGATCGTTGCTTAAAAATCTTTTGAAATCATACTTCTAATATCATTACTTCGCAGTTTTTTACAATTGCGGAGATCGGACCGTCCGCGAGTTTCAAGCGGAATCCAATCACCGGTATGTCGGTGGCATCATGCTTTCCCCGGCACATCGACGCTTGCCGCAATCGCAAGAAGGGAGACCAAATAGTCTCTTTTATTTGACATGAGACTATTTAGTCTCTTATAGTGCCTGCATGGAAGACGTATTCAAAGCGCTTGCCGATGACACGCGTCGCGCCCTTCTCGACGCGCTTCTGGCCGAGGACGGCCAGAGCATCACTTCGTTGGAGAAGCATTTCGGCATGTCGCGGTTCGGCATCGCCAAGCATCTGCGGATACTCGAAGGCGCCGGGCTTGTCGCGTCCCGACGCGAGGGGCGCGAGAAACTGCATTTCCTGAATCCGGTCCCGATCCAGCAGGTTTATGACCGCTGGGTCACGAAATACACAGCGCCGATATCGGCCGCCATGACGCAGCTCAAGGCTGCACTGGAGAAAGAGACGATGCGAAAGGAATTCGAGATCTATATCAAGACGACCCCGGAACAGCTCTGGGAGGCCATCACCGATCCCGACCTGCGCAGCCGATACCACTTCGGCGTCCGGCTCGAGTCCGATTATTCGAGGGGCTCCGATTACAGGGCTCTGGGCCAGGGCCGGGTGATCTTCGACGGAAAGAACCTGGAGGTGTCTCCTCCGCACCGGCTGGTCCAGAGCTACAATGCGCGCTGGAGTGACGACGTGGAAGCCGCCGGCACGTCGCGCGTCACGATCGAGATCACACAGGTCGAGGATTCCTGCCGCCTCGTGGTGACCCATGATGGGCTGCCGGAGGATGCCGATCCACAGCTCTACGGTGGATGGCCGATGGTGCTTTCCGGCCTGAAGACGCTGCTCGAAACCGGTGAGACGCTGACGACGCCGGGGTCCCAGCGATACGGAACATAGTCCGTTGCCGGGAGCGGCGCGCCGTTGATCCCCGACAGAGGCGGGGGTGCTTCGCGGTGCCGGCGTCCGATTGCTGCAAGACTCCTCTGTAAAATCGGATCGGGGTCGGGTATGTCGTCCGGAGGATGGATTGGTTTGCTCGGATCTGTCGGGATCGGCGACGGTAGGTCGCCGGAAGAGGCGACCAGAGAGGACTCACCATGGTGAACAAAGCCGCCGCCGCACTTGTCCTGATCTTTTGCGCGACACCGGTCGCTGCGGAAGAGTTGTTCTCCTGGACAGGCCGTTACGAGGGGTATTTCGTCTGCGATCATGTCGAAGACGGTGTTGCTTCGACCTTCGGCCGACCCTTCGAGCTGCATATCGTTCAGGACGGCAACGTGATCAACATTGGCACGGGCACCGCCGAACAAGCCGCCAGCGGGGAGGGCACCTCGCTGTATCACGGCCTGGTCATGGACAGCCCGTCGGGCGGCTTTACCAGCGGCTTCATCGAATCCTGCAAGTCGCGCTATCCGTACAAGGAACTGATCCGGATTTTTCCGGCGACCACGCGTGAAGAGGACTTCGCCTTCTCGGCCAACACGGTTTTCGTGACGGACAGCCTGCCCGGTTCGGAGGGCAAGCTGGTCGTCGAAAGTTGTCAATGGTCGGCCAGACGAGTGTCCGTCGAGGAGCCGGAGATCCAGTTCTGTGACGCCCCGCCATCGGCCCGAAAGTTGAACTGACCGGGGCCGGGTCGTGGTGGCTCGCGGCTTCTAATCGCCTCCGCGATATTCCTCGTCCGTCACTTTCTCCATCCAAACGACGTTGGCGCCGTTCAACGCTTCCTGAATCGCGATATGGCTCATCGCGTTGTCGGGCGCCGCGCCGTGCCAGTGCTTTTCGCCGGGAGCGATCCAGATCGTATCACCCGGCAGTATCTCATGGATGGGTTCACCGTGTTTTTGAATGCGCCCGACACCGGAAACGACATAGAGCGTTTGCCCCAACGGATGCGTATGCCATGCGGTGCACGCGCCGGGCGAGAAGCTGACCCGAAGCGCTCGGACGCGGGCCGGCTCCGGTGCGGTGACGATCGGATCCGCCATGACGGATCCCGTAAAATACTCTGAATCGGCTGCGGTCGTGGGGCGGCTGTTGGCTTTGTAGATGTCCATCTTGGTCCTCGGGTCCTTTCGCGGCGTCGACGCAGAAAGCGCGTTGATGGCAGCTTCATAGCACGCCGGGAAAAGCTGTTTGAATACTCAGCCGTTGCGGCTGTCGTGCCAGAGCCGGCAAAGCGTGTCGAAGCGACCGGCCATGTCGTCGATCGCTTTGGCATCGCCGATCTCATCACCCAACCATTTCTCTGCAGCGTCCGCAAAGAGTGTGCGGCCGACAGCGAAGCCGCGGACCAATGGTGCCTCCGCCGTTGCCTCGAAGGCGCGGCGCAGCGTTTCTGTCGGTGCGTCCAGGCCGAGCAGGACGATGCCCCGGCAGTAAGGGTCATGCCTCCGGATGGCCGCGTTGACATTCGCCCAGGCGGCGGGCGATGCCTGTGGCTCCAGTTTCCACCAGTCCGGCTTGATGCCGCGTGCGTAGATGTCGTCGAGAGCGGTCGCGACCGTATCGTCGTCGAGCGCGCCGTGCTTGCCGGCGATGATCTCGATCAGCAACTCGCGGCCGATTTTGCGAGCGGCTTGATAGAGCGCCAGCAAGGTGTCCTGCTGCTCTTGTTTCAGGGTCGCGTCGTCGTCGGGGTTATAGAAGCAGAGCACCTTGATGCAATGGTCGTTCGGCCATTCGATCAGTTGCGAGCCGATGTCCTGGCTGAACTCGAAACGCAGCGGCCGCGAGCCCGGCAGTTCGACCGGGCGGCCGATCCACGAGAAATTGTGCCGGGCCGCGTCGAACAGCGCGCGGCGGCCGAAGCGCTCGTCGAGCAACATGCCATAGCCTTCACGACCGGCGGCAACCTGTGCAGCGGCCTCGACGGCGAGGCATTTGAAGTCGGCGATGCGGGCCGGGTCCGCCTGCAGCCGGTTTGCCATCTCGACGAGTTGGGCGCGGTGATCGATGGCGAAGGCCATCAGCGACGGGATTTGCCGGGCGCGTGTCGTCGCCCAGTGGATGTGGTTGATCCGCTCGTCCTTGCGTAGCGCGTGATGCGGCGAACCCTGTGCCAGAAAATGCTCAAGCTCCTCCCAGGTCGGGATTTCCGGCGCGCACAACAGCCGCGATACCGCGAAGGCGCCGCAGGCATTGGCCCAGGTGGCCGAGGTCGCGTGATCCTCGCCGCGCAGCCAGCCGCGCAGGAAGCCCGACATGAAACTGTCGCCGGCGCCCAGAACATCGTAGACCTCAATCGGAAAACCGCGGCCGACAATGCCGTCCTCCAGCGCCTCGGGAATGGCGCCGTCATAGACGATGCAGCCCATTGGACCGCGCTTGAGCACGATGGTGGCATGGCTTATCGCGCGAATGGTGCACAGGGCCGCATGCAGATTGCTTTCGCCCGAGGCGATCAGCACCTCTTCTTCGGTTCCGACGATCAGGTCGCAGTCGGCGAGCACCGTCTTCAACTGCTCCGACACCTGTGCGGAAGCAATGTAGCGCTCGTCACCGGCAGCGTGCCCCGCAAGGCCCCAGAGATTGGGGCGGTAGTCGATGTCGAAAATCACCTTTGCGCCGTTTTCGCGGGCGATCGCGATGGCCTTGCGCTGGGCGGCGGCCGGGCCGGGCTGTGAGAAATGTGTGCCGGTGACGAGCACCGCGCGGGCGGTACGGATGAAGGCAGGATCGATGTCGTCTTCGCACAGTGCCATGTCTGCGCAGTTCTCGCGGTAGAAGATCAGCGGAAAGGTCGAATCGTTCTCGACCGACAGCAGCACCAGCGCCGTCAACCGTTCCGGATCGGTGACGATGCCGCGTCCGTTAACGCCCTCGCGCGCCATCTGCTTGCGAATGAAACCGCCCATCTGCTCATTGCCGACACGGGTGATCACCGCGGATTTCAATCCGAGCCGCGACGTGCCGATGGCGATGTTGGAAGGACAGCCGCCCACCGACTTGGCGAAGGAGGTCACGTCTTCGAGCCGGGCGCCGATCTGCTGCCCGTAAAGATCCACCGAGGAGCGCCCGATGGTAACGACGTCGAGCGTGTGCGAAACCGGTTCAGCCATCGCGATGTTTCCGGATCGTTGGTGGTTGAGGGTGTTGCATCACCGTGAAACATTAATTCTTTGGAAATGTCAATTCAGAATGAATGTTCTATGCCGTGTCTTGCGCCTCCGGGTGCTTTCGGCGCGCTTCGGCGATAGCCACCGGCAGCGCCGTGGCCAGCGCCATACCGGCCGACAGCGAGCGGAAGCCGGCATAGTCAGCCTCGGCGAGCTCGACCCACGCGCTGGCGCAGTTGGCAAGCGGCGAGAAAGCCGAATCGGTGATGGCAACGACGGGCACACCGCGCGCCGACAGGCCCTCGGCCAAAGCGATGCTCTCGTCGGCATAGGGCGCGAAACTGATCGCAAGCGCCGCATCACGCGGGGTGGCCAAGGCGGCGATGTCCGCTTCGGTGCCGTTCAGGCAAGCGATCAGTTGGTTTCTGATGCCGAGCTTTCCGCAGGCATAGGCCATATGGGCGGCGAGCGGATAGGACCGGCGCCGGGCGATCAGATAGATGGTCTGTGCCCGGGCAAGGCGGGAGACAATTCCGCCAAACCGGTCAAGATCAGCCGACGCGGCAAAATCCTCAAGCGATCGGCGCGCCGCCGCCAGAAAACCGCCAAGCAGCCCGATCTCCTCCGGCTGGCCATCGACACCGTTCTCGATCCGGCGCAGCCGTTCCTCATAACTTGCCTGCCGGTCGCGCAACCGCGCCTGGAACACGCGTTGCAGATCGGAGAAACCGTCATAATCGAGCTGGTGGGCGAAACGGACAAGCGTCGACGGCTGGACCTTTGCGGCAACGGCGATGCTTGCCGTCGTGCCGAAGGCGACCTCGTCGGGATGATCCAGCGCATAACGCGCCACCTGCTCCAGGCGCTTGGGCAGGGCCGCGCGCCGTTCGTTGATCAGACTGCGCAGGGATTCGAAATCCCGTGGCGGGGACGGGCGGATGCCGGACACCAAAGGTCTTCCTTTCACATGGTTCGCCCCATTGATGCATGAATGAAATGAACATTCTACAAAAGAAACGCATGTTTCATCTGCGAGCCGGGCGAAAGTCCCTTGAGCCGCGCGCCGAACGCGCATACCGTCCGGCGCGGACGGTCATGTCGCGGATTGAGAAGGGAAAGCGGAATGAGCATTGGTTTCGGAGTGCTGGGAGCGGGGCGCATCGGCCAAGTGCATGCCAGGGCGATCAGCGGCAATGCCGACGCACGACTGGTGGCCGTTGCGGACGCGGTTCCCGCGGCGGCCGAAGCGCTGGCAGCGCGCCATGGCTGTGCCATTCGCAGCCTGGACCAGATCGAGCAGGCGAGCGATATCGATGCCGTTGTGATCTGCACGCCGACGAACACCCATTGCGAGTTGATCGAGCGCTTCGCCCGCGCCCGCAAGGCGGTTTTCTGTGAGAAACCCATCGATCTGAACGTCGACCGCGTGCGGACGTGCCTGGACACGGTGGCCGAGAGGCAAGCCCCTTTGATGGTCGGCTTCAACCGTCGTTTCGATCCGTCCTTCCTGGCGTTGCGCCGCGCGCTGGATGACGGTGCCGTCGGCGCAGTCGAAATGGTCCATATCACCTCACGTGACCCTGCTCCGCCGCCCGCCACCTATATCAAAAGCTCCGGCGGCATCTTCCGGGACATGACCATCCATGATTTCGACATGGCCCGGTTTCTGCTCGGTGAAGAGATCACCGCCGTGACCGCGACGGCTTCGGTGCTGGTCGACCGGGAGATCGGCGCGCTCGGCGATTTCGACACGGCGAGCCTGCTCTTGGAGACCGCGTCGGGCAAACAATGCATCATCTCCAATTCGCGGCGAGCGACCTATGGCTACGACCAGCGCATCGAGGTGCATGGGTCGCTCGGCATGATCGCGGCTGAAAACCAACGGCCCGTGATGATGGAGGTCGCCACCAGCAGCGGTTTTCTGAGACCGCCTTTGCATGATTTCTTTATGACGCGGTATGACGAGGCCTATGCCAATGAGATCGCCGCCTTCATCGCCGCGCTGCGGGACGGCACGGCGATGAGCCCAAGCGGCGAGGACGGGCTGAAAGCGCTGCAGCTTGCCGACGCCGCCGACCTGTCCGCTCGGGACAGGCGGCGGGTTCGGATGGCGGGTTAGTCGGGCAGACCGCCGAGTTCCGAAAGCCGCGGGGTTGCGTGGCGGAACAGCTCGCTGATTTTTCGACCGGGATCGAACGGCACTTATGTGCGTTGCCGAAATGGCAACGGAACATCCGAAAAATAGTGCTTTATTGGAACGCTTTGCTTCTCCATCCTTTTTCTGCCCTTTCGGGCGGGAACACCAATCGACAAAAAAGCCGGATCCTGGGAGCACACAGATGAGCACATTGACATTGAACCGTCGCGATCTTCTTAAATACGCGGCCGCCGTGGGCGGCGCGGCGGCGACGCAAAGCCTGATCGCGGTCACGCCGTCCGCGGCGGCGGGCACCGCCAAGGTTCGCATGCAACTCGGCTGGCTTGCCTCCAACGGCATCCTCGGCGAAGTGGTGGCCAAAGCGAAGGGCTTCTATGCGGAAGAGGGTGTGGAACTGGAAATCACCCCGGGTGGGCCGAATGTCGATGGCGTCGGCGGCGTGGCCGCCGGCCGGTCGACGCTGGGCCAAACGTCGTCGAGCCCGTCGATCATGCTGGCGCGATCCGCCGGCATTCCGGTCAAGGCTTTTGCCGCCGGCTATCAAAAACATCCCTTTACCTATTTTTCGCTTGAAAACGCAGCGATTCGTGAGCCGAAGGACATGATCGGCAAAACCATCGCGACCCAGCCGACCGCTTACATCCTGCTGCGGGCGCTGCTGGCCAAGAACGACATTGCCGAGGACCAGGTTGAGATCGTCAATATGGGATCCGACATGAACCAGCTCCTGACCGGTCAGGCGCAAGCCGTCACCGGCTGGCTGACAAACACAAACGCACTCAAGATCCTCGGCGACGACCGTGTCGACATGATGCTGTGGGATGCCGGTATCCAGCTCTACGCCAATGTCTATTACACGACCGACGATACGCTGGCCGAGCATTCCGATGTGCTTGCCAATTTCCTGCGCGGCTCGGCGCGTGGCTGGGGCTACGCCAAGGACAACCCTGAGGAAGCGGTCGACATGCTGGTCGCGGCCTATCCCAATCTCAACCGCGACAGCGAGTTGGAAGCCGTCGGCGGTGTGCTCGGCTTCAGCTTCGACGCCACGACGGCGAAGGATGGCTGGGCCGCCATGAACAAGATGAACTGGCAGTCGCAGATCGACATCTACGCGTCGCTCGACCAGTTCAAGGGCACGGTGCCGACCGTCGACGAGGTGATGACGCTGTCGATCCTGGACGCCACCGCCGATATCCGCAAACAGGTGGGGTAAGCCGTCATGGCCGTTCTCGATGTTGCCGGGGACGCTGGCTCTACCGGAGCAGAAACGGTGCCGGCCGTCTCGGTCCAGAACATCGACGTGCGTTTCGGCAGCGGCGACACGATGGTGACGGCGCTGCAAGGCGTCAGCGTCGACATTCCGGACAGCGCCTTCGTCACCATGCTCGGTCCGTCGGGATGCGGAAAGTCCACTCTGCTGCGCGCCATCGCCGATCTTGTGCCGATCGCTTCCGGCGCGATCGGCGTCCATGGCCGCACACCGGAGGAGGCCCGCAAGGCGCGCGATTTTGCCTTCGTCTTCCAGGATGCGACGCTGCTGCCCTGGCGTAGCGCCATCGACAATGTCAAACTGCCTCTGGAAGTCGGCGACCCGGGCCCCGCCCATGCCGATCCGATGGCGCTGCTCGATCTGGTCGGCATGAAGGGGCGCGAGCGCGCCCTGCCGTCGGAACTTTCCGGCGGCATGCGGCAACGCGTGGCAATCGCCCGGGCGCTGGTGACGCGGCCGCGCATCCTGCTGATGGACGAGCCCTTCGGTGCGCTCGACGAAATCAAGCGGGACAAGCTGAACGAAGAACTGCTGCGCATCTGGCGCGAGACGGGCACGACGATCCTGTTCGTCACGCATTCCATTCCGGAGGCCGTATTTCTCGGCCAGCGCGTGCTGGTGCTCGCGTCCCATCCTGGCCGGGTCAAGGAATACATGCCCGTGGATCTGCCTTTTCCGCGGCGCCTTGCGATCCGTGACACCATGGAGTTCGTGGAGATCACGGCCCATCTGCGGCAATCGCTGGAGGAGTGTTGACCGTGACCGATGTCGCCGAAAACCGCGCGCCTGACACCGTCCCGACATGGCTGGCCGCCGTCGACGGTCTGCGTGACAAACTGCCCGCAATCGCCGCCGTAGTAGGCCTGCTGCTGCTGTGGCAGGGCATCGTCTGGGTGTTTTCCGTCCCGACTTACATGGCGCCCAGCCCCGTCGAAGTGCTGGCCGCCTTCCGCGACAATGCCGGCATTCTTTTCAAAAACTTCTGGCCGACCTTCTTCGAGGCGCTGCTCGGCTTTGTCTGCGGCAATCTGGTGGCCATTCTGCTGGCCGTGGCGTTCGTGCACAGCCAGACGGCGGAACGGGCCTTCTATCCGATCGCCGTCTTCATCAACACCATCCCAATCATCGCCGTCGCGCCGATTCTGGTGCTGATTTTCGGCAACGGGCTGGCGCCCAAGATCATCATTGCAGCGCTGATCTGCTTCTTCCCGACATTGGTCAACATGGTGCGCGGCCTGAAGGCCGTCAATCCGGCGACGCTCGATCTCATGCGGGTGCTGTCGGCGTCCAATGCGGAGATCTTCTGGAAGGTGCGGCTGCAAAGCTCGCTGCCATTCCTGTTTGCAGCACTGAAGATCGCGAGCACGACCTGCGTGATCGGCGCCATCGTCGCTGAATGGATCGGCTCCAATTTTGGCCTCGGCGCGCTGATCATCGAGGCCACGTATAATTTCCGCTCGCCGCTGCTCTATGCCACCGTGTTCACCGCGGCGCTGTTGGCGGTGTTCTTTTTCTCGATCGTCTCAATCGCCGAAAAACGTCTCATTCGCTGGAAGGCGCCTGCGGTTCACTAGTGTCCCGAATCTGAAGTTCGTTGGATTTACAGCGGGCTCTGTGCGGACTTCAGATTCGATAAGGACACTAGGTAAATTATTGGATCTAATGTGGTTTTTGGATTGGAAGTTCCTATGACGAGTTCGCCGAAACAAGGATACGAACGTCAAATCCACCACACTAGTTCGTGGAGGCATCGAACCGATTATCTGGTCGCCGAAGGCGGCCCGGAAGGAGGACAGAGTCCGTTATGAACATCGAAACCATTCAGGAAACGGCCCGGGAGGCGGCGATCGTCGATCGCTCGGACGTGGTCGTCGTCGGCGGCGGGCCGGCCGGCATCGCCGCCGCGGTATCGGCCGCCGGGAACGGCGCCTCGGTGACGCTGTTGGAGCGCTACGCTTATCTCGGCGGTCTGGCCTCGGGCGGCATGGTGCTGGTGCTCGACGATATGCACAACGACCTGGAAATCACGGTGCGCGGCATCTGCATGGAGATGATCGAGCGCATGCGGCAGATGGGTCTGTGCGTGGCGCCGCCCGATCGCGATCGTCAGCCGGATGTGCGCGAAACCCAGGCGATGTGGGAGAAATGGTCCCGATGGGGCTTGTTCGACTTCCACACCCAGTCGATGCCGCATCCGGTCTGCTACGCCGCCGCCTTCGATCCGGATGGCTACAAGCGCGCATCCAACGCACTGATCGCTGACTCCGGCGTCAAACTGCGGCTGCATAGCTGGTTCTCGGGGGCGATTGTCGAGGACGGCGCGATCAAGGGCGTGATCTGCGAAACCAAGGACGGCCGTCAGGCGGTGATGGGCGACGTCGTGATCGACGCCACCGGCGATCTCGATGTCGCCGCCAGCGCCGGCGCTCCGTTCCAGGAAGGCACCTTCATTCTGACCACGGTATCGCGCTGGGGCGGCGTCGATACCGATCGGGCCGAGCGGTTTCAATATGACAATCCCGACGAATTCGCCCGTCTCGACCATGAGGCCAAGCGGCTGATCGGCGGCTGCTGGAACTATTGGTGGCTGAAGACGCCGCTGCCAGGCGTCGTCTGGCTCAACTGCCCGCATATCCCGAAACTGAGCGGGATCAAGGTGGAAGACCTGACCACGGCCGAATTCGAGGGCAGAGCGCGGATGGACCGGCTGTTGCGCTTTGCGCATGAGAACCTGCCGGGTTTCGAAAACGCCTATGTCGTGGATTTCGCGCCGCAGACCGGCGTGCGTCAGACCCGCCAGCTCGTCGGCGAATATGTCGTCACCAAGCAGGACGTGATGTCGCGCCGCCATTTCGCCGACACGGTGTGCCGGGGCCGCGATTATTACACGCCGTATAGGGCAATGGTGCCGCAGCAGGTCGACCAGTTGCTGGTCGCAGGCCGTCACTATTCGGCGACGCCGCAGGCGCAGAAATCGAGTCGCGAGATCCCGCCCTGCATGGCCATGGGCGAGGCGGCCGGCATCGCTGCCGTCGTCGCACTCGATGCGGGCCGTGCCGTGCGCGACGCCGATGTCGCCTTGATCCGGAAGAAAATGCGCGACCAGGGGGCCGATCCCGGCGACATCCCGTCGGACAATGCGCTGTTACAGGAGGCCGCCGAATGACGCCGCAACCGCTCGAGGGAGTCCGTGTCATCGATTTCACCCAGGTGATGCTCGGACCGTGCTGCACGCAGGTGCTGGCCGATTACGGCGCCGATGTCATCAAGATCGAAAAGGAGAAGATCGGCGATCTGTCGCGCTGGTCACTGGGTTCCGATCCGGATGGGCTGAAGAACCCGGTCTTCAGTTCCCTGAACCGCAACAAGAAGAGCCTGGCGCTCAATCTGAAGAGCGATGCGATCCGCGACCAGGTGCTGCGGCTGATCGACGGTGCCGACGTCGTCGTCAACAATTTCCGCCCCGGCGTCATGGAGCGCATGGGTTTCGGTTATGAGGCGCTGCGACAGCGCAACCCGCGACTGATCTATGCCGTCGGTACCGGTTTCGGCCTTGACGGCCCCTATCGCCACAAAGGCGGACAGGATGTGTTGGCGCAGGCGATGTCCGGCGTCATGGCGCGCAAATCCGATCCCGCCCATCCGACCGCCATCTATGCGACGACGCTGTGCGACTATGCGGCCGGCATGCATCTGGTGCAGGGCATCCTGCTGGCACTGTTGCAGCGCGACAAGACCGGCGAGGGCCAGCATGTGGCCGTCAGCCTCTATTCCTCCATGATGGCCATGCAGATGCAGGAGGCGGCGGTGCGTATGATGCGCGACAAGGACCTCAATTGGGCGGCATTCCCGCTGACCGGTGTGTTTGAGACCACCGACCGGCCTATCGTCATGGTGGGTGCCTTCAAGCCGAATCCCCTGCAGGATATCTGCACCGCGCTGGAGATCGACGATCTGTCGCGCCAGGAGCGCTTCGGCGATTTCGATGCACAGGCCGCGAATCGCCCCGAGTTGCAGCGCATCTTCCGCGAGCGTTTCGCCCAAAACAGCGCCGCGCACTGGCTGCAGCGGTTGGAGGCCGTCGACATCCTGTGCTCGCCGGTCAAGACGCTGGAGGAAGCGCTGGCCGACGAGCAGACACTGGTCAACAAGCTGATCCTGGAAGCGGCGCCGACGGAGGCTGGCCCTGTGCGGCTGGTCGGCTCGCCCATCGATATGTCGGCCGCGCCTGTGACCGTCCGCATACCGCCGCCCGATCTCGGTCAGCATAATGCCGAGATTCTAGGGCGCGTGGCTGAACTGGCGGAGGCGAAATGACTGTCGATCTCGCCATTGCCGACCGGGTGGCACGCGTCACCATCGACCGGCCCGACCGGCTGAACGCCATCGATGCCGCCGCCGAACACAGACTCAACGCCATCTGGCGGGAACTGGAGGATCGCGACGACGTTTCCTGCATCGTGCTGACCGGCGCCGGCGAAAAGGCGTTCAGCGTCGGGGCTGATATGAAGGACGTCGGCAAATCAGGCATCGACTATTGGGCCGAGCCCCGCCCGAACGGCTTAGGCGGCGTCAGCTTCCGCCCCTCGCTCGACATTCCGGTCATCGCCCGCGTCAACGGATTTGCGCTCGGCGGCGGCTTTGAGATGGTGCTCGGATGCGACATCGTGATCGCCGCCGAACATGCCCGCTTCGGCCTGCCTGAAGCGCGGGTGGGGCGCATGCCGCTCGATGGCGGCATGATCCTGCTGCAGCGGAAAATTCCGCATAATCTCGCCATGGGCATGCTGTTGACCGGCCGGCAGGCCGACGCCTCAGAACTTGCCCGATACGGCCTGGTGAACGAGGTCGCGGCCGCAGGCGCGATCGATGCGGCGGTCGACCGCTGGGTCTCGGAGATCCTGTCATGTGCCCCGCTGTCGCTGAGAGCCATCAAGCAGACCGTGAACCGTGCCGGCCATCTCAAGCCCGAGGAGGCGCATGCCCTGAAGCTGCCGGCGGTGATCAGGGCGCTGCAAAGCGAAGACGCGGTTGAGGGCGTGCGCGCGTTTCAGGAGAAACGCGCGCCGGTCTGGCATGGCCGTTAGACATTTCGTATCGTCGGTGCCTTGAATCCTTGCCAGTCCGGGGCGTGTGCATGCATGCAGCGATTTTGAGGTATTTTTGCGCCGTTGCACGCGCCGGATCGATCCGCAAGGCGTCGGAAGACCTGCATGTGGCGTCGTCCGCGCTCAGCCGCCAGATCCAGAAGCTGGAGGAGGAACTCGGCACGCCGCTGTTCGAGCGATTGCCGAAGGGCTTGCGGCTGACGCGTGCCGGCGAGGAGGTGCTGAGCCATGCCGATGAGACGCTGCACGGCTTCGACATTCTCAAAGGCCGCATTGCGGCGCTGAAGGGCGTCAAATCGGGACAGGTGCGTATCGCCAGCCTCGACAGCCTGTTGGTCAATTTCCTGCCGGAGCAGATCCTGACCTTTCACCGGGCGCATCCGGGTGTCGATTTTCGCGTGCAGACCGGCGCACCCGGCCGCATCGCCGCTCTGGTCGCCGAAGGCGAGTCGGATTTCGGCATTACGTTCAACATATCGCATCCGGACGACACGACGCTGATCGCCGACGTGCCGATGCCGTTGATGGCGATGGTGTCGAATGCGCACCCGCTGGCGAAGCGGCCATCGGTCACGCTGCAGGAATACGCGCAATTCAACCTGCTGTTGCAGATGGACACCGATCCGCTGCGTTCGCTGATCGAGGTCGAGCTGTCGGTGCTGCAGCGTAGCGGCCGAATCCTGGTGACGAGCAACCATCTGATGATGCTGCGGTCGCTGGTCAAATACGGCCTCGGCGTTGCCTTCTATACGCCGATCGGCATGACCGAGGAACTGGCCTCGGGCGAGATCGTCGGGGTGCCGCTCGACGGCACCCGGCTCGGCACTCTGCGCCTCGGCATTCTGGTGCCCCGCCGGCGGCAGCTCACCCATGCGGCCGAGGCGATGGTCGAACAATTGGGCACGGCGCTTGCCGCGCTCGAACGCTCGTTGCGGTAGTCGCATGCGCTCCGCGCCGGCCCTGTTGAGGAAAGCACAATGGCGATTGTCCTGTCGGCAAAACGACTGGCCCTGTTGCCGGGGTCGGATACGGTCGAAACCGATCGTCGGGTGACGATCGCCGATGGGGCGCTGACGGTTGGCGAAGCACGCGCCGGCGCTTGCGATACCGATCTGGTCGTGGCCAGTCCCGTCAACGCCCATGACCATGGTTACGGCATGCGCACGCTGGCCTTCGGCTGCGCCGATGATGCGCTGGAAAGCTGGATTGCGCATCTGCGGCTGCGGCCGCGCACCGACCCCTATCTGGAGGCGCTGGTGGCGTTCGGCCGTCTGGCGAAAACCGGTGTCGCCGCGACGATGCATTGCCACAACTCGCTCAATGCCGACCGGCTGGCGGAGGAAGCCGCTGCTGTGGCGCGCGCGGCCGCCGATGTCGGCATCCGGCTGGCGCTGTCCTGTCCGCTTCTCGATCGTGATCCGTGGGTTTATGGAGGGCCGGAGCGGCTGAAAGCGCATCTCAATGACGAGGACTGGGCGCTGCTTTCGCCGCATGTTCCGCGCTATCGGCCGATTGACGCGCAGTTGATGACCGTCGAGGCGACAGCGGACGCTCTCGAGAATGAGCGCGTGCGCGTGCAATATGGCCCGATCGGGCCGCAATGGTGTTCCAACGAGTTGCTCGAGGCGATCGCCGAAGCGTCGCTGAGCAGCGGCCGGCGCATCCACATGCACCTGCTTGAAAGCCCGCGTCAGCGGCGGTGGCTGGATGCGCGCTTTCCGCAAGGCGTGGTGGCATATCTGGATGCCATCGGTTTTCTGTCGCCGCGGCTCGCCATCGCCCACGGCGTGCAGTTGCGGCCGGACGAGATCGAGCTTCTACGGGCACGCGGTGTGCAATTGGTCACCAACCCGTCCGCCAATCTGCGCCTACGCTCCGGCGTCGCACCGCTTGCCGAGGCATTTGGGCGCGGGTTGTCTTTTGCTGTCGGGCTGGACGGGACAGGCTTCGATGACGATCAGGACCTGTGGCGCGAAATGCGGGTGCTGCGGCTGCTTCACGGCGGCCGGGAGATGGCGACCGCGCTGCCGGGACCGGCGGTTTTTAAGGCGGCGATCGAGACCGGCCGTATTGTGGCCGGATTTGAAGATGCGACGGATATCGCGCTGATCGACTACGCGGCGCTCACCGAGGATCTGCTTTTCGACGATCTCGATCTTTGCGAGATGCTGCTCACCCGCATGCGCGCGCCCTATGCGAGCGGGCTGATCGTCGACGGTCGCTGGGTGATGCGGGACGGCAACCTGCTCGGCGTCGATTTCGACGCGGCGCGGCGCGAATTGCTGGCACAGGCACGGGCCGATCTGCCGCGCCTTCGTCGCGAGCGGCGGATCGCCGCGCTGCTCGGCGATGCCATCCGCGATCACTATCAGGCGATGGAGTGATGCCGGCTAAGCAACATCGTCGTGCGCCAGGGCCGCCCGTTGCTCAGCGTCGAGCGCCAGAAGCGGCGGCAGCACTGTCGCAAAACCCGGCCGGCTGAGGCGCCGCGCGATCAGCTCCTTCACTGCCGGGACGAGCGGGAACGAGGCAATATGCGCGCGGCTTGCCGACACCGCGTCCAGCGCCGCGCTGTTGTCGGGATCCGACCAGAGCGCTGCCGCGCGCGGTGCGTTGATGTTGACGGTGGCGGAGATACAGCCGGCAAAACCATCGGTTTGTGCCCTTGCCAGGGCCGTTTCGCTGCTCGGAAACACTGCGAAACGGTCGATTGTCGCCATTTGCGCCGCATAGGCCAGATTGCCGGAACTGTCTTTCATCCCGTGTACCCGGTCCGGAAAGGCATGGCCAAGCCGCGCGGCGAGATCGGCCGAGAAGGTGATGCCCGTCAACTGCGGGAAGTTGTAGAGATAGAGCGGCACCGGCGCGTCGGCGGTTTGCCTGATCAGTGCCTCGAACCAGGCAAAGAGGCCGCCGTCCGAAACCGGCTTATAATAATAGGGCGGTAATACCAGTGCCGCGGCGAAACCTGCGTCGAAGGCAAAACGAGTGAGATCCACGGTGGTGGCCAGATCCGGCGTGCCGGTGCCGACCATCAGCCGATCCGACGGCAGCGCCGCGGCCGCGGCGCGCATGACGGTTTTTCGCTGTTCCGCCGAAAGCGAATTGGCCTCACCGGTGGTGCCCAGAACATTCAACCCGTCGCAGCCATTGTCGAGCGCCCATCGGGCGTGTTCCACGAATAGACCGGCATCCGGCGCGTCGCTGTCGTCAAAAGGCGTCGGCACCGCGGCGATCACGCCGCGCAGTTGGTTCTCACCCATTTATGAGGTCCCGTTATCGATTGCTGCGGCGAGCGCTCGGTTGATGTCCTTCGGCAAGGCCGACACGTGGGGGTGGTCGGCTGCCGTGCTGACCGATTTGTCCCAGCCGCCGGCAGCGCCAAGGCCCGAAACGTCATCATCGAAGAATTCCCGGTTAATGGCTTCGTAATGCCGGTCCTCGTCCCTGATTTCCCCGTCCCAGGTGATCGCATCGACCGGGCAGATCGATAGGCAAAGACCGCAATTGATGCACTCGTCGGGGTGGATATAGAACATCCGCCCGCCCTCGTAAATGCAGTCGACGGGGCAGGCCGCGGTGCAATCGCCGTCCTTGATGTCGACGCAGGGTTCGGTGATGATATAGGCCATGGACGCGCGTCCCTGAAACGGATTCTCCGGCGAAATTCGCATCGGCAAGCGTTCGAATAAAGCTCAATATTTAGGGTTCTTTGTTGCTGAAATGGCAACGGACGTGACCTGTACGGGCGCAGTATCATGAGCGGTTTGCGCCGGGAGCGTATAGCCCGCCAGTCGTGCCGACGATCTCGCTAAAGGGTTCTGCCGCCGTCGTCGAAACGATAAATCCGCTCCGGCTGCGGGCTGGCGAAGATCCGGTCGTCGTCGTCATAGCTGTGCTGGCCGAACAGCCGGGCAGTGATCCGGCCGACCCTTTCCGTTTCGACATAGAGGATCGTGTCGGCGCCCAGATGCTCGGCATGGACGACGTTGCCGGGCCACGCGCCCTCCCTCCGGTCGATTGTGATGTGTTCGGGCCGTATCCCGATGGTGCGTGCGCCATTTTCGTCGAACCGCGCCGCGTCGATGAAGTTCATCTGCGGCGAACCGATAAAGCCGGCGACGAAGCGGTTGGCCGGATTGTTGTAGAGCTCCATCGGCGAGCCGATTTGTTCGACGGTGCCTCCATTGAGCACGACAATCTTGTCGGCGAGTGTCATCGCCTCGATCTGGTCATGCGTCACATAGATCATGGTTGCGCCGAGTTCCCGGTGCAGGCGGGCGATCTCCAGCCGCGTGTTGACGCGAAGCGCGGCGTCGAGATTGGACAGGGGCTCGTCGAACAGAAACAGCTCCGGATCGCGCACGACGGCACGGCCGATTGCGACGCGCTGGCGCTGGCCGCCGGAGAGCTCCGCCGGGCGTCGGTCGAGATAATCGTCCAGCGACAACATTTTTGAAGCGGTATCCACCCGCGTGCCGACCTCGGCCGACGGCAGGCCGGCCTGCTTGATGCCGAGCGCCATATTGTTGCGCACGGTCAGATGCGGATAGAGCGCATAGGTCTGAAAAACCATGGCGATGCCGCGTTTCGAAGGCGGCAGGTTGTCAACCGGCCGCTCGTCGATCATGACCGAGCCGGATGTCGCGTCCTCCAGTCCGGCGATGACGCGCAACAGGGTCGACTTGCCGCAGCCCGAGGGGCCGACGAAGATCACGAATTCGCCATCGCGGACGTCGAGATCGATTCCCTTCAGCACCTCGACGACACCGAAGGATTTGCGGATGTTTTCCAGTTTGAGAGAGCCCAAGGCGGCGGTCTTTCTGTCTAAAGCGTGACGGGCCGGCCGGTCCGCACGCTCTCATCGGCGGCGATGCAGACGGCGAGGGAGCGAACGGCGTCGTCCATATGGCGGTTGAGATCGATGTCTTCGCGGATGGCTTTCAGGAAAAAGGCCTGTTCCCGGTCGCAGAGCTGCTGGTGATTGGGTTCGCCCTCCATGGAGAGGAGCGCGTCCGGCGTTGTGAAGTGCCCGTCGGCACCGGTTTCGGCCTTATGCACTTTGATGCGCTGCGTCATCGTATGGGTGTCGATATCGTCGGATTTGGCGTGCTGGTCCATGATGATGGACACGCAGCCCTTCGGCGACACCACGTCTTTGACGAAAAAGGCGGTCTCCGAGATCATCGGGCCCCAGCCAACCTCGTACCAGCCGACCGATCCATCGTCGAACAGCACCTGCAGATGGCCGTAATTATACATCTGTGGGTCGATCTCGTCGCTCAGCCGCACCCCCATGCCGCGCACCTCGACCGGCGGGGCATCGACGATCTGGCACATGACGTCGACATAATGCACGCCGCAATCGACGATCGGCGAGGTCGAGCGCATCAACTGCTTGTGCGTCTGCCAACTGGCGCCGCTCGATTGCTGGTTGAGGTTCATGCGGAAGACATAGGGTCCGCCGAGCGCACGCGCCTCCTCGATCAGCCGGACCCAGGAGGGATGGTGCCGAAGGATATAGCCGACCACCAGCTTGCGGTTGTTTGCCTTGGCGCAGTCGACCACCCGCTGCGCATCCGCGACCGTCGTCGCCAGCGGTTTTTCGACAAAGACATGGGCGCCCGCTTCCATCGCCATGACGGCATAGTCGGCATGGCTGTCGGAATAGGTGCTGATCGAGACGGCGTCCGGCGCGTGCTCGGCGACGGCATCTTCGAAGGAAGGCTGGATCGTCTGCCCCGACAGCGGGTCCGGCAGTGCGACGGACGACCGGTTGACGAGGGCCGCGATCTCGAAGCCGGGATTGGTGTGATAGGCAAGCGCGTGGCTGCGCCCCATGTTCCCGAGGCCGGCAACGACGATGCGGACGGGTTTTTCGGTCATTTGACTGCTCCTGCTGTAATGCCGCGGATGAGCTGGCGCGAGAAGATCACATAGAGAACCAGAACCGGCAGAATGGCGAGCGAGAGGGCCGAAAGAACGGCGTTCCAATTGGTGACGAACTGGCCGATAAAGACCTGGGCGCCGAGCGTCAGCGTCTTGGTCTCCTCGGCCGGAGCGAGGATCAGCGGGAACCACAGATCGTTCCAGATCGGGATCATGGTGAAGACCGCCACGGTCGCCATCGCCGGTCGGACCAGCGGCAGCACCAGCCGGAAGAAGATGCGGTATTCCGACAGGCCGTCGATGCGGCCGGCATCCTTGAGATCGGCCGAAACCTGGCGCATGAATTCCGACAGGATGAAGATCGCGAGCGGCAACCCCTGCGCGGTGTAAACCAGGATCAGTGCCGTCAGCGTGTTGACCAGCCCGCTGGCGACCATCAGCTTCAGGATCGCCACGGTTCCCAGGCGGATGGGGATCATGATGCCGAGCGCCAGGTACAGGCCCATCAGCGCATTGCCGCGAAACCGGTATTCCGACAATGCGAAGGCGGCCATGGCGCCGAACAGCAGGACGAAGAACAGCGAGGCGACGGTGACGATCAGGCTGTTCTGGAAATACAGGAAGAAGTCGCCCTGGGCGAGCACGGTCTGATAGCCGATCAGGCTGAAGCTGTCGCCGTCGGGCAGCAACAACGGCGAGCGGAAGATCGCCTTGCGCGACTTGAAGGAGTTGATGATGATCACCAGCACCGGGAACAGCGCCACGATCGTATAGGTTGCGAGGATGGCGTGCGCGGCGACGGTGCGTCCGAGGGATGACCTGGCTCTGTTCATCACGGCCTCAAAACTGGTAGCGCCGAAGCCGCGTCTGGACGCCGAATAGATAGATCGACACGCCGGCCAGGATGATGAGGAACATCAGCGACGCGATCGCCGAACCCATATTCGGATCGCCGATCTGCAACTGAAAGCCGAAAAACGTCCGATACAGGAAAGTGCCCAGAATATCGGTCGCATAATCCGGGCCTGCCAGCGCGCCCTGGGTGGTGTAGATAAGGTCGAAGGCGTTGAAATTGCCGACGAATGTGAGGATCGAGATGATCCCGATCGACGGCAGGATCAGCGGCAGCTTGATCTTCCAGAACTGGCTCATGCCGGTGATGCCGTCGCATTCCGCCGCTTCCAGGATCTCGTCGGGTATCGACAGCATCGCCGCATAGATCAGCATCATTGGAATGCCGATGAATTGCCAGACGGAGATGAGACCGAGGGTCGTCAGCGCGGATTCCGGCCGTCCGAGCCAGGGGCCGAAAAGGCTTTTCAGCCCGACCGCGTCGAGCAGATCCGGCGCGATGCCCCAAAGCGGGCTCAGGATCAGCTTCCAGACGAAGCCGACAATGACAAAGGACAGGATGGTCGGCACGAAGATGGCGGTGCGGTAGAAGGCGGCGAAACGCAGGCGCGGGCTCGACAACAGCGCTGCGAACAGGATGCCGAGCGGGTTTTGCACAAGCATGTGTATGATGAAGAACCACGTGTTGTTGCGTAGCGCGTTCCAGAAGCTTTCCGACCAGCGCGGATCGCCGAGAAGGACGCGGAAGTTCTCAAAGCCGACAAAGACCTGTTTCTGATCGACTTCGCGGAACAGCGACAGCTGCAGCGTGCCGAACAGCGGAATGATCATGATCGTCGTGTAGACGAGAACAGCCGGCGCCAGAAACACGGCGATGTGCCACCGGATCGGCTTTCTGTTGTCGCCGCGCGTATCCACCGTCATCCCCGCCCGTCATGATAGGTTCCGGGCCGGCACGGGAATGCCGGCCCGGCGGTTCTCAGTTCTGGTGTGGACCGTACCAGCTTGCCAGGCCGTCCTGAAGCCGTTTGCCCGCATCGGCCGGGCTTTCGCTGCCGCGAATGACATTGGCGGAGGCGTTCCAGGTCTCGTTTTCGAGATTGGGCGTTCCGCGCGACAGGATCTGGTAGGTCGACCGGATCGTCGAAGCGCATTTGTCGCGCCACGCAACGAATTCCTGAGCCAGCGGGTCGTCCATCGTCACCGCGTGATCCGACAGCGAGAAGAACCCCGGAAGCGCATTGGCATAGAGCGTTGCGAACTCATCCGAACCGACCCAGTTGAGGAAGGCCATGGCAGCTTCCGGCTGTTCGGTCTTAGTGTTCATGCCGATGGCGATGTCGGTGTGGTCGGAGATGTAGCACGGATCGCCGTCGTTGCGGACCGGCGGCGGGAAGGCGCCCATCTCGAAATCAGCGAGATTGTTGAAGCCGGAGATTTCCCAGGATCCGGCCGGATAGATCGCGGCGCGGCCGAGGGTGAACATGTTCTGGCTGTCGGGATAGGTCTGTGCCTCGAAACCGTCGCCGAGATAGTCCTTCCATCGGGCCAGCGTCTCATAGGGCGCCACCCAGGCCTCGTCGGTGAGCTTGTGGTCGCCGGCGATCAACGCCAGTCGGCCGTCCTCGCCGTTCCAGTAATTGGGGCCGATGTTCTGGTAGCCCATGGTGGCGGCTTCCCACTGGTCGTTGGTGCCCATCGCCATCGGAACGTAGCCGCCATCCGCCTTGATCGCGTCGAGAACGGCGAAGAACTCCGCTTCGGTGGCGGGCACTTCGAGGCCGAGTTCCTCGAAGGCGTCCTTGTTGTAGATAAAGCCGTGAATGACCGACGCCATCGGTACGCAGAACTGAACGGCACCGTCATCGGTGGACCAGCCGGATTTGGCGACGCTGGAGAAATTCGCCATGCCGTCCAGATCGGTGACCGGGGCGAGGTGGCCGGCCTCGTAGAGCGCCAGCGAGGCATCGAAGGGACGGCAGGTGATCAGGTCGCCGGCCGAGCCCGCATCGAGCTTGGAATTCAGCACGCCATTGTATTCGGCCGGCGCCGACGGCGTGAATTTGACCTTGATGCCCGGATGTTTGGCTTCGAACGCCGGAATGATCATCGACTGCCAGATTTGGAGATCGTCATTGCGCCAGCTCTCGATCGTCAGTTCAGCGTCCTGGGCCTTGGCCAGACCGGCACTCGCCAAAAGGGTCGAGGCCAGCAGCAGCCCGTTCATGGTTTTCATGGTCATGTGTTTCTCCCTGTTGTTGCGCGCTCAGGCGCGTTGCTTCTCAGGGTCGGTGCCCTGATCGATTGCGGTCAATGCCGACCGTAAATTCCGTGATTGATCCTCCAGCAGCTGCGCCGCGCTGTCCTTGTCAGGGACCCCGGCGGCCAGAAGAATGGCGACCTTGGCCGAGCCGTTGGCCCGGGCCAGGCAGTCCAAAGCGGTTTGCCGGTCGCAGTGCGCGAGCGTCGCGACCATGCGCGCGGCCCGTTCCTCCAGCTTGGTGTTGTCGGCGACGAGATTGACCATATGGCCGTCGACGACATGTCCGAGCGCGATGGCCATCAATGTCGACAACATGTTGAGCGCCACCTTCTGAGCCGTGCCGGCGCCCATCCGGGTCGAGCCTGCGACAAGTTCCGGCGGCGTCGGCAGCAGGATGGCGGTCTCGGCGAGGGCGAGAAGCGGCGAGCCGGCATTGTTGGCCATGGCGACGGTGCGCGCGCCCCGCTTTGCGCCGTGACCCAACGCACCCACCGTGTAGGGCGTCGAGCCGCTGGCGGAGACGGCGATAACGCAATCCTCGGCCGCGATGTCGGCTTTCTCGACATCGCGAACGCCGAGCGCGGCGTCGTCCTCAGGGCCGCCGACAAATGTTTCAAGGCTCGGGGCGCCGCCGGCGAATAGGACTTTGATCCGGTCCCGGGCGATGCCGAAGGTTCCCGGCAGTTCCAGCGCGTCGGCGAACGCCATCAGGCCGGAACTGCCCGCGGCGGCATAGACGAGCCGACCGCCGATGCGCAACGTGTCCGCTGCAACCGAGGCTGCCCTGGCTATATCGGGCAGGGCAGGGCGAACAGCGGCGACCGCGTCGGCCTGACCCCGAAACAGTGCTGCCAAAGCAGCATCCGGCTTTGGAAGGTCAAGGCCGGCGGATTGAGCGTTTGCGCTCTCGGTGGTGGTGTTGCCCATCGCGGTCTCCTCCATCAATAATGCCAAAAAAATACCAATTGTCCAGGACGGCTTTGTCGAATTTTAACCATCTTTAAACGACGAATAATTTAAATGTTTAAAAACAATATATTAAGAGGATTTCTGCTTTTTCGAGATCCGGGGTTGGTTAATGGTATTTTATTGGTATGATTAGAGGTGGAGGTGCCCATGGCGGAGCTTTACGTCGGAGTCGATGGTGGGGGAACGAGCTGTCGTGCGGCAATCGCCGGGGCTGACGCCGTGGTTCGGGGCGAGGGCCGCAGCGGTGCCGCCAATATTCTCACTGATCTCGATGGCACGATCCGCAATATCATCGAAGCGGCTCACATGGCCTGCCGAGCAGCCGGCGTCGATCCGGCGATGCTGGAGTCGGCTGATGCGGTGTTGGGCCTTGCGGGCGCCAACATCGCCACCACTCTGTCTGAGGCGTGTGCGGCCCTGCCGTTCCGCCGCAGCACGATCGAAACCGACGCGTTGATTGCCACCCATGGTGCGCTTGCCGGCGATGACGGGGCCGTTGCGATCCTTGGAACGGGCTCGGTTTTTGGCGAAAAGCGCGGTGACCTCGTTCGCACGATCGGCGGATGGGGTTTCACGGTCGGCGACCAGGGCGCAGGTGCGGCGCTTGGTCGGGCACTGCTGAGCGAAGCGCTGCTCGTCCATGACGGCGTGCGGGCCGGCGCGCCGCTGGCGACCCGCGTCCTGAACGAGTTCGACGACACGCCGGAAGCGATTTCAGCCTTTGCCCACACCGCCGTTCCGGGCGATTTCGCCCGGTATGCACCATTGATCTTTCGCTTTGCCGATGAGGGCGATGCGGTCGCCTTGCGGATCCTGAAGGCCGCGGCCGCCGAGGTCGACGAGGCCTTGGACGTCGTGCTGTCGGGCGAGGCGGACCGGTTGTGCCTTCTCGGCGGCCTGGGGTCGCTTTACCGGCCGTGGCTCGCAACGCATCACCAAAGGCGCGTATCGCCGCCGGCGGGCGACGCGCTGTCGGGCGCCGTCGGACTGGCGATCCAGCGTTTTTCGCGGGGCGGAGTTGGCGATGGATGACAAGCTGCAGTCGATCTTCGCCTCCAGGGACGAGATGGCGAAAGAGAGCGGCCCGCTCTATCTGCAATTGCGCAGCCGGGTCGAAAAGGCGATCAGCGACGGCGTGCTGGCGAGCGGCGAGGCATTGCCTTCGGAGCGTGATATCGCCGAACTCGCCGACGTGTCGCGTGTCACCGTGCGCAAGGCGGTGCAGGATCTCGTGCGCGACGGGTTGCTGGTGCAGCGCCACGGTTCGGGCACCTTCGTGTCCAAGCCGGTTACGCGGGTCGAACAGCCGCTTTCGCGCCTGACCTCGTTTATCGAGGACATGGCCAGGCGCGGTTGGCGGTCGCGCTCGCAATGGCTGGCGCGCGGCCTGTTCTCGCCGTCGCCGGAGGAGATCGTGGCACTGGCGCTCGGGCCGGGCGACGAGGTGGCACGCATCGACAGGCTGCGGATCGCCGACGAGCGGCCACTGGCGATCGAGCGGGCCTCGATCTCGGCGCGCATGCTGCCGGATCCCGATGCAGTCGGAACCTCGCTCTATGCCGCGTTGGAGCAGGGCAACTACCGACCGGTGCGGGCCATCCAGCGGATCTCGGCGACCAATCTGGCGGAAGACGATGCGGCGCTTCTGGAGGTCGAACCGGGCAATGCCGGCCTTAAGATCGAGCGCATTTCCTATCTCGCCTCCGGGCGGGTGGTGGAGTTCACCCGTTCACTCTATCGCGGCGATGCCTATGACTTTATCGCCGAACTGACGATCGGCAAGAACCAGTGACGGAACGCGCATGAACAACCAGGAAAACGCCTTGACCCATATGCGGCGGGAGATCGACGAGATACCGCAGGCCGCAGCGCGGCTGATCGACGGCTTTGCCGCCGGCGCCGACGAAATCGGTGCCGCGCTGGGGCGGCGTGATCCGGCTTTCGTCGCCACCATCGCGCGCGGGTCGTCGGACCATGCGGCGACCTTCCTGAAATATGCGATCGAATTGAAGGCCGGTCGCGCCGTCGCGTCGTTGGGCCCTTCCGTCGCCTCGATCTATCACGCGCCACTCAAACTCGACGGGGCGCTGTGTCTGGCGATTTCGCAATCCGGTCGCAGCCCCGATATCGTCGCCATGCAGCAGGCCGCGCAACGCGGCGGTGCGTTGACGCTGGCGCTGACCAACGATGCGGGCTCGCCGCTGGCCGCCGAAAGCGGTCACGCGGTCGATATTCGCGCCGGCTCCGAGCACGGCGTCGCGGCGACCAAGACCTTCGTCAATTCCGTCCTCGCCGGGCTGATGGTGCTGGCCGCATGGACATCGGATTCGGCGCTGGAGGCGGCGCTGCAGCGGCTGCCCGGACAACTCGCCGACGCGGTCGTCCTTGATTGGCGGCCCTTGACGGCGGACGTCGTGCATAAACCGTCGCTGTTCATTCTCGGACGCGGGCCGGCCTTCGCAATCGCCCATGAGGCGGCTTTGAAGTTCAAGGAGACTTGCAATCAGCATGCCGAGGCTTACAGCGCTGCCGAGGTTCTGCACGGTCCGGTGTCGCTTGTCGGCAGCGGCTTCCCGGTCCTGGCTCTTGCGGTGCGGGACGCGGCAGAGGCAATGGTCGTCGAGACCGCCGACCGGCTAGCCGATGGCGGCGCCGCGGTCCATGTGACGTCGACAAAGGCGGCAAAGGCGTATCGACTGCCGGCGCTCGATACCGGACACCCGCTGACCGATGCATTGGCGTTGATCGTGCCTTTCTACGGATTCGTTGAGAGGCTGGCGCGCGACCGGGGTCTTGATCCCGATCGACCGGTGCGGCTGAAGAAAGTGACGGAAACCCTATGACTCGCCGAACGGCAATCGCCGCGCCGCGGGTTTTCGACGGTCAAGACTGGCATCCGGACAGCGCCCTGGTCGTCAATGACGGCAAGGTGGCGGAGATCGTCTGCGCGTCCGATTTGCCGGCGGACATGTCGGTGACGAAGGTCGACGCAGGCTTCCTGGTGCCCGGCTTTGTCGATCTGCAGGTCAATGGCGGTGGAGGCGTGCTGCTCAACGACGCGCCGTCGGTCGAGACCATCAAGCGCATCTGCCGCGCGCATGTCCGCCACGGCACGACCGCGCTGCTGCCAACGCTGATCACCGACACGCCGGAGATCACGCGAAAGGCGGTCACCGCGGCCGCCGCTGCGATGCGCGAATCCGTGCCCGGCTGCCTCGGGCTGCATCTGGAGGGACCGCACCTGTCGGAAGCGCGGCGCGGCGCGCATGACGCGCAATTGGTGCGACCGGCAAGCGAGGTCGATATCGACGCCATGATCGCGGCGGCGGCCGATATCGGCAACCTGCTTGTTACCGTCGCGCCGGAAGCGGTGTCGGTCGAGCAGGTGTCGCGGCTGGTTGCGGGGGGCGTGCGTGTCAGCCTCGGTCACAGTGCGGCGGACTTCGCCGGCGTCACTGCGCTGATCGATGCTGGCGTTCACATGGTCACGCATTTGTTCAACGCGATGAGCCCGCTTGGCCACCGCGAACCCGGTATGGTCGGCGCCGCGCTCGAGAATGGCGGTGTCTATGCCGGTCTCATCGTCGATGGCATCCATGTCGATCCGGCGACGATCGCCATCGCGCTACGCGCCAAAAGGGGCCCGGGACGGATTTTTCTCGCGACCGACGCGATGGCCACGCTTGGCAGCGAATTGACGACCTTCATGCTCAACGGAAGGGAGGTGCGGCGCGCGGACGGGCGCCTGACCTTGGAAGACGGCACACTGGCGGGGGCCGATATCGACATGCTGTCCTCGGTTCGTTTGCTGCGCGACGTGGTCGGGGTGTCGTTGGACGAGGCGTTGCGCATGGCAGCACTTTACCCGGCCGAGGCGATGGGCGTCGCTGAAACCCATGGTTGCCTCAAGCCCGGCAGCCGCGCCGATCTGCTGCACCTGTCCGACGCGCTCGACCTGCGCGAGGTCTGGATCGGCGGCGAAATGGTCCATCGTTCGCCATAGGCGCGCCGCGCTCCGACGCCGGCTTGAACGAATCGAAGCGAAGCCTTAAAGAGGGCCGGGGACGGGGCTTTGGACCATGGATAGCCTGACGATCAGTTCGGAAGCGTTGCGCGGGCAACAGCGCCGCGGTTTCGGCGCGCTCGGCGTTTTCGAAAAGCTGCGCAATGAGATTTTGGCACTGCAACTGGAGCCCGATCAACTGATCGACGAAGCCAGTCTCGCCAAGCGTTTCGACGTGTCGCGGTCGCCGATCCGTGAAGCGCTGGTTCGGCTGGCGTCTGAGCGGTTGGTCAAGACGCTGCCCAATAAGGGCACGATCGTCGCGCCGCTCAATCTCGAGGATTTCCCGAAATATGTCGACGCGCTGGATCTGATCCAACGGGTCGTGACCCGGCTTGCGGCGGTCAACCGCACGGAAGCCGACCTCGCGAAAATCAAGGCCCTGCAGGAAGCCTTCCGGGAAAGCCATGCGCGCGGCGACGCACTGGGAACGATCCTCGGCAACCGGGAGTTTCATGCCGCCATCGGCGACGCCAGCGGCAACCGCATCTTCGCAGACACCTACCGACGCATCCTCGACGAGGGGCGGCGGACGCTGTGCCTCTATTTCCGGTCCTATGAGGGCGGGTTGCCGCCGGATCTGGGCCGCGAGCACTACGACATCATCGATGCGATCGAACAGCAGGATCCCGAACGCGCCGAAGCGCTCGCACACCAGCACGCCGAGGAGGTGCACCGGCGTTTTGTCAATTACATCAGCGAGCGCAACATGAAGGGTTTCCGGCTGGGCATCTGAGTGGAAGCGTTTCGCATAATCAGGTGCGCGCCAAGTTCACCGGCCATCCTTCCGGCCCTTCCTTCGGCAACGGAGGCACCGCGAATTGGAGTTTGGAGAAGAGCGTACGCACCCGGTCTCTCACCGGTGTTGTGTCCTGGACCGCCGCCCACGCCGAGCCGACGTGATCACGCCAATTCGTGACGTCGTCATAGGACTGATCTCAGACCTTACGGTGTTCTCATCCAAGAGAATTCAGTGTCCGAGTATTTGACTGAGGAACAGTTTGGTCCGGTCATTCTCTGGATTGCTGAAAAATCTTTCGGGTTCATTCTGTTCCACGATCTGACCCTGATCCATGAAGATTACGCGGTTTGCCACCTGTCTGGCAAAACCCATCTCATGGGTGACGCACAGCATGGTCATGCCCTCTGCTGCAAGATTGACCATCGTGTCGAGCACCTCCTTTATCATCTCGGGATCCAGGGCCGATGTGGGCTCATCGAACAGCATGATACGGGGCTTCATGCACAGCGCCCGCGCAATTGCGACACGCTGCTGCTGACCGCCGGATAGTTGGCCTGGATACTTCATTGCCTGTTCGGGAATCCTCACTTTCTCAAGAAAGTACATCGCGGTTTCTTCGGCTTCTCTTCGCGGCATCCTGCGCACCCACACCGGCGCCAGCATACAGTTTTCCAGGATTGTCAGATGCGGAAACAGATTGAAATGTTGAAAGCACATGCCGACTTCGGAGCGTATCCTGTCGATGTTTTTCAGATCGTTTGTCAGTTCGATGCCGTCAACAATGATGTCGCCCTGCTGATGTTCCTCCAGCCGGTTGATGCATCGGATCAGCGTCGATTTTCCAGAGCCCGAAGGCCCCGCAATAACGAGCCGTTCGCCCTCACGGACGGTCAGGTCGATATTGCGCAGCACGTGGAACGATCCGTACCATTTGTTCATGTTTGAGATCTGGATCACAACCTCCTGAGAGACACGCATTTTGGTTTGATCGATTGCATGATCGGCGGCGAGGCGGGACATCTTGCGTTCAATCCTTCTTGTGACCTGTATGAAGCTTGTCTTCGAGCCAAAGGCTGTAGCGCGACATCCCGAAACAGAAGATCCAGTAGACAAGTGCCGTGAAGACATAGACCTCGTTGGACAAACCAATCCATTTCGTATCGGTGATGGTCGCGTTGGCAATCCCAAGCAGGTCGTAGAGGCCGATGATGAGGACTAGGCTCGTATCCTTGAAGAGGCTGATAAACGTGTTCACGATCCCGGGGATAACGACTTTGAGTGCCTGCGGCAGGATGATCATCCGCATGGATTGCCAATAACTCAGCCCCAATGCATCGGCTGCCTCATACTGCCCTTTCGGAATGGATTGCAGGCCGCCCCGAATGACTTCGGCCATATAGGCGGAGGCAAACAGCGATATGCCGACCAGCGCGCGCAACATCTGATCCATGGTCGTTCCCGGCGGCAGGAACAGCGGCAGCATGACCGATGCCATGAAGAGTATCGTAATCAGCGGAACGCCGCGCACAAACTCGATGAAGGTCACGCAGAGTGTCGAGATTGCCGGCAGTTTCGAGCGCCGCCCCAGTGCCAGCAAAATACCCAGCGGCAGGGACACGGCGATGCCGACCACGCCGCAAACCAGCGTCAGCAGCAAACCGCCCCATTTGGAGGTCGAAACATCTTCAAGACCGAGGCCGCCGGCCAGCAGAATGGCGGCAATAAGCGGATAAAAGCACGCAAACACGAGCCCCTGCCGGCGGAAAGGCATTTTGTCGATAAGACAGTAGGCCAGCGCCAGCACCAAAAGACACTCCGCCAACCAGACGCGCCAGGCCTGGTCCACCGGATAGAACCCGAACAGGAATTGCCTGAAACGCGCGCCGATGACTGCCCAGCAGGCGCCGCCGGATGTGCAATCCTCGCGCGATGTGCCAACCCAGTCGGCGGAAAAAATCAGCCAGTCCAGCAGCGGCGGCAAATAGCGCATCAGCACATAAATGATCGCAAGGGAGATCAGGCTGTCGCCGATCGAACCGAAAAGGCGTTTGCGGACCAGGGTGAAAAGGCTCTCGCGAATGCTGTCTGGTGGCGGCGAGGCAGGGATTATTTCGTTGATCACGGCCATGCGATTATCTTTCCTTCAGGGCAACGCGCGCGTTGAACCAGTTCATGAAAACCGACGTGACCAAACTGATCGCCAGATAAACACCCATTGTGATTGCAATGACTTCGATGGCCTGACCGGTCTGGTTCAGCGTGGTTCCCCCGAATGTGGCAACCAGATCCGGATAACCGATCGCGACTGCGAGCGAGGAATTCTTGGTAAGATTAAGATATTGGCTCGTGAGCTGCGGCACCGCGACCCGCAACGCCTGAGGTATCAGCACCAGTTTCATTATCTGGTTCGGTTGAAGGCCAAGCGCTGCCGCTGCTTCCTTCTGGCCGCTTGAAACGGATTGAATTGCCGAGCGGAAGATCTCCGCGATGTATGTACCGGTATAAAGAACCAGTGCTAACAGCAGGGCAGTGAATTCAGGGCTGACGACTATTCCTCCGGAAAAACCGAAACCCTTTTGAACAGGCAGATTCCATGACAATGGGCGTCCTGCGAAAAGATAGCCGGCCAGCACAAACAGAATCAACAAAGCCAAACCGACGGACACGACCGGAAATGTCTGGCCCGTGAGACGCTGGCGCCGCCTTGCCCAGATCAGCAGAGCGGCAATGGTAACGATGGCCATGACAATGGCGACGACAACCAGGGAGAACCCATTTTCAAACACCGGTGCGGGAAGGAACAGCCCACGGTTGTTCAGTTGCGCCAGCCCGAGCAGATCAATGCTCTGTCGCACCCCGGGAAGGGCCAGCAGGACGCCGTACCAAAACAATATCTGCAAAAGCACAGGCACGTTGCGCAGACTGTCTACATAAAGGTAGGCCATGCCGGCAGCCAGCCAGTTCGAGGACATGCGCATGATCCCCATGATGAGGCCAAGGATCGTCGCGAGCACAACGCCGAGGATTGCAACAAGAAGCGTGTTCAGCAAGCCGATGACGAACATCTGCCCATGTGTGACCGGTTCAGGGAAAGAAATCAGCGACTGGCTGACGTCATAGCCGGAGGGTGCGGAAACAAAACCAAATCCGGTCGAGATTCCGCGATCGACGAGATTGGTCGCGGTGTTGTTGATAATGTAGACGGCAAATGCCGCCACCAGCCCGATTACCAATGCTTGAGTGACGATCCCGCGCAATCGCGTGTCGTTCAGGCTGAGGCGTGCATGCACCTCGACCGCTTGCTCATGAATGGCCAAAGTCTCCTCCTTTGGTGGTTCAAAGGAGCGTAGTGTGATTGCCGTGAAATCCCATTTCGCTACCCTGTTGGGGCCTGATGCATTCTGCTATAGAAATGGCGTCAACTAGCGAAGGTTTGGCGATGTCCGGCGATTTGCCCAAAAACCTGCGGCTGCTCTGCAGCTATCACAAGTCGATTGCGGATGTCTGTCGCCTGCTCAATGTGAACAGGTCGCAGTTCAACCGGTATCTGAATGGCCAGACACTGCCATCCTTACGCCTGATGCGTAAGCTGTGCGACTTTTTCGGGATCGAGGAAGCCGAACTGCTCATGCCGCACGGTCAGTTTTCGGAGTTGATCAGGCTTAAGCCGTATGGCGCCGGTGTAAAGGTTGAAAAAAACCTCGTTGTCAGTACCAGCGAGGATGTTCTGCTTGCCTCCCGCAGCGCGCTGGACGGATACACCGGCCACTACTTTACCTACTACAACTCCATGTCCAGTCCCGGAAAAATATTGCGCGGTCTTGCCAGTATCTATCGCACGTCGTTCGGCATACATATGAAGTCGTTGGAAATCGTAGCAACCAGGCAAAACAAGGGGTTTACCTGCAAATATGAAGGCGGCTGCTATTTGCTGGGAGACAGGATCTTCATCACCGCAATGGAAATGCTGACGCGGAACGAGGTTATCCATACGATCCTCTATCCCAGTTACACCAACCGCATCCGGTATCTCACCGGTGTCATGTCCGGGGTGGCCGCTCACGCGACAAGACCGCCTGCGGCGACGCAGATAGTGTTCCACTATCTCGGCAAGTCGCTCGACCTGAGAAAAAGTTTGAGAATGTGCGGGCTTTTTGAGTATGGCGATGAGGAGATCCCCTGGGATATTCAGCGGATGATATCGACAGGCCCTCGACCCGGTCTGAATTTGCTGGAAGCGGCGCCAACTTGAAGGCACTGGCGCGCCGTCAACCACCGAATTCGCCGCAAACCGGTGTAACCAGCCTTGCGTGTCTTGCGGAACCCGAACAGAATTCGAGGGTATGGTGCAGCTTGGCATATGCCGCCTCGACCGTTATGTCGCGGCCGTCCAGAACGCCGTTGTCGCGCAACACAGCCCCGGCTGCATAGGAACCCATTGCCATCCCGCCCTCCGGACACTGGCTTACGCCGACGACGGGCATGTCCCGGGCGCGGGCAATCCGCAAGGCGCTATACAGATCCGATTTATCGGGGGCCGTCCCCGAACCGAAACAGCGCAGTACGACGCCGTCGCAATTGGTCATGGCGTATTCGAACAGTCCAGTGGGATTGCCTGGCGACACCGACAGGATTGCGACATTCCAATCGCCAAAACCGCAAAGCCGAAATCTCCGGGCGGCGTTAAAAGGCGCCGCGTCGGATTCTCCGGCAGAAAAGGCGTCAAAAGCCGTGGAATGCGTTTTCCGAACGCGGGCACCATGCAGAAGCCTGCCGGCAAATTGAACCCAGACGCCGCACGAAGCCTTGGATGCCGACCACAGTGCCTCTTTGAGGTTCCGATGCCCATCATTGCCCGCAACCGTCAAGGGAAGCATCGATCCGGTCAGGATGACCGGCTTTGACAGACCCTCAAGGGCAAAGCAGAGCGCCGCTGCAGTATAAGCAAGGGTATCCGTACCGTGCGTGACGACGAAGCCGTCATAATCCGCATAATTGCAGGCAATCGTCCGGGCGATTCTCGTCCAGTCATGCGGAGTGGCACTCGCGCTGTCAATCAGAGGGGAAAGGGTTTGAATGTCGACGGTGTCTGCCAGGGCTTGCCGATGGTTCAGCGCTGCAACCTCGGACTCGATGACTCCTTCAGCCGGTGCGAAGCCGTTGTCGGTCTGCGCCATTCCGATGGTGCCGCCCGTGTGAATCAGCGCTATCGCCATTCAGGCGTCATCCTTGACGAAGGCTTTGCGCACAAGCTTACGCGCCAACAGGCGGGTTACATCCACCAGATCCTTGTCCGCCACGGAAATGGGAATGAGAGGAAGCTCCGTGCAGGCCAGCAGGATGGTCCGTGACCTCAGGCTGGATACAAGCTCGACAAAGCGTTCGACCACTTCGGGGTGATCACCTCCATACCGTTTCACATCGTATATGATCTGATGCAGTGCGCTCGTATCCGCTGGCACTTCGACATCAAACTCTTCCGACAGTCGGGCATAGGCCGACCAGCTATCCATCTCAGTGACCGGAGCGGCCCCAAGCAATGCCGCAGACGAAAGATTCTGGTCCAGAAGGTATTCGGTTACGACGTCTGCAACCGAGACGAGATCGGCGTTGCGGGGTGACGCTTTTATCTGCCGTTCGTAGTAGTTGAGTGTGTTGCAGGCTATCGTGATGTGATCGGCCTGCTCGGCCAGTTCGTCGAACACGCGCTCCAACTCGGGCCATACCGCAACATCGTTGAGTTCCAATTCCATCGACAGCCCGAGAATGGGCGACGAGATTATCCTGACCCGCGGCCCGTCCAGATCGCCAAGATAACGACTTCCGAGAAGTCTCTTTGTCTCCTCGATGATCTTGTTCCAGAGATCAACTCCCGCTTCGGGACCCGATCCGGCCACAAGGCCGATCCGCCGTCGCTCGCTGCGCCGATACAGCATCATTTGGTTTGCCCGCCTGTTGGAAGAAAACGCCCCGGGAGTAACGACAGCCTCCCGGGGTGATCCGATCAGAAAATCAGCGGACGGGTGCGGCGTAGCGCAGGCCTCCGCTTTTCCAGGTGTCGTTCAAACCACGCGCAAGGCCGAGCGGTGTATCCGGACCGACGTGGCGGTCGAATACTTCGCCATAATTGCCCACTTGCTTGATGATCTGGTAAGCAAAATCGGCGTTCAGCCCCAGCGGTTCGCCGATATTGCCGTCCACGCCAAGAATACGCTTGATTTCCGGGCTGGTCGTTTCAGCTTTGATGGCGTCTACATTTTCTGACGTAATCCCAAGCTCTTCAGCCGTATCCATGACCCAGAGCGTCCAGCGCACAATATCCCCCCACTCGTCGTCTCCCTGTCGGACCACCGGCCCAAGCGGTTCCTTTGAGATGATTTCAGGCAGAATCATGTGTTCTTCGGCATTTGCCAATTGAACACGTGCGGCGGCCAGGGCGGATGCGTCGGTCGTGTACGCGTCGCAACGGCCGGCTTCATAGGCCGCTACAACCTCCGCCTCTTTCTCAAATGCGACGACATTGTAGGACATGCCGTTGCCATCAAAATAGTCCTTGAGATTCAGTTCAGTCGTCGTGCCGGTCGACGTGCAGACCGCGGCGCCGTTGAGATCTCTGGCGCTGGCGACACCAAGATCTTTGCGCACCATGAAGCCCTGGCCGTCATAATAGGTGACACCGGTAAAATCCAGGCCCAGCGAAGCATCGCGCATATAGGTCCAGGTCGTGTTGCGCGACAGCAGGTCGATTTCGCCGCCTTGCAGTGCGGTAAAGCGCGTCTTTGCCGTCACGGATGTGTAGCTTATCTTGTCGGCGTCACCGAATACCGCCGCGGCAACGCCCCTGCACACATCCACATCAAGGCCCTGGAAATTGCCCTGATCATCCGGCGCCGCGAAGCCTGCGAGACCGAAATGCACGCCGCAGACAATTTCGCCGCGCGCGCGAACATCGTCGAGCGTGCTTGCCCCGGCCGCCGACGCGGCGCAGAGCCCGGCCGCCACGACTGCCATTCCTGTAAGTGTTTTCATTCTGTTTTCCTCCCTGATTTGTACGGGCCCTCCATCTGGATTCACCGTGTCCGATGGCATTCATTGCAGCAGGGAAACCGACCCGTATTCCAGTTGTAGGTGAGCGCCACAATGATGCTCACCTACTGCAAAAGAGCGTCAGCTAGCGTCAGAAGCGGGCTTTGGCGTGCGACGGCGTTGCTAATGCGCGACGGGCCGATTCGGCGTCGCCCGGCGGATGGCAGGAGGCGCGAATCTGCGAACGAAAAGAGATTTGACTGGAGAATGCGGCGTCCCGGCAGATGCGCATATGGGATCCATGCCCTTTGCGCTCGCGTCAATGTCTGCATTTCCGGAATAGCTGCTTCACGGTTTCCTGAACTTGCCAGGGCACCAGCGCGTCAAAAAAAGCGCAAGCAAAGCTGTTTTCAAGCCGGGAGCGCGATGCTCCGCTCGCAATTATAAGGTCGAAATGCGTCGCGTTTGAGAGTTCTTATCTGGCGGGCAAACTCAGATGTAACCAATCAGCCTTGTACGACCAATCCGTCAGTTCAAGGCGCAGGCCTTTCAGTTCAACAGATCGAAGGCGTCGCCCCAACAGTCGGCCACAGCAAACCCCTCAGGGTACGGATCGGTCGGATCAACGCCGATTTGGTGGATGCCGTATATCCACGCCCGACCGGATACCATCGGGACGATGGCCGCGCGGTTCCCGAGTGTCACTGCGCGGTCGATTTCCACATCGAACCGACTGCCGATGATCGAGCGCGCGGTGAAGCGATCGCCAACGTCGAGCGCGCCCCGGGCGGCCATACAGGCGGCGCGGGCGGCATTGCCGGTGCCGCAGGGCGAGCGGTCGATGCGACCGGGCGGCATGATGGTCGCGCCGACCGGCGTGCCGTCCTCTGTCCGGCTGACGAACATCACGTAAGCGATGCCGTTGATCGCCGGGATCTCGGGATGGACGATGTTCAGTTGGCGATTGATCGCGCGATGGATTCGGGAGCCGGCTTCTACCAGCTTGCGAGCGTTCTCCGGCGCGATAGTCAGCTCGACCTCTGCGGGATCGACGAGAGCATAAACCCGCATTCCCCAGATGAACGGCGCTTCAGACCAATAGCCACACATGATAGTATGGGCAAATCAATAGCTTAACCATGATGGATCTGTGATTTGGCGGTGAACGCAAAGGGTGAAGCGCACACCGGC
>Ga0209785_1000066_pt1 | contig 54097 bp, 50 predicted proteins | sample WorMetG1BERMUDA2_FD_187403 | JGI IMG/M metagenome (GOLD analysis project Ga0209785, IMG submission 187403) | Marine gutless worms symbiont microbial communities from Max Planck institute for Marine Microbiology, Germany - Inanidrilus... ...
ATTCGAGCTGTTCAGAGATACAGTGTGTTGGCATCGGACCCCGTCCTTGAACCTGGTAACTGTTTGTTGCAAAACTAGTTTCTCAGATTCTTGGGGCCGATGCACCCCCTACTTTGAGAGATCCGGGCTAGCTTCGAACGGCAGTTGGGTATGGATGCGGCGGTCGGTCAATTGCCCGGAAAAAGGGAGAGCCAACAGGCCCGCCCCTCCGTCTCTTTCAAAGGTGCTCAGGCGAGCGCAGCCATGTTCTTCAGCCCCAACTCATAGGTCTTGCCGAGCATCCGGTCCATGAAGAGGCCGAAGATGCGGAAGACCGGGTTGAAGCCCATGTCGGAGGTGACGGTCCAGGTCACGCGGGCGCCGGTTGCCGTGGCTTCCGCTGCGATGGTTTGGACCGGCTTGCCCATGGCGCCAAGGTCGATGAGGTGGGTGACAGAGGTTGCCGTCACATCCGTTACAGTCTGCGTGCCCTTACCTTCCTTGCCCTCAAACCGAAAGCCGGACCCCACGCCCGAGGCCGGGCCGAACGGGGTGATCTTCAGGTCGGGATCGGTGGTGCAGTAGGGGTTGAAGGTCTGGAACCCCTCTGTGGAGGCCACCTGGGCAATCACCTCTTCCGGCGAGAGCGCAACGTCGGCGCTGCGGCTGACAACGGCGCTCCGGGGCAGCAGCAAGGCGATCAGGGCGAGGGCGGCGACGAGGGCGAAGGCGATGAAAACGATGGTCATTGGTCTGTTCCTTTCAGGTCTCTGGGTGTGAGGGCTTTGTCGTCCCTTCTGCTCCCACGACGCAGAGCCCGGCGCCCAATCGACAGCTCAGGACATTTTTTTTCGCAGATCGGCGATTTTTTTCTCGAGCCAAAGGCGTGACGGCTGATCGGTGCAAAGCGCGCGCGCTTGGACATAGGCTTCCGCCGCCTCGGCTATGCGGTCCAGCGCGGCGAGACAATGGGCGCGGACCGCGTGATACGGCTGATAGGTGTCGAGCCCGTCAAAGGCGATGAGGTCGAGCATCTTGAGCCCTTCGGCGGGGCCTGCATCCTCGGCCACCACGGCGGCGCGACTGACCGCCCCACCAATGGAGGGGGTCGCCGCCATGAGCCCGGCATAAAGCTGCGACAGCGCCCGCCACTCCGTCCGACCCGTCACCGCGCGCGCCGCATGCACCGACTGGATCGCCGCTTCCAATTGAAACCGCCCGGGGTGTTTCTTCCGCGCGGCTTCGGTCAACCGGGCGACCGACCGATTGATCAGCTCTTGATCCCAGAGCGCCGTGTCCTGCTCCGGGACCGGTACCAACACGCCGTCCCGCATCCGCGCCTCTCGCCGGGCCTCGATGAACCCGATCAACGCAGTGAGGCCCAGGGCCTCGGGGTTTTCCGGCGCCAGGTCGGCCAAGATCGTCGAGAGGAAGAACGCCTCATGGCTGAGATCGCCGCCCCCCTCCAGCCAGTCGACAGCATAGGCACCATAGACGGCCTCCAGGACAGCGCCCATCCGCTCGGGGTAGGCCTCTGGCTCAGGGACCACAAAGGGGATGCCCGCACTCTTGATCTTCTTCTTGGCGCGGACCAACCGCTGCGCCATGGCGGTGGGGGAGATCAGGAACGCCTTGGCGATCTGCTCGGCCTCCAGCCCCAGAACGGTTTGCAACATCAGCGGCGTTCGAATGCCCGCACCAATGGCGGGGTGGGCGCAGACGAAGAGGAGCTTCAATCGCTCGTCCAGCTGCGGCTCTTCGGGATCTATGGCTTGCGCGTCGGCCATGTCGTTTGCCTCATCGGTGACGACCAGACGGGCATCCCGACGCGCCTGGTCAGTGCGTCTGTTCTTGGCCACGGTCAGCAACCAGGCCTCGGGCTTGTCGGGGATGCCGCGCTCGGGCCAGGTCTTAAGCGCGGCCACAAAGGCATCGGCGAGCGCGTCCTCGGCGGCGATGATGTCGCCCGTCCGGCTCGCCAGCATGGCAATCAGCTTGCCATAGGCGGCGCGGGCGACATCCTCCGCCCGCACCTGAACGCCGCTATCTGTCACACGCTGCCCATGGCCGAGGCGCGGATTTCGACCTTGCCGTAATAGGCGGCTGGGCATTTCTCGGCCCAGGCGAGCGCTTGATCGAGGTTCTCGACATCGATCACGAAGAAGCCGCCCAGCGTCTCTTTCGTCTCGGCGAAGGGGCCGTCCTGAACCCGCTTTTCGCCACCGGCTAGGGTGATCGTCGTGGCGGTCTCTGCCGGGTGCAGCCAGTCGGTATCGATGAAAACGCCGGCCTCTTGCAGGGCGCCGATGTACTCGCCGAAGACCCTCTTGGACTCGGCCCAGTCCTCCTCGATCAAATTGGCGGCCATGGCGGGATCGGAGTAGAGAAGAAACGTGTAACGCATTGGGCTATTTCCTTTCGTTTGCGCTTACTAAGCATTATCGTCTGCGTTTTTTACAAGGCCAAGCAGATGGTTCGTGCCGACCCTGCGGTTCAAGAAGAGGTCCGTGACGCGAACGACTTGGTGTGCCTCCTCATCCAAATGACGGACGAGACCCGCACCAATCGACACCACTCCGGAAAAAAGTGGGAAGGAAATCAGCCTTGGTTTTTTGGGGGGCGCGTTGGTCAGGCGCCACGAAGAAACTGCACTCTTGGCGTCGAACACGACGCTACGATTGATGCGGAACAAAGCGATTGCTGTCCGTCACGGTTCGGCTGCGCGCCTGAAGGAAAGCCCATGAGAAATCGGACCGGTCTCAGGACCCGCCGTGACAAGCGCCTGCATGGTTCGCGCCTAGCAAAGCAGACATGCGCGCGAGCGGCTTCATTTGTCACTTTGGGCTCCTCACCGCTGTTCGCTGCACCATATATGAGCTCACACAAAGCGGGACTTAGCTGCCTTTCACAGTGAAACCAGTGAACAACGGCTCCGCGGACTTGGCAGGCATTTGTCCCAAGGAAGGCATTGGCCTTCGTCCGCTCAAGCGTTTTGCCGAAATGCCGTCACTCCGGTATAACCCCGGCATGAACATCTATGGCCTCGACCATATTGTCCTTTGCGTCCGCAGTGTGGAGGCGACGCTTGAGTTCTATCAGCGCGTCCTTGGTCTGGAGGCGCGCGAGGAACGGCCCGGCAAATGGTCGCTTTATTTCGGATCAAACAAAATCAGCGTCCAGGATGCCAACGCGCTGCCCAGCCTCGCACAGAGAACGGTGCCAGGCAGCGGCAATTTCTGCGTCTTGACGGATCTGCCGATTGACCGTGTAATCACCCGGCTTCGCTCGAACGACGTGGAGATCGTTGAGGGGCCTGCAGAGAAAGCTGGCGCGGTGGGCAGGCTGATGTCGGTCTACTTCCGAGATCCCGATGCGAACCTCGTCGAAGTCAGTAGCAGAATCTCCTGATTCACCAACCGCGAGCGACGGTCGTCAATCGCGTCGGTGTCCGCAGGGCTCAGTTCGGGCATTCGCTAGGCAATGCATGGGCTCACACGGCGCGGACCTTGGAGATATTCACTTTCGTGTACCATTGGCGGCGGCGTCACCCGAAGCCGTCTTTCGACCGGATCGAGATCTGATAGCGGTCGCCCGCCGAAGCGGCCATACGGTCCACATCAGGGCATCACCATGAAGACGGAAGATCTGGGCAAATCAAAGCTCCTGAACATGCTGTTCAAACCAGCCGGATCAGCGATGGAGAGCAGGTTCCGACACCTCCTCCAGGACCCGGTGAGAATCGTGCATGGTGCCGATGTGCGGCCCGGTCAGACCGTTCTGGAGGTCGGCAGCGGCACAGGATTCTTCACCATGGCCGCCGCACGACTGATCGGAAATCAGGGTTGCTTGATCGCGATGGATCCGTTGATGGCCTACGTCGAGCGGCTGAACGAAAAGCTGGATGCTGCGGGTCTGCGAAACGTCCGCGTTGTGAGACGCGATGCGTTGAACACGGGATTGGATGCCGCAAGCATCGACAGGGCGCTCTTGTTCGGTGTGCTTCCTTTCGTCCCTTTGCCGCTTCCTTTCACCTCGCTGCCCTTGAACCGCCTCCTGCCTGAAATGCACCGCATCCTAAAACCGGACGGGACCTTGGCTGTGTGGATGTTCCCGATTGCCGGCTGGATCCCGCGCTCGATTCGCCGATCCGAGTTGTTCGCGTATCTTCATAAGCGAAACGGCGTGCACAATTATCGACGACGTCAAGCCGAGAACTGATGTACCGACGCTGAGTGGACACCGCCGTGAATGGAGACCGCTGCATTGGGCTCGCCGCCGACTCTGGCGCATTCTGCCGCGCTCACGCCAGCATCCGTTCCGCAACGTCTTCGAGCGCTTCGCGGAGATCGAAATCGCCGGCCTTCTCGGCAAACTTCCGGTCGTAGAGAATGAACGAAAGGCCGTGGACGAAGCTCCACAGCAGGAAACTGCGGCGGCGCACTTCCGCGGTCACCTCGGTCTCGCCGAGACATTTGGCGACTTCCGCCAGCAGGATGCCGAAGATCTGCTGTCCGGCCTCCTCAAGGCGCGGATCGATGATCTGATCCGTGAAACCGCCAAATTTGAGGCGGAAGACCCCCGGTTCACGCAAGGCGAAGCGTACATATTCCATGCCGATCGCGGTGATCCGCTTCGGCGAGCCCTCGGGAATGCCGTCCAGCGCGGCAAGCATGTTCGCGCGATGCCGGGACATGCCCTCCAGAACCACCGCGACAAGCATGTCCGTCTTATCCTTGAAATGCTTGTAGGGGGCCGCGGTCGATACGCCGGCCAGCCGGCACGCGTCCGAGACCGAAAAACTGTCCGGCCCTTTCTCCTCGACCAGTTGCCGCGTCGCCTCGATCAGCGCGGCCCGCAGATCGCCGTGATGGTAGCCCTTCTTCAGACCCGCCTGTGGCGCTGCCGCCGATTCTTTTTGCTCGATTGCCATGATCTGTCATGTCGCAGATCGCGTAGACCTTGTCAAAGTGAGAAGAGCTAACATATGTTAGAGGCGCTAACTTTGTGAGGTCCCCATGTCGAAACCGGTTCAAATGCCCGTGCAGAAGCCGCAACCCGGATTGCTATTGCGTCTCCTGCGGGGGATCGGTCGGCTGGCCGTGACCGTCTCCGTCGTCGCCGTTTCCGGCGCGGCGGTTTACTTCGGATCGTCCGAACTGGCACACCGTGCCGAGGCCGTGCCGGCCCCCGATGCGGCACCGGTGACGACCGTGTCGGCCACGCCCATCATCCGCGAGCCCGGCTATTCGGTGCGCCGTGTCTTCATCGGACAGGTCGAGGCGCGCCGATCGGCCGACATCTCGTTCGAACTCGCGGGCAAGCTGGACCGGATAGAGGTCGACGAAGGCGATGTCGTGTCGCAGGGCCAGGTTCTGGCCGCTCTCGACGTCTCGCTGCTGGAAGCCGAAAGGGACCGGCTGACCGCGTCGCGCGACGCGGTGGAAGCGCAGCTCGGATTCGCCCGCAGGACCGTCGACCGCAATTCGGAACTGACCGGGCAGGGCTTCACCAGCCAGGCGCGGCTGGACGAGGCCATCGCCCGCCAGGACGAGTTGCTGTCGCGCAGGGCCGAACTCGACGCGGCGCTGCGTGACGTGGCCCTGCGGATCGAGAAATCCCGCATCCAGGCGCCGTTCGCGGGGCGCATCACCGAACGGCGCGTCGACGGCGGCGAAACGCTGCGCTCCGGCGAGCCCGTTCTGGGCATGGTCGAAGCCGCGACCCCACAAATCCGGATCGGCGTGCCGCTCGACGTCGATCCTTCGCTGCTCGCCGAGGTTCAGATCGCAATCGGCAACGCCCTTCATCGGGCGACGCTGGCGACGCTGCGCCCCGATATCGATCCGCTGACCCGCACGCGCACCGCGCTTTTCGATCTGACCGGCACGGTGGACGTCGCCTTTGGCCAGACCGCCCGGCTGCATGTCAGCGAGGCCGTGCGGGCTCCGGGAACCTGGGTCCCGACCACCGCGCTGAAGGAAGGGGCGCGGGGGCAATGGACGCTGTTGGTCGCCGATGCTGAGAACATGGTGCGCACCGCGACGGTCGAAGTCCTGCATGCCGAGGATGACCGGGTGTTCGTTCGCGGCGTCTTCCCGGACGGCACGGTCCTGATCGACCAGGGGCCGCAGCGCGTGACCGTCGGTCAGCGCGTTGTGCTCAACACGGTCGAATAGCGGAGGCCCGCCATGGAAACGCTGACATTCAGGCAGCCGCGGCTCGTCGCCCTGATCATTCTGGTGCTGGTGTCGGCGGGTCTGTCCTCCTTCCTGTCGCTCGGCCGCCAGGAGGACCCGACCATCACCAATCTCTTCGCCACGGTCACCACGCAGTTTCCCGGCGCCGACCCCGAACGTGTCGAAGCGCTGGTGACCGCGGAGATCGAGGAGGAGCTTCGCAGGATCGCCGAAGTGGACGAGATCACCTCGGTCTCGCGCACCGGCGTCTCCGTCGTCTCGGTCGAACTTCTGGAAACGCTGGACGAGGCGACGATCGAGCAGGTCTGGGCCGAGGCGCGCGATGCCGTCGAGGATGCGCGCCAGCGCTTCCCGGCCGGCGCGCTTGCGCCGGATTTCGATGCCGAGGGGGTTTCGGCCTATTCCGCCGTCATCGCCGTGGCGGCGGAGGACCCGGCCTATCCGGCGACGATCCTGTCGCGCCATGCCGAGGCGCTGGGCGACCGGCTGCGCTCGATCCCGTCGACCCGGGCGGTCGACTATTTCGGCCAGCCCGAGGAGGAGATCCTCGTCAGCGTCGACCGCGACAAGGCCGCGGCACTTGGGCTGAGCGCTGCCGAGATATCGCAGCGCGTCGCCGAGGCCGACGGCAAGGTGCAGTCCGGGCGGCTGCAATCGGCCGTCGATCTGACGATCAATGTCAGCGGCGAAATCGAAACGCTGAACCGTATCCGCAGCATCGTGCTGCGGGAGAACGCGGACGGAGCTGTCGTGTCGCTCGGCGATATCGCGACGGTCGATCGCGGGCCGCGCCTGCCGCACCCGGCGAAGGCCGTGGCCAACGGCATGCCGGCCGTCCTCATCGGCGTGCTGGCGCAGGACGCGGTGCAGATCGACCGCTGGATGGGGTTCGTGCGCAACGAACTCGCCCTGGGCGCCGCCAATGTTCCGGTCGGCGTTCAGGAACTGCTGCTCTTCGACCAGAGCGGATACACGACGGACCGGCTCAACGAGGTCGGCATCAATATGGCCATCGGGGTCGCCCTGGTGGTGGCGGTGTTGTTCGTCACGCTCGGCGTCCGCGCCGCGGCGATCGTCGCGCTGGTGCTGCCTGTGGTGTCGCTGGCGACGCTGGCGACGATGAACATGATCGGCCTGCCGATCCACCAGATGTCGGTCACCGGGCTGATCGTCGCGCTCGGGCTGCTGGTGGACGCGGCCATCGTCATGACGGATGAGATACGCCGGCGCCTGCAGGACGGCATGGCGCGCGCGACGGCCGTGTGCGACGCGGTGCGCCGACTGGCGATGCCTCTGCTCGCCTCGACGGTGACCACGGCGCTGGCTTTCATGCCGATGATCCTGCTGCCGGGCCCGGCCGGCGATTTCGTCGGCTCGATCGCGATCGCGGTCGTCCTGATGCTGGTCTGGTCGCTGGTCGTGGCCCTGACTGTGACACCCGCCATCGCCGGCTGGGTCCTGCCAGGCCATACGGATGGGTCGATGCTGAGCCGCGGGATTACCATTCCGCCGCTGGCGCGCCTGTTCCACGCGTCGATCCGCTTGGCGGTCGGCAATCCGGTTCGCTCTATCGCGCTCGCGCTGGTGTTGCCGGCGCTGGGTTTTGCCGCCTTCCCGACCCTGACGGCGCAGTTTTTCCCCGGCGTCGACCGCGACCAGTTCTATATCGAGATCGACATGCCGGGCGGCACGTCGATCGCGTCGACCGCCGACACGGTGCGCGAGATCGACGAAACGCTGCGCGCCGATGCCGGCGTCGAAAGCGTTTATTGGACCATCGGCGAGTCCGGCCCGGCCTTCTACTACAACATCATCGGCAACCGGTCGCGCGAGCCCGGTTTCGCCCAGGCGATGATCACCACGGCGACCGAGGCCGACGCGGCGCGGCTGGTGCGCGCTCTGCAGGAGCGCCTCGGGATCGATCACCCGGAGGCGCAGATCATCGTGCGCGACCTGGTGCAGGGCCCGCCCGTCGCCGCGCCCGTCGAGGTCAAGATCCAGGGGCAGGACATCGCGGTGCTGCGCGACCTCGGCGACGAAGTACGGGCGGTGATGGCCAATCTGGATCTGGTCACCCAGGCGCGCGCCAGCGTCAACGGCGGCAACCCGCAGATCCGCTTCCAGATCGACGAGGTCAAGGCCCGTCTTCTGGGGCTGGATGTCGCCGATATCGCGGCGCAGCTCAACACCGCGCTGGTCGGCATCACCGGCGGCTCATTGGTCGAGGGCACCGAGCAATTGCCGGTGCGGGTGCGCCTGGGCGACGACATCCGCTCGGACCTGAGCGCGATTTCGACCATGCCGATCCTGCTGCCCGACGCCGCCGCCATTTCGGCGACCGGCGCGTTTCCGGGCGTGCCCCTGTCGGAACTGGCCAAGCCGGTGATCGAACCGGCCGAAAGCGTGATCACGCGCACCGACGGCGTGCGGGAGAACACGGTCCAGGCCTTCATCGTGCCGGGCGTGCTGCCGGAAGAGGCCTTGCAGGACGTGCTGACGGCGCTCGACGCGTCGGGCTTCGCCCTGCCTGCCGGCTATACGATGTCGCTTGGCGGCGACAGCGACGCGCGGTCGAGCACGGTCGGCAATCTGCTCGCCTCCATCGGCCTGATCGTGACCCTGTCGATCGCGACGATCGTGCTGACCTTCAACTCGTTCCGGCTGACCCTGGTGACGCTCGTCGTCAGCGTCCTGTCGGCGGGTCTGTCGCTGCTGGCGCTGGCGGTCATGCAGTTTCCCTTCGGCATTCAGGCGATTATCGGCGTCATCGGCTCGATCGGCGTGTCGATCAACGCGGCGATCATCATCCTGACCGGTCTTCAGCGCGACCCCGACGCCAGCCGCGGCGACCGCGACGCGATGGCGCGCGTGGTGACCGGTTCGAGCCGCCACATCATCTCGACGACGGTCACGACCTTCGGCGGTTTCCTGCCGCTGATCCTCGGCGGCGGCGCGTTCTGGCCCCCTTTCGCCGTCGCCATCGCCGGCGGCGTGCTGCTCTCGACCGTGGTCTCGTTCTACTTCACCCCACCGGTTTTTGCGCTGGTCTATCGGGGGCGGTTTCGGGAGGAGGCGGCGGTTGGCGTGGAGGATCGGACGCCAGGGCAGGCGCATATTCGGCTGGCTGCGGAATGATGTGAAAATGGCAAGACCGGGTTTTTGTTCTGAAGAAGCGATGCCCGGCCCGTTGCCTCGCTGAACAAAGCAAACCCGTATTCCTCTTTGCGGTTTTGGGCCTGACTGTTTTCCGGCAACGTCAGCGTTGGGGGGAGAGCGGACGTTCGGCGCGATAGCGAACCGCAAGTTTGTATTTCCAATAGCGGACGTTCAACGGTCGGGGATGCTGCTTTGCGCTTCGGCGGGCTCGCCTACCTTGGCCGGATTCGCCACCTGACAGGCGGCGCGCAGTTCGATCCAGAAATTCGTGTCTGGCCGTTTCCTTCAAAAAGCCAGGTGAGCATCAACGCGTGCGGAAAACAAGATCATACCGCAAACTGCAAGTACTCTTGAGCCGCAGTTCCCCAAATCCAACGACCAATGGTTTCCGTTCAGGTGCGAGCCTTTTCAAACGCCGCCCATGCCTTTTCGAACGCCTCGAAATCGAACCCTTCCTCGCGCGCCGGGCCGAGGACGATATGTTCGTTGGCGAGCAGCGTTTCGATTGCCGCCTGCAAGGAACGGATCAGCGCGGCGGGGATGACCAGCGCGCCATGCCGGTCCGCGTGAACCAGATCGCCGTCATTGATCATCAGGCCGAAGATCGTCACCGGCGTGCCGATCTCTGTCACGTGCACAAAGCCGTGGCTGGGGCCGATGGAACCGGCAACAACCGGAAAGCCGTCCGGCAGGTCGCCAAGATCGCGCATCACGCCATTGGTCAGCGCGCCGGCCATGCCGAAACCCTTGTGCACGGTCGTGTTGATCTCGCCCCAATAGGCGCCGATGCAATCGGGGAAGTCTTCATCCTCGACCACGGCAATCGAGGGCTTCGGACCTTCGGCCATGTGCCGATAGTAGTCCATGCGCCGCGGGCGGATCACGTCGGCCGGTTCTTCAGGGGGATTTTGCGCTGCGATCTTGGCCGTGCGCGCAAAACCGACTATCGCCGGCGCATCCGGGTGAGAGGCCAGCATGGTGCCGCGGGTGAAGGCTGCAAAGCCGCGCCTGCCCTCGGCCACCTCGATGGCGTTGCACACCGTCGGCGTATCGACCGTGCGGAGAAGATTGAGAAGAGCGTCGTCCATCATGCCTCCAGCCAGCGTATCAGCGCTGTATTCGTTTCTTCCGGCTGCTCCAGCGTGGGCAAATGGCCGGCGTCCTCGATGATTTCCAGCCGCGCGCCGGGGATCAGATCCACCATCAGTTCGTGCCGCTCCACCGGGCAGAGCGCATCGTGACGGCCGCAAAGGATCAGCGTGGGGCAAGTGACCTGTTTCAGCGTTTCGCCGTAGTCGCGCCGTTCCCTTAATGCCAATGACTGGCGCACGAAAACTCCCGGCCCAAGGTCCGTGGCCATGTCCATGCACAGATCGAGGATACGCTGCTTGTCCGGCCCGTTGAACAGATAGTTTGGCTTCATTTCTTCGCGCATGACCGCGCGCAGGCGTCCGGACCGCGCCGCCTCGATTTGCGGTCCCCTCTTTGCCTTCATCTCCGCGCTCTCGGCCAGCGGATTGGTGTCCATCAGCGCCAGCCGCACCACCCGCTCCGGTGCCTGGCGCAAAATTTCCATGGCGACGATACCGCCCATGGAAAGCCCCGCCAGACAAAACCGCGGCGGCGCCTCGGCCAGAACACCGGCGGCGATTTCGCCGATCGTTTCATCCGCGCCGATGGGTGCGGCCTGGATCGTGTACCGCCCGGAAAGCGCGTCGAATTGCGGGCCGAACAGCCGCGCATCGCACATCATGCCGGGCAGGAACAGGATTGCCGTCATCCCGACGCCATGGCTGCGCCTTCGCTCAACGACGCCAGCTTGGCGTAGGCGATCTCGGGATCGACCGCGCCAAATCCGGCGAACGTACCGAACCCGCAATCGGACCCGGCGATCACGCGGTCGGCGCCGACGATATCGGCAAAATGCTCGATGCGCTGGGCGACCACTCTCGGGTGTTCAACGAAATTCGTCGTCGAGTCGATGACGCCGGGGACAAGAATTTTGTCGTCCGGTATCTCGGACTTGCGGTCGCGGAAGACTTCCCACTCATGGGCGTGGCGCGGATTGGACGTCTCGAACAACACGTAGCGCGATCTCGTGCTCATCAGCGTGGAAAACATTTTGTCCATCGAGATGTCGCAGACATGCGGCCCCTCGTAATTGCCCCAGCAAATGTGCACGCGCACCTTGTCCTGCGGCACGTCGGCAAGCACGTGATTGAGCGCCTCCACATGGGACTCGGCGACCTTGACGAATTCATGATCGCTGAGATCAGTGAACAGCATGTGCCGCGAAAGGGCGAGGTCCGGACAATCGAGTTGAAGATCGAGCCCGGAGGCGACGATGGTTTCGTACTCTTCCTTCATCGCCTCGGCGAGTGCTTCCAGATAGGCGCCGCGGCTTGAATAGTAGTCGTTCTGCAGGAACAGCGAGATCACGCCGGGAGAGGCGGCGTTCATGAAGCCGCGCTCCACGCCATGCTCGGCCATCGCCGCTTTCAGGTTGGCGATGTCCTTTTGCAGTTCGCCCTGCCCTTTGGATTTGACCTCGCCAACGCACATGGGCCGGGCATATTGCGGCGTGCCGCCCTCGTCAGCGAGGCGCTCCAAGAAGCTCGGAAACTTCTTCAGATCGGCCGGCGCATTGCGTGGGCTGTCGCCGCCGAAGCCGGTATAGCGGTCCTTCACATAAGTGGCGTAGGAGATCTTCGACGTTTCGCCGTCGGAAACGATGTCGATACCCGCCTGCTTCTGCTTGCGGACGGTTTCGGAAGCCGCCGCCGTCATACAGGCATCGAATTCGCTTTGGTCGTAATCCCTGCCGTGCTCGCGCGCGAAGATGAAATCGACGACCTCCTGCGTGCGTGGAAGTGAGCCGACATGTGTGGTCAAGACTTTGATCACTGGTTTATCCTCTCCATGTCGCGCCGGCCGGATCGTCCGTATTGCGAATGCGATAGAGGCTGGCCTCGCCGGTCATTGACGGTTCCAGGGAATGCGCCAGGCCGGGCGGCACGGCGCAGGTATCGCCTGCATTGAGCACGGTTTCGCCGCCTTCCCAACAAAGGCGCCAATTGCCGCGCACGGGCATAAGGATTTCATGCTGGTCGGTCGAATACATGTCGGCCGAGATCGATCCGCGTGTTACGAAATCGACTTCAAAGCCCGGCTTGTCGCGCAGCAGCGCGTCCTCGCCGATCACCTTGGCGGGCTTGCCCGCAGCCAGTGCCATCAGGTCCCAGTACCGGGCGACATAGTCGCGGATCACGCCTTCCGCCGGCACTTCCGGATAGGCCTTGAGTTCCTCGTCGGTCAGAAGCGGCATCGGATTGACTTCGTCGGGCAACGCCTCACCGGCCTTGGCATCGTAGATGACACCGTTTTCGCCCAACACAAGGCCGTGGTCGGCGGCATCCTCGATGACCTGTGGCGCCCAGATAACGCCGCCGCCTGCATCGTCGCCGCCGAGGATCGACATGATCATTCCGTAGTCCATGCCGACATTTTCAAAGCCGCGGAAAATACCAGTCGGAATGTTGAAGATGTCGCCTTCGTTGGCGATGAACTCGCCGGCGGTGCCCCAGCGGCCCCAGAAGAACCTCCAGCGGCCCTTCAAGACGAAGAAGACCTCCGCCGTGCGGTGCGAGTGCAGCGAGTTACGGCATTTGGGCGGCTGGCCGGCCGCACCGATATTGAAACCCGGCGTTTCCTTGATGTGTACGTACTGGTGCGGGCTTTCGGTGACGCCGGCGCCGATGATCGTGAAGTTTTCCTTTTGGTCCGAACCCGGCGTATGCGCATCGATGAAGGCGGTGCGGCAGGGTTTCAGGTCGCCGTAACGGACGACACGGGCCTCCATTTCCAATGGTGTCATAATCTATCCAGTCTTCAAAATGATCTGCTTCCAGATCGCGGTTTCATCGAAAAGGACGTATTCGCGGCGCAAGCTCACCCCGTCATTTCCATAGGGGCCGAATTCCACATGCGAGGCGCCCATCACGTGGACCTCGGCGCCGGTTGGTTTGCCGAACGCGCCCCAGCCCTCATGTTTACCGGTCAGCGACCAGCGGATGGCAGCGCGCGGCGGCATCATCGGGTCGTCGCGGCCGATCTGGTGGTGGATCTCGAACGTGGCCGAAGGGAACGCCGAACGCAGACCCATCCAGAAGCGGTCGACCGGATCGTGGCTGTGGCCGGTCACGCCGCCGGGATATTCGACCTGTACCGCACGGTCGTATGCGGCGGGGATGACGGCCATATCAGCGCCCATGATGCCGGTGAGGGTGTCGGCGTATCTTGCGCCCCACTCATTGTCGTTACCGGTTCCCTTGTAGGGTCCGGGTTTGTCGATCGCAGGCGTGAAGGGTTGCGTGCATTTTTCCGGCCCGCCTTCGCGTTCGATCAGGTCGGCCGCGTAGGCTTTCGGCTCCCAGCCCATCTGACGAACGATCGCGCCCTGATCGCGGATCAGCCATTCGTCGTTGATCTGGTTACCGATCGCATGGCAGTCGGCGATGATCCGGTAGGTGAGCTTCCTGCCGGTCGCTTCGCCGTAAACGCCGTCGCCGAGATGGGTAGCGGTGGAAAGCAGCCGGTGCGAGCTGAGCATGCCGTCTTCGGGCGTGCCGCTCCAGATGACGTCTTCGCCGAGCAGCGTGCGGTCCGGGAACTCGGCCAGCGTTGCCATTGTGGCGGCAATGACGTCCTCGTTGCCGAGGACAATGGAGGCGGGCGAGCGCACGATGATGTCCGGCGCATAATAATCGTGCAGCGTGGCGATACCCCGGTCTTCCCAGATCTCCTTGGTGATGCCGATGATGTAGTCGGGGAAGTCTTTGAATTTCGGATCAAAACCCTTCATGCGCTCCATCCTTCGGGTATGCGTGCGGAGCCGCGCAGCATGATCGGGCCGTCGATGGCGACCCGGCGCGGCGATGTTTCGTTTTTCTCTATCTGGCCGAGCAAGATTTCGACCGTTGCGGCGACCATGCGGTTTGCCGGCTGGCGAACGGTCGTCAGGTCGTAGGCCGGCCAGGCAGCCATGGGCACGTCGTCGTAACCGACAACCGAGACGTCTTCCGGAATTGACATTCCGAGCTCATGGCGCAGCGTATCCATGACAGCGAAGGCCATGTGGTCGTTGGCGACAAAAACCGCGTCCGGTGGATCGGCTGCGAACATTTTGCCGGTTGCGTTCCGGGCACCTTCCATCGTGAAGTTGCCCACTTCGCGCGCGTGCAGCGCGACGCCGGCTTCCTCTAGCACGGCGCGAAAACCGGCTTCGCGGTCGCGCTGCGTGGATGCGCGTTCCCAGCCGGCGATGTAGCCGATCTTCCTGTGGCCGCCTGCAAGGAGGAATTCGGCTACCTTGCGGCCGCCGGCGATGTTGTCCGATGTGACCGCCGACAGCCGCTCGTCATCCTGCGTGCGGTTGAACAGAACGATCGGCAGGCCGGCCGCGCGATAGCGATCCGTCAGTTCGGAAGACATCGCCACCGACGCGGTGATGATGCCGTCGACCTGGTAGTCGAGGATTTCCTCGACGACGCTGTCGATATTGTCGGCTGTCTGCGAGGCCATGAAGACGAGGATGTGATAGCCGCGCTCCTGCAACGCATTGGATAGTTTTTCCAGGGCCTCGGGGTAAAACTGGTTTTCCAGATAGGCAACGACGAGACCGATGATCCGGCTACGGCCGGACACCATGGCGCGGGCGAGCACATTTGGCCGGTAGCCCAGTTCGGCCGCCGCTTTACGCACTTTCTCCACCGTCTTGGGCGACGCCGATGCACCGGGCGTAAAAACGCGGCTGACGGCCGACTGGCTGACGCCCGCCCGCTCCGCGACCTGCACCGATGTGATCTTTTCGCCCGCCATCAGTCCGCCGTCCACCCTCCGTCGACAAGCATGGATGATCCCGTAACGAGCGCCGAGGCGTCACCCGCCAGATAAAGCACCGCGCCCATAATGTCCTCGACCTCGCCGACGCGGCCGAGCTTGATCTTCTCCCCGATCCAGCGCACGCGGTCGGGTTTGTCGAACGTTTGTTCGGTCAGCGGGGTGCGGATGAAGGTCGGGCAGATCGTATTGACGCGGATCCGGTCTGGACCCCATTCGATCGCCATGGATTTCACCATGCCGTCGAGCGCGTGCTTGGACTCGCAATAAACGGCACGATCGATTCCGCCGACATGGGCCATCTGCGAGGAGATATGGATGATCGAGCCGCCGTTTTCGGCGCGCTTCATGCCGTGCGCCGCGCCGGTGACGAGCGCACGGTTGCCGTCGAGGCGGAAGGAGGGCGTTTGCGGCAGGCTCATCCGATATATTCCCTCATTCCGTAACGCGCCTTGTTGAATTCGCGCATGCGCGCGAGCACATCGACGCCGAGTTGCCGGTAGACGTCCAGAAGGTCGACCATCACCCAGTTCTCCCGAATGAGACCGTTTTCCACGCGCCAGAAATCGAGCGAGCACATGGTCACGCGCTTGCCCGGCGGCGCGATCCCCATCCAGCCGTCATGGGTGACGGTCTGTATCATGTTCGGCCAGCCGGTCACCGCCGCGTAATTGCGGTCGCCGAAGAAGTGATAGGTGATTTCGTCGACATACTGACCGCGATCCGGCATGCCGCTCAAGAACGGAATCTGGTGCCAGTTGCGAAAGCCTTCCGTGCCGCGCCCGGTGCCGATGCCCGACGGCCCGTACCAGTTCATGCGCGGATGCCAGAAGCGCTCCATCTCCATGACTTCCGGCCCGCCCTCGGATGGGTGTTTTTTCAGGTATTGGAGCATTTCGACGATGTGCCAGCAACTTTCAGCGCTGACCTGCGGGTCATAGGGTCCGGGCACAAGCCCGTCATGGGTGGCCGGGCCGGGTATGTGCCATTCGCGGCCAAGGCTCGGCGCCATCGGCCAGGCATTGGCCTGCATCATGACTTCCGGAAAATCCCACAGTGTCTGGATCTCGGCGATCTCGTCGTCGGCGATCCGGTAGAACTCGTGGAACCGCATATGCACCTGGTGGCCAGTGGGCGGGATGTCCAGCCAAGGGGCCAGAAAAGTGCCGGTATAATAGCCGCCGCAGCCAACCCAGTCGTCGCCATGTTCGGTCGGCCCGGCCATGACGATGTAGTCGCGGCGTTCAAGGTCCGGAACTGCGGCAAAGAGCGGCGCATAGGCCGTTTCATAGAGCGCATCGGGCCCGGTAATCTCGCCGAGCGGATGTGCCATGCGAATTTGCGCGTGGGGCGCCACCACGGCCTCAAGCGCGGCGCGAACCGATTGCTCCTCGAAGTCGTACATCGCCGCGCGCAGCGGTGCGATGAGTGCCTTGTGGATGGTGTGTCTGTCTCCGGTGCCCACGTTCATCTCTCCAACGCGTTCAAGTAATCGTTCACTCCGCCGCCTCGCGCGGTTCGGCGGCGGCACCATAGGGCACATTGCGCCCGCCATAGCGGCGCACGCGGACATTGGCCTGCTCGGCGTGGCCGACAAAGCCTTCCAGTATGCAAAGGCGCGAACAGTATTCGCCCACCATCGCCGCCGCCTCATCGGTGACCACCTTCTGGTAGGAATGGGTTTTTATGAATTTGCCGACCCACAGACCGCCCGTATAGCGGCCGGCCTTCTTGGTCGGCAGCGTGTGGTTGGTACCGATCACCTTGTCGCCATTGGCCACATTGGTGCGCGGCCCGAGGAACAGTGCGCCGTAGCAGGTCATGTTGTCTAGGAACCAATCGTCGCGGTCAGTCATCACCTGCACGTGCTCGGAGGCGATATCGTCGGCGACAGTGAGCATCTCGTCATAGGTGTCGCAGACGATCACTTCGCCATAACCCTCCCAACTCACGCGCGCCGAATCGGCGGTGGGCAGGATTTGCAGAAGCCGGTCGATCCCGCTCAGCGTGTCTTCGGCCAGTTTGCGCGAATTGGTCACGAGAACCGCAGGGGAATTGTAGCCGTGCTCGGCCTGGCCGAGCAGATCGGTGGCGCACATTTCGCCGTCCACAGTTTCGTCAGCAATCACCATGGTTTCGGTCGGGCCTGCGAACAGGTCGATGCCGACACGGCCATAGAGCTGACGCTTGGCCTCGGCGACAAACGCATTGCCCGGACCGACCAGCAGATGGACTGGTTCGATCGTTTCGGTACCGAGCGCCATGGCGCCGACCGCCTGAATGCCGCCGAGCATATAGATTTCATGGGCACCGCCCAGATGCATGGCGGCGATTACCGCCGGATTGGGCTCGCCCCTGAAGGGCGGGGTGGCGGCAACGATGCGCGGCACGCCGGCGACCGAGGCGGTGGCCACAGACATATGCGCCGACGCCACCATCGGAAACTTGCCGCCCGGCACGTAGCAGCCGACCGATTGAACGGGGATGTTCTTGTGTCCGAGGATGACGCCGGGGAGCGTTTCGACCTCGATGTCGAGCATGGAATCGCGCTGCGCCTGGGCGAAGTTCCTGACTTGCTCCTGCGCGAACTTGATGTCCTCCATATCGCGCGGCGACACTTTGGCGATCAGCGCCGTAATTTCGTCCTCGGACAGGCGGAAGGATGGCGGCGAGTATTTATCGAACTTTTCCGATAGTTCGCGGACTGCCGTATCGCCGCGTTTTTCGATGTTGGCCAGCGTGGCTTCAACCGCCGCTCTGGTCTTGGCGTCGTCTTCGGCCCGGTCGGCTTCTGGTTTTCCGCGTTTGAGATATTCAATGGCCATCTTGTCCTCGCTGTCGCTGCGCTATTCGGCTTAACGCGGTTTTGGCGGCGTCTTTTCGCCCCGGTCGAATGTTTCCCAGCCCTCACCCTTGAAAACGTCCACGCCGAGCTGCGCCAGCACGTGCGGGAAGTCGACCATCACCCAGTTGTCGGCGATCTTGCCGTCGACCACTTTCCAGAAATCCATGAAACGGATCTCGACCCGCTTGCCGGTCGGCTCAACGCCCATGAACACGCCCGAATGCGTGGCTTCCTGACGGCCGAAGGCCGCCGCCCATTCGCCCATGAACAGCCGTGCCTCGTCGATGCAGACCTTGTCAGTAAAGGCGGCCTGGAAGGGGCGTTGCCAATTGTCCTGGAATTCCTTCAGGCCGTTCTTGGTGCCGCAGCCGGTATTGCCTATCCAGCGGAACCCGTCTGCGAAGAACTGGCCGATATCGTCGATGCGGTGATCGTTCAGGCCGTCAACCATCTCCTCGATGACGGCGCGGGTTTCCTCAGTTTGCGACAGGTCGGTGTCGCGAGTGAGCGCAGCCTGTTCGGGGCGCGATCCCTTCATGCAGCGTCCTCCGCAATAAACTCGGCACCTTTCCAGCCGATCATCATGCACGGCGCATTTGTGTTGGCCGAGGTGACAGCCGGCATTACCGACGCATCGGCGACCCAAAGATAGTCAGCACCGCGCCCGGCCAGCCGGGGCGTAACCGGCGCATCACCATTACCCATTCGCAGCGTGCCGATTGGGTGGTCTGCGGTTTTGGCGTTTTGGCGAATATGCTCCGTGAACGCGCTTCCGTTTATGCGCGGTCCGGGGTGAGCTTCAGGCGCGCGGTGTGAACCGAAATCGGCGGCGTCCAGCAACAACCGAAGACGCTCAATGCCGGCAGTCATTTTATCAAGATCGCTTTCCTCGCGGAACAGGCCAAGGTCTATGATGCGCCCATCCTTCGCGCCGAGCCGAAGCGAGCCTCTTGATTTCGGAAGGCAAAGGCAAATATCGGCGAAATAACCGGCGCGCAACGAATACTTGCGGCCTTTCCAGTCCGGATGGAAAGGGATGAAATGGGTCTGTACATCCGGTATCCCGCCGTCGCCGCGCGCCTTGAAAAACGCGCTGCCTTCGACGGTCGGCGATGCGAAACGCCCCTTGCGGCTTAACGCGTAGACAAAGGGTGCAGCGGCCCAGCAAATCCACTGCCGAGGCTCAAGCCCGTAACCCGAGCCGGGCCCTTCAAAATGCAGACCGACGCCGGGATGGTCGTGCAAGTTCCCACCAATTTCGGGCGCGTCACGCCGTGAAGCGATGCCCAATGCGGCTAAATCATCCGTGGGACCAAATCCAGACCGCATCAGGATGGCCGGCGACGCCAGCGATCCGGCGGAAAGCACCACAACTGCTGCGAACGCCGGTGCCACATCCGACCATGACCAGCCGGGCACGTTCCACCCATCGAAATCGTCGGCGCGGCCGCGGAACCAGACCATGGAGTTGATGAAGCCGGAGCCTCCGACCATCCGGCCACGGGGAACGCCAATGGTGCGGCCACCGGCGGTTTCCCGCGGGGCGGTGCGAAGCGCCCAGTCGCGCTTGCCGCCCAAAAGCCAGATGAGCCCGAACGGCATGCAGACAAGAGGGTGCATTTCAGTCGGCCCGGCCTCTATGACAGCGACCGAACCAGCCTCACGCCGTGCTAATTCTGCAGCAACAACGCACCCCGAGGAACCGGCTCCGATGGCAACAAAGTCGCGCATCAGGCAGCCTCTTTCTGCCCTGTCTGCACATGCATCCGGGCAAACACATCGACCCCGAGCTGGTGGTAGATGTCGAGCATGTCGATCATCACCCAGCATTCTCGGATCAGCCCGTCCTCGATACGCCAGAAATCAAGGCTGCAACGTTTGATGCGCTTGCCGGTGGGCGCGAGGCCGAGGAAACCATCGCCGGAGTGGGTCGCAGTGCCTGATGGCCACCCGGTAAAGGCGACTAGATTATGATCGCCGAAGAACACGCCATCCTCAAGGTGTCGGGCGTTGTTGGACAGACCCTCCCGGAACTGGCGGAAGATGTTGTTGGCGATGGCATTGTGCCCGCGTGCGGTGCCGAGTCCGGTGGGCCCGTACCAGAAGGCATGCTCGTGCCAAAAGCCGCCAAGGCCACGGTCCGGCGTTTCTGCGGTGCCCAGCTTCAGGTCGTGCAGCATATCCGAGACAATCTGAACCGAGGCATCGGCCCTGGCCGCGTCGAAGGGGGCGGTGACGACGCCTTGTCCGTCCGCCGGGCCGGGGCACATCCACTCGACACCAAGCTGAGGCGCCATCGGCCAGGCACCGGCCTGCAACATGACCTGCGCGATGTCCCACAACCCCTCCATCTCGACGACTTTGCCGTCTTCGATACGCAGATATTCATGGTATCGCATGAAGACCGGTTTGCCGCTGGGCGGGATGCCAAGCCACGGGGCCGAGAACGTACCAACAAAATTGCCGCCCAGGCCGATCCAATTGCCGGTTTGACCCTCGCCCCAGCGGGGGCCCGCCATGACTATGAAGTCCCGACGCTCAAGATCGGGCATGGCAGCAAAAAGGGGAGCGTACACGCGGGCCCAGAGATCGTCGGCGCTGGCCACATCTTTATAAGGATGGCAGAGGCGGATTTTTGCATTCGGCGCAAAAAATACGGTGATCGCCCGCCGCGCGGCTCGAGCATCGCAACTGTTCAGCGCGGTGCGTAGCGGGGCAATCAGTGACTTGTTGTCATCATGGACGGACATCAGCCTTTAACGGCTCCTGCTGTCAAGCCACTGACGATCTGGCGCTGGAAGAACAGGATCAGGACAAACAGCGGCGCGGTGGCGGAGACAACGGCTGCGACCGCGAACATAATGTTGCCCTGTACTTGAACCGAGCCAAGGAAGCTGGCGACCGCCGGAACCATCGTCTCGTTCGGTTTGCTAAGCAGCATCGAAGTCACGGCATAGTCATTATAGGCCAGCAGGAAGCTGAACAGACCCGTGGTGATCACGCCGGGCCACATCACAGGCACGATCACGTGACGGAAAGCCTGAAAGCGGGTGCAGCCGTCGACCATGGCGCTTTCGTCCATGTCCTTGGGGATATTGAGGAAGAACGAGTGCAGCATCCAGAGTGTGAAGGGCTGGTTGATCGCCACAAGCACAATGACGGCAGTACCCTTTAGTCCCCAGACATTCCACTCAAAGAACGGTAGCATGTAACCCGAGACCAGCGTGATGTGCGGCATAGCGCGGAACACAAGGGCTGCCATCAGAATCCAGAAGGCGTAGCGGAAGCCGGAGCGGGCCAGCGCGTACCCACCAAGCGTTCCGAACGTAAGCGAAATGACGACTGTGAAGAAAACGATGATCGATGTATTGATCACGTTTCGCCAGAATTCTTCCTGAATCCAGGCACCGTAATAACCGTTTAAAGTAAACGCGCTGCCGGTTTCACGGGTGGTGAAGATGCCGTAGATGGCGTTGGTCCAGTCTGCCTTCGAGAAGAAGTCGCCTTGCACCTTGAAGCTGCCCCATACCGTCCAGAGGAACGGGAAAGCTGCAACGATCAGCCAAGTAATCACAAGCGCATAGGAAACAACTTTTAGCGTTGTGAGACGGGATTCTGCCTTCGTTGCCATGATGGCCGTCTCCTCAATGTGCTTTGCTGTTGAAATCGCGCCAGGTGCGTATCAGCACAGGCGTCAGCAGGATGACCACGCCGAGGATTGTCAGCATCGAGGTCGCACTGGCCGAGGCGTAGAGCGGATTGCCGGCTTCACGAAGGTCGCTAACGATGAAGGTACTCAGTGACTGGGCGTGAGCCTCTGCCTGGAAACTGATCAGCGGTTCGAACACCCGGAAATTGTCCATCAGAAGCATCAGCGTGACGAATGAAACCAGCGGCATCAGGTGCGGAACCACGACGTTCACCATGGTCTGCCACTTGTTTGCTCCATCCACGCGGGCCGCCTCAAGCGTGTCTTGGGGCACCGTCTGCAATCCCGCGTAGAAGGTGATGAAGGCGAAAGGCAGGGTGTGCCAGACCCCGTAGACCATCAGCATAATCCACATTAACGGTGTTGAGGCTTTGATACTCAGAGAGGGGTCATTGAAGATGTTCTGAAGCGTCGCGCCGATGATCCCGTCACCGTCGACCATCCATGAAAGGATCATCGAACCGACAATCGTCGCGACCAGGAATGGCAGCAGCGAGATAAAGATGGCCACGCCGCGGAACGCTCTGGGCAAGTTGTTGACGCCGACAGCAACCGCAAGCCCGAAAATCAAAACCAAAGGAGTCACCACAAAGGTGTAGGTCAGCGTAAAGGCCAGGGCCTTGTAGAATTTCAGGTCCATGATGCCATCGATGAAAGATGACAATCCGGTGGATGTGCGCCAGATCTCGGCAATCTCGGCAGAGGCCAGGTGGGAGCGGTCGAAATAGGTGCCAAGGCCGTTGAATCTGCCCAGCGGCTGGTCCTCGCGCAGCTTGGCCGTGGCCTCGGCATCGATCGAGGTCGTTTCGTTACAACCGAAGGGGCCGCAGCTTTCCGAGACCACCAGAACCTGTTTATGTTGAACGAAAAGCGATTGTATGAAGACCGAGACGATGGGCAGGGCGATGAAGAGGACCATCGCGCTGAGCGTCGGCAGGATGAACCAGAAGAATGTACGGTGTTTCATCGCATTCGTCTCGCTTCAGGGAATACAAGCTTAGGGGTGAGAAGGCCCCTGAAGGGCTCCTCTCCGAGAGAATGTCCGGCTTACTGCAGGAAGCCCGCCTCTTTTGCAGCCGTGCGGTATGCCGCTTCGACATCGGCCAGTGCGTCTTCCGCGCTTTCGTCACCCTTGTAGAAATCCACCAGTTCGGACCCCAGCGCGTTGTGCATCAGGTTGATGTAGGGGATCATCGGGTAGGGCTTGGCGCCTGCCGCCGCGGTTTCCGCTACACCTGCCGCTGCCGGACCTGCCTTGAAGCCTTCGATCAGCCAGATAGCCGCGTCGTTGTGCTCTTTCATCAGATCGGGCGTCAGACCGCTGACCAGCGCGGCAAAAGTGGCCTCCGCGTCCTCATCCGGAATGTTCTTGGCGACGGTTACACCGTCCCACCAAAGGGTGGCCGCCGGGGTCGATCCACCGCCTGCGGTCGGGGCCGCCGACAAGACAGTGTTCGATGTAACTTCTGCGGTCGTGCCTTCGTCGTCCAGAACCGCGCCGCCGCGCGACCCCCACATGATGGCCATGGCTACCTTACCGGCTTCCCAAAGACCCTGGGTCTCGTTCGAGGCATGGCTCAGGTGATCCGGGTGCGTGTATTCAAGCAGCGATTTGATCGAGTTCAGAGCCGCAACGCCTTCCGGCGAGTTGACATTCGGTTCAGCCGAGCCTCGCTTGAACAGCTCACCGCCATTGGCGAAATAGAACAGGTTGAACATTTCGCCGACATTCCAGCCAACCTTCATGTTCATCGCGATCGGATGTTCCATGATCCCCGCGGCGCGGATCTTCTCGGCGGCGGCAACGATTTCTTCAACGGTGGACGGGATGCCTTCAACACCGGCCTGCTCGAGGATGTCGGCGCGTGAGAAGAGGTGCTGCGAGTTCGCCATGAACGCTACTGCCATGACCTTGCCGTCGATGGAGATCAGCTGCGTCGGCTTCAGGTGCTGGCCGTATTTTGCAACATACTCGTCCAGCGGGCGGACCAGGTCGTCGTTCATCAGCTGGGTCAGGGTCGAGTTGGCGACGATTACGCTGGTGTACTCCGCCGGGTTCGGGGTCAGAGCCTGGTTCATCATGTCACGCGTGTTGTCGCGCAGGTTGATGGTGAACTCACCGGCAGTTGCCGCGCAATTGGCCTCGGCTGCACCAGCAACGGCCTGAATGGCCGGGAAGTCGGAACCGAGGATGCGGACCGATTTGCCGGACGGCCCGCAGTCAGCGGCAAAGGCCGCGGTGCCCATCAGGCCGGCAAAAGCACCGGTGATGGCTACTTTTTTAAGAAGCATGTTTCTCTCCCAGTTTTCCAGTTTCAAGAGCGCGCCTTGCAATCACGCGCTCGAACTCTCCCCGGAAAGCCGTTCTCCGGAGGTACGAGGCATCACGCCTCGATCCGTGCACCTGTCGCTCCGTCGAACAGGTGGCATTGATCGGTGGGCACGGAAATCGACACTGCATCGTCGATCTCGGCGCGGAAATTCTTGTCGGCCTTGACCTGCACCAGCGAGCCACCAATGCGGACCGAAACCATCGTCGCGTCGCCCAAGAGTTCCAGCGTGTAAATCGGTCCGTTGATCTGCCCGCCGCTCTCGACCACGCTGGCGTCTTCGGCACGAAAGCCCAGAGTGATTTTGCCGTCAGCGGTCGATAGACCGGATACCTCTGTTTGGTCCGCGCGGAACACGCCGCCCGAGACCTCGCCGTCGATCAGGTTCATAGCCGGGTTGCCGATGAAACTGGCGACGAAGGTGTTGGCCGGATTGTCGTAAATCTCGGTCGGCGTACCGACCTGCTGCACCACGCCGCGTTTCATCACGACCACACGGTCAGCCAGCGTCATCGCCTCGATTTGGTCGTGCGTAACGTAGATCGTCGTTACCGCCAGTTCATGGCTGAGGTTCTTGATCTGAGCGCGGGTGGAAACACGCAATTTGGCATCGAGATTGGAAAGCGGTTCGTCCATGAGGAAGACGTTCGGCTCGCGAACGACAGCCCGGGCCAGCGCCACGCGCTGGCGTTGGCCGCCGGACAGTTCCGCCGGCCGTCGGTGCAGGAACTCGTCCAGTTCAACCATTGCGCTGGCGCGACGTACTTTCTCGTCATGGATCGCCGGATCGACGCCGCGCACCTTCAGGGGAAATCGGATGTTTTCATAGACGTTCATATTCGGATAGAGCGCGTAGGACTGGAACACCATCGCCACGTCGCGGTCCTTCGGCTCCAGATCGTTGACGACCTTGCCGTCGATGGCAATCTCGCCCTCGGTCACGTCTTCAAGGCCGGCGATCATGCGCATGGTCGTCGTCTTTCCGCACCCCGACGGGCCGAGCAAGACAAGGAATTCGCGATCGGCGATCGTCAGGTCGAAGTTGTCGACGCCAACGAACGAGCCCCAGCGCTTGCCGAGATTGCGCAACTGGATTTCTGCCATGAGACTCCTCCGATAAGCGTTTCGCATACGCTTGCAAAAAGGCTAGACTCAGATTCGACGTTTTGGCAAGCTTTTTTTGCATGCGTATGCAACACACATTCGAACAATCGGGACAAACGGCTGAAATGGCGGACGAATTCGGCGCGGAAAAACAGCTCATCCGCGATCACTTTGCGGCACTCGACACGGCAATCGACGGCGAAGTCGCCGGCGTAATGGATCGGTTTACCGGTCCGGACTATTTGTGGCGGGGCTTTCATCCGTTCAACGAATTGCGCGGTGGACAGGCGGTCGCGGAACAGTTCTGGCAGCCCTTGCGGCGGTCATTGCGGCACATGCAGCGGCGCATGGACGTATTCATGGCCGGGCGCAACGAGACCGATGGGTTCAACTCCGTGTGGGTCGCGTCGATGGGTCACCTGATGGGTCTGTTCGACGCCGAATGGCTCGGCATTGCTCCGACAGGCAAGGTCGCTATGCTGCGCTACAGCGACTTCCACAGGATTGAAGACGGGCGCGTCACCGAGACCGCCATGTTCTTCGACATTCCGCACCTGATGATGCAGGCCGGGCTGCAGCCCTTCTCGCCACAGACCGGCGCTCATCTTGTTCAGCCCGGGCCGATGACCGGCGACGGCCTTCTGTTCGGCGCGCAGGAGCCGGCGGAAGGCAAAGCGACGCTAGCGCTGATCAACCGCATGATCCATGATCTCGGCAAATGGGACCACGAATTGCCGCTGGAGGAAGAACTGGCGCTGACTTGGCATGACGACATGGCCTGGTGGGGGCCGGCGGGGATCGGCGCGACCTACACGATCGAGCGCTATGCCCGGCAGCATTCGGGCCCGTTTCGTGCAGGCTTCGCCGACCGGAATTTCAAGGGCCATCTGTGCCGATTTGCTGAGGGGCGCTATGGCGGATTTTTCGGCTGGCCGAATTTCGCGGCGCGACCCACCGGCGGCTTCATGGGCATGCCGGGAACGGACAAGGCGGGCGAATTCCGGGTGATCGACATCTATAGGCGCGCGGGCGACAAACTGGCCGAAAACTGGATTTTCATCGACCTGCTGCATTTCTGGAAGCAGCAGGGCGTGGACATCCTCGCCCGCATGAGAGACGTGCCTAGGTCATGAACTCATCAATGTGGATCGACGCGCATCATCACCTGTGGGACCTGAAGGCCGTGCACTATCCATGGCTGGAGGCGAAGGGGGCCCAGCGCTTTTTCGGCGATCCGGCGCCGATCCAGCGCGACTATCTCGTCGACGAATTCCGTGCCGGCGCCAAGGCAGCGGGCTTTGGCGCATCGGTACATATCCAGGTCGGCGCCGAAGACGGGCTCGCTGAAGCGCAATGGGTGCAAGCGGTCGCCGACGCCAATCCCGACTGGCCGGCGGCGCAGGTCGTGTTCTGCGATCTGACCGCGCCCGATCTGGGTAAGCAGCTTGACGAAATCCGGAAATTGCCGAGCGTTCGCGGCGTGCGCCAGATCGTCGGCCGCGCGCCGGAGGAAGACGCTGCGACCGGCACAAACGCGCTGCTGGACGATCCGAATTTCGCCGAAGGATTGCGCGAGGCCGCACAGCACGGCCTGTCATTCGACTTGCAGTTGATCCCGGAGCTGATGGCCAAAACCGCGACGGTTCTTGAGAGAGTGCCGGAAACGAAAGTGGCGCTTTGCCACGCCGGCTCGCCGCATGACCGCTCACCCGAGGGTCTGCGCGACTGGACGCGGGCGCTCAAATCCCTGTCCGGCCTCCCCAATGTCCGGTGCAAACTGTCTGGGCTCGGCATGTTCGATCATACTTGGAACGTTCAATCGATCCGGCCCATCGTCGAGACATGCCTTGAACAGTTCGGGGCCGACCGCTGTATGTTCGGCTCGAACTTCCCCGTCGACAGCCTCTATTCAGATTACGCTTCACTAGCCGGCGCTTACCAGGAGTTGGTACCGACCGCCGACCACGACGCCGTATTCGGCGCAACCGCATCGTGTTTCTATCGGTTGTAGAATGAGCGCCAGGGCCGGACGGTTCTGAAACGGATGCGATATGATGGAACGGTCCAATCAACAAGGAAAAGTCACCCAAGGCCTGGTATTGTCTCTCGATTAGCGAGCGGCCGTTTTAGGGATGCTGCGCCGCAACGGCTGCAGAGTTGGCTAACGTCCACTATCGGCCGAGAGCGAACTGGCACAGCGGTGGCCAATACGGAACAATCCCTAACCCCCGCGGCCAAACCCCAACTAAACCGGCGGCAACTGCCCCAGCGTCAGAAACCCGACCGTCACGCGCCCGCGCTCGATGTTGAGCGGCAGTGACAGCGTGCCCTGGGCCTGGATCATCGAGCCGATGATGTTGGCCGCGTTGGCCATCATCCCGGAATCGGCCGGAGCGGCGCTTTGCAGGGCCGCCTGCCAGGCGTCGCCGCCGCTGATCTCGAGGTCGAACTTGCCGGTCAGATAGCCGTCGCCGTCGATCGAGAAGGGGCCGGTGGCCGTCAGCATGGCGCCGTCGCCGAGATCGGCGGTCAGCGCGTTGAGCGACGCGCTGAGATCGCGCCAGGGGTTGCGCCCGTCGCGCTGTCCCATCGACACCAGCCAGGCGCGGTCCGCCAGCGTCAGGTCCGCCTGCAGGTCAACCGCGGGCAGGGCAATGCCGGCGCCGCTAAGCGTGGCGCTCGCCAACTGCAGAACGGCGTCGAGATCGGCATTGTTCTGCCGCATGTGGAATTCGGCCGAATCGGCGGCGACGGTGACGGCGTCGGCCGCGCCGGCGGGCGTCAGCCTCGCCGCCGGGCTCGACGACTGCAGCGACGCGCGCGACAGGCCGGATAGCCCGAACACCGCGCTCGACCGCAGGGTCTGCCAATCGACCGTCGCGCGGCTGCCGTCGCCGGCGGTCACCGTCACCGGGCCGTCCAGTTCCGAGACGATGTGGTTGGGCCGGTAGACCTGCGCGGCGGAGCGGAAGCTGCCGGCGGCGAGCGTCGCGCGTCTGCGCCGGTCGTCCGCCGATACGGCGTCGCAGAACACGCCGAGGCGGAAGGGATAGCCGCGCACGTCCATGGCGTCGCACTCGGCGTCGACATTGCGGGCGGACAATTCGTCGATCAGGAAGGCGCTGCGGCTCTCCAACTGACTGGCGAGATAGAACCACAGGCCGCTATAGGCGATGATGGCGGCAACGATGAAGACCGCGAGCCAGACAATGCGGCGGCTTGGCGCGGATGCGGTTTTGTCACTTGACGTTGCCATGGCGTTCTCCCTATCTGCCCGGCGGGACGGGACGGACATCGGACTAATAGTGGCGACCGATATGGATGATTTTTGGGTGTTTGGCTACGGGTCGCTGATGTGGCAGCCCGGTTTCGCCTTTGCGCGTGCCGCGCGCGGCCGGCTGTTCGGTTATCGCCGGGCGCTGTGCATCTATTCCTATGTGCATCGCGGCACGCCGGAACAGCCGGGGCTCGTACTCGGCCTCGATCGCGGCGGCTCCTGCACCGGCATGGCCTATCGCGTCGCCGGCCACGACCGCGAGACTGTGATGACCTATCTGCGCGCCCGCGAACTGGTGACCAATGTCTATCTGGAACGGGATCTGCCGGTGCATCTTGCCGGCGGCGAGCGGGTCGAGGCGGTGTGCTATATCGCCGACCGGCGGCACCAGCAATTCGCCGGCTCGATGAGCGCCGCCGAGGCGGCGCAACGGGTGGCCGTGTCGCGCGGCCGGTCCGGCCACAATGTCGATTATGTGGCGAGCACCGTGGATCATCTGCGCGAGATGCGCATCCGCGACCATTGGCTGGAGGATGTCGCCCGCCGGATGCCGACGTCGCCGGCCACCGATCCAGTCTGAATCGAGCGCAGACGCCTCGGCCTCAGGCGGTCTCGGCGGTTTTCGCCGCGTCGCCGCCGGTGAGCTGATCGAACCGGGCGCGCGCCTGGGGCGGCAGCGGCAGGGCGGGGTTCTCGCGCACGGTCTTCACCAGCAATTCGTCGGTCGCCCGTTCCACGGTGGCGATCAGCCGCTCCATGAACAGGTCCGGATCGAGACCCGGCTCGATCGGCGGCAGGATCCGCACATGGATGATGCCCGGATAGCGGCGGAACTGCCGGCGCGGCCAGAACAGGCCGGGATTCATGGCGATCGGCACCACGGGCACGTCGAGCTCCGCATAGATCTTGGCAATGCCGTAGCGGTATTGCGGCGCGGCGCCGACCGGGCGGCGGGTGCCCTCCGGATAGATGATGAGCTGCCGCTGGTCCGCCATCTCGACGCGCACGCGGCGCAGCACCTCCGGCATCACCTTCGATTTCGCGCCGCGGTCGATCGGCACCATGCGCATCTTGTTGACATACCAGCCGAACAGCGGGATCCAGGTGAGCTCGCGCTTGAGGATATAGAACGGATCGTCGAGATGCGGCAGCAGCGCGATCGTGTCCCAGAAGGACTGATGTTTGGGCGCGATGATGTAGGCGCCCCCGGGCAGGTTTTCGAGCCCCTCGATCGTGTAGTCCGTGCCGGCGATTCTCTTCAGCAGCCAACTGCTGCTGCGCACCCAGTTTTTCGGGATCACCCAGGCTTGCTTGCGCGGCATCGCGAAATAGACCGGCGTGAACACGATCATCTGGACGATGAGGTTCAGGTAAAACGACAGATTGAAGATCGCGGAGCGCAGGATGATCATCCCGCTCTAAGTGATCAATCGGGTGCGCCGTGTCAATCGCCTGCGCGCGTCTCCGCCGCGTTGGCCGCGCCCGAGGCGGCGGTGGGCAGGCTGGAGCGTAGCCCGTTGCCGCCATTGCCGCCCCACAGCGGGCGAAAGCGGGCCATAACGAATTTGCCATATTCGACCAAAACCCTGCGCAGCACGGTGGTGGCGTATTTCCAGTCCAGATCGACAAACTCCCAGTCGACGACCGGGTAGGGGATCAGGCGTATTCCCGGGTCGACGCGGCGCAGTTCCATCAGGCTGCGTGGCATGTGGTAATTGCTGGTGACGACGATGATGGCGTCATAGCCGTTGTCGCGCGCCCAGAGCGCGGTTTCGTTGGCGTTGCCGCGTGTGTCGAGGGCGTCGTGGCCGAGATCCACGCAGCAATCGAACAGCGCCGGCTCGGCTGCCAGTTCCTGTTGGATGCGCCGGCCGGTGGTGGTCGGGTAGACACCGGAAATCAGCAGCCGCTTGCCGCGTCCTTCCTCCAGAAGCGCCACCGCCCGGTAGATGCGCGACGCAGCGCCGGTCAGCACGACGATGCCGTCGGCTTCCGTTATCGTGCGTGGCGGCGTCATGGTGACGATGTCGCGCGCAAACCGCAGGAAGCTGCCCGCGACGATGCCGGCCAGCAGGACCAAGGTAAGCGTCAGCACCAGCAGCATGTTGGCCGGCCAATTGAAGCGGCGGGTGTGCCTCCCGTCGGCACCCGCTGTGGGCGAATCATAGCTTTCTCCCGCACTCATGGTTTGGTCATACCGCGCCAGTGTGGCGAAAGCCAGGAACGTGACGCGGCCGAGTGTCCCCAATCTGGCGTTCGCTGGATGTGCGGCGGGCTCCGCGCGCACGTCCGATTCGATAAGGGCACTCGATGCATTATCGGATCTCGTGCGGTTTTTCGGATTCGACGTTCTTATGACGCGTTCGCCGACACAATGACAGGACCTTCAAATCCACCACACCGGAACCCGAAAGGCATCATGTCTTTTGGCGCGCACCCATTCGCATCGTCAAGATACAACGGCGTCCGCGTGCCGATCTTACGGCGGCTACAACGCTCGTTACAACGCGGAGCTGGGATGTCGGCGACGTGCCGGCTGCTTGACAGACGCGCACCTGGCGCCCTGCCTGCCGGCCAGCTGAACCCTCCCACAGGCTGTCGGCGGGGGCGCCTATCGTCGATATCACAGTGAAGGACCGCGCAGATGCCCGACACGCCCCAGAGTCCGGCCGAATTCGGCGACGACGCCGGGGTGATGGATCTAGCAAACCACGCCATCGTCTTCCGGCTCTGACCCTTCCGAACAACAAACCCCCATGGCTCAGATTCACGCGCCACCGCCGGATCCGATCCCAATGGGGCGCACAAGACCGGAGACTTCTCGACATGGACACGACGCATTCCCCAAACCGGCCCCCAAACCCGGCCCCAAACCGGACACCTCTTCCCGATGCGCCGATCGCCGACACGATCGCGGCGCTCGACCCTGAGACGCGCTACGAAGAGATTGCCCGTCTCCTCTACGCCTATGAGTTTTCCTGGGACATCGAACGGGCGCTCGAGTTTGCGCTGTTTCGAACCTATGCCGTGCCCTCGATCTCCGGGCTGCTTGCCAACACCGGAGAATTCGAAAACCGGCCGCGCAAACGCTACGACGACACGGAACTCATTCTGGCCGAAACCATGGAGCACGGGCTGGACAGCGCGCGGGGGCGACGATCGATCGCCAGGATGAACGCCATGCACGGGCGGTTTCGGATCGACAATGCCGACATGCTCTATGTCCTGTCGACCTTCATCTGCGAGCCGATCCGCTGGCTCGACCGCTTCGGACGCCGCAGCATGACCGAAAACGAACAGCGGGCGTGGTTCCTCTATTATCGCGGTCTGGGCGAGCGTATGGGCATCCGGGACATTCCCGACGATCTTGCCGATCTGATGCGCTGGAACGTGGAATACGAGGCGGCCAACTTCCGGTACACCGCCTCGAACCGGCGGATCGCGGAAGCGACCACCGATCTGCTTCTCGGCTTCTACCTGCCGCGCTGGCTGTTTCCGGCCGGCCGGCCTGCCGTCCGCGCGTTGCTCGACCCGCCATTGCTGGTGAGCATGGACTATCGTCCGGCTCCCGGCTGGCTCCGATGGCTGGTCGCGGCGACGTTGCGGACGCGGGCCCGCGTCCTGCGCCGCCTTCCCACGCGCCGCAGACCGCGCCGCTTGACGCAGATACCCCGTCCGACCTACCCGGAAGGGTACCGGATCGAGGAACTCGGCACCTTCCGCTAAGCGGCGATGCGGTTGGCCATACCCCGTGGCGGAGGCCTCGGGGCAGGCATGCATTGCCGATGATGATACGTTTCGGCTAAATACTGTGGCTCGGATCGGAGCGGATGGTGTCGATCTCCAGGATCGTGCGCAACACGGTGATTCGTGTCGTCAGCGCGGTCAGCACCGCGACGATGACGACGATGGCGAGCACGCCGATATAGCCCGCGGCGCCCATGGCGAAGCCGCCGAACAGCGCGGTCGCCTGGTCGCTCTCCGGCGTCGCCAGGCTCTGGCTTGCCCAAAGGCTCGCAACAGCGAAGAGGAGCGCCGCCGCCGCGCCGCCCGCGAGCGCGCCCTTGAGGGCGATCAGAAAGAAATGCCGCTGGAAGTCGGCGGCGACGAAACTCGCTTCCGCGCCGACGAAATGCAGCACCTCGACGATGTGATGGTTGCCCGACAGCGCGCCTCTGGTGGCGAAGATGACGGTCAGCACCGTGGCGGTGAACACCAGCGCCAGGATGCACAGGCCGATCACCACCGTGGTACCGGCCATGGCGACCAGCCGGTCGACCCAGGTGCGGTGGTCGTCGAGATGGACATTGGGGATCTCGGCCTGGAGCCTGTCGCGCATGGCCGCGAAATCCGGCGGCGCCGATTCGTCGATGGTGATGATGACGAGACGCGGCACCGGCAGTTCCTCAAGGTCGAGCCCTTCGCCAAGCCACGGTTCGAGCAGGCGCGCTGTCGCGGCCGTGTCGACCACCGTGGCGTCCGTGGTGCCGGCGAAGCCCAGTGCGATGTCGCGCGCCCGGGCCAGCGCCGCCTGCAGGTCGAGGCCCTCGTCCGGTTTGATCTGGATGGTGATCTCGCGCGATATCTGGCTTTGCCAGCTCTGCGCCGTGTCCTGCACCATGATCACCGCGCCCAGGGTCAGGCAGGCCAGGAACGACATGATCGAGATGACGAACATCAGCGATCGACCGGCGATATTGGTCGCCGGGACGATCGGCGCCGTCGGGCGCAGGACGATGTCGCGCTTCCTGCCCGCCGGCGCCTTTGTGTCGTCGTCATCCATAGATTTCCAGCCGTCCTTCCGACAGGATCATCCGCCGCGCGTCCACCTGATCCATCAGCGACAGATCATGGGTGGCGATGATGACGGCGGTGCCCAGTTTGTTCATTTCCAGAAAAAGCCGCAACAGGCGGCGCGCCAGCGGCGCATCGACATTGCCGGTCGGCTCGTCGGCAAGCAGGATCTCCGGCTGATCGATCAGCGCCCTGGCGATGGCGGCGCGCTGCTTCTCGCCGCCCGACAGGATCGGCGGCAGCACGTTGACGCGGTCGCCGAGCCCGACCCATTGCAGCAATTCGATGACGTCGGTGCGGTGGCTCGCTTCCTCCTTGCCGCGGACCCTCAGCGGCAGGGCGACGTTTTCATAGGTCGTCAGATGGTCGAGCAGCCGGAAATCCTGGAAAACGATGCCGACGCGGCGCCGCAGGGTCGGCAATTCGCGCTGCGGAATGGTGGTGATGTCGCGGCCGAAGACGCGCACGAAGCCGCGCGTCGGCTGCAGCGACATGAACATCAGCCGCATCAGCGTGGTCTTGCCGGCGCCGGACGGGCCGGTGAGGAACTGAAAGGAGTGTTTCGGAATGTCGAAACTGACGTCGCGCAGGACTTCCGGCCCCATGCCGTAACGCAGTCCAACATTGTCGAAATCGATCACGCCTGCGCCTCGCGATGTGTTTCGGACCAGATGTCCCGCGCGGCGTTAACGCGCGGTTAAGGCTGCAGTCCCATTAACCGGTTCCTTTACGTTCGCCAACGCCGTCTGGCAACGGCGGATCGGTGCGACCGCCAAACCGAGCGCGCATTAAGATTTTCACCGGAAACGCCACGCTTGTCCCTTTTCCTTTGGCGGGGCATGCACTACACCGGCTCACGGGTGCCACAGCAACGGAAACAGCCTGATGCCGATCGTTCGCGGTAAGAAAATCGATGTCCTGTTCTCGCCGGAAAAGATTGCCGAGCGCAATCTGGGCCTTGCCGCCGAAATCGCCGCGACGCCGAAAAACAACCTGTTGGTAATATCGGTCCTGAAGGGCTCCTTCATCTTCGCCGCCGATCTTCTGCGGGCGCTGCATGCGGTCGGCCTGGCGCCGGAGGTCGAGTTCATCACGCTGTCGAGCTATGGCAAGGGCACCAAGAGCCAGGGTGTCAGGATCATCAAGGATATCGACAGCGAGGTCACCGGCCGCGACATCCTGTTGATCGACGACATTCTGGAATCGGGCAACACGCTGCGGTTCGCCCGCGACCTGATGCATCAGCGCGGCGCCAGGAACGTGTCGATCGCCGTGCTGCTCGACAAGCGCTCGCGACGCGAGGGTACGCTCAACGCCGATTATGTCGGCTTCGAGTGTCCCGACTATTTCGTCGTCGGTTACGGCATGGATGTCGCTTACGCCTTTCGCGAACTGCCCTTTGTCGGCGTCGTTACCGGCGATGCCGATACCGCCGACGCCGACGCCGCCTGACGTTTGCGCCCGCCTGCCGCGGCGGTTCTTCCGCCAACGGATCGTTAAGGATGATCGCCGCCGATTCGTTAAGGATGATCCTCGAAAAGGCGGCCGGTCTGCGGCGCCGTTTACCACCCGACAAGATTTTCGGTGCCTGATGTCTCGCGTGACAGGAGGCGGCGCCGCTCAGAAGAACCGTTCGGTCGACGACGGCGCTCCGGCAAGTTTCGGATGGTAACCATGGCAAAGATATTGATTGCCGAGGACGAGGATTCGCTGCGCGGGCTCGTCAGCAGGGCGTTGCAGATGGACGGTCATGAGGTCGACGAGGCGGTCGACGGCGCGCACGGTCTCGACCGGCTGCGCGCCACAGGCGCCTACGATCTCCTGCTGTCGGATATCAGGATGCCGGTGATGGACGGCATCCGGCTGGCGCATCAGGCGGCCAGCGAGTTTCCGGCGATGAAGATCCTGCTGATGACCGGCTTTGCCGAACAGCGCGAACATGCGGAAAACCTTTCCGACATCATCGTCGACGTGGTGCCCAAACCGTTTAGTCTGCCGGACATCCGCGGCGCCGTGGCCCATGCGCTCAGCGCGTGACCTCGAAAGGGCGCGGGTCAAGACCCATAAACGGCAAGGGTCAGGACCCATAAACGGCGAAGGCGATTAACGGCGGCTTCGCCAGACAGCGAGTGTTGACTGAAAGCGGCCCGATGACCGTTGAGCGGACATTTGCTGCCGTCGTCGGCAGCTTGTGGAATGACCGCTTTGTGGAGTGAGGCAGGAACGGTTCTTTTTTTGCCTACTGTCGGCTAAGAACCGGCCATTCGTTAGCGGTGCGGTTAGGCTCTCTATTTGCGTACGTCAGTTCCGTACTCGGCGAAGCTTTTGAAATCCTGCAACACCTGTCGTGATTGCTTGATGAAGAAACGGCGCAAAAAAGGAGCAAAAAATCGCATAAAGCCGCTGAACCGAAATTCGTTCTCGTTCACCCAGAGAGTGCTATCTGGACCGCTCTCGGACAACTGCTCGCGCGCGGCACTCCACATTCCGTCCGCCACGATCTCGCGCTCAAAATAGACGGCGCGGTCCGGCGGCACATCGTGCAAGTCTTTCGGTTCCCGGCGCGTGATAGTCTCGGTTAGCTCCATTTCCTTCTTGCCGGATTGGAATACGATCCTTGACTCGGTGCCGACTTGTCCTTCTGCGCCTTTTAGCAACTCGTGTGACACCAATCCCCGTAGCCACTTCGGACGGTGAGCGGGGTCTTCGAGGAGTTGAAGTACCTTTTCCCGTGATTTCGCGATTTCGACGGTGAGGGTGTATTTCATGGTAAAATTTAGTTGGCTGGAAGAGAATCAATCATTTGACATCGTCATCAATCTTGCGGACATGGACCTGAACAAGGTCTTTGATCGTTTCGTCAGAAAGCGGATTCTGGAGTGTAAACTGCACCGCATGTTCAGTCGTTTTGTACCTGGAAAGCTGATCCTTCAATTCATCGATCGCCCAAGATGAGGGATAGAAGCTCATGTGTTTTTTTGACGTCGTGAAGTCTACCAATGCGCGCCCCTTGTACTTCAGGGTGGGCATGCGGTAGCGGATGGATTCCTCTACACACGGCACAAGCCGGGTTACGAGGGCACGCATACGTTCGAACTCGCGGCGGATTTCGGCGTCAATCCCGTCAAGGTATTCATCGATAGTCGTCGCACTATTGCCCATCGTTCATGTGCTTTCCTGCGTGGTTCAAGTAGAACGCTGCCGTCTGCTTTGCCCGTGTCTCCGCATCCCTTACGGATGTTCCCGCCTCTTGGTCCACGGATGCCCATTCATTGGCGGCGTGGCGGATCAGTTCTTGGCCTTCGGGAGTCCTCGCAAACTCTTCCATCCTGTCCGGAGTGCTTCGGATGTCGCCAGCAAGGTACAGAGAAAGTGCTCGTAGCCATCCTTCCCAACCGATTCCTGTCGCGGCAGGGCCGTAGGTGTCCCAATGGTCGTCGGGCGGAACGTGGTGGCACACGCGGAGCAGGGTTCGATCTTCATCTATCAGGATGAGAGCAGCGTCTACTTTGCTGAGATTGCCCTCATACTCCCAGGTGATCGCAAGGTATCGGGCTGAATCGCATCGCAAGATCGTGCCCTCGGTGCCGCTCCTTGTCATTGTGTATCTGCCGCCAACGACGAGATCACCGACCACAGGCTCAAACCACATTGCGAGTCGCTTGGGATTGGTACACGCGTCCCACAGGTCATCAGCGCCGGTGTCGAATTCGCGCTCCAGGACGACCTGAACAGCCTCCTCTCCAGTCCTGATCTTGCGGATCACCCTGTTGATTTCTTCCGCGATATTCATGCGGCACCGTTTCCTGCGGTCGACTTCCCTCGACTGACTTCGGCTTCGAGTGCAGACAGTGCACCGTTCCAAAGTCCTCGGAATTGATCGAGCCACATGTCGACGTTTCGCAGTGTTTTGGGTTCCAGTGAGTAGAGGCGTCGTCTACCGTCAGGTCGAGACTGGACGAGATCGGCCTCTCGAAGCCGTCGTAGATATCGAGAGGTGGCCGGTTGGACGAGACCGAACTCCATTTCCATCACATCGACAATTTCACCGGCCGGCACTTCCCGATCAGCAAGGTATTCCACGATGCGACGACACGCCGGTTCAGCCAAGACAGAAAGCGCTTCCATAGAAACACTGTATAACAGACTCTGTTATATATCAAGTCGAGCGTTCGGGTTTCGAATTCATCCCACTGACTTTTGTTGCAAAACGCTCCCTTTCGCCACACAACACGGCTTGCGGTAAGCATCTGAATTATCTGGGGTTTCGGTACTGCGAAAACGTTACATAGAGTGAGTGGCTCCAACAGCGGACCTTGGCAATTACGCGCGGACCTGTATCTTCGGGCTCGGTCCGGTCATTTGCTGCGCGATGCATGAATTCACAAAAAGCGGGCCAAGCTGTTGCCCGGCTGTAGAGTGATGTCGCCTGCTTCGCGCTCGGGTGCTGACGTTCAACCCATCGGGCGTGGCCCCGGAAGCGATCGTCCCGATGGACCGGAGGCCGGTCATGCACTAACACTTCCGATGGACCACGCGGTGGGGGTCTCCAGTGGCACAGAGAGAACCACGATGAACACCTTCAGTTTTCAGACAACACGATCCGTGCTGGCCGAGATCGGTGGGACCGCAAGGATCGGCGCGTTGCTTGCAGGCCGAGGCTGCCGCAAGGTCGCCTTCGTCACGGATGCGACGATCCTCGAGCTTGGTCTTGCAAATGCCGCTCTCGATGGGTTCCGAAAGGCGGGCCTCGCCGTCTGGACCTTCTCGGATGTGCAACCGGACCCGCCCGAGGCCATGATCCTGGCAGCGGTGGAAGAAGCGCGCGCTGAGGGTGTCGATTGCGTCGCCTCCGTTGGGGGCGGGTCGTCGCTTGACACGGCCAAGCTGATTGCCGTGCTTTTGAACTGTGATCAGCCCATTGCCGAGATGTACGGCGTCAACCTGGTGCGCGGTGAGAGATTGCCGCTGGTGCTCGCGCCCACGACCGCCGGCACGGGGTCCGAGGTGACACCGATCTCGATCGTCACGACCGGCACGAACGAAAAGAAGGGCGTTGTCGCCCCCCAGCTTCTGCCCGACTATGCCATTCTCGACGCCGAGTTGACCGTCGGTCTGCCTGCCCCCGTGACCGCTGCGACCGGTATCGACGCCATGGTCCACGCGATCGAGGCGTTCACGTCGAAGCGGCTGAAGAACGTCGTCTCGGACTGTCTGGCCAAACAGGCCCTGGACCTTTTAGGCTCCAACATTCGCCTCGCTTGTTTTAGTCCGCAGGACCGGGAGGCGCGGGCGCAGATGCTTCTGGGATCGATGCTGGCCGGCATGGCCTTCGCCAACGCCCCCGTTGCCGCGGTTCATGCGCTGGCTTATCCGTTGGGCGGTCATTTCCATATTCCGCACGGCCTCTCGAACGCACTGGTTCTGCCGTATGTCCTCGAATACAATTTGCCGGAAGCATCGGCGGCGTATGCCGAACTCGGACCGATCGTCTTCCCGGATCTGGCCGGCAAGCCCGCGACCGAACGTGCGGCGGGGCTGATCGAGGGCTTCCTGAAACTGGGCCCCGAACTTGGCATGCAGTCGCGCCTCTCCGAACTTGGCGTCAACCACAATCACCTTCCAATGCTGGCTGAGGACGCGATGAAGCAGCAGCGCCTGCTGATCAACAATCCGCGCGAGATGACGCTGGAAGCGGCACGCGATATCTATGCCAAGGCGCTCTGAGTGCAGAGGAGCCGCCATGTCCGGCCTGATCGTCGAGAACAACACGCTGCCCGACGCCCGGATCGACAAGGACATCGCCTGCAGGACGGCACCGCCGCGATTGAGATGAGAGAACGGCTACCCGGAAGGGATTGTGGGAAATTTCCGGGTGGCAACCACTAGCGAGTGTTTAAGCAGGTTTGGACTTGAGGGCGAGGAATTGCGCCGAAACGACGTCGAAAACGACTATGCGCGGTCCCTCGGGGCCACATTTTGTTGGGGCTACTATGTTCGCTCCGGGCTCGGTCCGGGCATTTGCTGCGCAATGCATGAATTCACAGAAAGCCGGACAAAGCTGCCGTTCGCTGCTTGGCGCATACTGGAGAATTGACGGAACGCCGGACATGCGTAACTTGCCGCCCATTCCGCGATAGTGCCAGGCAAAAAGGTCCGCCAAAAAAACCATATGATATGACTGACCAGCTGTAACAAAGTGCTGGTTGAGGAGAACGTTATGGCAGATGTTTTCGACCGCACCGCAGACTGGTTGCAGAAGTTGGCCTTCTTCGACGGTGATGTGGGTGGTCTAGTCGAGCATTTGAGTCGCAGGCTGATCGATGGCGGCGTACCAGTCGCACGCGTTTCACTGGGCCGGCTTCTGATGCATCCGGTCATTGGATTGCTCGATGCGACCTGGGATGCATCAAACGACCGCATCGATTGGAGTGTCCTGCCACGGAGTTCGGTCACAGATGACCTTTTCGACAAGGCGCCGTTTGGCGAAAACACCAAGCTGACTGACAAAATCGCCAAGAAGTTCTTTCACGACGACATTTGGGACCTGGCCGACGGCTTGGTCGGCGAACAGGAAATGGTGCCGTTCCTGCGTGCTGACCTCACCGATCCGTCAATCTACGACAAATATCCGCTATACCGAAAACTCGCTGCGTCGGGTGTCACCGACTACCTGGTCTTTTCTGCTCCGTTTGGGAAACGTTCTATAACCTTTGACAGTGGAACAGAGTGGATGCTTGGTGCTTCAGTGTCCTTTGCAACGAAGAAGCGTTCAGGCTTCACTCAGCGTGAAATCGATGGTCTCGCACGACTATCCATCCCGCTTTTTGGCACTGTTCGTGTTTTTTCTGAGCAGTTCCTGGCGGCCGAATTGATGGAAGCCTATCTTGGCAGGATTTCCGGCAGATCCGTTTTGAGCGGCCAGATATCGCGCGGCGATGTGCGCGAAATCGACTGCGCGCTTCTGTTCAGCGACATGCACGGCTCAACGGCCCTCAGTCAACGCCTGTCTCCGGAAGAATACGTTGCCGCAGTCAACCGGTACTTTGACTGCGTCGCAGGGGCAGTTCACGACCACGGTGGAGAAGTGTTGAAATTCGTGGGTGACGGCTTGCTGGCGATATTCCCGTTCGACGGACGCCGGCGACTGCCGGAGGACATGTGTGAGGCAGCGTTGTCGGCTGCGCGGGAGGCGTTCCAAAGGCGCGAAGAGGCTTCTCAGCAGGATCGAACTGATTTTGGCGTTGGTCTGCACGTGGGCGCGGCCGTTTATGGCAATGTTGGAACCGAAAGAAGGCTAGATTTTACGGTAACCGGTGCCTCCGTCGCAAAGGCCAGCAGATTGGAGGGCCTCACACGATCGCTTGATGCACCTCTTCTGGCAACGGGTGAATTTGTGAACCTTGTCTCTGAAGAATCGCGTAACCTTGGAATGCACACCTTGCGCGGTTTCGACCAAGAGGTCGAAGTGTTCTCATTCGAGCATCTGTGCTGACGTATCACTACTCTGGACTCGAAGCCGTCATCGCGGATCAGCGATGCCAAGGTTTGTCGGCTTTGCCGAGCAGCTTGCCGCCTGCCAGGATGCTGCCGGGCGACAACGGATATGATGCCGTTTGGTTCCGAGAAGCGTCGGTGGAGCGCGACACTGAAGCGTGCATCCGGGCTCGCCGGAGACGAAAGAACTCTGCCGGCCACGATGCCACATGTGTCGCAGACGCCATCGCTTGGAGAACCTGTTTGCTCGGCAGAAGCATTGGCGCCGAATCGCGACCCGGCATGACCGACGCGGTGAACCGTTCCTGGCGGCAGTCTGCATCGCCGCCATTGTCATCTTCTGGTTATCCGTCCCGACCCCGCGGTTCTAGCGGTTATCGAGCAGCCTCTCGAGGTAAAACCACTCCATTTCCGGCCGGAACGCGTCGCCGAGCCGCTCGCGGATCGCCTCGAGGATGCGCCGGGCGCGCTGGATGTCGGCCTCTTCGGGCACCTTGACGTTTTCGCCGAAGTCGGGCCCCGTATTGGCCTGCGGCCGGCCGAGCGGGTCGAGCCGCGTCGGGTTGCGGTTTCCCGGGCCCGGATTGGGGCCGGGATTCTGGCCCATCGCCTGCTGCATCTGGTTCATCATCTGCTGGGCGCCGCGGCGCAGCGCCTGCAGGGCGCGGCCCTGTTCGCCGAGCGCCTGTTCACCTTCGCCCTCGCCGAGCGCCGTGCCGGCTTCGCCCATGGCTTCGCCGGCTTCGCCGAAACCCTCATTGGGCTGCATGCCGAGACCTTCCAGTGCCTCTTGCATTTCGCCGAGCTGCTGCTGCAGCGCCTGCTGCTGTTCCTGCAGGTCGCGCAGTGCCTGGCGCAATTGCTCCTCGGTCATCTGATCGCCCGGCTGCTGGTTTTGACCCTGCTGGTTCTGGTTGTTGTTGAATTGCTGGCGCTGGCGCTCGCGCAGCGCCTGTTCCAGATTGAAGGTCTCATCCATCAATTGCTGCTGGCGCTGCATCAGTTCGCCGAGCTGGTCCAGTTGCTGGCGCATCGGATTGTCGCCCGGCACCTGCATATGCTGGCCCATCTGCAGGTTGTTCATCAGCCGCTGCAATTCGGACAGTAATTGCTGCGCCTGGTCGCGGGCGCCCGATTGCGCCAGATTCTCGATCTGGTCGAGCATCCGGTTGAGGTCCTCGCTGCGCAGCATGTTTTGCAGCGCCGAGGGCGGAATCTGGGCGAGATTGTCCTGATTCTGCTGCATGCTGCGCGCCAGCGCATCCAGATATTCCTGCATCGCCTCGCGCAATTCGTCCATCAGCGCCTGGATCATCTCGTCCGACGCGCCGTCTTCCAGCGCCTCCGAAAGGGCCCGCTGGGCGTCGCGCAGCCGGCGTTCGGCAAAGGACAGGTCGCCGCCCTCGATACCGAGCGCGATGTCCCAGAGATAATCGGCGGAATCACGCAGCATGTCGTCATTGTAAGCTTCCTTCAGCCGCGCCCGGGCCGATTTGAGAAGCAGGAAATGGGTTGTGTTCTCGATCGTCTCCTCGGGCGCGAGGGTGACGGCGTCGTTCAGATCGATGACCCGGTCGAACCGGTTGGTGTCGAGCGCCAGCACCTGCCGCTGCTCGGCCACGGCGCCGGCCAGCAGATTGTGGAAGAAACGGCCGGGCAGGACCATCTCGACGGTCTCGCTGCGTCCGGTCTGGCCGGTCGAATCCTCCGCCACCAGGGTGATGCGTACCGGCAGTCCGGCCATCGGATGGTCCGTCAGGTCGCGGCTCTCGCGGCCCTGGCGTTCGCGCGGGCCGCTGCGCGGCAGGGTGAGCGGATAGTCCGGCAGATCGTAAAGCGGATTGGCGCCGGGCGCTTGCGGGGTGGCCGGCAGGATTTCCGCATGGGCCCGGGCGACGCCGTAGTCGTCCTGCACGGTGAAGCCGATCTCCAGAGCGCCGTTGACGGCACGGCTCGGCCGGCCTTCAAAGGCGATCACCGGCGCCTTGTCAGCGATCAGGGCGAAGCGCCAGCTCTCGATCACCGTGTTGCCCTGGCGGATAACGAGCGCGCCGTCGCGCTCGGGGTCGTGACGGAAATTGCGCGGGTTGAGATCGCGGCCGGCGACGGCGGCCGGGCGCTCCTCGTCGTCGGCCGACAGGGCGATGTCGCCCTGGTCGCCGCGGAACAGGACCTCCTCGCGGCCGGAGCCGCCGACGATGCGCACCAGCATCTCGCTGCCTTCCGGAATCGCGATCGTCTCGGGCAGGCCGGTGGTGTTGCCGGTCAGGAAAATCGGCGCCTTGCCGGTATATTCCGGCGGCGTCACCCAGGCATCGACCCGCATGCCGGCCACCTCGGCCAGAGGCGCATGGCTGTGAAAGGCGTCGCCCAACCGGCCCGAACCGTTGGAGAAGGAGAAACTGAAGGCGGTGATGAACAGCAGCGCGACAAAGACGCGCATCCCGAACGGGTCGAGCCGCGCCGTCGGCGGTTGCGGCCGCGCCGTGCGGATCGCCCGAATCTGCTCGGCCATGCGTTGCTGGTGCCGGCGCCATAGCGACCGGGCGAATGCGTCGCCCTGTTCCAACCGGTCCGACTGCACGGCGAGCGCCTGGTGGAGAATGCGGTTGTCGCGTTCCAGCCGGTTGAGCGCTTCCCGCCCGCCCGGCAGCCGCAGCCCGCGCAGCGTGAAAAAGGAACCGGCAAAGGCGAGGGCGAAGGCCGCCAGGGCGACAATCCGCAGCCAGTCGGGAACGGTGCGGAAAAAGCCGAACCACGACAGGGCGGCGAACAGTGCCACGACGCCGATCGGCGGCAGCAGGCGCGGCCACAGCCTTTCAATGAAGATCACGCCGCGCATCGTACGGATTTTCGCCGCGATACGGCGCCTCAGCGCGTCCCCGGCGTTGCCTGCCCTGCCATCCGCGCCTGCGCGCCTGTTATCGGTCATCGGCTGTCCATCCCTCGTTTCGGTGCAAAGGATAGCATTCTTTGCGGCAAAGGCGAGACGCCGCAACAAATTGTGAGAATCAACCGCGCAACCAGTCGGGCACGGAATCGAGGCCGATCAGGGTCTCGTAGTCGCCGCGCGGCCGCACCACATGATAGGCATCGCCGCGCACCAGAACCTCCGGTACCAGCAGGCGCGTGTTGTAGGTCGACGATTGCACCGCGCCATAGGCGCCTGCGGTGCCGACGGCAATCCGTTCGCCCGGTTCGAGCGCCGCCATCTCGCGGTCGCGGGCGAGATAGTCGCCGCTCTCGCACACCGGGCCGACGACATCGGCCAGCATGCGCGGCCTGTCGGTCGGCGGCAGGACGACCGGACGGATGTCGTGCCAGGCCTCGTAAAGCGTCGGCCGGATGAGATCGTTCATCGCCGCGTCGACGATGACGAAGGTCTTCGCGCCGGCGTCCTTGATGTAGATGACCTCGCTGACCAGGATGCCGGCATTGCCGGCGATCATCCGGCCAGGCTCGAAGATCACCTGGCAGTCGAGCGCCCGCACCTGCTTCAGCACCACCTCGGCATAGGCTTCCGGGTCCGGCGGCGGCGTGTTGTCGAAGCGGTAGGGGATGCCGAGCCCGCCGCCGACATCGATATGGTCGATGCGATGGCCGGCCGCGCGCAGTCTTTCGACCAGCGTCTGCAGCAATTCGAAAGCGTCGCTATAGGGCTGAAGATCGGTGATCTGGCTGCCGATATGCATGTCGATGCCGGTGACCCGGATGCCAGGCATCGCGGCGGCGCGCCCATAGACTGCTTCGGCGCGTGTCCAGGAGATGCCGAATTTGTCGTCCTTCTTGCCGGTCGAAATCTTGGCGTGGGTCCTGGCGTCGACATCCGGATTGATGCGGAAAGAGACCGGCGCCCGCGTGCCGGCTGCCAGCGCCCGCGCGTTGAGCAAGGTCAGCTCCGGTTCCGATTCGACGTTGAAACACAGGATTCCCGCTTCGAGCGCGACGTCCATCTCGCGCGCGGTTTTGCCGACGCCCGAAAAGACGATTTTGTCGGCCGGGATGCCGGCGGCCAGCGCCCGCCGCAATTCGCCTTCCGAGACGACGTCGGCGCCCGCGCCGAGTGCTGCCAGCGTCGCCAGCACACCCTGGTTGGAATTGGCCTTCATGGCGTAGCAGACAAGCGCATCGATGCTGGAAAAGGCATCGGCAAAGACCCGGTAATGGCGTTCCAGGGTGGCGGTCGAATAGCAGTAGAACGGCGTGCCGACGGCGCGCGCGAGATCGGGGATGCTGACATCCTCGGCAAAAAGAACGCCGTTGCGATAGTCGAAGTGGTTCATCGCGCGGTCGCCTATTCGATCAGCGGATCGAGGATGAAACGCCGGCCCCGTTCGGGTGTCTCGCCCGTCTCGTCGCCGGTCTGCGCGGCGTCGCGCGGCGGCGGTATGTCGAGCGGGCCCTTACGGCCGCAGCCGGCCAGCATGAGGGCGGTCAGAAGCGCGATCGTCGCGGCATGCGCGGCGCGGGTGGCTGTCATGGTTCGCTCGCCTGTGTCGATAAAGTCGCGCTGTTTTAGCGAAGTCGCCCGCGCCAAACCAGTCGTTAATTCCCGAACCGGCACTTACAGCCGGTCCCGCCACCAGGCGATCTGGCGTTTCACCTCGCGCGGCGCCGTGCCGCCGAAACTGGTGCGGCTGCCGACCGACGCCACCACCGTCAGCACCGAATAGACATCCTCGGTGATGGCGGCGTCGATATCCTTCAAATCGGCGAGCGGCAGATCGGCGAGACCGCAGCCGCGGCTCTCGGCAAGCGCCACCGCCTGGCCGGTGACATGGTGGGCCTCGCGGAAGGGCAGGCCGGCCTCGCGCACCAGCCAGTCGGCAAGGTCGGTCGCCGTCGAATAGCCGCTGCCGGCCGCCGTTTCCATCGCCTGCGGCGACACGGTGAGGTCGCGGATCATGCCGGTCATGGCGGCGAGCGCCAGTTCCAGCGTCTCGGCAGCGTCGAAAAGCTGCTCCTTGTCTTCCTGCATGTCCTTCGAATAGGCGAGCGGCAGCCCCTTCATCACCGTCAGCAGGGCGACGAGAGCGCCGTTGATCCGCCCGGTCTTGGCGCGCACCAGTTCGGCCGCATCCGGGTTCTTCTTCTGCGGCATGATCGACGAGCCGGTAGAAAAGGCATCGGACAGGCGGACGAAGCCGAATTGCGGCGTCGACCAGATCACGATCTCTTCGGCCAGACGCGACAGATGGGTGCCGCATATCGCCGCGGCACCGAGGAATTCCAGCGCGAAATCGCGATCCGACACCGTGTCGATCGAATTGCGCGTCGGGGTTGCGAAACCGAGCGCTTTGGCCGTGCGCGCGCGGTCGATCGGAAAGCCGGTGCCGGCGAGCGCCGCCGCGCCGAGCGGGCATTCGTCGAGCCGCGCCAGCGCATCGCGGACCCGCGTCCGGTCGCGTCCGAACATCTCGACATAGGCCATGCAGTGATGGCCGAAGGTGACCGGCTGGGCCGTCTGAAGATGGGTGAAGCCGGGCATCACGGTGTCGGCATGGTCTTCGGCGCGATCGACAAGAGCGCTCATCAGCGCGGTCAGGGCCGCGTCGGTGCGGCGCAGTTCGGCCCGCACCCAGAGGCGGAAATCGAGCGCCACCTGGTCGTTGCGCGAGCGCGCGGTGTGCAGGCGGCCGGCGGCGGGGCCGATCAGTTCCATCAGCCGCGCCTCGATATTCATATGGATGTCCTCGAGCCGGCGCGAGAAGGTGAAGGTGCCGGCCCCGATTTCTGACAAAATCGTGTTCAGCCCGGCCGAAATCTTGTCACGATCTTCGGCAGAGATTATGCGACATTCGGCAAGCATGGCCGCATGGGCCAGCGATCCCTCGATGTCCTGGGCATAGAGCTTACGGTCGAAATCGATGGATGCGTTGATCTCTTCCATGATCGCGTCGGGGCCGGACGAGAAGCGGCCGCCCCACATCTGGTTCGAGGTTTTGGCGGTCATGGGTGCGTTGAACTCCGGAGACGACATCGATGTCGGGACAGAAAAACAAGGGCATACCGATGAGAATGGTCGGCTTTGCCGTCCTTCTCGCCGCTTTGGCCGGTGTGGGGGCGGTATACGTGAATGGCATGCCGTCTGGCAACACGTCGCAGGCGGCAGCCGGCGAAGACGGCGCCTGCACGGCGGCGCTGACACTGGCGCAAGCCATCCAGCCGCTGGCCACCGGCGACGTCGCCGCGATGGCGTCGACCGATGCGGCCGTTCCGCTCCGGTCGCTCGCCTTCAACGGTCCCGACGGGCAGCCGATGACCGTCGGCGATTTCGCCGGCAAGACGCTGCTGATCAATCTGTGGGCGACCTGGTGCGCGCCCTGCCGCGAGGAGATGCCGGCGCTCGATCGGTTGCAGGCGGCGCTCGGCAGCGACGCGTTCGAAGTCGTGGCGGTTAATATCGACACCGGCGACGACACCAAGCCGAAGCGGTTTTTGAACGAGATCGGCGTGTCCGACCTGGGTTTCTACCGCGACAATTCGATGGGCATCTTCAACGCGTTGAAGAAGGATGGGCTCGCCTTCGGCCTGCCGGTGACGGTGCTGGTCGATGATGCCGGATGTCTGCTTGCCAGCATGAACGGCCCGGCACATTGGTCCGGCGACGACGCCAAAGCCTATGTCCGCAGCGCCCTTGGCGCGGAGAGTTAACGCGTCCTTCCCGGCGCGTCCGCCTTGCGGTAGCGGTAAACGCCGTTCTTGCGGCCGAGAGCCGTAAACAATCCGGATCGCAGCACCGCACGCGGCACGCCGGCCGTGGTCGGGAACAGCCACAGCGCCATCGTGCCGTTCGGTTTCAGCACCCGGTGCATTTCGGGCAGCAGGCGGTCGAGCGGCAGGGTCGGGAACGGTACGACGCCGAACAGCAGCGCCACATCGATGCTGTCGGCGGGAAGCCCGGTGCGCAGCGCGTCGCGCCGGACCACTTCGACCTGACACAGACCCGCGGCGCGTATTTTGTCGCGCACCCTGTCGACGAAATCGGACAGCGGGTCCATGGCGATCAGCCGGCCGCTTCCGCCGATCATTTCGGCCGCGGGCAGGGTGAAGAAGCCAGTGCCGCAGCCGACCTCGAGCACGGTCTGTCCGGCACCCAGATCGGCACCTGCCAAGGTCTTGTGCGGATGAACAGCCAGTGCCGCAACCGGCTTTCCATCGACCTTCCGCCCGGCCTGAAAAGCAGGTTCAGAAACCGCGATTGCCCGAGTTTTTCGGTGTCCATGATGCCGTTCCGTCGAGACGCGTTCAATTCCGTGGAGACGCGTTCAATCATCTCCCGCTTCGGCCAATGCCGTTTCAAGGGCGGGCAGCGCGGCGAGCAGGCCGATCTCACGCGTTTGCCGGACAATGTTCCGCAGGCGCTGCCGGTCGCCGCCGCCCTGGCCGTGGGCGGCGAGCGCGCGGCCGCGTTCGATGAAGAAATCGCACCAGGGGATCGGTTCGTCTCGCGTCGTTTGCTCAAGCCAGTCGGCATAGGCGATCGCCTGCCCGTGGTCGGATGCGGCAAGACAGGACTCGATCGCGTCCCGCAGAAACCAGATGACATTGTGCGCCAGGACGCCTGTCTCGATGATGGTGTCGCCCTCGGCGAGCGCCCGTGACCGCCGGTCCGGATCGGTCGCCAGAAGGGCGCGCGTGCCGCAGATGCGTGCGCCGATGAACGCGCGGTCCGTCTGCCGGCTGTCCTCCCACGCCCCGTCGATGACGGACTGCGCCTCCTCCCGCCGGCCCTGTCCGGCCAGCGCCCGCGCCTTGTGGTTGAGAAGATAGGCGGCCATGCGCCGGTTGCCGAAGGAGCTGTTGATGTCCAGCGCCCGGGTCAGCGAGTCCAGCGCCGCATCATAGGCGGCGTGATCGGTCAGCATCTCGCCATGAAGCAACAGCGCCAGCATCTCGGCCCGCAGATTGCCGACCCGGCGGGCCATTGTTGCGGCATCGGCCATGCCGTCGAGCGCCTCATCAACCGCGTTGAGATAGCGGCGCATATTGAGCACCATATAGCGGTTGGCCACCTCGATCTGGCCGTAGCCGAGGGCCTGGCAGATCTCGACGCAGCGCTGAAACGTGGCATGGGCGGTCCGCATTCTGCCATAGGCATATTGGGCGTCGCCGAGACCGCTCAGTCCGCGGGCAACCCATTGCGGGTCGTCAGCCTTCTGGCCGTGCTCGATGGCCTGTTCCTGCGCGGCCAGTCCGGCGGCGAGATCGCCGCGGCTGAACAGGAACGTTCCCCGATAGTAATGGATTTGCGCCCGTTCGCGGTCCAGCGGCAGGTCGCCGGCCGCTTTTTCAGCCGTGTCCAGCGCCCGCATGCCCTCCTCGACCGCGCCAGCCACCCGCGCGCCGGCCGCGACGCCGATCAGCGCGCGCACCGTATCGACCGGCGTTTCGCACAAGGCGACGGCGTCCCGGAACACGGACAGCGAGTCTTCCGCCTGCCCGACCGACAGCAACAGGTCGCCCCTCATGCACAACAGCGCGACGCGGTCCGGCGTCGACGCGGCCAGTTCCAAGCCGCGCTCCACCAAGGCCAGTGCCGGTTCATAGCGATAGGCGTCGGCCTCGCGCTCGGCGGCCCGCAGATAGGCGGTCGCCGCTTCCGGCAGTCCGGCCCGATCAAGATGCTGGGCATGCAGCGCCGCGTCCCGTTCGGCATACCAGGCCGCCACCTTTGCGTGCAGGGCCGAACGCTGCGCCGAAAGCAACGAGTTATAGATGCCGTCAACCACCAGCGCATGGGCAAAGAAGAGATAGTCGCCATCCGGCCGCACCAGGGCGCGGCGGATCGGCTCATCGCATTCGTAGCCCGGCTGGTCGATCAGGAACCGCAACTCGTCGAGCGAGAACCGCTGCCCCAGGACCGAAGCGGCCTGCAGCGCCTTGCGGTCGTCGGCATCGAGGCTGTCCATGCGTGCCAGGACCACGCTTTGAATGGATGCCGGCAGGCTTTTGGCGCCGGCATCGGGGGCCGCCCGGAAGAGCTGCTCCAGAAACAGCGGGTTTCCGCCGGCGCGCCGCCGGCACTCTTCGACGAGCGCCGGGTTGGCCAGGCCGAAGGTCCGCGCCATCGCCCGTGCCTCGTCTTCGTCGAGGGCGCCGAGATCGAACGCCATCCAATGTGCATCGTCGAGTGCCTGCGGCCGGCCGTCGGCGAGCGGGTCGCCCTCTATACGGGTGGTCAGAACCAGCAGGATGGCATGCCCGGCGACCTGGCGCCCGATCGACAACACGAGCGACAGGGTGCGATCGTCCGCCCAGTGGAGATTGTCGATCAGGACGAAGCGCGGCTGCCGCCGACTGGCGGCGCACATCAGGGCCTCTAGCGCTTCCTGCCGTCCCTGATGACGGGTTTCATTGTCCATCGCGTCGTAGAGCGTTCGCAGCCGCGCCGGCAGCGGGATGTCCAGGAGATCGTAGAGATGGATTTCGTGCTCTGCCGTCACAAGCCCTGCGGTGAGAGCCGAGTCGACCATATCGGAGCGCTGTCCCGTCGTTTCCGGGTCGATCAGATCGGCCGCGATCGACCGCAGGGCCTGCCGCCCCGTCGCCGCGCCGAAATCGAGGATCATCGCCTGCGCACAGGAAAAGCCCATCTCCGCCGCCATGTCGCGAAAGGCTTCCGCCAGGCGACTTTTGCCTATCCCCGGCTCTCCGCGAAGGTAGAGCAGACGCCCATCACCGTCTTGCAGGCAGGTCGCCGCCGCCTGTGCGAAGGATCCGCACTCGGACTCCCGGCCGCATAGTCGGGCCTTATCGTCGACATCCGTCCGGCTGCGCTGCCCGTCGATCGCCCAAACCGATACCGGCATGTCGAAACCCTTGACCGTGACCGCGCCGATGGCGCGACCGATGACGGCATCGCAGACCGCGCGGTAGACATCTTCGCTCACATAGGTTTCGCCAGCTTCCGCCAGCCCATCGAGGCGGGATGCGAGATTGGCGGTCGATCCGGTCACGGTATACTCGCGGTGCTGGTCGGACCCGGTGCTGCTCGCCACCACCTCGCCGGACGCAATGCCGATATGGACCGGAATCGGTCGGTCCAGCCGGGCGAGGCGGCGGTGTATCTCCAGGGCCGCCAGGGTGGCGCGAAGCGGGTCGTCCATATGCGCGGTGGGCGCGCCGAAAACCGCCATCACCGCATCACCGATATGTTTATCGATCGTGCCGCCAAAGTCGCGGATCGTCCCGTCGGCAATGTCGAAATAGGTGTTCAGCAGGGCATGGATCTCCTCAGCATCGAGCTTGCCGGACAATGTGCTGTAGCCGGCGATATCGGCGAACAGCACGGTGACCTGCCGTCTTTCCCCGTCGACGACAGGCGCTGCCGGTGCATGTCCGGCGTCGGGCCGCCATTCGGCCAGCGCTTTCAGGAACCGCTTGCGATCGCCGAGCGCGGTCAGGCCGATGTCCTTGAGGTCGCTGTCGGTCAATTCCCCGGCGATGTCGAAGTCGATCTCCTGTTCCTCGAAAACGGCGACATGCCGTGCGAGGCCGACCTCCTCCAGCCATTTCAGAAATCGTCGGTTGTCGTTTCCCCGCGTCATCCCGATGCTCTCCCATCCGAGCATGTCGTTGCTGACGGCGGCACCTTAACCCAAGGCGGCGCTAGCCGGGTACATATTCTGCGGCGCCGGCACGCTTGTACCGATGGCCCTGCCATCGCAGAATACACGTATTAAGTGTATTAGGACAGAATTTCGCCTTAATAGAGCGTCAGTGTGTGTAGCCGTTTCGTCGTGCGTCTCATGCTTCTGCTGTGAGTACCGGACCGGCGAAAGGTTGGACGCTGTGTTTCATGTGGAGAAAAGGTTGGGAACATGACATTTTCGGATCGCATAAGGCGGTTTATGCCGGATTTATGGCAAACGGTTGTTCGTTTCCCTGTTCCGGCGCTGTGCTGCGCAATCCTTGTTGTCGTCGCCAATATGCCTGTCGGCGGCTTCATCGGGTTCTTTCCCGACGGGTGGAACAACGATACGATGCCGCTGACCTACCGGCAGTTCTACGGGTCACTGGCGCTCGGTTTCCTTGCATCGGGCGCCGCCCATCTGTTCGCAGAGGGGCGGCGGTTGAGCCGCGCCGCGGGAACGGTTTCGGCGGCCGCGTGCGCCTTCGCCGTCCTCGTCCTTTTCCTCAGCCACAAGACATTCGACATGCAGTGGCCGTTCCTGCTTTACGGTTTGGTTCTGGCGGTGATGGTGGCCGGCTACCTGCATCGCGGTGCCGATGATGCCGCGCTGTGGATGTTCAACATGCGGCTGGCTGTCGCAACCCTGGCTGCGATCGTCGCCGCGGCGGTGTTCGCCCTCGGCCTTGCGGCGATCGCCGGAAGCCTGGATTACCTCTTCGCAACCGCGATCAGCCGCGTCGTCATCCAACACAGCATTGCGACGGGCGTGGTTCTTGTCGGTCCGATATTCGGCCTGTCCATGGTGCCGCGCGACCTGTCCGAGCGTTTCCAGCCGGATAAACCGTCCGGCCTCCTGAGCACGGGCCCGAGACTGCTTCTGAATGCCCTGCTGATCCCGCTGCTGTCGGTCTATGTCGTCATCCTGCATGTCTATGCCGCCAGGATCCTGTTCGATTGGGACCTGCCGCGCGGGCAGATCGGGATCATCGTGCTGATCTTCGCCCTCGGCGGCGCCGCGGTCTGGCTCATCGGCCTGCCGTGGCGCGAGCGGGGTTCGGTCCTGGTCCGGTTGTTCGAAAGGGTCTGGTTCTGGTGCCTGATCGTGCCGCTGGTCCTGCTGACGATCGGAACCTGGCGGCGCGTGTCCGAATACGGCGTGACGCCGGAGCGGTATGGCTTGATCGTTCTGGGCTTCTGGATAGCGTTTTTGATTGTCTGGCGGACGGTCGGCGCGCAGTCGTTGCTGCCGCGGGTGGTGCTTTCGTCCCTGTCGGCCGTGCTGATCCTGTCCTCCTTCGGCCCATGGGGTGCCGGCGCGGTGTCTGTCACGAGCCAGCATGCCCGTCTGATGGCACTGCTGCAGGACCGGGGGATCGTGCGCGACGGTCGCTTGATCGTATCCGAAGGCGGCGATGGCGAGTCGGCCGTCGCGGCGGTCTCCCTTAAAGAGACCGATTCCGATGAGGTTTGGGCCATCGCCCGCTTCCTCGGAGCGGCCGATCGTCTGGACACGCTGGCACCGCTGTTCGAAGAGGTCGAGAACGATCCCTTTGTCGGCACTGGCGGTCGGCTTGACGCCCATGATGTCGTCACGGCCATGGGAATCCCGGAGCCGGTATGGCAGGCGCGCGGGAACCCGAATGCGCTCGATTACCGGGCCGACGGCCCGACGACGTTGGACATCGACGGCCCTGTGATCTTTTCGGGACCACATGAGTTTGGAGAGGCTGTCGATGGTGCCCGGGACAGTAACCCCCGGATCGCTCTTGACGGGCAGTCGGTCGTGGTGCGCCATGGGGCTGACGAATGGCGGATCGGAACAAGGGAATTGCTTGCAAAGCTCCGTGAGCAACTGCCACTCGACGATAACGCTTTGCCCCGGCGATCCGATGCGGCGGCGGTGATTGCAATACCGGGGACGGGCGGCGAAGCGCGTCTTGTCGTAAACCACCTGGCCGGCCGTTTGGACGCGGACGATGCCGTCATCGAACAGGCGGAGGCCGACCTCATCCTTCCTCAAAAGCGCTGGTGAAGTCTGCGACGGGCGGTTGGTTGAGAGTGTGATCCGTCAACCGGGGAAGATGACCGAGTCGACCATATCCATGACGTGCTGCACGGCCCTGCGCGATTTGTCCGCGTCGAAATGCAGATAGCGCATCGCCTCACTGTCGATCGCACTGGCGATGCCGTGCATGGATGACCAGACGAACATGGCGTCGAGGTCGAGCCGGTCCTGACAATGGTTTGGCGTTAGCGCGGCGAGACGGTCCTTGAGCACATCGAACGCTGCGCGGGCATCGGCGCCGAGCCCGGTCTCATGGGCCGTCGCCGGCCAGGGCGTGGCGAACATCAACCGATATTCGAGCGGGTGGTGCGCCGCATAGTCGAGATAGGCGCCACCCAGCGCCCGCATCGCTTCCTCCGGCCCGCGTGCGCGGTCCCCCTCGAAGGCGCTGGCCCGCAGACTGTCGGCAAAGTCCTTGAGACATCGCCGGATCACCTCGGCCAACAGATGATCGCGCGAGCGGAAATGTTTGTAGGGCGCCTGATGCGACACGCCGAGCCGGCGGGCGACATCGCGCAGGCTGAGCGCTTCCAGCCCGCGCGCGGCGATGATCGCCATCGCTTCCGCGACACAGGCTTCGGGCAGCGGCGGTTTGTCGGGGGGGCGGGAG
>Ga0209785_1000069_pt1 | contig 51493 bp, 53 predicted proteins | sample WorMetG1BERMUDA2_FD_187403 | JGI IMG/M metagenome (GOLD analysis project Ga0209785, IMG submission 187403) | Marine gutless worms symbiont microbial communities from Max Planck institute for Marine Microbiology, Germany - Inanidrilus... ...
ATCGCCGCAAAACCAAAAGCCGCTCATCGCGGCGATGCATATCTGCAGCCTTCAAAACCCCTCGGCACCACACTGGCTATCAAGGCCACAAGACACGCTTAAACCGTCCCGCCGTGAGAAATGCGGGCTAGCCGGGCCGACGCGCCAACGGTGCTCTTCCTGCACGGAAACTCTGGCAATCTGTCCAATCGGGCCGACCAGTTCCGGCAGATCCTGGACAGCGGCTTCGGCCTCTACGCACCGACCTATCGGGGCTATCCCGGCAGCGAGGGCACGCCGTCGGAGACCGCGATGATCGCCGATGCGCTGGCTCATTTCGACCGGGTCGAGGCGGCCGGCGCACCGATCATCCTCTACGGCCAGTCGCTTGGCACCGGCGTTGCGGCCGCCGTTGCGGCGGAGCGGGACGCGGAGGCTCTGATCCTGGAAGCACCCTATACGGGCGCGGTCGACATCGCCGCCAAAAGCTATCCCTGGCTGCCCGTGTCGCTGCTGATGAAGGACCCCTTGCTGACGCGCGAGCGCATCGGAAACGTCACGGAGCCGGTGCTGATCGTCCATGGAACGCAAGACACGGTGGTGCCCTTCGCCCATGGTGAGACCCTGTACGGTCTGGCGAACAACCCAAAGGAGATGGCAGTCATGGAGGGCGCCGATCATCGCGATCTATGGGCAAGGGGACTGTGGCAGCGGGTTCTGTCGTTTCTTTCGCAGATATGACGGCGCGTGCGCAATCTCACTCGCCGGCAAGGTCCGCCAGGGCGGCTCTTTCAGCGTCTTCGGACAACGGCTCGCCGGCGCCGACGGCCATGAGATACGCGTCCAGCGCTTCCAGCGACGAGGCGGGCGCGTAGCCGCTTGCAGACTGGCTTGCCGCGGCAACGGTGAACTGCACGTCCCATTCCGTGCCGCTGCGGCAGGCGACGGACACGAATGTGGAGCGGTCGGCCTGGTCCACCTCGAACTCACGGCACAGGCCGTTATCGCTATCGATATAGGAGGCGATCATGCGCAGGCGGTCGCCCGAGCCGTCAAGCGTAATTTCCGATCCGGACGGCACGGTGCGCAGCGCCGGCAACAGACCGGGCTGGTCGAGCGCGGCCACTCTCAGGCCGACGGCGCCGCCCTCGCCCGGCGCCGTGCCGATGGCGTAGCCGGCGAGACCGCCGATGACGAGGGCAAGCGAGGCTGCGAGCGGCATCGCCCAGCGGCTGAGGCCGGTGCGCGCGCGCGCTGGCGACGGCGCGGCAAAGGCGACCACATTGTCGTCATGCGCGTCGGGCCGCCGATCATCCGCCGCTCCGGCATGATCCGCGACCATCGCCTTGACATTGGCGAGCAGGGCGTCGGGCACCGGCGCGCTGACCAGCGGTTCAAGCGCCTGTTTGCTCAGCGCCGCGGTCCTGATGAACAGGCCGACCCGTTCGACGAGCGCATCGTCCATATCCATGGCCTCCTCGACGGCGCGACGCGTCGCCTCATCGAGTTCGCCATCGGCGAAAGCCATCAAAATGTCGTCGTCAAAGCGCGGTTTGCTCATTTTCGTTCCCATTTCTTATTGTCAGAACGGGCATGATCACCGTTTATTCCCAATTGTGCGGCAATTTGTTTTCGGGCGCGCGCCAGCCGGCTCATCACGGTGCCGATCGGGATGTCGAGAACTGCCGCCGCTTCGCGATAGGAAAGCTCTTCAACGCAAACCAGCAGCAGAACCTCCCGCTGTTCCTCCGGCAGGCCGTCGATGGTCTTGACGGTGCGGTCGAGCAGCAGTCTGTTCTCGACGGTTTCCGGACCGGACCGGGCCGGAAGGTCGTAGACCGCGTCGATATCGACCGTCTGTCCCTCGCTTTTGCGCCGCCGCGCCATGTCGATCCAGCTGTTGCGCAGAATGCGGAACAACCAGGCGTCCATGCGGGTTCCCCGCTGGAAGGCCTGGTGGTTGGCGAGCGCCTTCTGGCAAGTCAGCTGCACCAGGTCGTCCGCCGTGTCGGCGGAACGGCACAGGGACAGCGCAAAGCGGCGAAGGTTAGGCAGGAGGGCGAGGAGCTCCTGCGTGAATTCGTCCGGTAATTGCGATTTCACCACGGAAGCACCATTTCTTTCGATGCCGGGAATAAATGGCTGCGGGCGACGTTGTCGTCGGTGATGATATGGAGCCTGGCAGGAGACAGCAATGACAAAGCCCTCCCGAACGCATCCCGGCGTGATCAGGGGTTGCGCAAATGCGACACGCATCCTGACCGCCGCCGCGCTGTTTTTCCTGGTGTTTCTGGGCCCGCCATGGCCAACGCAGCCGGATGACACCGCGCTCGCCCGGGCTGCCTTCGCCGACGACGGAGACAATGGTGACGACGGGGACAGTGGTGACGACGGGGATGACGGAGATGACGGCGATGACGGAGACGATAACGACGACGACGGTGACGATGAAGCTGCCTCTGGACGCGACCGTGACAGCAACATTTTCAACCGGCTCGGCATCGGTCGGCCGCGACAGCCGGAGCAGGAAACGCAGAACCGGGCGCCGCAGCGTCCCGAGCGCGCCGAACGGGAGATCATCGCCCTTGGCCTCGATGACGCGGAGATCGCCGTCCTTACCGGCCAGGGCTATGCGGTTCTCGATGTCCAGGACGTCCCGGCTGCCGACGGAAGCGTGTTTCGCCTGCGCACGCCGGACGGAACCGCGCTGGAAGACGCCCGCGACGCGGTCCGCGCGCTGAACCCGCAGGCCACCGCCGATTTCAACCATTACTACCGCTCCGGCGGCGACGGGTTGAAAAACGCTATGCCGGAGCCCTGTGACGGCCCCGCCTGCGCCGCGGCGAAACTGATCGCGTGGCCCGTCGCCCCGGGCACCGCGGCGACCTGCGGAAGCGATGCGCGCATCGGCCTGATCGACACCGCCATCAATGGCGACCATACGGCCTTTCGCGGCAGCCGGCTGGAGTTGATTGACCTGGTCGACGACGCGCGCGGCGGCTCAGGCCGTCAGCACGGCACGGCCGTCGCCGCCATTTTGCTCGGCGCCGCAGACAGCCGCAGCCCCGGCCTCCTGCCCGATGCGACGGTGATCGCCGTCGACGCCTTCCATCGCGGTGCGGGCCGGGACGAGCGCAGCGATGTCTACACGCTGGTGCGGGCGATGGACCTGCTTGCCGGGCGCGGCGTCTCGGTGGTGAATTTCAGCCTTGCCGGTCCGCCCAATGCGCTGTTGGAAACGATGACGCAGCGCCTGAACGAACGGGACATCGTGCTGGTGGCAGCCGCCGGCAATGCCGGTCCCCGTGCCGGCCCGGTCTACCCGGCCGCCTACCCGAATGTGATCGCCGTCACCGCGGTGGACCGCAACAAACGGGCCTACCGCCGCGCCGGGCGCGGCGACCATATCGACCTGGCGGCACCGGGCGTCGCGGTCTGGACGGCGGCGTCGATCAGCGGCGCCCGCACCAAGACCGGCACCTCCTTCGCAACCCCTTTCGTGACGGCTGCGGTGGTTCTGGCGCAACAGACGCTCGGACTGAGCGGCCACGATGCCATCGTGGCCGCTCTTTCGGCGGAAGCGCTCGACCTCGGCGATCCGGGCCGCGACGCCGTGTTCGGAGCCGGCCTCGTACAGGCCGGCGGCGCCTGCCCGTCCTGAGCCATCCGGCCCAAGCCATGCGGCGGACCGGCGGCTGACGCGCCGTCGACCCGGCCGGGGGCTTTCGCTCCTCCCACGAAAGCTCCCGGCATCGTCATCCGTCACCCAAACGATAAACCGCTCTACCCGTCATGCGCGCTGTGGTCGTGTCTTCTGGCACCGGCGGGCGCTACCGGCAGCACCAGCGTCACATCGCCGGCGCTCTTGAAAGTCAGTGTGACCGGGATCGTCTCACCCTCCCGGAACGGTTCGGAGACGGCCATGAACATCAGATGAAACCCGCCCGGCTTTAAAAGCACGGTTTCGCCAGCCGGGATCGGCAGCCCCTCGGGCAGCGGCCGCATGCGCATGACATCGTCGACCACGCGCATCTCGTGGATCTCGCCGCGTGCGGCCCGCGGCGTGGACACGGCGACCAGCACGTCCTCGTTGGCGCCCCGATTGACGATGACCACATAGCCGCCGCCGGCCTTCTGGCCTGGCAGCATGGCCCGGGTCCAGAAAGCGTGCAGCATGAGGTCGCCGACCTCGACCCGGTCGGCCTGATCCTGCGCAATCGCCGCCGGCGTGAACGCCAGGACCGCCGCGACAAGGGCGGCTGCGATCGCGACAGGGGCGGCTGCGATCATCGTTTTCGTTCTGAGCATCATCGTCTTCCGTTTTCATTACATCCGGACGCAACAATCAAAGCGATGCGTGCGGCCGGTCACCGCGCTTCTATAGCGGCGGCAGGCGACAAAGCCAAAGGGCAAATCGCCGCCGATCAGGAGGTGAGGCCGTAATATCCGGCGATGGCGCTCCAGGCCTCATCCGCCGTCTCGACGAATGTGACGAGATCGAGATCCTCCGGCGAAATGGTGCCGAAATCCGCAAGTTCCTGGAAATCAATGACCGTATTCCAGAACGTGGCGCCGAACAGGATCAAGGGGATGACCGCCATCCGCCCGGTCTGCATCAGCGTCAGCGCTTCGAACAATTCGTCCATCGTGCCGAAACCGCCCGGAAAAACGACGATGGCTTTGGCCCGCATGAGAAAGTGCATCTTGCGGATAGCGAAATAGTGGAAGTTGAAACACAAATCCGGCGTCACGAATTCATTCGGCGCCTGCTCATGCGGCAAAATGATGTTGAGGCCGATGGACGGCGCGCCGCTTTCCAACGCGCCGCGGTTGCCGGCTTCCATTACCCCGGGTCCGCCGCCGGTCACGACGACGAATTCGCGGTGATCGGTTTCGCCGGAGTGTTCGGAGCAGATTCGGGCGAATCTTCGCGCTTCGTCGTAGTATCGCGCAGCCCCGGTCAAATTGCGTCGCTGAGTTTCGTTTCTCGCCGCCCAGGGCGCCTCGCCCGGCGCTGGAATCCGAGAGCCGCCGAACATCACCACCGTCGACTTGATGCCGCGCTCGGCCAGCAGCATTTCGGGCTTGAGCAGCTCCAGCTGCAGACGCACCGGCCGCAACTCTTCGCGCAGCATGAAATCGTCATCGGCGAAGGCCAGCCGGTAGGCGGGTGCTTCGGTCTGCAGCGTGGACCGCACCTCCTCGGCACGCTCCCGGTCCGTTTGCGAATCGGACAGCGGATCCCAGACACCGCCTCTACGTCTCGCACTCATGTGATTACTTTCACCTTCACACTGCTACTCCCAGGCACCGGGCCCGATTGACGCCTCGGCTTTCGTCGCTTAGAGCATGTCGAACATCGATCTCCGCGTGTCAGCATCGATGGTCCGCCCTGCGCCGGTGCAACGGGCCGAACGTACAGAATATGCCTTTGCCCGGGGACAACAAGGCTCTCCATTACACTATAGCGTGACCGTTAAGGAATAACTCCAGCGACGAACGCCAGGAAAACAGCCGGAAAAGCAAAATGAGCAAAGCCGACCTCGCCGCCCTCGAACACATCATCGAGACGGCCTTCGACAAACGCGACACCGTCAATCCACGCACGCGCGGCGAAATCCGCGACGCCGTCGACGAAGCGCTCAACCTTCTCGACAACGGCACGGTTCGGGTCGCCGAAAGGGGTGCGGACGGCACCTGGCACGTCAATCAATGGCTCAAGAAGGCGGTGCTGCTGTCGTTCCGGCTCAATCCGATGGAGGTCATCCGCGGCAGTCCGGGCGAGGCGGTCTGGTGGGACAAGGTGCCGTCGAAATTCGACGGCTGGAGCGCGCTCGAATTCGAGAGAAGCGGTTTCCGCGCCGTGCCCAATTGCATTGTGCGTCGTTCCGCCTTCATTGCGCCGAATGTGGTGCTCATGCCGTCTTTCGTCAATCTCGGCGCCTATGTCGGCGAAGGCACGATGGTCGACACCTGGGCAACGGTCGGTTCCTGCGCCCAGATCGGCAAGAATGTGCATTTGTCGGGCGGCGTCGGCATTGGCGGCGTGTTGGAGCCATTGCAGGCGGGGCCCGTCGTGATCGAAGACAATTGCTTTATCGGCGCGCGTTCGGAGGTGGTCGAAGGCTGTATCGTGCGCGAGGGATCGGTTCTCGGCATGGGGGTTTATATCGGCCAGTCGACCAAGATCGTCGACCGGGCGACCGGTGAGGTGTTCTATGGCGAAGTGCCGCCCTATTCGGTGGTGGTCGCCGGCTCGATGCCCGGTCGTGTCGAGAGTCCTGGCAACGGGCCGACGCCGCATCTCTATTGTGCCGTCATCGTCAAGCACGTGGACGAACAGACCCGGTCGAAGACGGCGATCAACGATTTGCTGCGCGATTAGAACATTATAGGATTCGATGAGCGACCGGCGGCTGGGATATCGCGGATCGACGGGGGGCAGGGCAGCTCCCAATCTGCGCTGGTTCTTTTTCGGCCTGTCGGGGCGCATCGGCCGGCTGCCCTATATTCTGGGCAACCTGTTTTTCGTCGCGGTGACCGGCGTGATCATCAACCAATTGATGATCGTGCCCGAAGACAGCAGGGAAATCGACCTGTGGAGCCTGTTGTTCATGTTGTTGCTGCCGACGGTCCTGTGGACATCGATTGCCATGGCGGTCAAGCGCCTGCATGACATCAACCTGCCCGGTCCGGTGGCGATCTGTCTGTTCGTGCCGGCCGTATCGCTGGTGGCGGTGCTGGTGCTGTGCTTCTGGCCCGGCACGCAGGGGGGCAATGATTATGGCGACGAAACCAACCGGCCGAAGGAACCTCGCACATGACGATCACCGACCCAGTCGGCAATCTCGCCACCCTGATCCGCTGCCCCTCGGTGACGCCGCAGGAGGCCGGGGCGTTGACGGCACTGGAAGCGATGCTGACACCGCTTGGCTTCCGGGTCGACCGAGTGACCTTCGAGGATGACGGCACGCCTCCGGTGGACAATCTCTATGCGCGGCTTGGAACGGACGGTCCGCATCTGATGTTCGCCGGCCATACCGATGTCGTGCCGGAGGGCGATGCGGCCGATTGGACTCATCCGCCCTTCGCCGCCGAGATCGACGGCGGGCAGATGTATGGTCGCGGCGCGGTGGATATGAAAGGCGCCATCGCTTGCTTCGTCGCGGCCGTGGCACGCTATCTCGAAAGTCGCGGCCGGCCGAAGGGCTCCGTGTCGCTGCTGATCACCGGCGACGAGGAGGGGCCATCGGTCAACGGCACGGAAAAGCTGCTGCGATGGGCGGCCGACAAGGGCGAGCGCTGGGACGGCTGCGTGGTCGGCGAGCCGACCAATCCTGAACGACTCGGAGACATGATCAAGATCGGTCGGCGCGGTTCGCAAAACGGCCGCCTGACGGTTCATGGCGTGCAGGGCCACGTCGCCTATCCGCAGGACGCAGACAACCCGGTGCGCGCGCTGCTGCCGATGCTGAACAGCCTGCTCGACCCGCCGCTCGACGCCGGATCCGATCACTTTCCACCGAGCCATCTGGAAGTCACCAGCATCGATATCGGCAACCCGGCGGCGAATGTCATTGCTGCCAGGGCCGAGGCGGCGTTCAACATCCGTTTCAATGATCATTGGACACCCGGCCGGCTGGAGACGGAGATCATCCGCCGCCTGGAGACGGCGGCGGGCGACGAGCGTTTCCGCCGCGGGCGGGCACCGGCACGTTTTTCACTCGACTGGGCGGTGCGCTCGGCCGCCGTTTTCCTCACCCGCGACGATACGCTGATCGACACCGTCAGCCAGGCGGTGGAGGCGTGCACCGGCCGCAGGCCGGCGCTGTCGACCACGGGTGGCACGTCGGATGCCCGTTTCATCAAGGACTATTGTCCAGTAATCGAATTCGGCCTTATCAGTCGGACCATGCATAAGGTCGACGAACATGTGTCTCTTGCCGATCTCGCCGGCCTGACGGACATTTATGAAGACCTGCTGACGCGTTGGTTTGCGGCGTGACCATGCCCACATGGACAGAAATCACCGGCTACATGATCGGCATCGCCGAAATGGCGCGCGACGACCGGCGCGGGCTTGCCCGGCTCGATCTGACAGTCCGCGGTTTCTGGCGCTCTTTCTGGGTCATCGTCTACACCCTGCCGGCGCAGATCTATTTCTGGATGCTAGACCGGTCCCGGTTTCTGGAGGCAAACCCCGAACAAACCGCTGGGGCCGGTTTCATCATCCGTTCCTTCGTCGACGAACTGGTGGCGCTGATCGCATCGCTCGCCGTGATCGGACTGCTTGCCAGGCCGTTGGGGATGAGCGACCGTTTCGTGCAATGGGTGATCGCCGCCAACTGGCTGTCCCTGCCGGCGGTCTATTTCGCCGCCTTCGTGGCCATGGCGACCGCGCTGTTGGGAATGCCGGACGGCGGCGCCTTCTGGATCATGTTGGCGGCCCTGATCGGCATTCTGATCATCAGCTTTCGGGTTTACCGGGTGGCGCTGAACGACGATGCCATGCTGGCTTTCGGTGTCATCGTCATCTTCTATATCGTGTCCTGGATGACGATGATTGCGCTCGGCTGACAGGCCCTTTCAAGGCGCGGCTTCGCCGTCATCCTCATAGTCGACGCGGACAAAATACAGGCCTTCCGGCCCCGCGACCGGTCCGCAAGCGGCACGATCGCGCGCCGCCAGAGCGGCCGCCACATCGGCCGCCGTCCAACCGCCCTCACCCACCAGGCGCAGCGTGCCGGCGAAGGACCGGATCTGGTTGTGCAGGAAGGACTGCGCGGTCGCGGAAATGTCTATCCGCGCGCCGTCGCGGCGCACATCGAGGCGGTCGAGCGTCCGCACCGGGCTTTTCGCCTGGCAATGGGACGACCGGAAGGTGGTGAAGTCATGCCGTCCGACGAGACGCTGAGCGGCCGCATGCATGGCTTCCGCATCGAGCGGCTTCGGCACCCAGAGCGCACGACGGCGGTCAATGGCCAACGGCGTGCGGCGGTTGACGATACGGTAGAGATAGTGGCGCCGGATAGCCGAAAAGCGGGCGTCGAAATCATCCGCGACCGCGACCGCTTCAAGAATGACAATGCGCTCGCCGGCCTGGCCAAGATGGGCGTTGAGCGCGTCACGCACCGTCTCCGGCGGCCAGGCCTTGCGGAAGTCGATATGGGCCACCTGGCCGAGCGCATGCACGCCGGCATCGGTGCGGCCGGCGCCGCGCACCGAGATCGCGTGGCCGCATAGTTTGCCGGCCGCAGTCTCAACCGCCCCCTGGACGGACACGCCATTGTCCTGGCGCTGCCAGCCGACATAGGGCGTGCCGTCATATTCGATCGTCAGCCTGTAGCGTGGCATCAGCCGAACACCGCGCCGACGGGCACCGGATTGCCGCGCAGAAACGTCTCGACATCAAGCGCTTTGCCACCGGCCCGCTGCAGCTCCAGAAAACACAGGCTGTCCACGCCGCAGGCGATCCGCAACGGCGCGCCGAGGACCGTGCCGGGTGGGCCGGATACGGTGCCGGGCGGGCCATCCTCCGTCGCAAGACCGGAACACAGGACCTTGACCCGCTCCACCTTTCCGTTGAGCGTCATTTCGCACCACGCGCCGGGAAACGGCGACAGACCCCTGATATGGTTGTGCACCTCGACCGCCGGCCGGGAGAAATCGATGCGGGTTTCGGCCTTGCTGATCTTTCTGGCGTAGACCACCCCCTCCTCCGGTTGCGGCGTGAGGGTCAGCGAATCGCGCTCCAGCGCCGCCATCGCGCGCTGCATCAGATCGGCGCCGATCATCTTCAGCCGATCATGCAGCGCTCCCGCCGTCATGTCCGGACCGATGGCGACGCGCTCCTCCATGGCGATCGGACCGGTATCGAGCCCCGCATCCATTTTCATGACCATGATGCCGGTCTCCCTGTCGCCGGCCATGATGGCCCGCTGGATCGGCGCGGCACCGCGCCAGCGCGGCAATAGCGAGGCGTGGCCGTTGTAACAGCCGAGCCGGGTGCCGGTCAGCACCGGTTCCGGCAGCAATTGACCATAGGCGACGACCACCGCGACATCGGCCTCAAGCGCCCGGAACGCCTCACGTTCTTCAACCGACCTGAAGCTTTGCGGGGTGCGCACGGGAATGCCCAGCGCCTCCGCCTGGCGATGCACGGGCGACTTGACCACCTCGAGGCCGCGGCGGCCGGCGGGCCGCGGCGGCTGGGTATAGACGGCAACGATGTCATGGCCGTAGCCGGCCAGGGCCACGAGCGAGGGAACCGCAAAATCCGGCGTGCCCATGAATATGATGCGCAATGGGTCTCTCCCGGCCGAATCGCCGCCGCGGCCGTCGCGCTAAAGACGCGTGCCGCCCCGGCTCTTGGCGAGCTTGGCGAATTTCTTGACCACCATATCGCGTTTCAGCTTTGAGATATGGTCGATGAACAGCACACCGTTCAGATGATCGATTTCATGCTGCAGGCAGGTCGCCAGCAGGCCGTTCGCCTCGATCCGCTGCTCCTGGCCGTCCCGGTCGACATAGTCGACGGTCACCTCGGCCGGGCGCTCGACCTCGGCATAGTAGTCCGGGATCGACAGGCAGCCTTCTTCATAGACCGCGCGATCATCGGAGCGGTCGACGATGCTCGGATTGATAAACACCATCGGCGCCTTCTCTTCCTCCTCCTTTGAGCAGTCGATGACCAGAAGCCGGCGCAGAACGCCGATCTGTACGGCCGCGAGCCCGATGCCGGGCGCGTCATACATGGTCTCCAGCATGTCGTCGGCAAGCTGACCCAGATCATCATCGACACGCTCCACCGGCTCGGAGGTCTTGCGCAGGACAGGATCGGGAAGAAGCACGAGGGGTTTTGTCGTCATGGCACGCACTTAAGCGCTCGCGCCCCGCAGGTCAATTCGGCAGCGCAAGTTTGTTCCTGGTTTGATCTGGCGCAAATCCAAGAATCAGATAAGCTTGCGCCATGGATCCGGTGCGGCTTTCCCTCGACCTGCCCGTGGCGCAGATCGGCCAGATGGTTTTGACCCTCGGCGGCCTGTTGGCCGGCGTGACGTTGTCGTTCGGCCTGATCGCCCTGGTCGGCATTCTGCTTGCCCGGCGCGGCGCGCAACGGCGTGCCGCCGCGGCGGCACAGGCCGAAACGCTCGCTCAGCAGCGCAATCACGACATGGAGGCGCGCTTTGCCGAAGTTTTGAGCGCCCAGACTGAAATGCAGGGCCGGATGGCGGCGATCGCCGAGGTGTTCGGCAGCCGGCAGAACGACATCAACCGCACCATCAACGAGCGGCTCGACGGCATGAGCCAGCGTCTGGGCACGACGATCAGCGAGCAGACCCGGGCGACGCACGAGAATCTGACGCGCCTGCAGGAAAGGCTGGCGGTGATCGACACCGCGCAGAACAACATCCAGGCGCTCGCCAAGGATGTGGTGGGGCTGCAGGCGATCCTGTCGAACAAGCAGACCCGCGGCGCCTTCGGCCAGGCCCGCATGGAGGCGATCATCGCCGATGGCCTGCCGGCCGGTGGCTATGCCTTTCAGCCGACGCTTTCGAACGGCACGCGGCCCGACTGCGTCGTCTATATGCCGAACGACGCACCGGCACTGGTGGTCGACGCTAAATTTCCGTTGGAAGCCTGGAACGCCATCCGCGAGGCTGGCGACGCGGAGGCCGGCAAACAACGCACGACGCAGTTCCGCCGCGACATCGAATTGCACATCAAGGACATCGCCGATAAATATCTGCTGCGCGGCGAAACCCAGGAAACGGCTTTCATGTTCGTGCCGTCGGAATCGATCTTCGCCGAGATCCACGAGAATTTCGAGGCGATCGTGCAGAAGGCGCACCGCGCCCGGGTGGTCATCGTCTCACCGTCGCTGCTGATGCTGTCGCTGCAGGTCGTGCAAGCGGTGTTGAAGGATGCCCGCATGCGCGAGCAGGCCCATCTCATCCAGGGCGAGGTGCTGCGGCTGATGGAAGACGTCACCCGGCTCGACGACAGGGTGCGCAAATTGCAAGCGCATTTCGGCCAGACGCAGCGCGATATCGACCAGATTCTGACATCGACCGACAAGATCACCAAACGCGGCGCGCGCATCGAGGCGCTGGAGGTCGAAGCGCCGGAGCCGCCGCGCGCGGCATCGAAGAGTGCAGAGGACGACGCCCGCAAAGTGGTGTCGGTGCCGGATCAAACCGGCCCGCTCAAGCTGCATGCGACGAAGCGCGGATAGGGCGCGTCAGCGCGCGCCTTTTTTTCGGCGCAGACGCACGACGACATCGACATGGGCGATTTCCATGCCTTCGGGCAGGCGCGGCAGGCCGTTGACCGTCATATCGCTGGCCGGAATGTCAAGCACCCGGTTTTCGTCTTCCAGATAGAAATGATGGTGATCCGACACATTGGTGTCGAAATAGGTCTTGGACGATTCGATCGCCAGCACGCGCAGCATGCCCGCATCGGTAAACTGATGCAGGGTGTTGTAGACCGTCGCAAGAGACACCGGAACGCCGGCGACCTCGGCCTCCTCATGAAGTTCCTCGGCGGTCAAATGGCGATCGCCCTTTGAAAACAACAGGTCAGCCAGAGCCATTCTCTGGCGCGTCGGACGCAGGCCGACCGCGCGCAGCCGGTTACCGGCGGTGCGTGTCGGGCGGGCATGTTCTTGTCTTTCACTGTCCATGGCGTCTCAACCGGTAAACGGGGTTTATCGATCCAGTCCTTATATATCTTCACCGGGCGCGTCTTTCAATAGTGGAGTTTCAGTCTCCTGTTTGCCCCCGTATGCCGAAAACAAGGCTCCGCCGGTGCATTTCGGTTGTAAGTTCCGGCCGGAGCCCATATTTGGGTGCCGACGCTTTTCGCCGTGAAACAAGCTGTGTTAGTGTCGGTCCCCGGACGCGCCCGCGGCGCGCTGTTTTCGGGAGTTTTGTGTGTTGATGAATACCAGGCAGTCCAGCTTCGACTATGAGGACATTTTGGCCTGCGGGCGTGGCGAGATGTTCGGACCGGGCAACGCGCAACTTCCGCTTCCGCCGATGCTCATGTTCCATCGGATCACCGAAATCTCCGAAACCGGCGGTGCCCATGACAAGGGTTTCATAAGGGCCGAATTCGACGTCAATCCGGACACCTGGTTCTTCGCCTGCCATTTCCAGGGCGACCCGGTCATGCCCGGCTGTCTCGGCCTTGACGCGCTGTGGCAGTTGACTGGCTTCTATCTGGGCTGGCTCGGGGAGCCGGGCAAGGGCCGCGCCATTTCCTGCGGCGAGGTGCGGCTGACAAAGATGGTCACGCCGGAAACGCGGCTGGTGACATTCGGAGTCGATTTCAAGCGCGTCATGCGCGGGCGGCTGGTGCTGGGCATCGGCGACGGCTGGGCGACGGCCGACGGCGAACCAGCCTATAAAGCCAATGATTTGCGGGTCGGCCTGTTCCAGGAAAAGACAGAATAGCATTTGATTGAACGCTCGCATGGTGTATCCGGTGGCCACACCGTAACCGCTATCCTTTTCGAAAGGAAACCACATGCAACGCGTTGTCGTCACCGGACTGGGGATCGTATCGTCGATCGGCAATGATGCGCAGGACGTGACCGAATCGCTGAGGCTCGCCCGATCCGGCATTTCCTATTCCGAAGAGTTTGCCGAACACGGCTTCAGGTGCCAGGTCTCAGGCGCTCCGACACTCGACCCGACGACACTGGTCGACCGCCGCGCCATGCGTTTTTTGAGCAAGGGCGGCGCCTGGAACCATGTTGCGATGGAGCAAGCCATTGCGGACGCGGGATTTGAGGAAAGCGACGTTTCGAACGAACGCACCGGCATCGTGATGGGTTCCGGCGGGCCGTCGACCCGGACCATCGTCGACGCCGCCGACACGACGCGCGAAAAGGGAAGCCCGCGGCGTATCGGCCCCTTCGCGGTGCCCAAGGCGATGTCCTCGACCGCTTCGGCCACGCTCGCGACCTGGTTCAAGATCCACGGCGTCAATTATTCCATCTCCTCGGCCTGCTCGACCTCGGCGCACTGCATCGGCAATGCCTATGAGCTGATCCAGATGGGCAAGCAGGACATCGTTTTCGCCGGCGGCCATGAGGATCTCGACTGGACCATGTCGAACCTGTTCGACGCCATGGGCGCGATGTCGTCGAAATACAACAACGAGGCGTCCACCGCCTCGCGCGCCTTCGCAATCGACCGCGACGGTTTCGTCATCGCCGGCGGTGCCGGCGTCCTGGTGCTTGAGGAGCTCGAACACGCCAAGGCGCGCGGCGCCAAGATCTATGGCGAGATCATCGGCTATGGCGCGACCTCGGACGGCTACGACATGGTCCAGCCCTCGGGCGAGGGTGCGGTACGCTGTATGCGCCTGGCGCTGGCCAGCACCAATGGTGCGGTCGACTACATCAACACGCACGGCACCTCGACGCCGGTCGGCGACAGCCGCGAGATCAGCGCGATCCGCGAGGTCTTCGGCCAGGAACTTCCCTTCATCAACTCGACCAAATCGCTGACCGGCCATTCGCTGGGCGCGGCCGGCGTTCAGGAATCGATCTATTCGCTGTTGATGATGAAGGAGCGCTTCATCGGCAAAAGCGCGCATATCGAAGAACTCGATCCTGAATTCGGGGACGTGCCGATCGTGCGCGAACGTATCGACGACGCGCGGATCGACACGGTGCTGTCGAACTCTTTCGGTTTTGGCGGCACCAACGCCACTCTGATTTTCCGACGCTACGAGGGATAGGTGGTCTTGATGGGCGAATTGATGAAGGGCAAACGCGGCCTGATCATGGGCGTGGCCAATGATCACTCCATTGCATGGGGGATCGCCAAGGCGCTCCATGAGGCAGGCGCGGAACTGGCCTTTACCTATCAGGGGGAAGGTTTCGGAAAGCGGGTAAAGCCGCTGGCCGAACAGCTCGGCTCCGAACTCATCGTCCCTTGCGATGTCGAGGAAATCGACACGGTGGATGCGGCTTTCGCGGCGCTTGACGGCCATTGGGGCGGGCTCGACTTCCTGGTGCACGCCATTGGCTTTTCCGACCGCAACGAGCTGAAGGGGCTTTATGCCGATACGACCCGGGAAAACTTCTCCCTCACCATGGTCATTTCCTGCTTCTCCTTCACCGAGGTCGCCAAGCGCGCCGCCGCGATGATGCATGGTGGCGGATCGATGGTCACCCTCACCTATGCCGGTGCGGCGCGTGTCATTCCCAACTACAATGTGATGGGCGTCGCCAAGGCCGCGCTGGAGGCGAGCGTGCGCTATCTGGCCGCCGATTACGGACCGCGCGGCATCCGCGTCAACGCGATCTCGGCCGGCTCCGTGCGCACCTTGGCCGGCGCCGGCGTGTCCGATGCGCGCGAGATGTACAACTACCAGCGCCGCAACTCACCGATGCGGCGCAATGTGACGATCGAGGATGTCGGCGGATCGGCGCTCTACCTGCTGTCGGGCCTGTCGCACGGCGTCACCGGGGAAACCCACTACGTCGATTCCGGCTACCACATTACCTCCATGCCGGTGCTGGAGGAGTTGAAGGGTCCGCTGCAGGGCGGGAAATAGGGAACGGCCAACAGACAACGAAAAAACCCGCCATCGGCCGATGGCGGGTTTGTTTGTCGCTTCCGTTCGGATCACTCCGCGGTTTCGCGCGGGATTTCCTGGCCGGTTTCCTGATTGACGACCTTCATCGACAAGCGCACCTTGCCGCGGTCGTCGAAGCCGAGCAGCTTGACGAAGACCTTGTCGCCTTCCTTGACCACGTCGGAGGTCTTGCCGACCCGCTCCTTGGCGAGCTGCGAGATGTGGACGAGACCGTCACGCGGGCCGAAGAAGTTCACGAACGCGCCGAAATCGGCGACCTTGACGACCGTGCCCTCATAGATGTGGCCGACTTCCGGCTCGGCGACGATCGAATGCACCCATTTCTTGGCCGCCTCGATCTCCTTGGCCGAGGACGACGCGAATTTGATGGTGCCATCATCGTCGATATTGATCTTGGCACCGGTCTTTTCGACGATCTCGCGGATCACCTTGCCGCCCGAACCGATGACATCGCGGATCTTGTCGACCGGGATGTTCATCACCTCGATGCGCGGCGCGAACTCGCCCAGTTCTTCGCGGCTTTCATTGATGGCCTGGCCCATTTCGCCGATAATATGCAGACGCCCGTCCTTCGCCTGGTCGAGCGCCACCTGCATGATCTCCTCGGTGATGCCGTTGATCTTGATGTCCATCTGCAGCGACGTGATGCCGTCGCGGGTGCCGGCCACCTTGAAGTCCATGTCGCCGAGATGGTCCTCGTCGCCCAGAATGTCCGACAGGACGGCGAAACGGTCGTCTTCCTTGATCAGGCCCATGGCGATGCCGGCCACCGACTTGGCCAGCGGCACGCCGGCATCCATCAGCGCCAGCGAGGTGCCGCAAACCGTGGCCATCGACGAGGAGCCGTTGGATTCGGTGATCTCGGAGACGACGCGCAGCGTGTAGGGGAACTGCTCGTCCGTCGGCAGCATCGGATGAATCGCCCGCCAGGCCAGCTTGCCGTGGCCGATCTCGCGGCGCCCCGGCGAGCCGATGCGACCGGTTTCGCCGACCGAGAAAGGCGGGAAATCGTAATGCAGCAAGAAGTTCTCTTTGTAGGTGCCGGTCAGGCTGTCGATATATTGCTCGTCCTCACCGGTGCCCAGCGTGGCGACCACGATGGCCTGGGTCTCGCCGCGGGTAAACACGGCGGAGCCGTGGGTGCGCGGCAGCACACCGACTTCGGCGACGATCGGACGCACTGTCGACAGGTCGCGGCCGTCGATGCGGCTCTTGGTGTCGAGGATGTTCCAGCGCACGATCTTGGCCTGCAGCGCCTTGAACACCGATCCGATCTGCTCCGCCGTATGGGCCGGCGCCGCCTCACCTTCCGGCAGGAAGTGCTCCGCCACTTTGGCTTTGACGACGTCGACCGCGGCATAACGCGCGGCCTTGTCGGTGATCCCATAGGCCTCACGCAGTTCGGTCTCGGCGAAGGTCAGCATCTGCGCTTCGAGTTCCGACAGGTCTTCCGGCTCGAAATCACGCGGCTCGCGGGCGGCGACCTCGGCAAGCTTGATGATCGCGTCGATCACCGGCTGGAAACCTTTCTGGCCGAACATCACGGCGCCGAGCATGACGTCTTCCGACAATTCGCCAGCTTCCGACTCGACCATCAGCACCGCATCCTGGGTGCCCGCAACGACCAGGTCCAGGCTCGACTCGTCCATTTCGTCGACATGCGGGTTCAGGACATAGGCGCCGTCGATATAGCCGACGCGCGCACCGCCGATCGGTCCCATGAACGGGATGCCGGACAAGGTCAGCGCGGCCGAGGTGGCGATCATCGCGACAATGTCGGGGTTATTTTCCAGGTCATGCTGCATCACCGTGATGATGACCTGGGTGTCGTTTTTATAACCATCCGGAAAGAGCGGACGAATCGGCCGGTCGATCAGGCGCGACACCAGGGTCTCGTTCTCGCTCGGCCGGCCCTCGCGCTTGAAATAGCCGCCCGGGATCTTGCCGGCGGCAAAGGTCTTTTCCTGATAATTGACGGTCAGCGGGAAAAAGTCCTGACCGGGTCTGGGTTGTTTCGCCGAAACGACGGTAGCGAGCACGACGGTTTCGCCATAGGTGGCGACGACGGCGCCGTCCGCCTGGCGGGCGATTTTGCCGGTTTCCAGAACCAGCGGCCGGCCGGCCCATTCGATTTCGACCTTGTGGGTATTGAACATATCTTGTCCTTCATGGCGGGACGGTCCCATGCGGCATGCATGCGGCATCCGTCCCCGGTTAAAGCAACCGGTCCCGGAAACCGGGCCGGATATCGTAACGCCACGGGCAAGACAGCGGGTTGTTTGCCTGAGCCGGACCGTGTCGCAAACAACCGGCAATCCTGCCCCGTGACGATTCCCCCGGATGAGCGTGTCATCCGGAAACGAAACCGGCGGCGTGCCGAGGGCACCCGCCGGTTGGGCTAGCGGCGAATCCCGAGACTCGCGATCAGCGCCTTGTAGCGCGCCTCGTCCTTCTTCTTCAGATAGTCGAGAAGAGAGCGACGGCTCGAAACCATTTTCAAGAGGCCGCGACGGGAATGATTGTCCTTCTTGTGGCCCTTGAAATGCTCGGTCAGATTGGAAATGCGCTCCGTCAGAATGGCCACCTGGACCTCGGGAGATCCGGTGTCGCCGTCCTTGGTCGCGTATTCCTTGATCAACTCCGCCTTGCGTTCAGCAGTGATCGACATCGTATCGTCCTTTCGATTTGGAGGAAGGGTCGCCCGATGCCGGGATGTCGTCCAGCATGGGCCGCAATAGGGCGGCTTGTCCCGCCATATCGCGCTGCATATAGGTCACAACACAGCAAATTGCCAGCTTTATTTGCAGCGTCACTTCGAGCCGGCGCTCAGCCCTCGAAGACCCGCCGCGGACGGAAGGCACCCTCGGCGATCTCGCCGATGGCCACCAGCTTGCCCGCCCGCGTCGCGTAGGCGTCCTCGGCGGCAATGGGGGCGTCGCGTCCGCGCAGGATGATCGGATTGCCACGCCTGAGCCGCTGCGCCTGATCCTCGCTGACCGCGACATGCGGCAGCAGCGCCAGCGCATCGCCGGTATCGATCAGATGCGCGTCGAGGGCGGCCAGCCGCTCTGCCTCGTCGTCGATATCGGTCAGCGCATCGAGCGTTTCAAGCGGCACCAGATCGTCCTCGCCGAAGGGCGCGACATAGGTCCGGCGCAAGGTCGCGATATGACCGAAACAGCCGAGATCCCGGCCCATGTCCCGGGCTAGCGACCGCACATAGGTGCCCTTGCCGCACTCCACAAAGAACACGGCCGTGTCCGTGTTCGGACGGGCGATGAGGTCAAGCCGGTGGATCTCCACCTGCCGCGGACGGACCACCACCGTTTCGCCCTCGCGGGCCAGGTCATAGGCACGGTTGCCATCGATCTTGACGGCTGAAAACTGCGGCGGCACCTGTTCGATCACGCCCCTATACCGCGGCAGCAGCGCCTCAATCTCGGCCGGGTCGGGGCGCGTGTCGCTGGCCTGGGCGACAGTGCCTTCGCGATCGTCGGTGGTTCGCTCCTCGCCCCAGCGCACGGAGAATTCATAGATTTTGCGCCCCTCCATGACATAGGGCACGGTTTTGGTGGCCTCACCGAGCGCGATCGGAAGCATGCCGGAGGCGAGCGGATCCAGCGTGCCGGCGTGCCCGGCCTTTTGCGCCTTGAACAGCCATCTGATCCGCGATACCGCCTCCGTCGAGCCGACATCCTCCGGTTTGTCCAGAATCAGCCATCCCGAGACGGCCCGTCCCTTCTTCCGGCCGCGCCGCGCCATCAGTCCTTGCCGTCCCCGTCGTCGTGCTCGAGATCCCTCAGCACGGCCGGAGAACGCAGCAGCGCGTCGATCCGCCGATAGTTCTCGAAGCTCGTGTCGTCGCGAAACCGCAGATCCGGCATGTATTTCAACTGCCGCAGCGCCGGCGTGACCTGTTTACGGATATAGCGGCCGTTGCGGTTGAGCGCGTCGACGACCGACGCATGATCGATATCACCGAGCGGCGTGACATAGGCCGTGGCGATCTTCAGATCAGGCGACATACGCACTTCCGAGATGGCGATCACGGTGTTTTCGATCAACGGATCGCGGACATCGCCGCGCTGCAGAACGGCCGTAACCGCGGCCCGAACCTGTTCACCGACCCGCAGCTGGCGCTGCGACGGTCCGGAAGAAGCGGATCTCGACATGGTATTGGTCCTTTTGACGGCTTGCGACGGAATGGAACCGCGCGCAAACGGCTGCAAAAAGAACGGGCGGACGCATCTGCGGCGCCCGCCCGACGGAGTCATCCAGCGGCGTCAGAGCGTGCGTGTCACATGCTCGACGCGGAAACATTCGATAATGTCGCCGACGCGGATATCCTCGTAGTTCTCGAAGGCCATGCCGCATTCCTGTCCGGCGACGACCTCGTTCACCTCGTCCTTGAAGCGCTTCAGCGTCTTCAGGCTGCCCTCGTGGATCACCACGCTGTCGCGGATCAGACGCACGCCGACGCCACGCTCGACCTTGCCTTCGGTAATGCGGCAACCGGCGACCTTGCCGACCTTGGTGATGTTGAACACTTCCAGGATTTCGGCATTGCCGAGGAATGTCTCGCGGCGTTCCGGCGACAACATGCCGGACATCGCCGCCTTCACGTCGTCGACGAGGTCGTAGATGACGTTGTAATAGCGGATTTCGATGCCGGCGGCGGCAGCCGCCTCGCGGGCCCGGGTATTGGCGCGCACATTGAAGCCGATAACCGCCGCATCCGACGCCTCGGCCAGCGAGACATCCGATTCGGTGATGCCGCCGGCAGCCGCGTGCACGACGCGAGTGCGCACTTCGTCGGTGCCGAGTTTTTCCAGCGCGCCGATGATCGCCTCGATCGAGCCCTGCACGTCGCCCTTGATGACCAGCGGGAATTCCTGGGCACCCGAGACCTGCAATTGCGACATCATCTGCTCGAGCGAGCCGCGCGTTCCGGCCTGACGGGCCACCGCCTTCTCGCGCGCCTTGCGCTGGCGGTATTCGGCGATCTCGCGGGCACGGGCCTCGTTTTCGACGACCGCGAGCCGGTCGCCGGCCTGCGGTGTTCCCTGCAGGCCCAGCACCTCCACCGGCATCGACGGCGGCGCCTCCTTGACCTGGTTGCCGCGATCGTCGACCAGGGCGCGGACCCGACCCCACTCGTCGCCGGCAACGACGATATCGCCGGTCATGAGCGTTCCGGCCTCGACCAGCACCGTGGCAACAGAGCCGCGGCCGCGATCGAGCTGCGCCTCGATGACGCTGCCCTCGGCGGTGCGGTCGGGATTGGCCTTCAGGTCGAGGATTTCGGCCTGCAGCAGGATGGCCTCGAGCAATTTGTCCAGATTGGTGCCCTTGACCGCCGACACCTCGACATCGAGCACCTCGCCGCCCATCGATTCGACGAACACCTCATGCTGCAGCAATTCGGTGCGCACCTTACCGGCATCCGCCTCCGGCTTGTCGATCTTGTTGATGGCAACGATAATCGGCACGCCAGCGGCTTTGGCATGGTTGATGGATTCGATCGTCTGCGGCATCACGCTGTCATCGGCGGCAACCACCAGGATGGCGATGTCTGTGGCCTGGGCGCCGCGGGCGCGCATCGCCGTGAAGGCGGCGTGGCCGGGCGTGTCGATGAAGGTGATCTTCTGACCGCCATGTTCGACCTGATAGGCGCCGATATGCTGGGTGATGCCGCCGGCTTCCCCGGACACCACATTGGCATTGCGAATGGCGTCGAGAAGCGATGTCTTGCCATGATCGACATGGCCCATGATGGTGACCACCGGCGGCCGCGGCTTCAAGGCGCTTTCGTCGTCCTTGATGTCGAAGATGCCCTCTTCGATGTCGGACTCGGCGACACGCTTGACCGTGTGTCCGAACTCGCCAGCGATGAGTTCGGCCAGGTCGGCGTCGATGACATCGCCCGGCTTCATCATCTGGCCCTCTTTCATCAGATATTTGATGACGTCAACCGAGCGTTCAGCCATGCGCTGCGACAGTTCCTGGATCGTGATCGTCTCGGGCAGCGTCACCTCGTGCGCGATCTTCTCGCGCGTCTCCTGCATCTGCGCCCGCTTCATCTTCTCCTGGCGACGGCGCATTGCCGAAAGGGACCGGCCGCGCTGGCCGCCATCCTCGCTCAGCGCCGTGTTCAGCGTCAGCTTGCCGCGACGTCGATTGTCCTCGCCACGCGGACGCGACGGCCGCGGTGCTTCCTGGCGCACCGGCTTTCCGCGTTGCGGAGCCGGGCGGCCGCGTTGCGCCGCGTCGGCATCGTCGGTGCGCGGCGCGCGCGCTGTTCGCTCGGCCTCGGCCGGTGCCGGCGCCGCGGCCTCGCTCTGGGCGGCGGTCTCACGGCCTGCTGCTTCCTCAGCCTTACGGCTCGCCTCTTCCTCGGCCTTCAGGCGGGCGGCCTCTTCCTCTTCCTTGCGACGTTGCGCTTCTTCCTCGGCATGCCGTAGCGCCTGCTCCTCGGCCCGTTTGCGCTCCTCGGCATCACGCACCTTGGCATTGGCCAGCGCCCGCTTGCGGGCGTCCATTTCGCTCGCCGAAAGCTCCTTGAGCACGACCGCCGGCTTGGCCGGATTGCGGGCGGCTGGCGGCGGTTCCGGCGCCTTTCTCTCAGGCGCGGCAGGCCGTGGTTTCAGCCCGGCGGCCAGCGGTGCCGGCTTGTCGTCGTCCGGGCGAGCGATCCGACGCTTGCGCGTTTCCACTACCACGGCCTTCGTTCGGCCGCGTCCCATATCCTGGCGCACCGTTCCATGCTCAGCCCCGGACCGCTTCAGCGTCAGGGTTTTCTTGCTGGAGACGCTGAGGGTTTTGTCGTCCTTGGTGTCGCTCATTCCGTGTCCGTTTCCTCTGCGGGCGTACCCGCCATTTGACCGGGCTGTGCCGTGTGGCGGAACCGGTCAAGCATCATTGCGCGTTTCACTACACCCTCACCGGCCTGCCCTGCAAGCACTGCGAGGTGAATTACCTGGCCGCCCGAGCCGAGAATCGCCATTTCATCCACCGGCAGAAGATGAAATGCCGGAATGGCCGCGCCGGCGGCCTCGAAACGGGCATGGCGGGCCTGATCGATCTTGCGTACCCCGTCGGCGGCGGCCTCCGCGGCATGAAAGACCGCGACCGCCTCACCCGATCGAACGGCCGCATCGACCTTGGCCGCACCGCTGACCAATTGTCCCGCCTTGCGGGCAAGGCTCATCATGCCAAGCAGCGCCGTGACCATCAGTCCGTCGACTTCGTCGGCCAGATCTGCCGGCACGGTGACCCGGGTCTTCAGGGCGCGGGCAAACAGATTGCCGCGCGCTGCCCGCTGCACCAGATCATGGCGCGCCGTTACCCAGCATCCGCGTCCCGGCAGGCGCCCCTTGAGATCGGCGACCACCCGGCCCTGCGGGTCGGCGACGAAACGGATCATGCCGTCGGCCGGCCCGTTCTTGCGGGTGACAATGCAGGTCCGGTCGTTCATTCGCGCCCCCAAACCGCACCGTCAGCCGGTCGCGCCGCTCAGGCCTGCGCGACTTCGCCCACCGTTTCCGCCTCGTCCTCGGCGCCTTCTTCCTCTTCCTGCGCCGCAATCAGGTCCTCTTCGGTGATCCATCCGGCGGCGAGCCGCGCGCTGACGATCATCTGCTCGGCCTCGGCACGCGAAATGTCGAGATTGGAGAACAGACCATCGAATTTCTTGGTCTCGCCATCCTTGCGTTCGGTCCAACCGACCAGATCGTCTGAGGCACAGCCGGCGAAATCCTCCATCGTCTTGATACCGTCCTCACCGAGCGCCACCATCATCGCGGTGGTCATGCCGGGAACGGACCGCAATTCATCGGAAACACCAAGTGCGATGCGCTTTTCGTCGAGTTCCGCCTCAATGGCGTCGAGAAATTCGCGCGCCCGGCTCTGGATCTCCTGCGCGGTGTCCTCGTCGAATCCCTCGATGGAGGCGATCTCGTCGAGATCCACATAGGCGATTTCTTCGACCTGGGAGAACCCTTCCGAAGCGAGCACCTGCCCGACCATCTCGTCGACATTCAGGGCATTCATGAACAGCTCGGTGCGCTCGTTGAACTCCTTCTGCCGGCGTTCCGCTTCCTCCTGTTCGGTCAGGATGTCGATATCCCATCCGGTCAGTTGCGACGCGAGACGGACATTCTGGCCGCGCCGGCCGATGGCGAGCGAAAGCTGATCGTCGGGCGCGACCACCTCGATACGTTCGGCATCCTCGTCAAGCACCACCTTGGCGACTTCAGCCGGCTGCAGCGCGTTGACGATGAAGGACGCCGGATCCATCGACCAGGGGATGATATCGATCTTTTCGCCCTGCAATTCGCCGACCACCGCCTGAACGCGGCTGCCGCGCATACCGACACAGGCGCCGACCGGATCGATCGAGCTGTCATTGGAGATCACCGCGATCTTGGCGCGCGAGCCGGGATCGCGAGCGACCGAACGGATCTCGATGATGCCGTCATAGATCTCCGGCACTTCCATGGTGAACAGTTTGACCATGAATTGCGGATGCGTGCGCGACAGGAAGATCTGCGGCCCGCGCTGCTCGCGGCGCACGTCATAGACAAAGGCGCGCACCCGGTCGCCATAGCGGAAGCTCTCGCGAGGGATCAGTTCGTCACGGCGGATGATCGCCTCGCCGCGGCCGAGATCGACGATCACATTGCCATATTCGACGCGTTTGACCGTGCCGTTGACGATCTCGCCGACGCGGTCCTTAAATTCCTCATATTGCCGGTCGCGCTCCGCCTCGCGCACTTTCTGCACGATGACCTGCTTGGCCGACTGCGCGGCGATACGGCCGAAATCCATCGGCGGCAGGGGTTCGGCGATGAAATCGCCCATCTGCGCTTCCGGGTTGCGGTCGCGGGCCAGTTCAAGCGCGATCTGCGTGGAATAATCCTCGACCGCGTCGACAACTTCCAGCAGACGCTGGAGTTTGATCTCGCCGGTCTTGGCGTTGATGTCGGCGCGGATGTTCGATTCGGACCCGTAGCGCGAACGGGCCGCCTTTTGAATGGCGTCCGCCATCGCATCGATCACGATCTCACGGTCGATCGCCTTCTCGCGGGCCACCGCATCCGCAATCTGAAGGAGTTCGAGCCTGTTTGCACTCACTGCCATTTTGATCTCCATTGTGATGGCGTGTCGCGGCCGCGGCCGCCGCCTCTCATTCCCAATCTTATCCGTCCTGTCCGGCCCGGGCCGCCTTCGCCGCCTTGTCGGCAGCAAGGGCGTCGCGGATAAGGTCGTCGGTCAGGATCAGTTTGGCCTCGGTCACGGCATCGAAAAGAATGCGCACCTGCGCTTCGTCGCCATAGCTTGCCTGATCGCGCCGCAGCACGAAACCGTCATGATCAACGGCCACGATCGTTCCGCGAAAGCGCTTGCGGCCGTCCACCGCGACACCGGTCTCGCATTTGACCAGATGGCCGCACCAGCGCTCGAAATCGGAGCGGCGCACCATCGGCCGGTCGATCCCCGGGGACGATATCTCCAGATGATACGCCCTGTCGATCGGGTCCTCAACATCGAGCACCGGCGACAGGGCGCGCGATAGGGCCTCGCAGTCCTCGACGGTCATCGTTCCGTCGCCCCGCTCCGCCATGATCTGCAGCGTCAGACCGTTCTGGCCGGACAGACGCACCCGCACAAGGCGATATCCCATCGAGTCGAGCACCGGTTCGACGATGGCGGCGACGCGGGCATCGAGTCCCGTCTCGACAATGAAACGAGCTTCGTTCCCGCTGTTACCGTCTCCGATCTGGCTCAATAGCGCTTCCCCACCGGTCCTATGTTGCATCCCGCTCCCCGCGGATAACAAAAAAGAGCGGGTCCGGAGGCCCACTCTTGCTCAGGAAGATCAAGATTTGGCTCTCATATATCGCCGCCCTGTGACAATTGCAAGGCGCGCGGGTCGCCTGTTTTTCGCAATCGCCATCTCTGACGGATCAGACACGCCGGAATGTCAGATAGGCCGGCATGCGCCCCTGTTTGAGCGCCTTGGCTTCGTAGCGGGTGCCCGGCCAGCCTTCAAAAGGCTGCCGCCAGTCCGCCGCCGTCGAGGCCTGCCAGGCGAAAGCCGGATGGGCGTGACACTGCAGCAATGTCCAGTTCACATAGCTGTCGATATCGGAGGCGAAGCAGAAGAGGCCGCCCGGGGCAAGCACCCTTGCCATGCGATCGAGATTGACCGGCGAGACGAAGCGCCGCTTCCAGTGTTTTCTCTTCGGCCAGGGATCGGGATAGAGCAGATCGATGTGGTCGACGGTGCACGGCGGGAGCCAGTCGAGAAGCCGGGTCGCGTCGTCGTCATAGAGCCGGACATTCGGCCGTGGATGCACTGCCAGCGCGCCGGCGCATTTGGCCATGCCGTTGACGAAGGGTTCGACGCCGATGAACCCCGTCCGCGGCTTTTCGGCGGCACGATAAAGCAGGTGCTCGCCGCCACCGAAGCCGATTTCCAGCCGAACGGTGTCGACCGGCGCGGCGAAAAGACCGCGAAGACGGTCGGGAGCCGGCCGCGACAGATCCAGCCGCAGGGCGCGCAGAACCGTCCGCAAGGCCTCGGCCTGGAAGGGGCGCAACGATTTGCCCCTGCGCCGGCCGAAAAACGCCTCCGTTGCCCGTTCCGGATGATCCTTCGCCATGGCTCGTCGTCCTGCTGCCCCTCTCCGGGCGGCAATTCAGACCGGATCGGGCGCCGCGATCACGCTTTCATCGCTTCCTTGAGCGGTTTGACGAGATCGGTTTTTTCCCAGGAGAACGAACCGTCGCGCCCGCCCTTTCGGCCGAAATGGCCGTAGGCGGCCGTCTTGGCGTAGATTGGCCGGTTAAGATCGAGATGCCTGCGAATCCCGGTCGGCGATAAATCGATGGTATCGCGGATCGCCTGTTCGAGCTTGTCCTCGCAAACCTTTCCGGTGTCGTGCAGATTGACATAGATCGACAGCGGCTGCGCGACGCCGATGGCATAGGAAAGCTGGATGGTGCAACGGTCGGCGAGTTTGGCGGCGACGACGTTCTTGGCCAGATAGCGCGCCGCATAGGCCGCGGAGCGGTCGACCTTGGTGGTGTCCTTGCCGGAGAAAGCACCTCCGCCATGCGGCGCGGCGCCACCATAGGTATCGACGATGATCTTGCGGCCGGTCAGGCCGGCATCGCCGTCGGGTCCGCCGATCACGAACTTGCCGGTCGGGTTGATGTACCAATTGCAGTCCTCCGCGATCGGCAGATTGCCCAATGCCTCGCGGATATAGGGCTCGACCACCTCGCGGACCTTGTCGGAATCCCAGCTGTCATCCAGATGCTGGGTCGACAAGACGATCTGCGTGACCTCCGCTGGCTTGCCGTCGACATAGCGTACCGTGACCTGGCTTTTGCTGTCGGGCCCGAGCTTGGCGGCATCGCCTTCGCCCTTTTTGCGGGCTTCGGCCAGGAGGCGCAGAATCTGGTGGGAATAATAGATCGGCGCGGGCATGAGATCGGGCGTCTCGTTGCAGGCATAGCCGAACATGATGCCCTGGTCGCCGGCGCCCTCGTGACCCTGGCGATCGGCGGCGCTGTCAACACCCTGGGCGATATCGGCCGACTGGAGATGCAAAAGCACGTCAACCTTGGCGTTTTTCCAGTGAAACCCGTCCTGCTCATAGCCGATGTCGCGAATCGCGCGCCGTGCGGCGGATCGAAATCGGGTCGGGTTGATCACGTTGTTGCCGTGCCGGTCCTTCTTCATCAGTGTCGGTGGCACCCGCACTTCGCCAGCGATCACAACCCGGTTGGTGGTCGCCAGCGTCTCGGCGGCGATACGCACGCTCCAGGGATCGACTCCGGTCTTGCGCGCTTCCTTATAGATCAAGTCGACAATCTCGTCTGAGATACGATCGCACACCTTGTCCGGATGCCCCTCCGACACCGACTCGCTGGTAAAGTGATAGCTGTTACGCGCCATGGCCCGCCTCTTGAGGAAATCAATCTGACGCCGATTTGTTATTGAAATCGGCGCGGGAAGACAAGCGCAGAACGATATAAATATATCTTGATATGGGCGATTAAGGCGCTTTTCTTGGCCCACCGGCCGCTCCGATGTTTTCGACCGAAGAACACATACATGTTTCAGCGTCGATGCATTGAGAGGGCTTTTGAGGCGAATCACGCACAATTTCGCACCGGAGCGCCAAGCACTCCGGGCGAAAACTGCGAAGCCGGGCGGCCGACGGTGTCGGCCGCTCGTTCTGTCAGGCCATTACGCCGGGCTCTCGCTTTCGGAAGCCAACGCCTTGACGAGATCGACAAGCTTACGGCGCACCTTGGGATCCTCGATCTTGACGAAGGCGCGGTTCAGTTGAAGGCCTTCCGAGGACGACAGAAAGTCGACCACGTAGTTCGAACTGGCAGCCTCGGCCATGCCCGGCTGACCGGTTGCCGGATCACCCGGCGCATCCTCGAAAAAGAAGGACACCGGTACATTGAGGATCGATGAGATGTTCTGCAGCCGGCTGGCGCCGACCCGATTGGTGCCCTTTTCATATTTCTGGATTTGCTGAAAGGTTATGCCGAGGCTGTCGCCCAGTTTCTCCTGGCTCAAGCCCAGCATGGTGCGGCGGAGGCGAATGCGGGAGCCGACATGTATATCGATAGGGTTCGGTTTTTTCTTGTTTCCGACTGTAGTCATGATGCTCTTCCTGCGGGCGTTGTCACTGCCCGCAACTGGTTGATATTTATGATGTTGGTGTTCCATTCACTTTCCCCGCCCTGCAGAAAGTGATCGCATGGTCAACATCAGCTTTAGGTGCTATGCGCCCTATCTATGCAATTTTAGGGGTTTTTCGTCAATCACAGCGCTGGATAAATCGGTAGCGTGAATATACTGAAGCGATGGCCAGTAAAAATACGATAATCCAAAAAAATTCTAGCGAACTCAAACTATATAGTGGGCGATTTGCCTTCTCAGGAAGTTCAGCATCAATATAGTCGACCGCGTTCAGCGGAAGAGCAGTCAAAATGCGCCCGTAGGCATCCACAACCGCGGAGATACCATTGTTTGCCACACGCAATAAAGGAAGTCGCGTTTCAACCGCACGCAACTGGGCCTGCCGAAAGTGCTGATAGGGACCCGGCGTCGCGCCGAACCAGGCGTCGTTCGTCACATTAATGACAAAATCGGCGGTTGACCCGCGGGCCGCCATCTCATGCGGAAAAATCGCCTCGTAACAGACCAGCGGCAGAAAATGCAACCCGCCCGGCACCGGCACCGTATGCCGCGGCGGCCCGGGTGTGAGACCTCCGGGCGCATTGGCGATGATATCCAGCCCGATGCGCTCAAGCAGCGCTGAGAAAGGCAGATACTCGCCGAACGGAACCAGATGATGTTTATCGGCAGCCTCAAGGATGCGGCCGTCATCGCCGATCACGTAGATCGCGTTATAATAGTGCGGCCACGCACCGGGCGCGACCGTCTCCTCGCGCACGGCGCCGGCGATCAGCGTCTGTCCGTCCGCGAGAACATCGCTCAATCGGGCAAGCACATCGGGCCGGTATGTCAGCAGAAAGGGTATGGCCGTCTCCGGCCAGACGATCAGCGACGGCGCCGCACCTTCGGCCGGCGCCCGGCTCAAATCGACAAGCGTGTCAAAAATACGGTTCTGCGCGGCCTCGTCCCACTTCATCGACTGATCGACCGACGGTTGCACCAGACGCAGGACGGGACCGCCCGACCCATCGTCCGACACCCGCGACAGCACCCAGGATCCGTAGGCGACATGGGCTCCGACAAGGGCGCATGCCAGCACGAGACCGGACAAGGCGCCCCGACGCGTCGCCAGCAGCGCCGGCACGGACGCCACGAAGACGGTGAGCGCCGACATGCCGAAAAGCCCGACCACCGCCGACGACTGCATCAGCAGCGGCACCGGCATGGCACCATAGCCGATCGCGTTCCACGGGAAGCCCGTGAGCACAAAACTCCGCAGCCATTCGGCAAGGCCGAAACCGAGCGCCAACGCGCCGATGCGGCCCAGACCGTCCGACCACAGGGCGCGGGCCAATCCGACCGCCAAACCGTAGAAGGTCGCAAGCACCGCCGGCAGGCCGAATACAGCGAACGGCAGCGCCCAGGCAAATTGCTCCGCCTCGATCAGCAGCGCATTGCCAAGCCACCACAGACCACAGACCACAGACGAAATAGCCGAAACCGAACCACCAGCCGATACCAAAAGCCGGCATAAGCCGTCGCCAGATGTCCTGCCCGTCCTCTTCATCCGCTCCGTCGATCAGCCAGACGAGAACCGGAAAGGACAGAAAAAGCACGACAGGAACATCGAAGGGCGGCTGGGACACAACGGCAACGGCGCCAGCCAGGAACGCCAGGCCCCGCCTTTTCGCACCCCGCAGGCGCATCACCGTACCCGCGAGGCCGCGCAGAGGCCCTCTTGAGCGCTCGCTTCGGTTCGCCGCCGTATCCGCGCGGCTGACCGGCACCTGGCAGGCAATCGAATGACGGTTCATGCCCATCGCGGCGCGGCTGCGGCACGAGGCCCACGGGTGGACGCGATCGGAAAGCGGCCGCACCGGCGGTCTCGAGCCATGTCGCGGGGCTCAGCCGTTGGAAGCGGCGGGCGCAGGCCCGTCTTCGGGCGGCTTTTCCGCCGGTTTTGAAACCGCCGTCTCGCCATCGCCCGAAGCCGGGATCGGCGTGGCGGCGTCGGCGGCTTCCGCCTTGGCCGGCCTGCGGCGAACCGGCGCCCTCCGCCGGACGATGCGCAGCCGACGGATCCGCCTTGGATCGGCATCGAGAACATGGAATTCGAAATTGGGCAGCGCCTGAACCACTTCGCCGCGCGCCGGGATGCGGCCGAGCGCGGAGAAGATCAGTCCGCCAAGCGTATCGACATCGTCGCCCTTGTCGCCGACGTTGAAATCGCTGCCAACCATCTTGGCGATATCGTCGAGTTCGGCGCGGGCATCGGCGATGAACACGTCCTCCGAGACCCGGCTGATCATGTCCGACTCGTCATCATGTTCGTCTTCGATATTGCCGAAAACGGTCTCGACGATATCCTCCAGCGAGACGAGCCCGTCGGTGCCGCCATATTCATCGATCACCAGCGCCATCTGCGTGCGCGTCGCTTGCATGCGCTGCATCAGATCAACCGCCAGCATCGACGGCGGCACGAACAAGACGTCGCGAATGACCCCGGCCTCCTGCACGGTCTTGTTGAGATCGACCCGCGTGAGATCCAGACTGACGTGCTTCGGCGACCGCTCCTTCTTGGCCGCGCCATTGCCATTGGCGGCCTTGGCGCCGTTGCCGTTTCTGCTGCCGCGGCGCCGGTTGCTGGCCTGTCGGGTGAAATGGGCGACGAGATCGCGGATATGGACCATGCCGCGCGGATCATCCAACGTGTCATCGTAGACGGGCATGCGGGAATGGCCGGATTCCTCGAACAGCACCATCAACTCGCCCAAAGTGATGCCGAGATCGATCGCCCTTATGTCGGCGCGCGGCACCATGACATCCTCCACGCGCGTCTCGTGCAGCCGAAGGATGTTGCGCAGCATGGCGCGCTCCTCCTGCGTGAAGGCCGTGCCGGCCCCGCCGGTCGCCAGCGCGTCGGTCAGATCCTCGCGCAGGCTGTGCTCGTCGGATGGCCGGAAGAACCGCAGAATACGCGCCCACAGGGACTGGCCGTTTCTCGGCTCGGCGGTCACGGGAACGGGAACGGGAAGCTGCCTACTTCCGGGGTCGTCGTCGGCCTCGGCGCTTCGCGATTCGGACCGGGCGACCGTCGTGACCGGCGCGCTGCTATATTCGTTCATTTCACTTCAGATCGGGTCGGAGTTTTCATAGGGGTCAGATAGGTCGAGGGTCGCCAAAATGCGAGTCTCGAGGCCTTCCATCATCCGCGCATCGCCATCATCGAGATGATCATAGCCGATTAGGTGCAAAAAGCCATGCACCAGCAAATGTGTCAAATGTGCGTCAAAGGGAACATCAAGCGACACCGCCTCCTGGCTGACCGTCTCCAGCGCGAACACGACGTCGCCGAGCAACGGTCCCGGCATATCCCCCGGCATGACCGGACAGGTCGGAAAAGAGAGCACATTGGTGGCCTTGTCCAGGCCGCGCCAGCGCCGGTTGATGACACGCACCTTCGCATCGTCGGCAAATAGCAGCGACAACTCGCAACCCTGATCCGGAAAAGGCTGGTTCCGCTGCTCTGCAAGATATCGCGCCGCCGCGCCGATCGTCTCCCGGCAGAAACCCTCCAGCAATGCCGGCGCGGGCCACCCATCGCTTTCGATTGCGAGTTGGATATCGATGACGGGCGGCTGTCGCCGGGCGGATTTCATTCCATATCCGGCTTGCCGCTGTCGGCGATCATCGCGCTTTCGTTGTCGTAGGCCGAAACGATCCGGGCGACGAGCGGATGGCGCACGACGTCGGCCTCCTGGAAACGCACGGTGACGACGCCTTCGACCCGCTTGAGGATATGCAAGGCCTCGACCATGCCCGACTTCACGCCGCGCGGCAGGTCGATCTGGCTCGGATCGCCGGTGACGATCATCCGCGCATTTTCGCCGAGCCGGGTCAGAAACATCTTCATCTGCATCGACGTGGTGTTCTGGGCCTCATCCAGAATGACCGCGGCATTGGAGAGCGTGCGCCCGCGCATAAAGGCGAGCGGGGCGATCTCGATGACGCCCGCGGTGATGGCCCGCTCCACCTTGTCACCCGGGATCATGTCGTAGAGCGCGTCGTAGAGCGGCCGCAGATAGGGATCGACCTTTTCCTTCATGTCGCCGGGCAGATAGCCAAGCCGCTCGCCGGCCTCCACGGCCGGGCGCGACAGAATGATCTTCTCGATCAGACCGCGCTCCAGCATTTGCGCCGCATGGGCGACGGCCAGATAGGTCTTTCCGGTGCCCGCAGGCCCGGCGCCGAACACGAGTTCGGCGCGGTCCATCGCTCTGATATAGGCGTCCTGCGTGGGCGTGCGCGCGACGATCGTGCGCTTGCGCGTGGCAATCTGCGCCAGCGCCATTTTGCCCTTGCGCTCCATGGTCGGCAGGGTGAGCTGATCGTCGGCGGCCACCGACATCCGAATCGCCCCCTCGACATCGGAAGCATGCACCTCCTCGCCATCCTGCAGCCGGTCGTAGAGATAGTCGAGCGCACGTCGGGCCTGGTTGGTGGCCATTTCGTCGCCCTTTATGGAAACCTGGTTGCCGCGTGCCCGGGCGTCGACGCCGAGCTTCTGCTCAATCAGGGCAAGATTCTGGTCGAACTGGCCGAACAGTTCACTGGCGAGACGGTTGTTTTCGAAGGTCAGGACAACATGGGTGGTATCGGACGCACCGGAACGCGCTTTGCCGGATTTCCTTTTGAACGTCTCAGTCCTGTTCAAGTGGTCGAACTCCCGATTGTGTCCATGCTTCGTACATGCTCAGCAAAGAGCGAGTTGGCTCCCGTCCGGACGATTCTTACCTCCACAATGTCGCCTATTTGCGACGATTTTGCATCAAGAATCACCGGCTGCAACCAGGGAGAGCGACCGATCAACTGGCCGGGCCGGCGTCCGGGCTTCTCGAGCAGAATGTCGACGACCTTGCCGACACATTTCTCCGCAAAGTCCCGCTGATGGGAACGCAACAACGCCTGCAGACGCTCCAGCCGCTCCGATTTCACCGCCTCGGGCACATGGTCCGGCCGCTCTGCTCCCGGCGTCCCAGGTCGGGGCGAATATTTGAAAGAAAAGGCCTGGGCGTAGCGCACCGCCTCGACGAGCCTCAGGGTGTCCTCGAAATCGGCATCGGTTTCGCCCGGAAAGCCGACAATGAAATCGCCGGAAAGCGCGATATCCGGGCGGGCGCGGCGGATCCGCTCGACAAGTCGCAGATAATCGGCGGCCGTATGGCGCCGGTTCATCGCCTTGAGGACGCGGTCAGACCCGGCCTGCACCGGCAGATGCAGATAAGGCATGAGCGTGTCCAGATCGCGATGGGCATCGATCAGCGCGTCGTCCATATCGCGCGGATGGCTGGTCGTATAGCGCAACCGCTCCAGTCCGGGTACAGCGGCCAGGCGGTGCAGCAGCGCGCCGAGGCCCCATTCGCGGCCGTCGCCGCCGACACCATGCCAGGCATTGACGTTCTGACCCAATAGGGTGATTTCGCGCACGCCGGCGGCGACGAGACGCTCCGCCTCAGCGACAATCTGGGCCACCGGCCGGGACACCTCGGAGCCGCGCGTATAGGGCACGACACAGAAGGTGCAGAATTTATCGCAGCCCTCCTGCACCGTCAGAAAGGCGGTGACGCCGCGCTTAGCGATGACCTTTCGCGGCGGCGCCGGCAAGTGGTCGAACTTGTCTTCGATCGCGTAGTCGGTCTCGACCACCTTCTCGCCATCGCGCGCGCGGCCGATCGCCTGCGGCAGCCGATGATAGGTCTGCGGACCGATGACCAGGTCGACGACGGGGGCGCGGCGGATGATCTCACGGCCCTCGGCCTGGGCGACACATCCGGCCACCCCGATCATCAGGCTTCGCCCCTGTTCGGCCCGCGCCTCCTTCAGCCGGCGAATGCGCCCGAGTTCGGAATAGACTTTCTCCGCCGCCTTTTCGCGAATATGGCAGGTGTTGAGCAACAACAGATCAGCCTCGTCCGGATCATCGGTCGGCTGATAGCCCTCGCGCGACAGCGCGTCGGTCATGCGTTCCGAGTCATAGACGTTCATCTGACAGCCATAGGTCTTGACGAAGACCTTGCGCGTGTCGCCACCGCCGTTCACCGGCACCTCAGCCCGTTCATCCGCCTCGATCGGCGCATCGATCCGCATGAGCTTTTCTTCCACCTGGGCAGCATCGCCCGTTTGCGACCACAAAGCAATGCGGCGGCAGATAGCAGAGGCGGCGGCGGGGCGCAATCATTGCTGCCCCGGCGTCGCGTGCCCACCGTTCTCTCCGCGCGCGCCGTAGAGCTGTTCCTGCAGCATGTGGCGCACCCGGCTCTCGACTTCCCGGGTCACCTGTTTGCGGTTGCTGTTGCTGTCGTAGATCACCGGCTGGCCAAAGCAGACCTGCACGTCGAAGGCGCCCACCCGGAGCACGCCGAGCAGATGCGGCGTCAGTTTGGTGTCTCCGGGCCAGGCGGCGAGCGGGCGGAAATAGCGACCGAGCGGCAAGCCCTGCGCATGGGTGTAGGCGATCGCCACCGGCTGAATGGCGACATCGCCGGTCGGGGACGTCTCCAGCGCCGCAGCCGCCGCGCCGAACAGCGAGCTCTTGAATTGCAGGAGCCGGTTGCCGTCGGAGGTCGTGCCTTCCGCGAACAAAACGACGACCTCTCCGTCGGCGAGGCGCCTGGCGACCTCGCTCACCTGCGCGCCGGTGTCGCGCCGACGCTCCCGTTCGACAAAGACGGAACGCTGCCAGCGGGCCAACAGGCCGAAGACCGGCCAGGTCTTGACCTCCGATTTGGCGATGAACACCACATCGGCCACCGCGGCCAGCACGATGATGTCCTTCCAACTGCTATGATTGGCGGCGATCAGAAGCGGCCGGTGACTGTCGAGCGCACCGTGGATATTGATCCGCAATCCGAGCAACCGGTGGGCGATGCTGTGCCAGACGCGTGGCAGATACCAGGACAGACGCCAGCCGAAGCGGTTGGAGACGAGCTGTATGGGCAGCAGCACGGCCGTCACGGCGCCAACGACGCAAAACACGAAAACGATGCGTATCCAGGCGATCATCGACGCCGCACTCCCAACCGGATGGATATCGGCATGGATTAGAGCCGCCTGTGATGAGATTGACGCATGTGATTTCCCTCACTCTTCAGGCCGGGCATTTTTGCCCCCTGGCTTTGTTGAACGGCCCTTGTGGCGGAGCCACACCACGGCGGTCCGTCCGCCGCGCCAGAGACCGAAAATGCTGCGGTCAAATGCGTCAATCTCATCACAGGCAGCTCTAGTCGTCGGTCTTTTTAAGCGGGATGCCGTAGAGTTCGAGCCGATGGTCGACCAGGCGAAAACCGTGCTCGCGGGCGATGCGCTCCTGCAGCGCTTCGATCTCGGCGGAGCGGAACTCGACAACGCGGCCGCTTTTCAGGTCGATCAGGTGGTCGTGATGCTCGTCCGGCACGGTCTCGTAACGGGAGCGGCCGTCGCGAAAATCGTGACGCTCGATGATGCCGGCATCCTCGAACAGCTTGACCGTGCGGTAGACCGTGGAGATGGAGATATTGGGATCGACCACGGCGCAACGCCGGTACAGCTCCTCGACATCGGGATGGTCGGCCGATTGCTCCAGCACGCGGGCGATCACCCGTCTTTGCTCCGTCATCCGCATGCCACGGTCGACACATTGCTGCTCGAGCGATTTCAGTTCTTCACCCACAGGTCACCTCAAGACCGCAACTGCCGTTGACGCTTGGCCTACCCAAGATCGAGCCGCATGACAAGCGCCGCCGTTTTCCCGCCGCCATCACGATCATAATAGGCCGCGCGCTCGGCGATCCGTTCGAACCCGAGTTTGCTGTAGAGGGCAATGGCGGCGTCGTTGGTCTCATCGACCTCAAGAAACAGGAAACGCACGCCTTCCGCGTGCAGATGGCGCAGGACGGCGCCCATCAGGCGCCAGCCAATGCCGGCCTGCCGGTTTTTCGGGCGCACTGTCAATGTAAGGATCTCCGCCTCGTCGGCGGCAAGCCGGGCGAGAACGAAGCCGCCCGGCAGGGTTCTCAAAAAGCGACCGGGCCGCCGCGCCATATAGCCGAACACCGCCTCCTGACGGACAAGGGCACCGATCTCGCCATCGCTCCAGGGCCGGGGAAAGCTGTGCGCATGCAATGCCGCCGCGTCGGCGCAATCCTCCGGCGTCAGCGGCATGATCTCGAAATCGACCCCGCGCGGAAACAACAACGACGCGTTCACGGCGACGCCTTGGCCGGACGCCGGGGCAGGGCGAAACCGTCCTGCGGCTTGGCATCCGGCGGCCGCAGATAAAGCGGCGCCGGATGTTGCCCTTCTGGTTCGCGACCGGCCGCGAGTGCGGCCAGATCGGCAATCTCGACCGCGCCGGCATCGCCCAGCACCGGCAAGGGATGCGGACCATCGGCTGACAAAAGGGGAGCGGCCGACCCGTACAGCGCGGCACCATGGTCCTCAGCGAGCGCGCGCGCTTCCGTCCGCGACAACACAAGCGGCGGGCCCGCGGCGGCACCACCGGCCGAAAACAGCTGGGCATAGACCTCGTCGCGCCGCGCGTCGAGCGCCACCAGAAGCGGCCCCGGCGCAACCGCGGTCCGGGCCATGCATTCCAGCACGGTCACACCGGTCAGCGGGATGTCGAGCGCCAGCGCCAGACCGCGCATTGCCGCCACACCGACCCTGATGCCGGTAAATGATCCCGGCCCGATCGTCACGGCGAGACGGCCAAGACCGGCATAGGTCAGGCCGGCTTCCGCGAGCGCCGCGTCGATGACCGGAAAGAGCCGCTCCGCGTGACCGCGTCCGATCGTCTCGACCCACCGTGCAACGATCCTTTCGCTTGACGAATCGTAGAGGCAGGCAGCGCACGACGCGCCGGCGGTATCGACGGCAAGAACAATCATCGGATCTGTTTACATCAGGGCCGTAGAATCGGAAAGCGGCCCGGCCGGCGCTCAGAGCCCGTTCGGCCCTCAGATGGCCTCGACTTCCTGGACTTCCGGAATGAAGTGCCGCAGCAAGTTCTGGATGCCGTGTTTCAGCGTCGCGGTCGATGAGGGGCAGCCGGCACAGGCGCCCCTCATGTGCAGGAACACGCGGCCGTCGCGGTAGCCTCTGAAGGTGATGTCGCCACCGTCCTGGGCGACGGCCGGGCGCACACGGGTCTCCAGCAATTCCTTGATGGTGTCGACGATGCCGGCGTCGGCCTCGTCGAAGAACTCGCCCTCTTCACCGGTGTCGGTGCCCTGTGTGTCGGCATGCAACACCGGCGCGCCTGACATGAAATGCTCCATGATCGTGCCCAGAATCGCCGGCTTCAGATGCTGCCATTCGGCCCCGTCCTTGCTGACAGTGACGAAATCATACCCGAAAAACACGCCGTTCACGCCAGGGATGGCGAACAGGCTGCCGGCGAGCGGCGATGCCTCCGCCGCGGTCTCGGCGTCGCGGAAATCGGCGGTGCCTTCCGCCAGAACGACCTTGCCCGGCAGGAATTTAAGCGTCGCCGGGTTGGGTGTCGCCTCGGTTTGAATGAACATCGCTCGTCTCCTGCCCGGATTTCCCCGCCATCGGCTGATCCGAAGCGGATGCGAGGCCATTCCCGCACCGCCGGTTTGTCCGGGTTTGTTCGTCCATGGGGTCGCCCGTTCGGCCCCCGTCCCGTCACGGAAAATAAGGCGCCGTCGGGGCAAGTTCAAGCGGCTGTGACCTCAGCACAGGGCCTCGATGTCCTGGTCGCTGAGCGATGCGGGAATGACGGTCACCGGTATCGGAAAGGCGGCCCCGCGGCCGGCGATCGAAGAGACCAATGGGCCGGGACCCTCTTTTGCGGATCCCGCCGCCAGCACCAGGATGGCGATATCCTGGTCTTCCTCAATCAGCGCGAAGATCTCTTCCTTGGCCTTGCCCATGCGGATCGTCGTTTCCGGTTCGATGCCGACATTCTCCCGCACCAAGGCGGAAACATTGGCCAGCGCCGCATCGGCCTCCTCGCGGGCTTCGGCCTTCATAATCTCCTCGACGCCGAGCCAGTGCTGGAAGTCGCCCGGCTCGATCACATACATCAGCACCAGCACGCCATTGGTGCGGCGCGCCCGGTTGGCGGCGTACTGCACGGCGCGCTCGCATTCGGGGGTGTCATCGACGACCACAAGGAACTTGCGCCGGTGACCTTCTTCCCTGGAGAGTCGCTTCGATACCATGAGCAAAGTGTGCCATTCGGTCTTGCGCCGGGCAAGCCCCCCGTTTCGGCCCGTCACCGGTGGCAGAGCACGCGCAGCGGTCCGTGATCGGATCAATCGGCCAGCAGGCCGACAATCGCATTGACATCCTTCATGGTCTTTTCGGCGATCTCAGTGGCGCGCCCGGCGCCTTCGGCCAGAACGGAGTCGATATGGGCCGGATCGTCGAGAAGCCGCCGCATTTCGGCACTGATCGGCGACAGCGTGGCGACGGCCAGTTCGCTGAGCGCCGGCTTGAAGTCCGAAAACTGCCGCCCGCCGAAGTCGGCGATGACGGCGGCCTTGTCGGTGTCGGACAGCGCCGCATAGATGCCGACCAGATTGTCGGCCTCCGGCCGGCCCGCCAGGCCGTCGACATCGGTGGGCAGCGGTTGCGGATCCGTCTTGGCCTTGCGAATCTTCTTCGCAATGGTGTCGGCATCGTCTGTCAGGTTGATGCGCGACAGGTCGGAGACGTCCGATTTCGACATTTTCTTGGTGCCGTCGCGCAGGCTCATCACCCGTGGCGCCGGTCCTTCGATCAACGGCTCGGTAAGCGGAAAATAACCGGTGATCTTCTCTTCGCCGACCATCATATCGACACCCAGGCCCGTTTCGGCGATGCGGCGCGAAAAATCGCCGTTGAACTTCTGCGCGATATCGCGGGTCAGTTCCAGATGCTGCTTCTGGTCGTCGCCGACCGGCACATGGGTCGCACGGTAGAGCAGAATGTCCGCCGCCATCAGCGACGGATAGGCAAGCAGGCCCAGAGACGCGTTCTCGCGGTCCTTGCCGGCCTTCTCCTTGAACTGCGTCATCCGGTTCATCCAGCCGATGCGCGCGACGCAGTTGAAGATCCAGGCCAGTTCCGCGTGCTGCGGAACGCGGCTCTGGTTGAAGACGATATGGCTCCCGGGATCGATACCGGCGGCGATATAGGCGGCGGTGATGGCCCGGGTCTGGCTCTCCAGATCGTCATGCACGAGCTGCACCGTCAAAGCGTGCAGATCGACGACGCAATAGATGCAATTGTGGCTCTCCTGCAACGCCACGAATTTGCGGATCGCGCCAAGATAGTTGCCGAGATGCAGATTGCCGGTGGGCTGCACACCGGAGAAGACGAGCGGCTTGAATGCGGACATTGGTTTTCCTGAAAACCTCAACGGGATATGTCGCGGCGGGTTATGCACGGCAGCCACGCCGCGATCAAGGAAATTCCCGAGCCGGCTGCAGCAGATCCCATTTGTTTCCGAACGGGTCGGCGAAAACCGCGACCGTGCCGTAGGCTTCGTGGCGCGGCGCCTCCAGGAAGACGACGCCGGCCGCCAGAAACCGCGCATGGTCTGCGGCGAAATCCTCAGTCAACAGGAAAAACCCGACCCGGCCGCCGGTCTGGTCCCCGACGCGGGCCTGCTGGCGCTGGTTGCCGGGTTCGGCCAGCAGCAGCGCGGCACCCTGCCGGCCGGGCCGCACCAGAACCCAGCGTTTGCCGCCGCCGAGATCGGTATCCTCAACCAGTTCGAAGCCGAGCCGGCCGACATAGAAGGCGATGCCGTCGTCATAATCCGGAACGAGCAGGGTGATATGGGCAAGCTCACGTCGCGTGTCAGTCATGTCCGCTTCCCCTGCTGCTCAGCGCTGTCATGACCTGCCGCCGCGTCATGGCGCCGGTGGCCAGCACAAAGCCGAAATAGATTGCCGCCCCGAAGGCGATCAGCGATCCCATCAACAGCAGGCGCGACAGCAACGGACCGTCCATCAACTGCGGTTCGAACAAAGTCATGGCGACGTAAAGGCCCGCGCCCATCAACGCACTGCCGACCATGATGAGGACAATGCGACGCATGGTTTCGGCGGCCGGCCGAAACTCGTCGCGCCAATAAAGCGCGGTCGCCAGCAACAGCACATTGACCCAGCCGGCCAGCGAGGTGGCGATCGCCACGCCCAGCACGCCGATCAGCGGGAACAGAATCAGGCTGCCGACGATGTTGACGGCCGCGTTGGCGCCGGCGAACCACATCGGCGCACGCATATTCTCGCGCGCGTAAAAGGAAGGCGTGAAAATCTTGTTGAGCACGAAAGCCGGCAGACCGACGGCGAAACCGCCGAGCACGGCGGCGGTCAGTTCGGTGTCCTCACGGCTGAACGCACCGCGTTCGAACAGCAGCGCGACGATCGGCGCCGGAATGACGAACAGAGCAACCGCGGCCGGGATCGTCAGGCCGAGACCGAATTCCAGGCTGCGGTTCTGCAAATGCAGCACCGTATCCCGGTTGTCGGCCTTAAGGGCGCGCGACAGTTCCGGCAGCAGCACGACGCCGATGGCGATGCCGATGACGCCGAGCGGCAATTGGTTGACGCGGTCGGCGAAATTGATGATCGATACGGCGCCGCTGTCGCCGGAGACGATGTTCTGGCCGACCAGCAGGTTGATCTGGGTAATGCCGCCGGTAACCGCCGCCGGCAGGGCCAGCCACAGCAGCCGGCGGACGGGCGGCGACAGGCGCGGCCGGCCTATCTGGATGCGAAAGCCGGTGCGCCGGACACCATAGGCCAGAAGCGCCAATTGCAGGATACCCGAAACGGTCACGCCGGCCGCCATCATGACCCCGATGGCCACCGTGCCGGCATCGACCACAACGGCAATGAGCAGGGCGACGATCAGGGCGACATTGAGCAGCACCGGACTGAGTGCGGCAAGGAAATAACGGCGATAGGAATTCAGGATCGCCGACAACATGGCGACCAGCGACATGGCGGCGAGATAGGGAAACATGATGCGTCCGAGACCGGCCGTCAGTTCCAACTTGCCCGGCATGTCGCCGAAGCCTTGCGCGATGACAGTCGCCGCCAGCGGTTCCATAAAGATCAAAGCCAAAGCCGTGAGCGCGGTTAGAACCACCAGCAGGACCGAAAGCACCTGCTGTGCGAAGTCCTGCGCCGCCTGGGTGCCGCCGCTTTCAAGTTGTTTGGCGAAAAGCGGAATGAAGGCGGCGTTGAACGCGCCCTCGGCAAACAACCGCCGAAACAGATTGGGAAAACGGAAAGCGGCATAAAAGGCGTCCGCAACCGGCCCGGTGCCCAGGACCGCGGCAATCAGCGCCTCACGTACAAAGCCAAGCACGCGGCTCGCCATGGTCGCCGCGCCCACGCTGGCGAATTTGCGGGCGAGACTCACGATTGGCCGGCTCGCTGCCGAACGGCCGTTCCGGCCGGAGCGATGATGCCGGGCGGCATATGGTGGCGAACATCGTCCTGGACGCCGGCAAGCACCGCCTTCAGCCGGGCGACGATATTGGCGTGCCGGTTTTCATTGGTGATCTTGTGGCCGAAAAGATCCGTCACGTAGAAGGTGTCGACCACCTTCTCGCCGAAGGTGGTGATATGAGCGGACGCAATGTCGAGCGACAGGTCGGACAGCACGGCGGTGATGTCCGACAAGAGCCCGGTGCGGTCGAGGCCTTCCAGTTCGATGACGGTAAAGCGGTTGGACAGGCTGTTGTTGACGCTTGCCCGCGGCGTGACCCGGAACGGTCGCGCCTTGCGGCGATGCCGTGTCTTGTGGGCAATCACCTCGGGCAGATATTTGCGGCCGGCCAGGACCTCCTCGATCATCCGGCCGATATTGCCGGCGCGGCGCAATTCGTCCTCGTCGATGTCGAAGGCGCGGTTGATCAGGATCGTATCAAGCGCCCGTCCGTCGGTGGTCGTGAAGACCTGGGCGTCGGCGATATTGGCGCCGGCCGCGGCGCAGGCGCCTGCGACCACGGTCAACAGCCGCGGATGGTCCGGCGCCAGCACCGTGATCTCGGTGATGGCGTGGAAGGAATGGGTCCGCACCATCGTTGCCAGGGACTTGCCGGCCGCCTTGGCATCGCGGATGAAGGCGGCATGGCGCAACTGATCGTCCGGATCGACGGTCAGCAGATAGGGCACGTAATGCAGGTTCACATAGGCCTCGCGCTCGCGCTCCGGCCAGTCCGCCAGACCCTCGGCAAGGCGCCCCCGCGCTTCGGCTGCGCGCACCGTGCTCGACACCGCCGAAAAACCGCCCGACAGCATGAGTTCGGTCTCGCTGTAGAGCGTGCGCAACAATTGCCCCTTCCAGCCGTTCCAAACACCCGGCCCGACGGCTCGGATATCGCAAACCGTCAGCACCAGAAGCAGCCGCAACCGGTCCAGCGACTGCACGGTTTCGGTAAACTGCTCGATGGTCTTGCGGTCGTGCAGGTCACGCGACTGCGCGGTCATCGACATGGTCAGATGTTCGCGCACCAACCAGGCGGTGAGCTCGGTCTGATCTTCGCTGAAGCCGAAGCGCGGGCACAGTTTGCGCGCGATGCGCGCGCCGGCGACGGAATGGTCTTCCGGACGGCCCTTGGCGATGTCATGCAGGAAGATGGCCATGTAGAGCACCTCACGTTCGGTGATCTCCGGCATGATGCTGGCGCACAGCGGATGCGCCTCTTCCTCCAACCCCAATTCGATGCGCCCCATGATCCCGACGGCCCGCAGCAGGTGCTCGTCGACCGTGTAGTGATGATACATGTTGAACTGCATCATCGAGACGATCTTGCCGAAATCCGGAATGAAGCGGCCGAGCACGCCGGCCTCGTGCATCCGGAGCAGGACGAGACCGGGCCGTCGCTTTGACGTCAGGATCGACAGGAACAGCCGGTTGGCCTCCTCGTCCTCGCGCACGGCCGCCGTGATCAGCTTGAGCGAGCGCGTTGCCAGCCGCAGCGCGTCGGGATGGAACAGGAGTTCATGGATATCGGCGAGATGAAACAGGCGGATGAGATTGACCGGATCACGCCGGAACACATCCTCGTCCGCAAGCGTGATGCGGCCAAGTTCTTGAACGAAATCCAGCGACCCCGGGATCTTGCGCCGCCGGCTGGCGAAGCGACGGAAAACCTGCGAAAAACCGGGCGCCTCCTTGGCCTGCTCTTCTTCCAGCGCGGCGCACAGAATGCGCGTCAGGTCGCCGACATCCTTGGCGACCAGGAAATAGTGCTTCATGAAGCGCTCGACCGCCGACAGGCCGGGGTGATCGTGATAGCCGAGATCGGCGGCGATGATGCCCTGGATGTCGAAGGACAGGCGCTCCTCCGGCTTGCCGGTGAGAAAGTGCATGTGGCAGCGAACCGCCCAGAGGAAATCCTCCGCTTTCTCGAAGACGCGCGCCTCCGGCCGCGACAGCACGCCGCGGTCGACGAGTTCCTTGGAGGAGTGGATCCGGTAATGGAATTTGGCGATCCAGAACAGGGTTTGCAAGTCGCGCAGCCCGCCCTTGCCCTCCTTGACATTGGGTTCCACGAGGTAGCGGCTGTCGCCGATTTTTTGATGGCGCGCATCGCGTTCGGCGAGCTTGGCGGCGATAAACTCCTTGGCCTGTTGGCGCGTCACCTCGGTGTCGAAACGCCGCTCCAACTCATCGAAAAGAGGCTGTGCGCCACACAGGAAACGGGCATCCAGTATGGTCGTGCAGATAGTGGTGTCGGTGCGCGATAGACGGATGCACTCATCGACATTGCGGGTCGCGTGACCGACCTTGAAGCCCATGTCCCAGAGCATGTAGAGCACATATTCGACGACCTGCTCGGTCCAGGGCGTGCGTTTGTAAGGCAGCACGAAGAGGAGATCGATGTCCGATCCCGGCGCCAACGCGCCGCGCCCGTAGCCGCCCACAGCGACGACCGCCACGTGCTCGGCCGTCGAGCGGTTGTCGACCGGATAGACATGATTGACCGCGAAATCATGGATCGTGCGGATGATCTCGTCCTGCAGGGCCGACAGCCGCCACACGCACAGCAACCCGCTGCCATCCTCGAGCAGCATGCCGCGGATCGTCTCGCGGCCGTCGTGGACGGCCTGCTTCAGCAGGGAGAAAAGCGCCGAGCGGGCCTTTGCCGACGAACAGTCCCTGTGTTCCGCGACGATCGCATCGCATTTCAGCCGAAGTGCCGCAGTATCGAGGATGCGATCGAATTGAAGTTTCTTTGACGTCATACCGCTCCAGGCTCTGTCACCGATATCGAGTCCGTCAACCCGCTGCGCACTCCGTGTCCTGCAATCCGACGCTCGTCCAATTGTGCAGCGCAATCGGAAACGAACAGCGGCTCCAATCGGCGCACTCGCTTAGGCGCCCGGGCAAAAGGACGCAAAACGATGGAGCCGGAGTGGCCCAACAGGTCTCGCCGGCCGTGCGGGCTTCGCTGTAGCGCGTTTTTGCCGAAAGGACCATATCCGATCGCCATCGCCGCGCCTTGCCGTCCCGTCTCTGGCGGGCTAGATGCAACAACCAGGGAGCTTCACATCATGATTACCGTTCTCGGTTCGATCAACATGGATCTGATCGTCACCGTCGACCGCCTGCCCGAAGCCGGCGAGACGGTCGGCGGCAGGGACTTCGCCACGGCCGCCGGCGGCAAGGGCGCCAATCAGGCGCTGGCGGCGCGACGGGCGGGCGCCGCGGTCCGGTTTTGCGGCGCGGTCGGAAACGACACATTCGCAGACCCAGCGCTGCTGCTTCTTGATCAGGCCGGTACGGATCTGGGAGCGGTGCGCCGCATCAACGGCGCAACGGGAACAGCGCTGATCATGGTCGACGCGCATGGCGAGAACGTCATCGCCGTTGTGCCCGGTGCCAACGGCGGCGTCGACGCGGATGACGCGCGCAAGGCGACGGCATCGATGCGCGACGGCGATCACCTTCTTGTCCAACTGGAAATCCCGGCGGCAACGATTCGGGCCGGCCTGGAAGGCGCGCGCGCCGCCGGCGCCGTCTCGATCGTCAACACCGCACCTTTGACGGCGGAGGCCGCGGATCTGGCCGCGCTTGCGGATATCGTCGTCGCCAATGAAACCGAATTCGAACGGCTGACGGACAAACGCCTGGAGACCAAAGCGGAGCGCGAGGCGGAACTGATGCGGCGGCACCGTTCGACGGGCCAGACGCTTATCGTCACACTCGGAGCCGACGGGGTGATCGCGGCCCGGGACGACACTCTGGTCGGTGTTCGAGGTCTTGCGATAGAACCGGTCGACACGGTCGGCGCGGGCGACACCTTCTGCGGCTATTTGGCCGCCGGCCTCGACGCCGGGCTCGGCTTTGAAACGGCGCTGACGCGCGCCGCAGCCGCCGGCAGCCTGGCCTGCCTCAAACACGGTGCGCAACCGGCCATCCCAAGCGCCGCAGAGGTCGATGCTGCGCTGGCTTGACGCGCTGTCACAGCCGACCCAGGTGATCGACCAGCAGGTCGAAAAACCCGTCCGCATCGACGTGCCGGATCACGAGCGCGTTGTGCGAACGGTCGGTCACCTGCCACCAGTCGATCACGGTCATGCCTTCCGTCAGCGCCGATTCGGTTTCGATCTCGACATTGCAATAGCGGCCTGAGAACAGTTCAGGCTTGATCAGCCAGGCGATCACGGTGGGATCGTGCAGCGGCCCGCCCTCGGTCCCGTATTTCTGTTCGTCGTAACGCTCGAAGAACTCGAGCATTTCGACCACCGCCCTGGCCACCGGTGTCTCGAGCCGCGCGATCGCAGCGATGCGCGGGCGCGTCGTCAGCAGCTTGTGTGTGACGTCGAGGGGCATCATGACAATCGGAATGCCGGAGGCGAAAACCGCGTGCGCGGCCTCCGGATCGACATAGATGTTGAACTCGGCCGCCGGCGTGACGTTGCCGCCCTCGAAAAACCCACCGCCCATCATCACGATCTGTTTGATGCGGTCGGCCAGTTCCGGTGCCTGCTGCAGGGCGAGACCGATATTGGTCAGCGGTCCGAGCGTGCAGATCGTGACGTCGCCGGGTGGTTCGGCCAGGACCGTTTCGACGATGAAATCAACGCCATGCATCGGCTGTAGCGGCATCACCGGGTCCGGCAGCACCGGGCCGTCGAGGCCGGTCTTACCGTGCAGATACTCAGCGGTCACCAGCGGTTTGTTCATCGGCGCCTTGGCGCCGGCATGGACCCTCACATCGGTCCGGTTGGCGAGTTCACAGATCATGCGCACATTCTTTTGCGTCAACGCCAGCGGCACATTGCCGGCCACGGCGGTGATGCCGAGAAGGTCCAGTTTCGGACTGGCGAGCGCCAGCAACAGGGCCACAGCGTCGTCCTGGCCGGGATCGGTGTCGACAATGATCTTGAGGGGGTCCTGGATGCGGTCGCTCATGCTGTCCTCGCGTGGCGCGAATGGTCGTTTCGCATCATAGCGCGAAACGCGGCAACGTCCCAGCGCCAGCGACCGGCGTTCTCAGCCGATTGCCAAGGCTTGTCAGCGGGTTATCCGGCCGGCATCCATGGTTCCGACGTGCGGCATGCGACAGCACGGCAGGCGGCGGCCAACGGATCGGACCGACACGGAGTGCTTGCGAATCGAAACGCAGACACCATATTAATCGTTGACCGGGTGCTGCTTTCAGGCCCGCAAATATGTCGCTTGAATGCAAGGACAGGAGAAGTCATGTCTCGTATGACTCCATTTTCGAGCCCCCTTCTGCTCGGATTCGATACGATGGAAAAGACCCTTGAGCGCATCGCCAAGGGCAGCGACGGTTACCCGCCCTATAATATCGAACGGATCCCGGCGGGCGAAACCGGCACGGAAAAGCTGCGCATCACCCTTGCGGTGGCCGGGTTTTCGCGGGCCGACCTCGATGTCACCATTCAGGACGGTCAGTTAACGATTCGCGGACGGCAGAGCGACGCGGAGGACCGCGACTATCTGCACCGCGGCATCGCGGCGCGACAGTTCCAGCGCAGCTTCATGCTGGCCGACGGCATGCGCGTGCTGGGCGCCGACCTCAAACACGGCCTTCTGGCGATCGACCTTGCCAAACCCGAGCCGCAGCGCCAAGTCAAGAAGATCGACATATCGGTCACGGAGTGACACCGGACGGACCGGGGCCGTTGCACACGACCCTTCCAGCGAAGGAGATACGGACATGAACGACAACAAGACATATGTCAGCAAGGATGCGCTTGCCGATCTCGGTGCCGGAAAAGTGGGCTACATTCGCAAAATGACCTCGGATGAGGTCACCGAACGGTTTCCCGGTGCCCCGAAACTGCAATCGGGTATTGACCTGTGGGCGCTGTTCGGCGCAGACGGCACGCCGATCCTGCTGAGCGACGATCCCTCGACCGCCTATGGTCGGGCGGCCGAAGACGAACTGGCGACCGTCAGCGTACACTGATCCGGGGCGGTTTCCGCTTCCCGATTCTTTGACAGATTCGAAAAACCAAACGCAGGTGCGCAGCGCCTGCGTTTGGTTTTTGTTTGTGTGCTTAGGTTCAGGACCTATGAACAGGCCCGAACTTCAACGTCTGCTCTTACTAACAGCAGACGCTCGACAAAATCTGGGTAGCGACTGAGTTGCGGACTTTCCGGACTTGTGCGCGCGCAGCAATTGCAGACGCAGCAAGTCCAAAATTTCGTTCGCGCGTGCAGTGGTGGCGTTGTGGAGGTGCAGCGGATTTTACCGAACCGGTCACTCAAAGCAACGTCGATGGACGGTTTGCAAACCGACCATTCGCTGCACCGTGGTCGAAGCAGCAAGAGGCGGGACTTTGCAGCCGTTCCGCTTGACAAGTCGAAGGTCCGTCCACCCCAAGAGCCGACTTTCATTCTAGGAAAAGAAGTTCCCGTGATGGATGGTCAAGATCTCAGTGTCGAGATCCTGTGCTGGGTTTCGGCATGTCGCAATCGCTCGAGATCTGGGCGGTGGCGTGGGTCAGTCGAACCGTTAAAAGCGGGTTTGGATCCTCAGTGCATTACGAATTTTAGTATGCTGACGAGCAGGCCCATCCCTCCGGTCAGCCCGCCGCCGAGGGCCGCGCCGAGGGCAGTTCCTCCCACGCGCCAACCGATGCGGCCTCCGAACCAGCCAAGGAGGAAGATCGCCAGGGCTTGTGCAAACCCAAGGGCAGCGTCTGATCCGATCAGCCCGAAGGCGGCCAGAACAAAGGCGATCGTCGGCCCGTTGGCCGCCAGAAGAACGGTCTGGCTGTGCTGCCAGACTTCGCGTACATCGGTCCATGTCGCGGCTTTGCCGGACGCCAGCATGCGCTCGCAGATCTCGGCATAGGCCTTGGCGACAGCCACTGCGAAGACCGACCCGAACAGGATCAGCGCCTGCCGGCCGGGGTCTTCGACAGGCGGCCGCATCGCCATGAGCAGGGCCATGACCGTGATCGAGCCGTAGACGACGCCGAAGGCGGCGTCGTCAATCCGCCGCGCCGGTGTCGTCATCGGACCACTTTGCATCGTGATGAGAACCGTCGCAAAACGGCTTGTTCTTCGACAGACCGCAGCGGCAGAGCGAATACTTGGCGCGTGACGCGCCCGCGCCGTTGAACTCGGCCTCCAACGCCACGTTGGTCACATGGTAGGGGCCGTCCTTCTCGACCGCGATACCTACCTCGCCCGTAGTCATGTGTTGCGGCGGCTGGTCGCCTACCGAGACGCGCAGCGCGCCGGAGGGACAGGCGGCGATGACGTCGAGGATCGCATCCAGCGTACCGTTTTCGGGCTGGATCCACGGCGACTTCTTCGGGTCAAAGACGGCCTCTGCGCGCGCCTGGCACTGGGCGGCGTGGGTGCAGAGCACGGGCGTATAGTTGACGGTGACCGCCACGCCTCCCACCTCGCCGGAATAGTCCAGCGGTGAGTTGCGCAGGCGGCTGCGATCGGGCGTGCTGTCGAATCCGACCTTGGCGTGGGCCCCGTCGCAAAACGGCTTATTGGCAGAGGCGCCACAGCGGCAAATCGCAACCTTGGGTTTGCCCGAAAGATCTGTCTCGACCGCCCCCTTCAGGTTTGGCGGGTTCTCTACGATCAAGGGTCCGTTCTCGGCGGGGGTGATCTTTGGCAGGTCGGTCATGGCTTGTCCTCTCGCTCTGGATGGTGTCCTGGATTGGTCTGTAAGCCGTGGCGGCAGTCTTTCGTCGATACGAGTGGTCAACGCGGAAGTCTCTTCCTTCAAATCGGTGACAGTTCAGAGTTCTGTCATGCCGCCATCGACGACGTATTCCGAGCCAGTGACAAAACTGGCCTCGCCCGAGAGCAGGAAAACGGCGACGGCCGCGACCTCGTCGGGCGTGCCCATGCGGCCGAGCGGTACCTTGGCGGCGATCATCTCGCGAAAGCCTGCCTGTGCGTCGGCGTCCATGCCCATGCGCTTGGCAAAACCCGTGTCGATCGGTCCCGGGCTGAGGCCGGTCACCGTGATCCGGCGTGGCGCCAACTCGCGTGCCAGTACTCGGACCAGGGCCCGTGCAGCTCCCTTTGCCGCGGCGTAGATCGAGGTGCCCGGGGCGCCCATCCGGTTGGCGGTTGACGTGGTCAGGACGACCGATGCCCCATCGCGCAAGGTCGGTGCCAGCGCCTGCACCTGCAAGAGCGGCGCCTTCACGAGGATCGCGAATTGCCGGTCGAATTCCTCCGACGTGATTTGGTCCAACGGCGCAAAGGTCGCCTGGCCCGCATTCAGGAACAGCCCGTCGATCCGCCTTTCGCCTGCGGCTTTCGCCAAATCGGCGGCGGCGCGCCCCGGGTCGCTCACGTCATTGAGGATGAACTCCGCGCCTGCAAGCTCGGCTTCCGCGCGCTCGCGCGACGCGTCTCGAGAATAGGTCACAACGACGTCGGCCCCTTCCCGGAGCAGACGTCTGGCCGTCGCAAGCCCGATGCCGGAAGTTCCGCCGGTCACGATGACGGTCTTGCCGTCGAGCCTGGCGCTGGTGGCCCCGGTCATGCTGCCGTCACCACGGCAGAGGGTTGAGTTAGGCGTCCCAGCACGTCATCCAGCGCCGCGATATCCTTGGGCCGGATCAGTCGCACGGCATCCGCGTCCCACGCCTCCGGCCATCTGCCGATGCCGAGCATTCCGCGCAGGTCCGCGCCGAAATGCGGGGCAAGCATCTCCTGGCTGGCCAGCACATTGGCGCCCGCCCGCGGGCCGGGGCTGGCGGCCAGCATCACCAGCGGCTTGCCTTGCCAGAGCTTCATCTCGATCCGGCTCATCCAGTCGAAGATGTTTTTCCAGGCGGCGGTGACGAAGCCGTTGTGCTCGGCGAAGGAGACAAGGATGGCGTCTGCCCCGCCGATCCGCGCGAAGAAATCCCGTGCCGGGGCGGGAATCCCGCCTTCGCGCTCGCGGTCGATGGAGTAGATCGGCATTTCGAAATCGTTCAAGTCGAGCGTTTCGATTTCAACTGCCTGCACAGCCTCCACCAAACGTGTCGTGGCGTGGTCGATCAGCGCGCGGTTGATGGAGGTGCGGCTGCTCGTGGCAGCAAAGGCGAGGATGTTCATGGAAGTATCCTTTCAAAAGCTCATGCAGAGCGCTTGCCGAACCACATCCGGCGCAACAGCCCATCCTTCAGGACGACATGGTGGTAGATCGCCGCCGCGACATGCAGCACGATCAGCGCCACCAGCAGCATTGCTATGACCCCGTGCGCTGCACGTTGTGGCAGCTCGTAAAGCGTTGGCGGCAGCATGTCGGCCGCGCCGCCGTAGACGATGGGAAACAGGCCCGCGCCGAGGGCCGAGGCCAGCCCGGTCAGCACCATGGCCGCGATCAGGATATAAAAGCCCCAATGCGTCCAACGGCCGATTCGGTCGAGCAGATCGTTGCCGGTGGTGGCATGGGGCGGGTGAGCGCTGCGGGTGCGGGTGATGAGGCGCAGGATCAGCAGAACGCCGATCGCCATGCCAAAGGCCATGTGGCCGCCGAGGCCCTGAACCTTGTCGGGGCTGTCGGGCGGCATATTGGCGAGGAAGAGACCGCCGGCGGCGAGCGCCATTAGCCCGCATTTCTCACGGCGGGACGGTTTAAGCGTGTCTTGTGGCCTTGATAGCCAGTGTGGTGCCGAGGGGTTTTGAAGGCTGCAGATATGCATCGCCGCGATGAGCGGCTTTTGGTTTTGCGGCGAT
>Ga0209785_1000070_pt1 | contig 51344 bp, 49 predicted proteins | sample WorMetG1BERMUDA2_FD_187403 | JGI IMG/M metagenome (GOLD analysis project Ga0209785, IMG submission 187403) | Marine gutless worms symbiont microbial communities from Max Planck institute for Marine Microbiology, Germany - Inanidrilus... ...
GCCGGTGTGCGCTTCACCCTTTGCGTTCACCGCCAAATCACAGATCCATCATGGTTAAGCTATTGATTTGCCCATACTATCATGTGTGGCTATTGGTCTGAAGCGCCGTTCATCTGGGGAATGCGGGTTGAACAGAAGCTGAATGCGCTTTGGCGGTTCAGTTAGACGATTTGCGTCGACAGAAGGTACGGTTTTAAGCGGTATGGACCCGCATTTCATCGATCGACCGTCAACATGCGGTAAGGAATTCGACGTGTTGTGGGGCAGAGTCGAACACATACACTCTCTTTCAGCAACCAGTCACCATAAACGACCAAGACCATAGCCGCTGATCTTCCGCTTCGATAATCAATAGCCACAAAATTTGAATGCCTTTCTAACAAACTGATCACTTTTGTAGGAATCGACTTTGTGGTGAGCCTTTCATCCGGTCTCGGCTGAAAGGGCTTGGACGTTACAGAATGCACATGAAGTGTGACAGGGCCTATGACCGCGATGGATTTTCCAGTTCGCGGCAGGAGTTACCAAAACTCCTACAGAAACTGCGACCAGCCGCAGTTGGGCAGTGGGATGATTGTTTCACTATGAACAACATCGGAAAACTCGGTCATTTTCTAGTTATTCGGAAGAGTTTATCAAAATAGGGATTCGGCCACTGCGTTGCCGTGGTTCGGTTACAGAATACTCGATAGTGTATCATCTAGTTTTAGACTCAACCCATTGATTTAAGCTGATGCCCTCCAATTCAGCAGGGAGCGCAGCGCGCCTGTTCGTGTTGGGATCGATCCCGAAGATAACCCTTCCGGAAAACCGCTTTATGGCGTTTTGCCGATCTTGGCGCACGTCTCGACATAGTCGTCAACCGCCTCGCGAAAGGCCGTTTTCAGTTCAGCAACCGTATCGCCGTGAAAGCTGACACCGTCACGAATAACTGCCAAACGGCCGAAGAAAATCTCATCCTCGTCATCATACTCAATGCGCGCGCTGTACCCGTTATAGGTCGTCACATTTGTCATGGTGCCACTCCTATTCGGCTCAAAGTCCCCGCGGCTTTGACCTGATAACGTCCAGCTCCCTTAAGAAAGCAGAAACTGCCAACTTGGCAAGAAAACGGGGGTTGGCCGCCCGGCGCGCTATGTCCTGCCCCGCGCGCCGCAAGTTTGCCAAACACATTTGTACTGTCCCTCACGGGAAGCTCCCAGCGGCAAAGGACGTTCGTTGGAATGACTTGGAAAGCACTTGCTCTTGCCACTTTGCTGTTCGCAGTCCTTGGTTTGCCGGCGCAAGCCGAAGATGGTGATTGGGCAGACCACCGGCCAGGCGAAAGAGGAGCCCCACCGCAGCCGGGCCGCAAGGGTGCCGCGCTCGGTGAGGCGTTGGACCCTCAGGCATGGCGCACGTTGGGGTTCGATATTTTTGATCTTCACTTCGAAGCCAGCGTCGATCTTTTCACTGTCGAAATGAGCTTTCCGGGCTCATCGTGCTCCAAGGAGTCTTTCCGGGGACTCATCGATACCGGCAACAATCTCCTTGCGGTCGATTCGAGCGTGGTCAGCCAGTGCGGATTCGCAAGTGTCAGTCAATCCACAGGAACGGACAGCACGGGCGAAAGCTTTGCGGTGGAGTTTGTAGAGGTCTCACGGCTTCGTCTGGGCAGCCGGGAGATCGAGCCGCAACAAACGGTGGCGTTCGAGCTTCCTTTCCCGCCGTCCCTCGATCCGCGCCCCTTCGATGGGTCCATCGGCTTAGGTCCTCTGGATCGAACACGCGCCATCATTGATCTCGTGAACGATATCCTGGTGCTGCCATCGCGACACCTGCCTGAGGTTGAGACGAGCCGAACAGTAAACGATCTTCTCACACGACAGGGAAATAACGCGCTTGCCATGCAAAGGGCTGGCTCGCTGCTGTTCGGCGATGTCGTCATCAATGACGGCGAACCTGTGCGTGCCATGCTCGACAGCGGCGCCCCGACGACGACCCTCTCGCTCGCTCTGGCCGAACGGTTAGGGCTCGATCTCGTCCCGACAGATGAGACGATCACGGGTGGGGCGGGCCTGCCCCTACAGGCCCTGACGGTCGACCAAATCAACGTGACCTTCGGCGGTCACCATGACCGTCTAGATGACGTCCTGGTCCTTGAACGCCCGAACAGCGACAGTGCGCATCCAGACATCACGATTGGACTGGACTGGATGCAGGCGGCGGGTGTGATCATGGTGCCGTTCATGGACACGCTCTACCGCAAATGACGTGAGAGCGCTCACCAATACTTCTGAAACGACACGGTAAGCGGCAGGACATCGGCCATCAGACCGATGCCCCGCCTTTGCGATGTGCGTCTCAATCCATCGTCGGAATGACGAAATCGGCGCCGTCCTTGATACCGGACGGCCAGCGCGAGGTGATCGTCTTGGTCTTGGAGTAGAAGCGGAACGCGTCCGGACCGTGCTGGTTGAGATCGCCGAACCCTGACGCCTTCCAGCCGCCGAAGGTGTAATAGGCGATCGGCACCGGGATCGGCACATTGACGCCGACCATGCCGACCTGCACCCGGGCCGAGAAGTCGCGGGCCGCATCGCCGTCGCGGGTGAAGATCGCGACGCCATTGCCGTATTCATGCTCGCTCGGAAGGCGCAACGCCTCCTCGTAACTGTCCGCCCGGACCACCGACAGCACCGGTCCGAAAATCTCTTCCTTGTAGATGCGCATATCCGGCGTCACATAGTCGAACAGGCAGCCGCCCATGTAATAGCCGTTCTCATAGCCCTGCATCTTGAAGTCGCGGCCGTCGACCAACAGCGTCGCCCCTTCCTGAACGCCGATATCGACATAATTCTTGACGCGCTCCAACGCCTGCGACGTCACCAGCGGTCCGAAATCGGCCGACGGATCGGTGGACGGCCCGATCTTCAGGCTTTCGACACGCGGGATCAGCGCCTCGACCAGCCGGTCGGCCGCCTGCTGGCCCACCGGCACGGCGACCGAAACGGCCATGCAGCGCTCGCCGGCCGAGCCGTAGCCGGCGCCGACCAGCGCGTCGACGGCCTGGTCCATATCGGCATCCGGCATGATGATCATGTGGTTCTTGGCGCCGCCGAAGCACTGCACTCTTTTGCCGGCGGCGCAGCCGCGGCTGTAGATATATTCGGCAATCGGCGTCGAGCCGACGAAACCGATGGCCTTGATGTCCGGATCGTCGAGAATGGCGTCGACCGCCTCCTTGTCGCCATTGACGACATTGAGAACGCCTTCCGGCAGGCCGGCCTCGATGAACAGCTCGGCGATGCGCATCGGCACACCCGGATCGCGTTCGGACGGCTTCAGAATGAAGGCGTTGCCGCAGGCGATCGCCGGCGCCATCTTCCACAGCGGGATCATCGCGGGGAAATTGAACGGGGTGATGCCGGCCACCACGCCGAGCGGCTGGCGCATCGAATAGACGTCGATGCCGGGGCCGGCGCCATCGGTGAATTCGCCTTTCAACAGATGCGGCGCACCGACGCAGAACTCGACCACCTCCAGCCCGCGCTGGATATCGCCCTTGGCGTCGGCGATGGTCTTGCCGTGTTCCCGGGCAAGCAGTTCGGCAAGCGAATCATATTCGCGCTGGACCAGGTCCAGGAACCGCATCAGCACCCGGGCCCGGCGCTGCGGGTTGGTCGCCGCCCAGGCGGGTTGCGCCGCCTTGGCGTTTTCCACGGCGCTGCGCACCTCGTCCCCATTGGCCAGCGCCACCCGGCCCTGCACCGTGCCGTCCATCGGCATCAGCACATCCGCCATGCGTCCGCTGGTTCCCGCGACCTGCTTGCCGCCGATGAAATGGCCTATCTCACGCATCGATTTCCTCCACCCATGTTGGCGCCGTTGTGCGCTCCGTGTTGCCGGCATTGTGCGCTTTAAATTGTGAAAATCAATGCACAGTCTAGCGCATCCGTTGTGCGGTTTTTATAGTCCGGCCGTGGCAAGGACAAAACCATGAACTGGGACGATGTGCGGCTGTTCCTGGCCGTCGCCCGCGCCGGCCAGATCCTCGCGGCGGCGCGCCGGCTGGAACTTAACCACGCCACGGTCAGCCGCCGGGTGGCGGCGCTTGAGGAAGCGCTGCAATGCAAATTGCTGATCCGCCGCACCAATGGCTGCGACCTGACCCAGGAGGGCGAGGCCTTCATGCATGCCGCCGAGCGCATGGAGGCCGAAATGCTGGCGGCGCGCGCCGAGGTCGGCATGACCGACAGTGAGGTGACGGGCACCGTGCGCATCGGCGCCACCGACGGGTTCGGCATCGCCTTTCTGGCGGCGCGTCTGGGGCGCCTGGCCGATCGCTATCCCGGACTGAAGATCCAGCTGGTGCCGGTGCCGCAGAGCTTTTCCCTGTCGCGCCGCGAGGCCGACATCCTGATCACGGTCGACCGGCCCGATGCCGGCCGGCTGATCACCCGCAAACTGGTCGACTATGCGCTGTGCCTCTACGCGTCCAAGGCCTATCTCGCCGAACACGGCGCGCCGCAGACGGCCGAGACGCTGACCGCCCACCGGCTGATCGGCTATGTCGAGGATCTGATCATCTCGCCGCAACTGCATTACCGGTCGCATTTTGCCCGCAACTGGGCGTCGGATTTCGAGATCTCCGCCGTGCTCGGCCAGGTCGAGGCGGTGCGGGCCGGCGCCGGCATCGGCATATTGCACAAGTTCCTGGCGCGGACGCATCCCGACCTCGTCCAGGTGCTGCCCGGGCTTCAGGTCGCGCGCGCCTATTGGATCGTCTATCACGAAAACCTGCGCAACATCAGGCGCGTCAAGGCCGTGGTCGATTTCATCGCCGAGGAGACGGAGCGGGAACGCGACCTGTTCACATAGGCGTTCGGAAACCGGCCAGGCACTACAGGCGTCGCTCGAAATCCTCATAAGAGAACGCACGGGCGATCTCCAGCGTGTCGGTGCGGCTGTCCCACAAGGCCAGCGCCGGCAGCGGTGTGCCGTTGAACGTCGTTGCCTTGACCATGGTGTAGTAGCCGACATCGAGAAAAATCAGCCGGTCGCCCACCGCGGGCAGGCGATCGAACCGATAGGTGCCGATGATGTCGCCGGCAAGGCAGGTCGGGCCGCCGAGGCGGATGATATCGGCACGCCCCGCATCGGCCGCAATCTCCCGCGGAAGGGTCTCCGCCCCCAGCACGTCGGGCGTAAACGGCGCCTCGATCACGTCCGGCATGTGGCAGGTGGCGGAGGTGTCCATAATGGCGATCTCGCCGACATTGCGGCTGTGGTCCAGCACCTCGGCCACCAGCGCGCCGGCATGCAGCGCCACCGCGGTGCCGGGTTCCAGATAGACGGTCAACCCTGTGCGCTGCCTGAAATCCTTGAGCCGGACAATGAAGGTGTCGATCGGGAAACCGTCTTCCGTGATCAGCAGACCGCCGCCAAGATTGATCCACTCGATCGCAGGGAACAGATGGCCGCAGCTTTTCTCCACCGCCGTCAGCAGGCGGTCGAAAGCCGGGTAGGAATTGTCGCACAGCGCATGGATGTGGATGCCGCTCATGCCTTCGAGATCCTCGGGCTGCAGCGTAGCGGCCGGCACGCCGAGCCGCGACCACGGCGCACAGGGGTCGTAAAGCGGGTTCGCAACCTCATTGTGGCCGGGATTGACCCGCAACCCGATGACAGGACCCTCTTTCGCGATAAGCCGGCTTCGGAACCGTCGCCACTGGCCGAGCGAATTCAGCACCAGATGATCGGCATAGCGCAGCATCGCATCGATGTCCTCGGCCTTCAGGCCGGGCGCATAGGCATGCGTTTCGCCGCCGAAACGCGTCTTGCCGAGCCGCGCCTCATAAAGGCCGCTGGCGGCGGTGCCGGACAGGTAGCGCGCCACCAGATCGGCCACGGCGAAGCAGGAAAACGCCTTCAGCGCCAGCAGCACCTTGACGCCGCTGTTGTCGCCGACGCGTTTCAGCAGCTGCAGATTGTGTTCGAGCCGCGCCACATCCAGCACGTGGCACGGGCTCGGCACGCGGGCCGGATCGAATTGCGTGAAGGCGGTGTCCATGGATCGTCAGACATCCGCCGGATAGGGCCAGCTTCCGTCGAGCGGCAGTTCCTGCTTTTGCCAGCCGATGCCGACCTTTGGCATCATCGCCAGAAAGGGATCGGGGTCCAGCTCCTCGACATGCACCATGGTCTGCGGGTTCCAGGTCTCGTCGGCCAGCAGCCGCGCGGCGGTGACAACCGGCACACCGGTCGAATAGGAGATTGACTGGCTGCCGACCTCGCGGAAATTCTCTTCGTGATCGCAATTCGACCACAGGAACCAGCGCTTCTCCTGCCCGTCCTTGCGGCCGCGAATGTCGACGCCGATGCAGATCTTGCCGACATAGCCCGCCGCCAGCGACGCCGGATCCGGCAGCAGCGCCTTGATCAGCCGGTTCGGCGCCACCGACACGCCGTCCACCTCGACGGGCTTGGACGAGGTCAGGCCGAGATTGTCGAGGACGTCGAAGACTTTGAGATAGTGGTCGCCGAAGCCCATCCAGAAGGTGATGCGCTGGGTCCCCGGGAAGTTCACCGCCAGCGACTGCAATTCGTCATGACCCATGGAATAGACGCGGTGCTTGCCGACCTCGGGCAGCGACACGTCCATCCATTGCGAATGGCGCGGGATTGTTTTCCAGGCGCCATCGTCCCAGGTCACGACATCTTCCTTGATCTCGCGCAGATTGACGTCGGCGTCGAAATTGGTGGCGAAATAGCGCCCGTGGTCGCCGGCATTGACATCGATGATGTCGATCGTGTCGATTTCGTCGAGCAGATGCTTGCGGGCGTAGGCGCAGAAGATATTGACGACGCCGGGGTCGAAACCCATGCCGAGCAGGGCGCTGATCGACCGCTCGGCGAATTGCGCCCGGCGCGGCCACTCGACATAGGAGTACCAGGGCGGCTCGATGTTCTCCGTGAACTCGTTTTCGGCAAGCGCCGTGTCCAGATAGGCGGTCCCCGTGTCAAGGCACGCATCCATCAGGGTGGCGTTGCAATAGGGCGAGGCGACGTTGAGCAGCAGGCCGATCTCGCGCCCGCGGATCAGTGTCCTCATGGCGTAAAGATCGCGGGCATTGACGGCGGCGACATCGATCAGCGGCGGATCGCCGGGTTTGCCCCAGCGCGTCTGAATGTCGGTGGCGATGGCTTCCAGCTTCGACGGCGTGCGCGACGCCAGGGTGATGGTGCCGAAATCGGCGCGGAACTGAACGGCCTTGTTGGCGGTCACCTGGCCGACGCCGCCGGCGCCGACGATCAACAGATTGGGCTTTGCCATCGGCAGATCTCCCTTGGACTGAGACAGGCCGGCTGTTACGGCTTCTCCGGCAATTCGGAAATGCCGCCATTGCGGCGCGACCATTCCAGCGGCGCATGGAGGAACGCCTCGACTTCCGACAGGGTGCGCTCGTCGAAATAGCCGTGTTTACGGGACAATTCCAGCATGTCCCACCAGGTCGCCAGATAATGCAGCGTCAGGCCGTTGGCTTTCAACCGCTCCGGCGCGTCCTTGAAGATGTCGTAATAGAAGATCGCAAAGGTGTGGTCGATGCTGGCGCCGGCATTCCGGATCGCTTCGGCGAATTTGATCTTGCTGCCGCCGTCGGTGGTCAGGTCCTCGACCAGCAGCACCCGGCTGCCTTCCGGCATCGCGCCTTCGATCTGCGCGTCGCGGCCGAAGCCTTTCGGCTTTTTGCGGATATACTGCATCGGCAGGCCCATGCGCTCGGAAATCCAGGCGGCGAAGGGAATGCCGGCGGTCTCGCCGCCGGCAACGCTGTCGAACCGTTCGAAACCGGCCTGACGCAGAATGGTGCCAACGGCGAAGTCCATGATCGCCGAGCGCACGCGTGGATAGGAGATCAGTTTGCGGCAGTCGATATAGACCGGGCTCGCCAGTCCCGAGGTGAAGATATAGGGCTCGTCAGCGCGAAAATGCACGGCCTCGACCTCCAGCAGCATTTTGGCAACGAGCTCGGCGATCACTTGGCGGTCCGGATAACTATTTGAAAACATGGTCTCTTCCTTATCGGCGGCGGACGCTATTAGTCGGACACGACGTCCCAATGGAGTGGAAACATCGGATCGAACACAGTGACCGGCTCCGACGGGCCCTGAATCTGTTCCGGATAGGAGACCGGTTCGGCCCGGCGCACCAGCCTTATGGTCTCTTCATTCGGCGGCAGGCCGTAAAAAGCTGGACCGTGCAGGGAGGCAAAGCCTTCGAGACGGTCGAGCGCACCCTCCTCTTCGAACACGTGGGCGAGACAGGAGAGCGTGTTGATCGCGGTGAAGATGCCGGCGCAACCGCAAGCGCTTTCTTTCTCGCTCGTCGGATGCGGCGCGGAATCGGTGCCGAGAAAATAGCGCGGATTGCCCGACACAGCCGCCGCCCGCAGCGCCAGCCGATGGCTCTCGCGCTTGGCCACCGGCAGGCAGTAATAATGCGGCTTGATGCCGCCGACCAAAATCGCGTTGCGGTTGATGATCAGATGGTGGGTGGTGATCGTCGCCGCGATCCCGTCCGCCGCATCGCGCACGTAATCCGCACCGTGGCTGGTGGTGAGATGTTCCAGCACGATCTTCAGATCCGGCAGTTCCGTCCGCAGCGGCTCCAGCACCGTATCGATGAAAACGGCTTCGCGGTCGAAAATATCGACCTCGGGATCGGTGACCTCGCCATGGATACAGAGCGGCATACCGGCGGCCGCCATTTTTTCAAACACCGGGTAGACCGCGGCGATGTCGCGGACGCCGTTGTGGGAATTGGTCGTCGCACCGGCGGGATAGAGTTTGACGGCCGTCACCAGACCGCTCTCGAAACCGGCGACCACGTCGCGCGGATCGGTGTCCTCGGTGAGATAGAGTGTCATCAGTGGAGCGAATGCATCGCCCTCGGGAACCGCTTCGAGGATGCGCCCGCGATAGGCGGCGGCAGCGACGCAATCGGTCACCGGAGGCACCAGATTGGGCATCACGATGGCGCGGGCGAAATGCGCCGAGGTGAAGGGCAGGACGGTCTTGAGCATATCGCCGTCGCGCAGATGGAGGTGCCAGTCGTCGGGGCGGCGCAAAACAAGTTCCCGCATCGCAGTGGGTACCCTTTCCTGTCTGTTGATCGCTGCGGCCTGCATATCGGGATTTTGGGGCGAGAACCAGAGCGGCGGCGGTGCTTTGATGTGAATTTCCGCCACGGCGCAAACCGCAAGATCGGAGTCGCGCCTGAAAGCGCATCCCGCAGCGAATTGGGCGAGATGAATCGGGGCAAAGAAGAGGATACGCGGATGAGCGCCTTTTCGGTTTCCAACCGTAAAATTGATCCGACCCGCCGGCGGCCGATGCCCGTCAAGCCGGATGGATCACCGGACGACAACGACCGTGTGGAGATCGGTCCGACCGCACTTGCTGTCGGTGAATGGGAGGCGGCAGGCCTGCAGGCGCCCAATCTGGAGCGCATGCGCCGTTACCGGCTCGACCGGCTGATGGGCGAATTGCAGCGGCATGATTATGCGGGACTTCTGTGTTTCGATCCGCTCAATATCCGCTACGCCACCGACAGCACCAATATGCAGCTTTGGATCACGCACAATCCGGTGCGCGCCTGTTTCGTCTCCGCCGACGGCTATATCGTGCTGTGGGACTTCCACGCCTGCGATCATCTCTCGGCCCACACGCCGTTGGTGCGCGAGGTGCGCCACGGCGCAAGCTTTTTCTATTTCGAAAGCGGCAACCGTCTTCAGGAACATGCCGGTCTCTTTGCCGACCAGATCGACGCATTGATGCGCGCCCATGGCGGCAGCAACCGGCGGCTGGCCATCGACCGCATCGAAAATGTCGGCCTACTGGCGCTGAAAGACCGTGGCATCGACGTCTTCGACGGCCAGGAGGTGACCGAGCTTGCCCGCTGCATCAAGGGGCCCGACGATCTCGCCGCCATGCGCTGCGCCATTCATGCCTGCGAGGCGTCGGTGGCCAGGATGCAAGACGCGGTCGCGCCGGGCGTAACGGAAAACGACGTCTGGTCGGTGCTGCACGCGGAAAACATCCGCCGCGGCGGCGAATGGATCGAGACCCGGCTGCTGACATCCGGCCCGCGCACCAATCCATGGTTTCAGGAATGCGGTCCGCGGGTGATCAAGCACGGAGAACTGCTTGGCTTCGACACCGATCTGATCGGCACCTATGGCATCTGCGTCGACATTTCGCGCACCTGGATGATCGGCGATTTCGAACCGACGGCGGAGCAGAAAAGCCTTTACCAGATCGCCCACGAGCACATCATGACGAATATGGAACTGATGCGCCCAGGCCTGCGTTTCGAGGAGTTTACGCAGCGGGCGCACCGGCTGCCGGAGGCCTTCCGCGCCCAGCGCTACGGCGTGATTGCCCATGGCGTCGGCTTATGCGACGAATATCCCTGCATCCGCTATCCGGAGGACCACGCCGCCTGTGGCTATGAAGGCGCGCTGGAGCCGGGCATGGTGATGTGTGTCGAAGCCTATGTCGGCGCCGTCGGCGGGCGCGAGGGCGTCAAGCTGGAGGACCAGGTGCTGATTACCGAGACCGGCTACGAGAACCTGACGCATTGTCCTTTCGAGGAACGGCTATTGCGGTGAACGTCGCCCACGCTCGATCAATAGTCGGGCGAAATCGAGGTCTCGTTGTTCGGCAGCGCGCATCTCCGGCAGCCCGACCGACGCGTTGAAATCGTCGAACGGCATCATCCGATCGCGAGCGCCGCGCGACGTGCCATCCGTCTTCAATTGCGCGTAAAACGCCGCCATCGCCTGCGCGGCGATGAAGATCGGGCTCAGGCCCCAGCAGGCGGTGGCGAATCCGATGTCCTGAAGCTCCGCCGCGGACAGGTCGGGCGACAGGCCGAAATCGAGCATATTGGCCATGTGCAAGCCGCCGAGAGCACCGATAATGCGGCGCATCTCGTCGACCGAGCGCGGCGCCTCGATGAACAGGATATCGGCGCCGGCCTCGCGATAGAGCGCGGCGCGCTCGATGACCGCGTCCAGCCCTTCAACGGCGAGCGCGTCGCTGCGCGCCATCAGCACGAGGTCGGGATCGATGCGCGCATCGGCCGCCGCCTTGATCTTGGCGATCATCTCCTCGGCCGGCACCACCGCCTTGCCCGGCGTGTGACCGCAGCGCTTGGGAAACACCTGGTCCTCGATGAAGAAACCGGCGACGCCCGCCTGCTCCAGCGCCCGCGTCGCCCGGCGCACATTGGTGACGTTGCCGAAACCGGTATCGGCGTCGACGAAGACGGGCAGGTCGACGGCATCGCAGATACGGCGATAGTGCTCGACCAGTTCGCTCAGGCCGAGCTGCGAACTGTCGGGTGCGGCAAGCAGCGAACCGGTCACCGAGAACCCGCCGACGATGACCGCCTCAAAACCGGCCCGCTCCGCCAGCCGCGCCGACAGCGCGTCATAGGCGCCGGGCAGGACCAGGATCTCGGGCGCGGCGAACAAGGCGCGCAGGCGCGTGGTGCGTTTCATGGGACGGGTCCTTCGGGTTGTGGCTGGTGCATGTGGCAACCATCCCGCAGATCGCGGCAGAGCGCAACGCGTCCCTCAACCGGCGTCCTTCATTTCGGCATAGGCGGCCAGCGCCCGTTCGCGCGATGCTTTGAGGTCGACGATCGGCCTGGGATAAGTATCGCCGAGCCGCACGCCCGCCGCATCCAACACTGCCTCCGACGCCTCCCACGGCGCAAAAAGCACATCGTCCGGCAGCTTGGCCAGTTCTGGCACATAGCGGCGCGTATAGGCTCCGTCGGGATCGAACTTCAGACCCTGGGTCACCGGATTGAAGACGCGAAAATAGGGTGCCGCATCGGCGCCGCTGCCGGCGATCCACTGCCAGCTTGCGCTGTTGCTGGCGAGGTCCGCATCGACCAGGCAGTCCCAGAACCAGTCTTCGCCCGCGTGCCAGTGCAACAACAGGTTCTTGACCAGGAAGGAGCCGACGATCATGCGCACCCGGTTGTGCATATAGCCGGTCTGCCACAATTCCCGCATGCCGGCGTCGACGATCGGAAAACCCGTCTGCCCGCGCTGCCAGGCGACGAGCAGCGCCTCGTCGCCGCGCCACGGAAAGGCGTCGAAGGCCGGCTGCAGATTGCGGCGCGGCAGGTCCGGAAAGTGATAGAGCAGGGAATAGGAGAATTCGCGCCAGCCGAGTTCGCTGTGGAAATGGTCGAGGTCGCGCCCCTGCCCGTGCGCCGCCGCCGCGTGCCAGACCTGGTTCGGCGACAGCGCCCCCCAATGCAGGTGGGGCGACAGGCGCGACACATTGTGACGTGCCGGAAAGTTGCGTCCGTCCCGATAGCCGGCCAGTCCCTCCTCCAGGAAGGCGTCGAGCCGCGCCCGCGCGCCGGCCTCGCCGATCGTCCAATGCGGCGCCAGCGACCGGTCCCAGCGGATTTTCGGCAGCAGGCCGAGGGCTGCAAGCGGAACGGCGAGCCCGTCCGTCGCCTGGGCAAGTTCCAGCCCTTCCGGCTCCGGCAGCGGCGTGCGCGGCGGCGCAGCATTGAGACAGCCCTTGCGGAAAAACGGTGTGAAGACACGATAGGGCGTGCCGTCGCTCTTCAACACCTCCCAGGGCTCCCAAAGCAAAGAGCCATTGTCGCTTTCGGCCGTGATGCCGCGCCCGGTCAGGTCCGCCTTGATCGCCTTGTCGCGGGCGATGCGCCATGGTTCGTAACAGCGATTCCAATAGACGACCTCGGCCCGATGGGCCGCTGCCAGCTCCGGCACAATGGCGTCGGCCCGGCCACGGTAGAACCGCAAGCCGCCGTCAAGACGGTCGTTGAGGTCGGCGAGCGCATGGTGCAGCCACCACCGGCCGGCCCCGCCGATGCGGTGATCGCCGGCCGAAGCGTCATCGAGAATATAGACCGGCAGCACCCGGCCGGCGCGCGCGGCGCGCGTGAGCGCCGGATTGTCGGCAAGACGCAGATCCTGACGGAACCAGAAGATCACGGTGCGTTGGCTCAAAGCGTCGCCTTTCCTGCTGTCTCAATCGGATGTCGCACCCGCCGGCGGGCGGATCAAGCGGGAACCGGCGCGCCGTCCCAGGCGAAACAGCCGCCGCTGTCCTGCGGACCCAGGCCGTCGAGCACGTCGAGCAGGGCGGCGGCCGAAAAGTCCGGTGTGAACAATTTGCCAGCGGCGACGCCCGACTGGAACGGCGCCGAGAGATCACTTGCTACGGTGCCCGGATGCAGGCCGACGATGACGGCTTGCGGGTTGCGCCGCGCCGTCTCGATCGCGGCATTGCGGATCACCATGTTCAGCGCCGCCTTGGAAGCGCGATAGGCATACCAGCCGCCAAGCCGGTTGTCGCCGATGCTGCCGACCCGCGCCGACAACGCCGCGGCCACCGCGCGCTCCTTGCGATGCAACAGCGGCGCCATATGTTTGAGGATCAGCGCCGGCAGCACGGTATTGACATGAAACAGTTCGTGCAGCGATTCGGCCGAAACGTCACGCAACGCTTTTTCCGGCCGGTGCCCGGGTCCGTGCAGCATGCCGGTCGCGATAAGCACCATGTCCAGCGGTCCGGCATGGGCGATGCGGTCCGCCGTCCGCTCCAATGCCGTCTCATCCGCCGGATCGACGCGATGCGGCCGCGTCAGCGGATCGTCATGTTCCAGCGCGCCGCGCGCGACGGCCTGGATCACGCCATCGGGGTGACGCTTTCGGAGCTCCCGCAGAAAACCCGCGCCGATGGCGCCATTCGCGCCGAAAACAGCAATATGCATTGTGGATACCGTTTTACTCCGCCGACCCCCGTATGGCTTTACGCCGTTGATGGGGCAGCGGATCAACGTTGGACAAATTCGGTTTGCCGGATCCGCCTTTCCGCTACGCCCCCGCGCAACGAACGGCCACGCGCCTGTCAGAATTAGAGCCCGTACCCAGTACTCCGTTCAGTTTCGGTGCGCCCCGAGCCGGGGATAAACGAAGGGGGCCGATAGTCCGGTTGGGGCATCGGATCTGAAGGAGCGCATTCATGGAAAATGACGACACCGACATCATCCCGCTCGCCACGAGGCTGGCGACGCGCCTGACCGGCGACACCGCGATTGTCTTCGGCACCGATGACGACGACATCATAGGGCTGTCTTCACAAGCCCCGGCCGACTGGTTGATCGCGTTCGCCGGCGCCGGCAACGACATCATCGCCTCGCCGCCCGACACCGAGACGTCCTGGATTTTCGGCGGACTGGGAGACGATTTCAACGACGCGGAATCACCGAACAACGCCTTTGTCGGAGGGCTTGGCAACGACCAGATCTATGCCGGCCCTGGGGACGATTATTTTCGAGGCGGTGCCGGCGACGACATGGCGGTCTTCGAGCTGTCGGAAGCCGGCAGCGGATCCGACCGGTTTTATGGGGGCCCCGGCAACGACACGCTGACACTGCTGTTCACCGGCGATGAGTGGCACGGCGACGAGAATCTGCGCCTCGATATCCGCAACTATGCCAGCTTCCTGGCGGACCAGCCGGACGGCCCGCAGATCCTGGATGCCAAAAGCTATACGTTTGCGTTCCTGGATCTGACGGTGCAGCGCTTCGATCAGCTCAAGGTTGGGGTTGATGGGGTCGAGGTCGATCCATTCAACTTGCGCCCGGACGCCGTGGACGATCACCTGTCGACCAACCGGCAGATGCCGCCCAACCTGCCGGACAACGATACCGATCCTGAGGGCGACGCTCTCACCGTCACCGAAGTGAACGGCGCGGCGGCCAATGTCGGCGTTCCGATCACGCTGGGTTCCGGCGCAACGCTGCGTGTCGATGCCGACGGCAGCGTCGACTACCATCCCCTGCTCGGCTTCGCCGGCGGCGAGAGCTTCACCTACACCGCCAGCGACGGCGAACTGAGCGACACCGCAATCGCGACGGTGACGGTCGGACCGACCAACACGCCGCCGGTGGCTGTTCCCGACAGTTTCACCGGCACGCAGAACGCGTCGATCCACAACAATGTGGTGCGCAACGACAGCGATGCCGATGGCGATCCGATCACGCCGATCCTGGTGCGCGGGGCCGAGAACGGCACCGTGTGGCTCGATCAGGAGGGCTGTTTCACCTACATGCCCAACCCGGACTTCTACGGCACGGACACGTTGCTCTACAAGCTCACCGACGGCCAGGATGAGAGCGAGATCGTCACGGTGACATTCACGGTCGAGCCGATCAATGGCGGATCGGATCTCGACACTTCCGATACCCTGGCAGATCCGGACCCATCCGAGCCGGTGTTGGACGACACCAGCGATCAGGGCACCACTGGGGACGGCCTGGGTCCCATGGCGCTCGTCGGCGGGCTGTTGCAAACCTTCCTGGATCTGGCGGCGTTCGATCTGCCTGGCCTGATCGAGCCTCTCGCACCAGCGGAACCCCTCGTCGTCAGGCTGTTCCCGGAAGATGAAAACACGATTGTACGGATCTCGTCATGGGAAGACGAAGCCGGATCCGCCGGCTGGGACCTTGTTGCCTGAGGCGCCGTTTCTCGACGACCCGGACGCCGGCGGCACATCCGTGCCGCCGGCATCATGCCTACATCAGACCGTCGCCAGGTGCTTGATAGGCGAAGCACCGAATTTGCGGGCATATTCGCGGCTGAAATGGCTCGGGCTTTCATAGCCGACGGCGAACGCCGCCTGGGACACCGAACTCTCGCCGCCCTCCAGCCGGCGCTTCGCCTCGAGCAAACGAAGGTCTTTCTGATATTGCAGCGGCGTGGTCGCCGTCAGCGCCTTGAAATGCTGGTGAAAGGTCGAGGGGCTCATCCCCGCCAGGGCGGCAAGTTCGCCGACACACAGAGGTTCGTCGAACGTCTGCTTGATGCGCAACAGGGCCCGGCTGATGCGGCTCGCATGGCCATCCTGCCGGCAAAGACGGCGCAACAGGCCGGCATGGCCCGCCAGGAGGAGGCGGAAATGGACCTCGCGTTTCAGCGAGGACTCCAGAATCAGCCGGTCCAGCGGATGGTCAACGAGGTCGAACAGCCGCGCCATCGAGCGGATCAAGGCCGCGTCCGCCTTGCCGACGGCAAGCGCGGGCGCCGCGGCTTCACTCTGCCCGGCGTCCGCCAATTCCAGGTCGAGCTCGCGCAGCACGCTCAGATCCAGGCGAAGCGCCAGCGCCACATAAGGCTTCGTCATGCTGGCCTCGACAACACGGGAAGCCGACGGAATGTCGAGGCTGACGATGAGGGATTGCCCGGCGCGAAACCGAACCGGTGTTTCCCCGAGATAAGACTCCTTGGCGCCCTGCAGGACGAGGCAGACGAGTGGCTCGTACACCATGGCCTCGAGCGCCGTTGCCCGTCGGCAGCGGGCCACCGACAAGCCGTCGATCTCGGTCCCGAAAGGCGCATCCGCAGCATTGCGGGCATCGGCGTATGCCACCGCTTTTTCGATGAGTCCCTGGTCATGCATGCCGTTTGATCTCCGCGTGCTGTCTGTCCAAACCTATAGCGTCCCTCGGGGCCGGCACCTATGAAAATCCCCGCTGCCGGAGGATTAGGCAAGTGTTTCGGAGGATGCGGCAGGCGTCGACGCCGCGGGCGCCATAAATCGGGGACATCCGAAACACAGGAAACCGACCATGACCAACACCATTGCACTGATCACCGGTGGAAGCCGCGGCCTCGGCCGCAACGCCGCCCTGCATCTGGCTGACGCGGGAATGGGCGTCGTCGTAACATACCGGACCAACCGGGAAGAGGCCGACGCGGTCGTTCATGAGATCACGGCGGCGGGCGGACGTGCCGCGGCGCTTGCGCTCGACACCGGCGCCGTCGATGGTTTCTCCGCCTTCGCCACCCAACTGCGCGAAACCATAGAGGCGCATTGGGGCCGCCAGACTTTCGATTTCCTGGTCAACAATGCCGGCCACGGGGTTCACAGCGCTTTCGCCGAAACGACCGAGGCGGACTTCGACACGCTGATGAACGTCCATCTGAAAGGCGTGTTCTTTCTCACCCAGTCGCTGCTGCCGCTGATCGCCGATGGCGGCCGGATCCTGAACGTCTCCTCCGGACTGACTCGGTTCAGCCTGCCCGGCTACGCCGCCTATGCCATGATGAAAGGCGGCGTCGAGGTGCTGACGCGCTATCTGGCCAAGGAACTCGGGCCTCGCGGCATCGCCGTCAACACCATCGCACCCGGCGCGATCGAAACGGATTTCGGCGGCGGTGCCGTCCGCGACAACAAAGACCTCAACCACATGATCGGCGCGGCGACGGCCATGGCGCGCGTCGGCCTGCCGGACGACATCGGCGAAGCCGTCGCCGGATTGCTCACCGGGGTCAGTCCCTGGATGACGGCGCAGCGCGTGGAGGTCTCCGGCGGCCAGAACATATAATGGCGAGTGGGCGGTGATACCGAGGACTCCGGCCCAAGCTGTGACATTCGAGATTCTGCAAACCGTCGCTGCCGTCGAGACCGCGTTTGGCCTTCTTCGGGCAAAACGCGGTCTACTCGTCCTCGATCTCGTAAGCGATATAGCGGGCGATCCGCCACTCACCGTCGGGCTGGAGACGGAAGATGTCGATGCCGCGGTCGGCGGACTCGAATGTCTCACCGGTCTCCCGATCGGTTACCGTCAGGTGCCAGATCAGCCGCACCATGGCCATGTCGCCCGAGACCATGATTTCGTTGAGTTCGAGCGCGTAGTGGAAGGCGCGTGGTCCATTTGTGATGTCTTCCCGAAGCGCCGTACATAGCGAATCGAAGCTTTTTTCCGGCTGGCCGCGATAATTAGCAATCAGATCGGGCGCGAACAGATCGCAAAGACGGTCGACGCGGCCGGCGTTGAAGTCCTCGGTCCATTGCCGCAGGCGCTGTTCAATCGCCTGTACGGGATCCGCCGCATGGGACGAAAGCGGCAGAAGAATGGAAAGGGCCATGGCGATACCAACGATGCGCCGTGAATTCGACATGTTGAGCCCCCTTTTTCTGTTCCGTGCCTCTTGCGCCGCGATGGTGCACCGTAACGCCGTCAGAAGCCGCTAGTCGTCCCGGATCGACACGACATTGCCGGTGTTCCGATCGACCCAAATCTCGTAATCCCTGTTGTCGAGGGTGACTTCCGCTTCGATCCGGTTGCCGTCGATCTCGATCTCGCTGATGTTATAGTTCTGGTTTTCGAGCGCCACGGCCACTTGGCCGATCGTGGTGCCGAGCGTCGTGCCGACGACCACCTGGCCAGTGGCGATCGCAGGAGCGACACAAAGCGAAGCGGCGACGGCCGCCGGCAGCGCGATTGTGCGGGAGAAAGGCTTGAACGTCATTTCTTGATCCTTTGCCGTTGGGGCCAAGTGTCGAAGGACGGCCGGGATGCGACGGGCGCGCTCCCGGGTGAAGCCTATCACCGCCGGTCGGACGGCGCGAGCCTTTCACCGGCGCGGCTATCGCCGATATCAGCTTTTTTGCCGTGCGACCGCCCGCGGCGTTTGTCCGTGCCCCGGCTGCGACAGCGTCTCAAAGGCGTCGAACTGTGACAGAAACACACGGCCGGTGAGTTGTTCCAGGAAGTCGGACCGCCGCAGCCGGTCCATCACCGGGCCCTTCACCTCCGACAGATGCAGCACAACGCCCATGCTTTGAAGACGGTGGTTGATCGCCTCCAGCGATTCGAGCGCGCTCAGGTCGATCTCGTTGACGGCCGAACACATCAGAACGACATGGCGGATCGGCGTGGCGCCGACGACGCGCTCGAACAGAACAGTCTCCAGATAGCGCGCATTGGCGAAATACAGGCTTTCATCGACCCGGATGGTCAGCACATGCGGATCGGTGAGGACAGTGTGGCGTTTGACGTTGCGGAAATGCTGGGTGCCCGGCACCAGACCGACCTCGGCGATGTGCGGCCGCGACGTCTTGTAGAGAAACAGCGCGATCGAAAGAAGCACGCCGGCCGAAATGCCGGCGGAGACGCCGAAACCGAGCGTGGTCAGGATCGTCGCCCCGACGGCGGCGAAATCGGCGCGGGAATAGGCCCAACTGCGCGTCAGCACCGAAAGGTCGATCAGCGACAGGACGGCGACGATGATCGTCGCCGCCAGCGTCGCCTTGGGCAGGAAGAACAGAAGCGGTGTCAGCAGCAGCGCCGCCAGAGCAATGCCGATGGCGGTAAAGGCGCCGGCCGCCGGGGTCTCGGCACCGGCATCGAAATTGACGACCGAGCGGGCGAAACCGCCGGTCACCGGATATCCGCCGGACAGCGCTGAGGCGACATTCGAAGCGCCGAGGCCGACCAGCTCCTGGTCGGGCACGATGCGCTGGCGTCGTTTGGCGGCAAGTGTTTGCGCGACCGAAATCGACTCGACGAAGCCGACAATGGAGATCAGCAGCGCCGAACCGGCCAGACTGATCCAGATCTCGGGATCGAAAGACGGCGCCGTCAGCGGCGGCAGGCCGCGCGGGATCGCGCCGACAAGCGCCACGCCATACTGGTCGAGCCCGAACCCCCAGACCGCAAGCGTCGTCAGCGCCACGGCGGCGATCGGCCCGGATTTCGCCAGGATGTCGGCCAGCCGCGGCGAAAGCCCAAGCCGCATCAGGGCGGGCTTCAACCCGGAGCGCACCCAGAACAGAAAGCCGGTTGCGGCAATCCCGATGGTCAGCGTCACCCCGTTGGTTTCCGGCAGATTGGCAATCAAAGACGCACCGATCTCAATCAGCGTGTGGCCGGAGGCGCCGACACCCAGAATGTGTTTGAGCTGGCTGACGGCGATCAGCAGGCCCGACGCGGTGATGAAACCGGCGATCACCGGGTGACTTAAGAAGTTCGCCAGGAAGCCAAGCCTGAAAAAGCCCATGACGAGCAGCATCAGGCCTGAGAGGAAGGCGAGCGTGATCGCCGCCAGCGCATAGTCTGCCGTGCCTTGCAGCGCCAGATTGCCGACCGCGGCGGCCGTCATCAGCGACACCACCGCCACCGGACCGACCGCCAGCGCGCGGCTGGTGCCGAAAATCGCATAGGCGATGAGCGGCAGGATCGAGGCATAAAGTCCCATCTGCGCCGGCAGACCGGCGAGCAGCGCATAGGCGAGCGACTGCGGCACCAGCATGATCGTCACGATAACGGCCGCGAGCAGATCGCTGCCGAAGGTGCCGGTGGTGTAGCGGCTGCCCCAGTCGAGGATCGGCAAATAGCGGGAAAGGGGCTGTTTCAACGAAATAACTCAGGCAACTGACTCATAGCAGTTCGGTCCGGTGGACCGATCGGAAGGGCTTGGTGTCGCAACGACCGGCCGGCTCAGCCGGCGACGACTTTTTCGGGCCTGGCCATCCATTCGCGGCCGCGCAGCATCGCCTTCCAATAGATCGGCGGCAGCATGCGTTCCTTCAGCAGCCAGGCGGCGCGGCTCGGCCGGGTGCCGTCGATCAGCCATTTCGGGAAACTTGGCAAAAGCTTGCCGCCATAGCCGAATTCGGCCAGCACAATCTTGCCGCGCTCGACCGTCAGCGGGCAGGAGCCATAACCGTCATAATGGGCGGCAGCACCCTTGCCGTTCATGTCGGCAACGACATTCTCGGCCACCACCGGCGCCTGGATGCGCGCCGCGGCGGCGGTCTTGGCGTTTGGCGCGTTCATCGCATCGCCGAGCGACCAGATGTTCTCATAGTCTTTGTGGCGCAACGTCGCCTGGTCGACATCCACCCAGCCGGCGGCGTCGGCCAGCGGCGAGACGCGGATGAAATCCGGCGCCGTCTGCGGCGGACAGACATGGATCATGTCGAACTCCATCTCGACCCGCCGTTCCGGCGCATCCGGCGCCTTGACGTCGAACCATGCCTTGCCGGCGGCGCCGTCGATAGCGACGAGATTGTGGAAGAAATCGAGCGTCGCGTCGTAGCGGCGCACATAATCCATCAGCGTCGGCACATAGTCCTTGACGCCGAACAACACGCCGCCGGCATTGCAGAAGGTGACGTCGATATCCTTCAACACGCCGGTGCGGTGCCAGTGGTCGGCCGACAGATACATCGCCTTTTGCGGCGCGCCCGCACATTTGATCGGCATCGGTGGCTGGGTGAACAGCGCACGGCCGCTTTTGAGCCGCTGCACCAGCTGCCAGGTATAGGGCGCCAGATCGTAGCGGTAGTTCGAGGTGACACCGTTCTTGCCAAGCGTCGCCACCAGCCCTTCGACGCCGTTCCAATCGAGTTTCAGGCCGGGGCAGACGATCAGGCGGTGATATTGCACCACCCGGCAGCCATCGAGGATGACGGCGTTGTTTTTCGGCTCGAAGGCGGCCACGGCCGCCTTGATCCAGTGCACACCGCGCGGGATCAGCGAGGCCAGCGTCTTAGCCGTGGTCTGCGCCTCGAACACGCCGGCGCCGACCATCGTCCACCCCGGCTGGTAGTAATGGATATCGGCCGGGTCGATGATGGCGATGTCGAGGCCGGGCTTGCGCGCGAGCAGGCTGGAGGCGACAGCGATGCCGGCCGCGCCGCCGCCGACGATCACCACATCGACGGAGCGGTCGGCCGTGTCGGTCGGCGTCCTGCCGCCATTGGCGATGCGCCGGGCGACGCCGGCCATGTCGTAGCCGGCGGCGGCGGTGGCGGCCAGAATGTCGGCAAGCGGCCGGCTGTTCGCCTCCGACAGCGACCACAGGGTCGCCGAGCGGGTGCCGGTGCGACAATAGGCAAGCACGGGTTTCGGCAATTCCCGCATGGCGCTGGCGAAGGCTTCGACATCGTCGTCGCGCACCTTTCCGGCGGTGACGGGCACGTAGCGCGCCTCGAGACCGGCGGTCTCGGCCGCCGCCTCGATCTCCTGGAACACCGGCTGGTCCGCACCCTCGCCGTCCGGCCGGTTGCAGATCACCGATCGGAAGCCCTGATCGGCCAGCCCCTTGAGGTCATCAGCCAGGATCTGCGGGCTGACGGAAAGCTGCTCGGATATGGTCTTGGCGTCCATGACGGTCTCCTTGCCGTTGACGCCGACCGCCCGATCCGAAAGGCGGGAACGGCCTTTCGGGCCAAATCGAGCGATACGGCCAATGGGTAATGCGCGGCAATCCGGGCTTTAAAGCGTGTTCACCGGCACTTTGAGGAAGCGCTTGCCCTGTTTGTCCTCGGGCGGCAGTTCACCGGCGCGCATATTGACCTGCAGCGACGGGATGATCAGCTTCGGCATGTCGAGCTGGGCGTCGCGCTCGGTGCGCATCCGGATGAATTCCTCGCGGCTCTTTCCCTGGCCGACATGGATATTGTGCGCTTTCTCCTCGGCCACGGTGGTCTCCCACGCGATATCGCGTCCGTTCGGCCCGTAATCGTGGCACATGAACAGGCGCATCGCGTCCGGCAGCGCCAGCACTTTCTGGATCGAATCATAGAGCGCACCGGCATCGCCGCCGGGAAAGTCGGCGCGCGCCGAACCGCCATCGGGCATGAACAGCGTGTCGCCGACAAAGGCCGCATCGCCCATGACATGGGTCATGCAGGCCGGGGTGTGGCCGGGCGTATGCATGGCGAAGGCGGTCATCGTGCCGACTTGGTAGCTGTCGCCCTCGTTGAACAGCCGGTCGAACTGACTGCCGTCGCGCTGAAATTCGGTGCCTTCGTTGAACACCTTGCCGAACGTGTCCTGCACGACGGTGATGTTTTTGCCGATGCCGATCTTGCCGCCGAGCTTCTGCTGTATGTAAGGCGCGGCCGAGAGATGGTCGGCGTGGACATGGGTTTCGATCAGCCATTCCAGTTCAAGACCGTTCGCCCCGATGAAGGCGATGATCTCGTCGGCATGCTGATAGGTGATGCGGCCGGCGGCATAGTCGATGTCCATCACCGAATCGACGACCGCGCAGGCCTTCGAGGCCGGGTCTTTGACGACATAGCTGATGGTGTTGGTGGCCGGGTCGAAAAAGGCGGTCACCTCCGGGTGGACGTCCATGTGGATCGGATAATCCGTCATTTCGATACTCCTTTATGTCGAGGCTTTTTTGGTCTGTTGAAGGGCCGGCGCGGCGGGCCGGTTGAACAGCCGGGCCGTCAGCATGCCGGCGATCAGCGCGGCGACGAAGATCAGCACGTCGGGCCGGCCGGTGCCGACCACGGGCAGCACGCCGCCGGGACAGAAGCCGGCGATGCCCCAGCCGATGCCGAACAGCGCCGAGCCGCCCAGAAGCCGCCGGTCCAACCGCTTGCTCTTGGGCAGCACGAAGGACCCGGCGAGCAGCGGCGAAGGCTGTTTCAGAACGAAGCGGTAGCCGATGAAGGTGACGATCAGGCCGCCGCCCATGACGAAGATCAGGCTTGGATCCCACGTGCCGGCGATATCGAAAAAATTAAGCACCTTGGCCGGGTCGGCCATGCCGGAAATGGCGATGCCGATGCCGAAGACCAGGCCGATGAGATAGGCTGAGATCAGACGCATGGCTCTACGCTCCCATGACATGACGTACGATGAAGACGGTCGCGAATGTCGTCGCCATGAAAGTCAGGGTGGCGGCGATCGACCGCGGAGACAGCCGCGCCATGCCGCACACGCCATGGCCCGACGTGCAGCCGCTGCCGAAGGTGACGCCGAGGCCGACGATGAAGCCGCCGATGATCAGCATCGGCGTCGACACGGGCACGGTAATCGTCGGAAACGAGCCGGTGGCGAACAGCACGACCGCCGGGGCGCAGACCATGCCGGCGATCAGGGCGGCACGCCATTGCCAGTCGCGCCAGCTCGCCGGCGCGATGAACCCGGCCAGGATGCCGGTCGCGCCCATGATGCGGCCATGCACCAGCATCAGGAGTACGGCGGCGATGCCGATCAGCACGCCGCCGGCAAGCGACAGAAACGGCGTGAACGGGGTTTCGAACATTGTCATGCCTCGCAGGTCTTGCCGTCATGCCTCACAGGTTTTGATGCCGAGCAGGCGATAGAGCGGGCAGAAACGAAACGCCGCCGTCGCCACCAGCACGGCGCCGACAATATAGGCGCCATAGGCCAGAATCGCATTGGCCCCGATCATGCCAAACACCGGCAGAAGGATCAGAACGATGCCGAGCACCAGCCTGATCAGGCGGTCCACGGTTCCAAGATTTGCGGTCATTGCGCGTTCTCCATTGCGTTGGTTGCGCGCCTTATGACCCGACACGTCATCGCTGTCGGTGATTAAGTCACAAAGGATCGGAACGCTCAGAGCCCGTTCGGAAGTTAACGACCGGACCGTCAGGCCGCTTCCGACAGGCTCCGCAGCCCTGCGGGATCGATCAGTGCGACCGAACCGCGCGACAGCGTCACCCAACCGCGCCGCTGGAAATCCTGCAGCAGACGCGACACCACCTCCCGGGCGGTGCCCAGTTCCGTCGCCAGTCGCTGATGGGTGGCTTCGATGGTGCCACCGCTGCCGGCGAGGTCCAGAAGCTTTTGCGCCAGACGGATATCGACCCGGCGAAAGGCAACTTCCTCGATCACCATGAACAGGTCGGTGATCCGCCGCGTATAGGCGGTGAAGACGAAGCGCCGGAATGCCGCCGAACTGGCGATCAAATCGTCGAAAACGGTTTTCGGGATCGCCACGGCCTCGACGTCGGTTTCCGTCACGCCCTCGGCGCTGTATTCCTCATAGGCGAGGAGGCAGGCCGTGGTCAGCACGCAGCTCTCGCCGGCATGGACGCGGTAAAGCACGATCTCGCGGCCGCTTTCGGAAGTCTGCTGCACGCGCAGCGAGCCGTCGAGCAGAAGCAAGAGATTGTCGGGCGCTTTGCCCGGGCCGAACACCACCGTGTCCTTGGGTACGCGGACGATGCGGCTGCGCTCGACCAGCGTGCGGCGCACCGGTTCCTCGAGCTGGCCCAATCCCGGGAATTTGTCGATCCAGTCCATGGCTCCCACCAACTTTCTGGCTGCACATCCTGTTTACAGCGGCCGCCCAAGGCGTGCCACCGGAAACGGAGGCCAGACAGTGACGGCAAGGTCGATGGCCAGGGTCAGCGAACCTTGGCATACATAAAGCAGTCGCGCGGGACATCGGAGACGTTCGGATGCAGGCTGTAACGGCGCACAATGCCTTCGAAAACCATGCCGGCCTTTTCCATCACCCGGGCCGAAGCCGGATTGTCGACGTCGCAATAGGCCTGGGCGCGGTGGATATCGTCCTGGTCGAGCGCCCAGTCGACCAACGCGGTCAGCGCCTCCGGCATATAGCCGTTGCCCCAATGGGGGCGGGCCAGCACATAGCCGAAGTTGACACGATGCGGTCTGGCGTGGAAACCGATCATGCCGATCGGCGCGCTCCGCCGCTCGATGATGTAATCGATCATCGTTCCGTCCCGCCAGCCGGCCAGGCAATCTTCCAGAAAGCTGCGGGTTTCGCTCACGTCTTTATGCGGCACCCACGTCATGTAGCGCGGCACGTCCGGATCGGAGGCGTAGGCATCGAACAGCGCCTGCGCATCGTCCATTGTCGGCTTGCGCAGGCAAAGACGCGCCGTTGCAAGCCGGTCGGGCGGTTTCAGCGCGGTCATGAGGACGCGCTTTGCGTCGTCTCGCCGTTCTGCCCCTCGTCCGCCAGGCGTTCGGCACGGCGGGCCAGTTTCGCGGCCAGGTTCGGACCGACGCCGGGCCGGCTCCACGGACAGACCGCGATGCAGATGGCGCAGCCATTGGTCTCGTTGAAGAAGGGCAGGCATTTGTCGAAATCGACATACCATTTCTCCTGCCCGCGCACGGTCTGTTTGTCCGGAAAGATCGCTTCCGGCGGACAGGCGTCCTCGCAGACCCGGCAACTCGCGCAGAAGGCGTCGATGCCGTGATCGCGTGGCGGCGTTGGCGCGAAGGGCGCGTCGGTCAGCACTGCCGACAGACGGAAGCTCGCGCCCATCTCCGGCGTGATCAACGAGCCGTGTTTGCCGAGTTCGCCAAAGCCGCAGGCAAGTGCCGGTGGGATCAGAGTGATCTTGCCCGCCATCGGGCCGGTCACCGGCTCGGCGTCCCAGCCGCTTTGCCGCAGCCAGCCGGCCACCGCCTTGGCGACGGCGGCCGCCCTCCGGTATTGCCGCATCACCTCGGCGCCGGCCGTCGTTTTGGGCGCGGTGGCGATCTCCGCATAGGCGTGTTGCACGCCCATCACCAGCACATTGGCGAGCGCTGTCTCCTGCCCCTCGAACAACCAGTCGCTGTCCAGCGGCGTGACGCCCACCTGTTCGCAGTGGCCGTCGGCCACGAAACCTTGCAATGCCGCAGTCCAGGCTTCCGGGCTGCGTTCGGTTTGTACCGCCGCCACGGGTGGTAGCGGTGCATCGAGCACCTTTCTCCGCGCCGCACGTTCGGCGATGATGGACGGTTCATTCGGTTCCACCGTATAGAACCAGCGCTGCATCCGCCCATGCGGAATAGCGCCGGGGTCGGGCGCCCAATAGACGACGTCCGGACGACGAAAACGCCGCTCTCCGAGACCGTTGACCGTATTGCCGGAGATCGGCGGCGCGCAGGCCATCTGCGCGGGATCGGGGGTGAACGGGCGATGCGGGTTCGGCCTGGGCATGACCGAGCATAGAATCAGTCGGCGCCGATGGGAACCGCCGGGCCGTTCAAAGCTTTGACCTAGCGCAAGGCCGAGCGGCGAGGTTGCGATATGATGGCGAAAAACACCGGACACAGGAGATCACGATGCGGTTTCTGCTTGTTTATGGCACAACGGAGGGACAGACACGAAAGATCGCGGCGTTCTGCGAGACCCGGCTGACGGAGGCCGGCTACGCGGTCGACATGCGCGACAGCAGCCGGCGCATGCCCGATCTCGACATCGCCTCCTATGACGCCGTCATCCTGGCCGCGTCGGTCCATCAGAAGACGCATCAGGAAAGTCTGACGGATTTCGCCCTCGCCCACCGCGCGCAATTGCTGGCCCGGCCGACGCTGCTGATCTCGGTCAGCCTGTCGATCGCCTTCGAAAACGGCGAGACGGAAGCCGAAAAATACGTCCAGGGCTTCATCGACGACACCGGTTTCACCCCGACAAAGGTGGCCCTCGTGGCCGGCGCGCTGCGTTATGACGAATATGACTACTATATGAGCCAGATCGTCGAATATGTGGTGCTGGAAAGCCGCGGAAAGGTCGAAGGCGACCACGAGTTCACCGACTGGGACGCGCTTGCCAAGACGCTGGACGATTTCACGGCCTCCGTCTAGGAGTCCGTTCAGGAATGAAGACGTAATCCCGTCATAAGTTACGCCTAACGTGCCGGCATGGTCGCCCTGGTCCGTTATCTCAGCCATCCCGAGGTGTGTATCGACCCGGCCGTTCCGGTGCCGCAGTGGCATCTGAGCGCCGCCGGACAAGCCCGCGTCCGGGCGCTGATTGCGGCCGGATGGCTAACCGGCACGACACGCATCGTCTCCAGCGCCGAGACCAAGGCCGTCGAGACCGCCGAACCCATCGCCGAGGCCCTGGGCGCGGCTCTTGAAGTGCGCCCGGCCATGCATGAGAACGACCGCTCGGCCACCGGCTTTCTGCCGCCGGCGGAGTTCCAGCGCGTCGCCGACCGGTTTTTCGCAGAACCCGGGCAAAGCATCCGCGGCTGGGAGCGCGCGGTCGACGCCCAGCATCGGATCGCCCGCGAGGTCGACGCCGTGCTCGCCGGTGGATGCGACGGCGACCTGCTGCTCGTCGGCCATGGCGGCGTCGGCACGCTGCTCTGCTGCCACCTCGCCGGGCTACCGATCGCCCGCGACCACGACCAGCCCGGCAACGGCGGCGGCAACTACTTCACATTCGAGACGGAAAACCGCCGTCTTCGGCACGGCTGGCGGCCGATGGAAGACGTACCCGATGAAGCGGAGCCCCTCCCATGAGCGTCAAACCCACCCTCGACGCGCCCGACGACGATCCGTTCCTGTGGCTGGAGGAAATCGACGGCGCGCGAGCGCTCGCATGGGTCGACGAACAGAACAGGGCGACGCTGGACCGGTTCGGCGACACGGTGTTCACGGCGGATTGGGACGCGCTGACGGCGATCCTCGACCGCCCGGACCGCATCCCCTTTGTCGCCCGGCGCGGCGAATGGCTCCATAATTTCTGGACGGACGCGGCCCATCCGCGCGGGCTGTGGCGGCGCACCACGCTTGAGCGTTTCCGCGCCAGCGCGCCCGACTGGGAGGTCATTCTCGACATTGATGCGCTCGCCCGCGCCGAGAGCGAGGACTGGATATGGCAGGGCGCGGCAACGCTGCCCGGCAGCCACGACCGGGCGATGCTGCGCCTGTCGCGCGGTGGCGGCGACGCGGTGGTGCTGCGCGAATACGACCTCACAGGCGGCGGCTTTGTCGACGATGGTTTTGTGCTGCCGGAGGCAAAAGGCAGCATCGGATGGCTCGACCGCGACACGCTGCTGGTGTCGAGCGCCTTCGGCGATGACCGGGCGACGCGATCCGGCTACCCGCGGACGGTCCGCGTCTGGCATCGCGACACTGCCATCGAGGAAGCAGACACCGTGTGCCGCATCGCGCCCGAGATGATGGGCGTGTGGGCCTATTGCGACCGGACCCGGGACGATGAGGCCGTCTGGTACATCGAACGGCACGACTTCTTTGCCGCGGATATCCGCCTGGGCGACCGGTCCGGCCCAAAGGTGACGCTCGACCTGCCGCGCGACATCTCGAGCGACATCCAGGGCGACTGGGTCGCCGCGATGCCGCGGGAGCCGTGGACGCTGGCCGGCACCACCTATGCGCCCGGCACGCTGTTGGGCATGCGCCTGTCCGCCTTGCTGAACGGTGACCGGAATGTCAGCGTGCTGTTCGAGCCCGGCCCGCGGCGGGCGCTGCAAGGCTTCTTCTGGAGCGACGGCCGGCTTTTGCTGTCGATCCTCGATCATCTCAGACCTGTGCATCAGATACTGACACCGTCGGATGACGGCTGGAGGCGCGGCGCCCTGCCCGGCCTGCCGGAGACCGGCGTCGTCGCGGTCTCCCGCCTCGACCTCGAGGAGGACGAAGGCGATGGCACGCTGGTCGTCAACGCCCAGGACCCGATCACGCCACCGTCGCTGGCGCTGACCGAACCCGGCGCGGCGCCGGAGATCCTGCGCCGGGCGCCGGCCGCTTTCGACACAGGGGGCCTGGCGGTCAGCGAGCATGAGGCGGTCTCCGTCGACGGCGAACGCATTCCCTATTCTCAGGTCGGCCCGGCGGAGCCGACCGGCGACGCGCCGGTGCACATGACGGGCTATGGCGGGTTCCAGGCAGCGCAGCGGCCCTATTACAATTCGGCGCTCGGCAAATTGTGGCTCGAACGCGGCGGCACGGGCGTGATTGCCCAGATCCGCGGCGGCGGCGAGTTCGGTCCGGCGTGGCACGAGGCCGGCCGACGCGCGGGCAAGCGGCTTGCCCATGACGATTTCGCCGCTGTCGCCGCCGATCTGGTGGCCCGCGGCGTCACCCGCCTCGGCCGCATCGCCGCCGAGGGCGGCTCCAATGGCGGTCTCCTGATTGCCAATATGCTGACGCGCTATCCGGACCGTTTCGGCGCGCTGTTCTGCACCATCCCGCTGATCGACATGCGCCGCTACAGCAGGCTGCTCGCCGGCGCGAGCTGGATCGCGGAATATGGCGATCCGGACAAGCCCGAGGACTGGGCCTTTCTGCAGCATCTCTCGGCCTATCACACCGCCGCGCCTGGCCAGGACTATCCGCCGATCCTGCTCGCCACGGCCCGCCGCGACGACCGGGTGCATCCCGGCCATGCGCGCAAGATGGCCGCCAAGCTGCAGGCGATGGGCTATGAGGCTTGTTTCTACGAACCGGCCGCCGGCGGCCATGGCTACGGCAAGGACAGCCGCGAACGGGCCCGATTCACCGCTTTGGGCTATCGGTTCCTGCGCGAGAGCATCGGCTGGTTCCCGAATGAGGATACCGCGTGACAGGGTGGTTTCATGAACGACAGCGACAAGCCGGTTCTCCTTTCCGGCGGAAACCCACAGATCCCCAAGGGCTATGGCGATGGTCCGGTGCAGGCCTATATCGCGGCCATGCCGGGCTGGAAACACGATCTGGGACGGCGCCTCGATGCGCTGATCGAGGAAACCGTACCCGATGTGCAAAAGGCCGTGAAATGGAACTCGCCCTTTTACGGTGTTGAAAAGAACCTTTGGTTCCTCAGCTATCACTGTTTCACGAGATATGTGAAGGTCACCTTCTTCCGCGGCACCTCGCTGCAGCCCATGCCGCCCGGCCGGTCAAAGCATGAAGAGGTGCGCTACGTGGATATTCGGCAGGAAGGCCCTTTCGACCCTGCCCAATTCGTTGATTGGGTGAAACAAGCCGCCCGGCTGCCCGGAGAGAAGATGTAGGTTGCCTCTGCCTTTCGATGTCGGCAAGCAGTCATCATCCTGATCTCCACGGGCTCAAAGGCAGGACGACCCGTCAGCCCGCCTGCGCCACAATCGACCCGACATAATCGCGCAGACTTGTGTCGCCTCGCAGCAGCGCGTCAGCGGTCTCCGTCTCTGCGTCGATTACGGCTCGTGTCATACGGGCGTAGGACGCGGCAGCTTGCCAGGAAAAACCAAACCGGCGAAATGTCGCCTCCAGTTCGCCGCGTGGTATCTCCTGAACCTGAACCGGGCGTTTGAGAGCATCGGAGAAGGCCTCCGCGACATCGCGCGGTGTGTACCGCTGCGGTCCCTCGATGTGCAGCGTTCCGGTGTTCGTGACGGGCTCCGTCAGGCGAAGGGCAGCAGCAAGGCCAAGATCATCCGGTGACACCATGGGCAAGCTCAGATCGCCCGGAAAGAAGCTCGGCAGACGTCCGGTTTCGCGCACCGCATCCAGCATCCCGGCCCAGTTGCTCATGTAATAGGCGCCGCGATGGATCATCGCCGGTATGGATTGCGCCGCCAGCCTTTGTTCGAATTCGTAGAGCACGGTCAGGTCGCCACACCGCGCTCCCGGCCGCGCACCGTAGGTCGATTGCGCCACGAGCTTTTCAAGACCGGACCCGCTCAGGGCTTCGATGATCGCGGCGACGGTTGCCCTTTCCTCGGCGTCCGTATCTCCCGAAGGATCGGCGGGCGGATTGAGCAGAAAGGCGCACTTCCCACCGCGAAACACGGCGCGCAATCCGTCGACATCGCGAATATCGGCGATGGCGAGCTGCGCGCCGCGGTGCTTCAACGCCGCGCCGCGGTTTTCGTCGCGCGTGACCACGATAACCGGCTCGCCAAGATCAAGCAGGGCGCGGGTAGTGGCGGAGCCGACCCGGCCGGTTCCTCCGAGAACGATATGCAAGACGAACCTCCCGCGTTTCAACGCATTGGACGACGTTTATCCCATGCGTGCGACAGAACCTGTCAGGAGCGGTCATACGGGCACTGAACCGGACCGATGATCTGAATGGCGGCGGCCCTTGTTTGATGAGAATCAACGGACTGCCGATAGGCAATGATACCCTGAGTGCTTCGGACAGATAAACAAGTGGCGGCCACACAGGACCTCGCGTCAATCAGCGTGCAGCCGCGCCAACCTCGAGCGATTGGATCGCCACATGATTTACACGGCTTCCTGTCATTGCGGCGCAATCAGGTTGGACATGCACCGCAGGCCGCGAAAACTGACGCAGTGCAATTGTTCTATCTGCCGGCGCTACGGCGCCCTTTGGGCCTATTTTCAAAGGAAATCCATTCACGTTCACGCGGAGAAAAACGCGTTGAAATCCTACTCCTGGGGAAACCACCGTTTCGTGTTCACCCATTGCGCGAATTGCGGCTGTGTCACCCACTATGAGCGAACGAATCGGCAGGCGGACGGCTCAGATATGGCCGCGGTGAACCTGCGCAACATCGACGATCCGGCGATCATCGCCGCACTCCCCATTCGGCTTCTTGACGGCGCCTCCTCCTGGAAGGTGCTAGGTGAGGCCCCGCAGCCAAACGTGCTCCGCTCGCCCGTTATTGAGGCCGATTGAAGGTGATGACGACTGGTGCGCCTGTCTGTCGACGGCCCAAGTCGGGCCGCAGGTCACATCCCCGTCCGTCGGTTCGTCAAGCGTCGGTGACCCAATCGAACACCCGGCTGACCTCTTCTTTTGCGCCGCCTTGCACGCAGTGGCCGTGGGCTATGATGAGACTGTCGAAATCCCAACCGAGAATCGTATCGATGCTCCGCCGCATCGCCGTCTTGTCCCGAACGCTGAGCTTGATGTCCAGGGAGACACCGCCGTCCCTGCCCAGGATGCCCGCCATGTGCTTGACGCCGCCCCAGATCCAGGAAGCGTCGGCCGCTTCATGTTTCTGGATCCAATCCGTGATGATGAGCGTCCGGGAGGGTTTGTGCAGAAACGCGACCTCATCCAGAAAGGCATGTCCGTCAATCACGCAATGCTCGATTTCACCGCTCCAGGGGGCTTCAACGTCATTCGTCAGCGCCACATCAACGGCGATATCGGGATGGCGCTTGTTGAACGCCGGCGAGGCCCAAACCGTGGCCGAAGGGTACAACGCCTTCCAAGGCTTGATGCCAAGGCTGTGGATCTTGTTGGGCGCAACGAGATGCGCGACCGGGCCCAACCGGTCGACGATGCGGCGACGTTCCGGCGTCGGCCGGATGGGAGAATGAAGCCACACCGCTCCCGATTCCAGCCGGACGACCGTCATCCGTGTCGTGAACGGCAGCATTCCGAACACGCGGACATCGTCGCCACTCATTGTCCATATATTCTGTCCAAAGGACCGCCTATTGCTTTTCATGGGGAGCATTCATTCTTGTAACGCCCGAAGACGAATTGTCGCCGAGCCACGATTCGCGATTGTCCCTCGAATGCGCGAATGACTCGGGATGAACCGCGTCGTCGAGGAACCTGGCACAAAGTGATCGGTCTTGGCCTGGGTTTCTATCCCTGGCGCTTGCGAAAAGCGAACAGGCTGAGGCTGACGCCAAGGACGCCGAGCAGCGCTATGATCGTGTAGATGGCGGGACCCGGCGCGGGTTGCGGTGCCTCGGGAAAGAACATGCGGGCAGCGCCGACAAGAACAAGCATCCAGCCCGACAGGGTGACGAGAAGCCCTCTGTTGACCTGCCAACGGTTGTGGCTTGTGGTGATGACAAGCCCGCTGATCAGGAAAACCAAGCCGTTGAGATAGACCACCGTGGGCTGCACACCGTCCCAGATGTGCAGATTGATCGCCTCGGATACCGTCAGGGCAACGAGGGTGGGGCCGAGCACGGCGGCAATGCGTTGTGACAGGTTCATGGAGTCCTCTTTCCTACGTTTTGACCAATCCGTCGTTCCGTCAGCGCACACAAAGCAGCAGCAACCGACATACAAATTCGGGCTCGTGTCGAGCACCGGACGTCATTGTCCATCCGACGCATCGTCAAACGCCAATTCGTACAGCAACAGGTCATGGACGGGACCGCGTGCCAGCCCCATGGTTTCAAACCCCGCCCGTTTCATCAGCCGGTTTGACCGCGTGTTCGGCTCGTCCACCGCCGCGACGAGACGCTGAAGACGCAGACGCGACCGGGCGTAGTCGATGACGGCCGTCATGGCATCGAATGCCAGGCCCTTTCCTTCATGCTCCGGGTCGATTGCGATGGTCGGTTCGATGCCGCCGATCATGTCGGGCGACACCGACGCCTGCGGCGAGACCGGCGCAAGACCCATGATGCCGGCAAAGCCGTTTGGATCCGCCTCGATGATCCAAAGCCCCAGCCCTTCGGCATCCAGTCGGATGCTGTCGGCGAGCATCGCCTTGACGTCCGACCGCGCAAGCACCCTGTCGTCGCAGAGAAACCGGCGCACGTCGGGAGTGCGAAGAAGCGACAGCACCCTGCCGGCGTCATCGAGGGTCGCCGGCCGCAGGCGGCCCGACGCAACGGGCAGGACCGGTTTCATGCACCCGTCCCCGCGGTTTCGGGTTCGCTCACAACCGTCGGATTGTCACACAAACCGACCGCGGAGCGGGCGGCTGGATCGACGCGGTGCAAACGGATCATCATGTGGCTCCAAGGGACAAACCGCGGCGCGCGCCCGCGGGGACGGGCGCGCGCGGTGTCTCAGGATGTGGCTTTCGGCAGCGCCTTATCGCCGCCCCATTCTGCCCAGGACCGATGGTAGACCCGAACCCGCGGGAAGCCCAGAAGCCGCAACGCGACATAACTGTGCGACGAGGCGAGCCCGACCTGGCAATGCATGATCACATTATGCTCCGGCGTGACGCCATGGCCTTCGAAATGCGCCATCAGCGCGTCTGCCGGCAGGAAGCGGCCGTTCGCACCCAGGTTCCGCGCCCACGGGATGTTGACGGCCCAGGGGATATGGCCCTCGGCATACATTTCGGATGGGCGCACATCGATCAGGATGCCGTCCGGTGTGTCCCTGTGCTGCAGGACGTCGTCCGCCGTCGCATGCCGGCGCGGACTGAGGGCCGACTGGAAGCGAGCGGGAATGGCCCGCGCCGCATCCCGGGTCATCGGGCCGCCGTCGGCTTGCCATGCCGACAGGCCTCCATTGAGGACTGCAACGTTCCGATGTCCGAGATACTCCATCAGCCACAGCATGCGGGCAGCATGGAACCCGCCGCGATCGTCATAGAAGACGATGCGCCGGTTAGCGGCGACCCCAAGCGCACCGAGCAGCGTCTCGATCTCGGCGATCGGGCGCAGCGTCCCGGTGATTGGGCTGTGCTCGGCAACGACCGCGTTGGGATCCAGATGGCGCGCGCCGGGAATATGCCCTTCATCGAAGCCATCTCTGGAACGCACGTCAATGACGATCGGGTTCGCCTCGTCACGATCGGCGACGGAGGAATGTATCGGGGACATCGCCCCGCTCAGCTCACCCGGCTCGATCAGGAGGTGCGGGTTTGCATAGGCAACCGACCGGGCAAATGTCAGTGCGGGAAACGCAGCCGTGGCCGCCCCGAGGGTAAGAACGCCGAAGGACCGGCGCGTGAGGTGTGTTTTCATCTCAAGGCTCCTGTTCAGCGGCTCAGCGGGGCATTCCGACAAGACGCAGATAGGGAACCGGTGCCTTCCAGCCCTCCGGAAAGCGCTTGCGCGCTTCTTCGTCTGAAACGGACGGGACGATCACGACGTCGTCGCCATGCACCCAGTTCGCCGGCGTGGCAAGCTGCTGGCGTGCCGTCAGTTGCAGGCTGTCAATGGCGCGCAGCACCTCGTTGAAGTCACGCCCCGTGGTCATCGGGTATGAGATCGTGAGTTTGATCTTCTTGTCCGGGCCGATGACGAAAAGCGTCCGCGCCGTGGCGTTGTCCATTGCCGTCCGACCCTGCGCCGTGTCGCCCGCATCGGCGGGAAGCATATCGTAGAGCTTGGCAATGCTCAGATCGGTGTCGCCGATCAGCGGGTAGTTCGGCGCCTGCCCGGTTGCAGCGAGAATATCGTCCGACCAGCGGGCGTGTTCCTCGACCGGGTCAATCGACAGGCCGATGAGCTTCACGCCGCGGCGATCGAACTCGGGCTTCATGCGGGCCATGACGCCAAGCTCGGTCGTGCAGACGGGGGTGAAGTCCTTGGGATGCGAGAACAGAACGCACCAGCTATCACCCAGCCAGTCGTGAAACCGGATCGGACCGTCCGTCGAGGGCGCGGTGAAATCGGGCGCGCTGCTATTGATGGCAAGAGGCATCGTTTTTTCCTTCCTTGATTGACAGGTCGCGGACCGGCCCCCTTACGGGACCGGTTCCGTTGCTGCCATCATCTACGCGCGGACAGGCGGCGTATCCTGAAGGAGTTGTGAAGAAGTCCTGAAACCGTCTCAGGCGGCAATGATCTCCGCCTGGAGCCGCTGCAGCCTCTGATCCGAGTGCATTGGCCGGAAGCCGTCATCCTTGTCCAGAATACAAGCATGTCGCCAACCGCGCAGGCCGAGGAAATCCAGCCGCTCCAACGCCGCCGAGCTGTCGCCGATCTGCGCAAAGCCGATGGCGCGGTAATACTCCAGCGGGCTGTCGTGATGCGTGACGCCTTCCAGCGCGGAGCGCGCAGCGCGGTGGTCGCCAAGCTGGGCAAGGAGGGGGCCGAGCGCATAGAGCGCCCGCATCGAGTGGGCGTTCACGACAAGCTCCGCCTGAACCTTTTGGAGCGCCCGTTCGGCACAGACGCGGCCGCGCGCCGGGTCGGTGTATTGGAAGATCCGGGCCGCCAGGAGATCGGCGCTGAAGTCCTGCGGCGCCAGCTTCGCGGATTTGACGGTCAGCGCAGCCGCCGCTTTTCGGTTGCCCACGGATAAAAGCAGAATCGCCGCTTCCAGATGCAGACACGCATCGTCGGTGGCCAATGAGAGCGCGCGTTCAAGCGACCGGAGACCCGGTTCGGTGAGCCCGATCGCAACCCGGACCGCGGCATCGACAAGATGTGCGACAGCGAGTGTTGGGTCGAGGCGCAGCGCGGCTGACGCCTCCTCAAGGGCGGTCTCTAGAAGCAGGCTGCCTTCGGACCAGAAGATATGCCGTTTCAGCAGAGCCAGCGCATGCAAAGCCCGCGCATCGGCAAAGCCGGGCGACAGCGCCGCGGCCTCCGCGGCCAGATCGACAAATGCGCGCTGCGACCCTTCCGCCCCGCTCTCGAAGCACTCTCTCGCTTCGATGCAAAGCGCATAAGCGTCGAGGGTGAATGGCGCCGGCGACAGCGCAGCCGATTGCGCATCCGATTCCGCATCCGCGACGCGCAGAACGGGCCGCGTCAGGCGATACCCGCCGCGCGCAACGGTCGATATCAGCTCGCGATTGCCCAGTTTCCTGCGAAGCTCCGACACGACCTGTGTCAGGCTTTCGTCTCCCACGGTCACATTGGGCCAGACGCGATCGAGTAGATCCGTGCGAGAAAGAACGGCCCCGTCCGCCTCGGCCAGAACCTGAAGCAGGCGCATGGCGCGCGGAGAAAGATGTTCAACCCGATCGCCGCATCGCGCCTCGCGCGCTGACGGGTCAACTCGCCAGCCATCGATTGCCAGCTGCATCGCATCACCTAGGTTTCTTTGCTCGAGGTTGGACGGATATATGCGCGCGCCGATGGAACTGCAAGCACACAAACACGTCACCGCCCATCGCATCAGCCCGCCGCTTCCGCGCAAGCCCGACCGTGGGCGTTGCATGTCACCGCCATATCGATGGTTTCAGGTCTTTTTCATATGCCTTTCAGGTCCACGGGGCACCGATCGGCCATATACGGTCTCGATAGTCGCCTTTTTGAAACAAAAGGCCGGCCAATCCGGGAACCAACCATATGATCTTCTCAATCCTTGGCGATCTGCGATCCGCAACCGTTTCACGAAGACACCCAAAACCCCTTCACCTGTATCTGTCGGTTTGGCGACAGCGGCAAGTGCTGCGTTCGCTCACCGCCGACGCGTTGCAAGACATCGGCGTGTCGCGGACCCAGGCGGAAAAGGAGGCAAACCGGTGGTTCTGGGATCTTCGAGGCATTTCCGAATAATCTGGAGACCCGTTCTGTCGTCACATAACCGCTGCCGGTCCCGGTCAACGGATCTGCGCAACTGCGACCAACATGCGCGCCCGGTAGTGCAGGCATTTATCTTGGGCATGCCATTGCGCAAGATCGTAAGTCTGTGAATATTGCGATGCTCGGCGGAAGCCTCAGGTTTCGGCGTAATCACCGGGAGAGGGACGATGCGCATCCGGTTCGAAAACGGCAATCTGTTTGACGGGGTCTCTGACGAGGTCGTCGCGGGAATGCATGTCCTGGTGGCCGACGACCGGATCGTCGAGATGTCTGAAACGGCACTTACAGGCGATGCCGATCTGATCATTGATGCCAGCGGCAAAACTCTGATGCCCGGATTGATCGACGCACACGTCCATATAACGGCCGCCACACCCAACTTCACAGAACTCGAGGCAATGCCCGTCTCCTATGTCAGCCATTGGACGGCGCGAAATCTCGGGCAGATGCTGGATCGAGGCTTCACCACCGTGCGGGATGTCGGCGGAGGAGATGCCGGACATCGGCGCGCGCAGGAAGAGGGGCTCATTCGCGCGCCAAGGCTTTCGGTTTCAGGAAAGGCGCTCGGTCAGACGGGTGGCCATACCGATTTTCGGGGAACCACACGAACCGATATCGGCGATCTTCAGCGCCGTCACACGCCCGGTCTGGGCCGCATCGTGGATGGTGTCCCGGCCTGCCTGGCGGCGGCTCGGGACGAACTCCGACTTGGCGCGGACTTCATCAAGATCATGGCCAATGGCGGTGTCGCGACTCCGGCAGATCCGATCGATTGGATCCAGTTCACGCCCGAGGAAATTCAGGCAATCGTTGCGGTGGCCGAGGCGTCCAGCACCTATGTCGCGGCGCATACCTACACCGCCAAGGCCATAGAACATGCGGCGATGAACGGGGTGCGCACCCTGGAGCACTGCAACCTGATCGACGACCGTGTTGCCGGTCTGTTGCGAGATCGCGACTGCTTCGCTGTGCCAACGCTCGTCATCTACGATTGCCTGGACCGCTACGCCGACGCGATTGGGCTCAAGGCTGCCAACCGCGAAAAGAACCGCATGGTGCGCGATGCGGGCCTGGGCTCTCTCGAGATACTGGCCAATGCGGGCGTGCGCATGGGCTACGGCACCGACCTGTTGGGGTGGATGCAACAGGACCAGCTAAGGGAGTTCGCATTGAGAGCCCGCGCGCTGCCGGTGGTGGAGGTTTTGAAATCGGCAACCTCCATCAATGCGCAGCTCATTGGGAGGACCGACCTCGGCGTCGTGGCGCCGGGCAAGACCGCCGATCTCATCCTGATCAACGGCGATCCGACAAACGACCTTTCCTGCCTGTCAGGCGACGGTGAGCGGGTGGAGATGGTGCTTCAGGAAGGACGGATCGCAAAGTCGCTCTGATCCCGCACCGAATTGAAGGCCAAAGCGCTTCGAGCAGGCAGAGCGCCCGACCGGAACGGCCCCTGGCAGTCGGATCATGGCGACGATCGAAGCCGATGCTGTTGCTCACGGCGTCCACCACCTCTCGCTGACGGCCACGCTCCCCGGCAAACGACTTTATGGGCGCCTGGGCTATCGCACACGTCACCCCGTCGATGGACAGCTTTCCAATGGCTATAGCGTCCGCCTTTGCGCGATGGAGAAGCTGCTTTCACATCATCCGGGCGCGTCGGCGGTCCCTCCCTCGCCGCCGCGCGGCCATTCGTAAGATCGCTACGCTGCACAAGGGCATTGCGGACGGGGACAGTGTCGACGTTAACGGCAAATCAGAGACGGCCATCCGCGGTCAGTTTTAGAAGCCAACCGTCTTCGAAGCCCTCTCCCTTGCTTGCGGTGTGTCCGCCCAAAAGCAACATCCCATCCTCGGTTTCGATGAGCGCGGAGGGATGCTCCCAATTGACGCCCCCAAAAAGCCGCTCCCAGACAACAGCACCGTCATGCGCCAGTCGCAGCAGCCAAATGTCACCGCCGCCGGCTCCCATGGAGAAGGTTTCAACGGCGACGACAATGTCACCGGAAGGGAGTGCCGTGACCTCCCAGGGTTCCTCACCTCTGAGACCACCGTAGGTTCGATCCCAAACGGTTTTGCCGTCATCGGTCAAACGGACCACCCAAAGATCGGTATTGCGCAACCCGTCGATGCCTGTGGTGCCCGCAACAATCAAATCACCGTCAACCGTGGAAGCGAGCGCGGTCCCGGTTTCGAAGGTCGCCCGATCGACGCTACGCTGCCATAGCAAATCGCCATTTGCGGCAAGGCGCGCCACGGCGAGATCATATCCGCGTGCCTCGTCAGTCCAGAAATGGCCCGTCACCGCAGCCCCGCCGTCCGCAAGCGCGACCAGGTCAAACCCCTCGTCATGACCAGCCATACCGAGCGTGCGGCTCCAGGTCATCGTGCCGTCCGCCGCGAAGCGGGCGACCCAGACATCGCTCCCGCCAGCACCGCGCGACGCTGTGTGGCCCACAACAAAGATCGCTTTATCGGCCGTCGTGACGACGTCTCGCAGTTGGTCTGTTGCCCGACCGCCAAAGCGCCTGTGCCAGACAAGCGCGCCATTGTCGGCCACGCGCAGCACCCAGGCGTTATAGGGCCCGGTGCGGCCCACCCGGGTATTGCCGACAACGACAAACCCGTCATCCGCGAACCGGGCGATCGCGGAGACCTTGTCATCCGATGCACCGCCAAAAGTGCGCTCCCATGTGCACTGAGCCACGTCGCATTCTCTGGCAGGGCCATGCCATCGTCTCCAAATGAGACCGTCTGATGCGGTGTATTCAGCCGCTTCGTTCTCCTCCAGGTTCAGGTTTGCTTGTCTTTCGGCGACATTTTGGGGCCGATGGGGCGTCTCAAGGGGAAGCGCGCTCGACGCTCCGGCACGTGCAAGATCACAGATGATCGCAACACAGGCTACGGACAAAAACATCCCGATCCATCGTCGATGCAACCAGCACATCAGTCATCTCCACTTCTCTTAAGCCTGAAACCGGCTTGCCTGCTCTGCAGTTGAAACCAGTGCCGGCGGAATGTAAACGAGAGGTGCTTGAAGGAACCGAGCCCGCTGCTCGCCATTGAAGGGTTGCGGGCAGAGAAACAGCGGTCCAGAGCGGCCTGAACCATCCGGAATCGCCCACCGGCACGCCTCACTCGACAATGGGCGGGCAAGGGTGATAGCCTCGGAAACAATTGCACGAGGTGGGGGAATCCTCTGAAAACCAGTCCTAATCGGCTTTGGATCACTTACGTATGAGTCCGACGCAACTTGCCCCGGCGTCACGATCTGCTTCTAAACCAGGTCGATCGCGTCCGGCACGGTTTCGGGCGACCAACCAATGAGGAGTCTGACAAATCGCTGAGCGCACTTTTGAGCCTATGACCAAAGCTGAAGTCATCGCCGCGCAGCGTGCTTGGGCCAAGTACGTGACCGAGCGTGATGTCGACCGGCTGTTGGATCTCTACGATTTCGGAACGCCGGACGAACCCCTGCTTTTCAAACCGACCTTGGCGGACGTCATACGGCTCGACCGCGCCGGGGCGCGATCATACTTTGTGGGCGGTGATCCGGACTATCCCCACGACCATGGCTTTCTCAATCGAGGTTGGAAGCGCGTGGACTTCCAGAGCGCTGCCGGTCCGATCTTAAAGGCGGGGGGACTCGGCTATAAGGATATGGGGCATTACACGTTCATCGACGGCGAGGGCAACGCGACCCGCGCCGACTATACGTTCGCCTATCACAAGCTGGACGGACGCGTTCTCATCTCGTTGCATCATTCCTCACTCACGTGGCTTCCCCCCGTAGAGGACTGAGTGATACGCAAGACCCGGTAGAAGCGGAACGGTGAGCCCGCATGAGGGTCACGAACGGCTGACCACCCCGGTCTGGCAGCGCCGGCGCGGACGCACTCTCATCATTCCAATGACGCAAGCCAATGACACAAGCCAATGGCACAAGGCTTCTCGATGCCGGCGCTTTGAATTACAGAAACGCTATGCAAAGCGGCGATACAGCGATATTTTATAACGAAATATGCAAGAAGTTGACCTCGTTTCCAAGAAGATCCGCCTGCGCCAGATACGGTGTTTCGTCACCGTCGCTCGTAGAAGGAGCTTTGTTCTTGCCGCTGAAAGCCTGGGCCTGACCCAGCCCGCAGTGAGCCGCAGTGTTCGAGAGCTCGAACAGATCTTGGGCCAGGAACTGATTGACAGGTCAACCCGGGGCGCCGATGTCACGCCCCGGGGAAGGGCATTCCTTGAGGCGGTGGAGGCTGCCCTCCTTCAGATCTGGCGAGGTACACAAGCGGTTGTTGGAGAAGTGGCGGCCGAAGAGAGTGTCAGGATCGGCGCACTGCCGAATGTCTGCTCACAGTTCCTTCCCGCGATCATCCGTGACTTCAAGCAGGAGTTCCCAAGTGCAACGGTTCGCGTCATCCCGGGAACGAATGCCGACCTTCTGGGCAGTCTTCGCAGGGGCGAGACGGACTTCGTCATCGGAAGACTGTCGACGAGTCAGGACATGAAGGGTTTGATGTTCGAGGCGCTCTTCGACGAGCCGTTGATTTTCGCGGCACGTCAGGACCACCCGCTCGCCGGAGTGCGCCCTGCGCTTCAGGAAGTGGTGCGCTATCCGATGGTCTTACCACCCGAGGGTACGATCATTCGGCAGGAGGCATCGCGCTTCCTGGCGTCCCATGGTGTGATGCAGCTTTCCGATGTTGTGGAGACGACATCATCGGAATTCCAACGGGCCTATCTGGCGATGACAGACGCGGTCGCTGTCGTACCGCGCGGCGTCCTCCAATCGGAGCTGGAACAAGGGGTGTTCGTGCAGCTTGAGATCGGAGGGGACGAAATGAGGGGGCCCGTCGGACTCACACTAAACCCGACCCTAACCCAGAGCGACGCAATGCGACAACTTCTTCAGATGGTGCGTCGGGCCGCATAATATTACAAAATTGGTATGGTACTTTGTTGTGAACTCATTTCATGACGCAAAAACGGTATGATACCGTTTCCTCATCTGGATACCTAGGGAGGAAACACCGTGATCCACTTCAAAGCAATCGCCGCTGCGGCAGCCTTGTCCGTGACGGCTTCAGCGGCGCATTCTCAGTCTCTTAGCCTGGAAGGCGGCGGTGCGGCGTCACTGACCGGCATCGTTCCCCAGACCTATGCCCAGTTCGCGGCTGAGGAGAACATCAGCCTGCAGGTCGTCCTGGGACAGACCCTGACGCGCTCGGCGCTGAAGCTCGCTGCGGGGCGTATCGATGCTGCCGTCGTGCCGCCTCCGGCCTTCGGCGCCATGTCGCGAGGCGTCGGTGTCTATGCCGAGACCGCGGATCAGGCCAAGAAGCTGTCGGACAATGTGCGGGCGCTCTTCGGGTTTCCCGGCGGTACGTTTCACGCGATTGCCTGGTCGGACAGCGGCATTGAGGACTGGGCCGACCTTGAGGGAAAGCGTGTTTACATCGGGCCGCCGGCCGGCGCTGCGAGCGGCCAGATGCAGGGCCTTGTCGAACTTGCATCGGGCGGCCTGACGGCCGGCGAGGGCTATGAAGGGATCCGGGCGCCCTGGAGTGCCGCGCAGCAATCCTTCCAGGATGGTCAGTACGACGTCTACATCGCCTCGGCGGCCGTGGGCAGCCAGGCATTGAATGAGCTTAGCCTGCAACGCGAGATCAGCATTCTGGGCGTTCCGGAGGAAATGGTCGGGACACAAGCGTGGGCTGACCTCCTCGAGCGCGGTGCGCTAACCCAGTCGGTGGTTCCGGCCGGCACGTATTCGGGGCAGACCAATGGTGACGCCGATCTGATGACGGTTGCCACCTCGATGATGATGGCGGTGCACAAGGATATGGATGACGACACCGCCTATGCGATGACGAAGGCGTATTGGGAGAACCTCGAGGCGATGATGAGCGCCAACGCACTCATGCGGTCGATCGATCCGGAAGATCCCTTCGGCGGCATGAATGCGCCGTTACACCCGGGTGCCGTACGGTACTACGAGGAGGTCGGCATCACGATCCCGGATGCGCTTATGCCCCAGTAATGCTTGGTTATGACGGCGGCGCAACGCATCTGGCTGCGCCGCCGAAGCAAGACCACTGAACACTCAATACAATCTGGGAGGAGGGGCCATGACCGAGTCCACGAATGTCGGATCGCGTATTGCTGGCTATTCGGTTTTTGTCATTGGGCTCGCGATCGCCCTGGCCGGCCTGGCCAACGTGATACCCACATACAACGTCCTGCCACGGATCGGGCCGTTTCCGGTCGAATGGTTCCGGCCGCTTTTCTACTGGCTTTCGATCCTGGTTTTTCTGGCCGGAGACGCGGAGCGGCGCATCAAGCAGGGGCGGCTCGGAATCGTGCACCTGGTCACCTATGCAATCGCCGTCGTCGCAATCTCCTATGTGTGCTGGGACTACTACCGTATCGGCCAGATCATCGCCAATTCGGTGATGTTTTTCGGTCCGCGCGAGATGTGGATCTCCCTCGTCGCGGCAGTTCTGTCCCTCTGGGCCTGTTGGATCCTCTGGGGCCCGCCAATCGCGATCATCGGCGGCTTGGCTCTGCTCTATCTCGCTACGGGCCAGTATTGGCCAGGCCCATTGCAGACTGCACCTTCGGACATCTACGACACGATCTCTGCCAACATCTGGTACGACAGCGCACAGGGCATCTTGGGCTCGATCATGGGAGTGGTCCTGACAACGGTGCTGCCCTTCATCATTCTCGGATCGATCCTTGAGGGCTGCGGCGCCGGCGGATCGATGATCCGGATTTCGTTCCACCTGATGAAGCGGTTCAAGGGTGGACCGGCCTATGCGGCGATTCTTGCCTCGGCACTCTTCGGCACGGTGTCGGGTTCAGCCGTTGCCAACGTTGTCGGCACGGGGGTCGTGACCATTCCTATGATCCGCAAACGCGGGTTCAATCGCAATTTCGCAGGCGCGGTTGAAGCCACGGCATCCACGGGAGGGCAGATCCTGCCTCCGATCATGGGAGCTGCAGCTCTTGTCATGGCGGATATTGTGGGCGTCAGCTACCTGACCGTGATCCTCGCAGTGATCATTCCCGCTGTCGCCTACTATCTCTCGCTGTTCCTGGCTGTCTACTTTGAGGCGCAAAAGCTGGACATCGAGGTGAGTGATGACGATATCGGCGTGCCGGCTCCGACAGGGCAGGACTGGTTTAACATGGTGCTGGTGTTCGGACCGATCTCCATAATCGTCTGGCTGTTGGTCAGTGGCCTGTCCGCTGCCGGAGCCTCCATCGCCGCGATCCTGCTCCTTATCCCGATGAGTTTCATCAACCCCGATGTGCGCCGGAGGCCTCAAATTCTGATAGCCGCGCTGGCCAATGGCGGCATGATTGTGGGCCAGCTTGCTGTGGCGATCGCAATCGTCGGGATTGTGGTGTCCACGCTTTCTGCAACCGGTGTCCCAACGAGCTTCGCTGTGCTCCTGTCCGGTGCCTCGTCCAACTCCCTGTTGTTTGCGCTCCTGATCGCGGCAGCGGGCTGCATCATCCTTGGTATGGGGATGCCCACCCTGCCCGCTTATATCGCGATCATCTCGGTCATGGGCCCGACTTTGCAGGGGTTCGGGATGGACCTTCTGGCCGCACATATGTTCGTCTTCTTCTTCGGCGTAGCGGCCGGGATCACGCCACCCGTCGCTCTGACGGCATTTGCCGCAGCCAGCGTCTCGGGCGGGCGCCCGATTGCCACCGCGCTGGAATCGACCCGGATCGGGGCGATGATGTTCCTGATACCCTTCGCGTGGGCTTTTGACGACGCGCTTCTCCTTGGTATCGGAACGACCGATTGGGGCGTGGTGCTGCCCGCGATCTTCTTCCTGCTCGCGTCACTCTATTTCTGCAGCAGCGCACTCATCGGCAATGATCGGGGCAGACTGACACTTGTGGAACGGATATTGCGGCTCGGTGTTGCCATCGCACTCCTTACTCCAGAGACATATGCCGAGCTCGGCGGTCTCGCAGTCGGTCTCGCTCTGGTGGCCTACCGATACGTTGCTGCGACGCAAACAAGGGGAGGCGTGGCATGACGAAACGCCCGAATTTCATCCTGTTCGTCACCGATCAGCATCGCGCGGATTATCTGGGATGCTTTGGCCATCCCATCCTGAAAACGCCCCATATCGACACTATCGCAGCACGTGGCGTGGCCTTCGATCGCTTCTATGTGGCAAGCCCCGTATGCATGCCCAACCGTGCGAGCCTGATGACCTGCCGGGTGCCGTCAAGCCACGGGGTCACGATGAACGGCGTGCCGTTGTCGCAAAAGAACGTGACGTTCGTCGAGCTTCTGAAGGACGCGGGATACCGTACGGCGCTGATCGGAAAAAGCCACTTGCAGACGTTTACCGGGGCCCCGCCAATCATGAAACTGCCGCCCGTGCGGCCCGGGTACCATGGTGCCAATGGAGAACTGACGCAGGCGGTTCGGCACGACCTCAACACGCCCATCTACAAGGTTGAGGAGCCTGATTTCTGGTCCGGCGCCCAGCCCAAAGTCCCAACGCCGTTCTACGGGTTCGATCACGTGGAGCTGGTCACTGGACATGGCGACCATATCGGCGGCAACTACACGGCCTGGCTTCTGGAGCGCGAGCCCGATGCGGCGCGGCTCATCGGGCCTGAGAACCAGCTTCCGCACGACTATATCTGCCCTCAGGCGGTTCGAACCGCGGTGCCGGTCGAGCTCTATTCAACGACCTATATTGCCGAGCGTGCCGCGGCCTTTATCGAAAACCATGCCGACGATGATGCGCCGTTCTTCCTGATGGTCAGCTGGCCGGACCCGCACCACCCGTTCAATCCGCCGGGAAAGTACTGGGACATGTATGATCCCGCCGAGATGCCTGTGCCGGAGGCGTTCGTCCGCAACGACTGGGCACCGCCGCCCCATGTGGCCGGCGTCTTGAGAACCCGCGAGGCAGGGGTGGCGAAGCTTGGCGGCATGAACACGGTCGGCTGTTCGGCCCGCGAGGCGCAGGAGGCGCGGGCCCTGACCTGTGGCATGATCTCGATGATCGACGACGCTGTTGGACAGGTTCAGGCGGCGCTTAAGGCAAGCAACCGCGGTCCTGAGACGGTCGAGATCTTCACGACCGATCACGGCGATCACCTTGGCGACCACCGGCTTCTGTTCAAGGGTGCGGAGCAATATGAGCAGATCACCCGCGTGCCGTTCCTTTGGGCCGATCCCAACGGCCCTGCCGGCATTCGCAGCGAGCGGATCGGCCAAACCCACGACATCGGCATGTCCATCCTTGAACGCGCCCGAATTGAACCGGCATGGGGCATGCAGGGGATCGATCTCTTTGGCGAACACGAACGGGACGCCGCCTATGTCCAATATGCGCACCAGAAGCGGATCGACGAGATCGGGATCTCGCCAAAGATCCATACAATACGTGACGGGAGGTTTCGGCTTTCCGTCCTGCAGGAGATTGCAGTGGGCGAACTCTACGATCTCGAAGCCGACCCGGGTGAGTTTCACAATCTTTGGGACGATCCAGCGGCGGCCAAGCAAAAGGCGCGGCTGATGGAGGCGCTAATCCGCGCCGAACTGTTCCATCAGGATACGTCGCCGATGCCGACGGGGCGGGCATGATGCAAACCACACATATCGCCAGCCGAGAAGGGGCCGATTTATGCGCCTCAGCTCGCCCCGAATGTCCCGGCGCACGGTGTTTGTCGGACGCTCCATTTCGGGGCTCACCCTCGCCGCGCAAACGGCCACGGTGTTGATCGCGCCATCTCGGACGGGGGACGCGTCATTGCTTGCGTGATTGAGGTATACAGACCTCGGCTTCATCGGCCCGACCCGGCTGTTTCGTGTCATTGAGCGCGCTGGCCGGCTGATGTCGTTGATTGCTGTTGTCGTGAAGGCCCGACGGCGGGGGCCTGCGTTGAAGACCCCTCGCCGCCAAATGAAGAAAATGGGAGCCCCCAAAATGAGCATCAAGAGCATTCTCTTTGCCTATAGTGGGAACGTTGATCCCGGCTGAAGGCAGCGCCGAACGCTATGAAGCGTTGTCGTCGCTTACCCTTGTCTCAACCGAGATCCATAAGATGGGTGTCTATCCGCTCGCCGCGCCGCATTTTTCTGATCAGATGACAGACGTCACAAAGCCTCTGCTGACCAAGCAGCTCACGCTTGCAAATGACGTTTTGTCCACACGTGACCACCTTGCTGGGGACTTCGGTGTAGCCGACGCTTATCTGTTCTGGGCGCTGACCTTGTTGCCCAAGCTTGGCTACGAAATCCCTCGCGACCTAACCGCTCTCGCATCCTATTCCCAACGCCAGAAGTCGCGCACGGCATTTCAACAGGCGCTCGGGACCGAAGCGGAACTTGCTCAGGCGGCCTAGACGCATACTAGGCCGGGCAGAGAAATGCCCGGCGTTTTTAGGCGCGCCTAGTCCCAACGTGGTTTAAATTGGTTGACCAAGCGTGCCACTGCATCAATCGCTTGTGTCTGATGTGGTTGAATATCCTGACCGCCCATCTCCTTTATGAACATCGCGAAGGGGTCTTCGATGCCGGTCTGTTCGCCAGAGAGTTGCTCCATAACCGCCAGCCCCATAAAGGCAGTCGAAGAGGCGTGATATCCGCCTTCGTGACACATAACAATTGGGGGATTGCCGACAGTATTTGCGGCGGCCATCAAGCGACGTGTCATCTCTCTGAAAACATCTGCGTAGAGCAACATTCGTCCCAGCGGATCAAACCCACCGGCATCGAAGCCGCATGGCACGATAATCAGTTGCGGCCGGAATGATTTGACCGCCGGTTCGACAATGCGCTCCATCACGTCAACATACGCGCCCCGACCGGAACCTGCAGGGAGCGGAACATTCAAATTGTACCCTTCGCCTTTGCCGGAACCGGTATCTGATATGGTGCCGCTTTGCGGAGGAAAGCAGTTGTCCTGGTGTATTGAGATCGTCAACACGCGCGGGTCTTCGTAAAAGATGGCCTGAGTGCCATTACCGTGATGCACGTCCCAATCGAGAAACAGGATCCGTTCGAGATCATACCTTTCCAAGGCATGACGTGCCGCGATGGCGCCGTTGTTCACGATGGCAAAGCCGAGTCCCATTTCAGGGGTCGCGTGGTGCCCGCAAGGCCGTACAAGCGCATAGGCGTTTTCGCACGTCTTATCCAGAACCGCATCGACCGCATTGATCACGCCGCCTGCTGCAAGGCGCACGATGTCAATACCGCCCGGGCCAAAGTTTGCAAGTGGGCCCATACTTCCACCGGTTTCGTTCTGGCCCTGCATGCGATCCAAAAAATCCTGGCTGTGGACCAAGAGGATCTCTTCGTCGGTTGCCGGGCGCGCCGGAATATCGACAAGTTTTCGCGACAGACCAGATGCATCCAGCAGATTTTTGAACCGCCGCTTCGTGTCCGGGTTTTCCGTTTGTGTTCCGGGTTCTACGAAACCTCCAGCGGTTACCACCGCCGCAGCTGTTGGATCGTTTTGGTGCCACATATAGCGTTCGTCCCAAACAAAGCCTGTAGCCATGGTCCGGTCCTCCTCTTGCCCATCATTGTGCCAGAAAAATATGTGTCTCTCATTCGGATGTCGCAATGCCAAATGACCGCTGATTCCTGCCATTAGTTCAACTGCTTTTCTTGGCTGCGGACAGAACAAAGCGCATATTCAATTGAGCATAAACCGACGGTTCCTGAGAAGTTGGCTTTGGCAACGCCGCGACCACTTCAACGCGCGTTTCAACCCAAATTGCCAAGATACGTTTTGATCCGCACAATCAGAAAAATCTGTTGGTCCATTAAACCATGAGCCAAAATCGTTTCTGACCGCTCCCCCGATGACATGGTTTTAAGTTGTAATAGGTCCAAACCGGTTTGGCAGGAATCGTCGGGTGATTGTCATTGAGGCCAAGCCTCGCTTTCGGGAACACTTACCAGAATACACTGATCGGGGTGCAAACCGCCGCCGGCAACTCAGATGGAGGAGACTTAATCATGGCATTGGACATGCTCATTGGAGGTGAATCTGTTTCTGCGAAACAGTCATTCGACGTCAAAAACCCGTCGACCGGCGGCATAGTCGGGCAGGCACCAGAGTCCACGTTGGCCGATCTTGACAAGGCTGTGGCGGCAGCGAATGGCGCGTTTCAGGACTGGTCTCGCCTGCCGGATGCAGAGCTGCAATCCTATTGCGAAAAAGTCACCGGGAAGATCGCTGAAAATGCCGATGAACTCGCAACGCTACTGACGCAAGAGCAGGGCAAACCGCTGAACGGTAGGGGTTCGCGCTTTGAATTGGGCGGCGCACAAGCCTGGGCTGGATATACCACGTCGCTCAGTCTGCAATCCAAGATGATCCAGGATAATAACGAAGGCCGGGTCGAAATGTTCCGCCGTCCTATCGGGGTCGTGGGGTCGATCACCCCTTGGAACTGGCCGGTCATGATCGCGGTCTGGCACATTCTGCCCGCGCTGCGTACCGGGAACACCGTTGTGTCCAAACCCTCCCCCAACACGCCACTGTCAACACTGCGCATGATCGAACTGATGAACGAAGTTTTACCTGCTGGCGTTGTAAACTGTGTGCCCTCATCGGATCGGGCCGATAATATCGGCGCCGCCATGTCAGCGCATCCCGACATCCGCAAACTGGTCTTTACCGGGTCTTGTGCAACGGGCAAAAAGGTCATGATGTCAGCGGCTGAAACCGTGAAACGCCTAACGCTGGAACTGGGTGGCAACGACGCTGGTATCATCCTGGGTGACGTGAATGCCGAAGAGATCGCTGAAGGATTGTACTGGGGCGCATTCTCGAACAACGGTCAGACCTGTGCCGCGATGAAGCGGGCCTATGTGCATGAAGACGTCTATGATGACGTATGCGAAGCCCTGGCCGCCTTCACAAAAAACGTACCAGTCGGCGATGGTATGGACGAAAACTCAATCCAAGGCCCTGTGCAGAACCAAATGCAATTTGATCACGTCAAGCGGCTGGTTGATGACGCCAAAGGCAAAGGCTCAGTGCTGACCGGCGGCGAACCGGGCGAAGGCCTGTTTTTCCCGCCCACTGTGATCGCAGGACTGAACAATGGCGACGCATTGGTTGATCAAGAGCAATTCGGCCCTGCCCTGCCGATCATCAAATTCTCGGACGAGACAGAGGTCATGGCAGCGGCCAATGACAACGTCAATGGCCTTGGCGGGTCGATCTGGACGCGCGACATCGAGAAAGCGCGCAGCATGGCGCGTGACATGGAATGTGGATCAGTCTGGATCAACGCCCATGGCGCGATCCGCCCCGATGCACCCTTTGGCGGTGTCAAATCATCGGGTCTCGGTGTGGAGTTCGGCGAAGAAGGTCTGAATGAATACACTGACATTCAGGTTGTTCACGGCTGATCAAAGATGGAGGTTTGGCGGAAAATGACGGACGGTTGTCATTGCCGCCAAATCTCATTCGCAGGAAGCTCGCATAATGCCACAGTTCCAATCACCGACAGCCGTGCCACCAAAAACGCCTAAACGGGTCGTGATGCTGACCTTTGACGGCGCAAGCTCGCTCGATACGGTTGGCCCCGTGGATGTTCTGGCGGGCGCGCAGATGGCATTCCAGACGCGTGACCCGGTCTACACAGTAGAGTTGGTGACCGTTGACGGAGGGCTGGTTCGCACGACACCTGCAGGTCTAACCCGCATTTCTCACGGCGGGACGGTTTAAGCGTGTCTTGTGGCCTTGATAGCCAGTGTGGTGCCGAGGGGTTTTGAAGGCTGCAGATATGCATCGCCGCGATGAGCGGCTTTTGGTTTTGCGGCGAT
>Ga0209785_1000071_pt1 | contig 50949 bp, 45 predicted proteins | sample WorMetG1BERMUDA2_FD_187403 | JGI IMG/M metagenome (GOLD analysis project Ga0209785, IMG submission 187403) | Marine gutless worms symbiont microbial communities from Max Planck institute for Marine Microbiology, Germany - Inanidrilus... ...
ATCGCCGCAAAACCAAAAGCCGCTCATCGCGGCGATGCATATCTGCAGCCTTCAAAACCCCTCGGCACCACACTGGCTATCAAGGCCACAAGACACGCTTAAACCGTCCCGCCGTGAGAAATGCGGGCTAATGGCGCCGCCCATCCATCAGCCGCGATTCGCCTCGATTGCATCCCACAGCAGGGCCGCGATATCGGCGCCGCCGAATTTCTCGACTTCGCGGATCCCGGTTGGCGATGTGACGTTGATTTCCGTCATCACATCGCCGATGACGTCGATGCCGACAAACAGAAAACCGCGCTGCCGCAGCGCCGGGGCGATGCGGGCGCAGATCTCACGCTCGCGCTCCGTCAGGTCGGTGGGTTCGGCGCGGCCGCCGACATGCATGTTCGAACGGGCATCCGTCTCTGAAGGCACCCGGTTGATAGCGCCGACCGGTTCGCCGTCGACCAGAATGATGCGCTTGTCGCCGCCGCGCACGGCCGGCAGGTAGCGCTGGGCGATCAGCGGTTCGCGAAACATCTGTCCGAACATCTCGAGCAGCGAGGTCAGGTTGCGATCGTCGTGCCGCAGGTGAAAGACGCCTGCACCGCCATTGCCGTAAAGCGGTTTGATAATGATGTCGCCGATTTCCTGTCGGAAAGCTGCGATCTCGTCCGGATCGCTGGTAATCAGCGTATCCGGCATCAGGTCGGGAAACTCGGTGACGAATATCTTCTCCGGCGAATTGCGCACCCAGCCCGGATCATTGACCACCAGCGTCTGCGGATGCACGCGCTCGAGAAGATGGGTCGAGGTGATGTAGGACATGTCGAAAGGCGGATCCTGACGCAACAGCACGACATCCATCTCCGTCAGCGCGACCCGCTCCTGCGGCCCGAGACCGTAGTGGTCGCCGGGCGTATCGCGCAGTGTCATCGGCTCGACGCGCGCCGACACCACGCCGTCGCGCAACGACAATTGCGACGGCGTATAGTGAAACAGGCTGTGGCCGCGATGCTGCGCCTCGAGCCCCATGGCGAAGGTCGAGTCGCCTTCGATCTGGATGGTCGAGACATGATCCATCTGGATCGCGACTTTGAGCTTTCCCGCCATTTTGCCTTCCCGTCCGGCACGCTGCGCGCCCCGCGTGAATCCCACATAGGGTGACGCCGGTCAAATGGAATTGTCACCGCTAAGCGTCGGCGCCGATGCCATGACCCTCGGCAATATGGGCTGTCGGTCGGCCGGCGCCTTCGCGCGCCCGTCGGATTTGCGGCAGACTCCCAATTGGTGCGAATCACGATAGATAGGATCCATGGCAAAGAGCGTCGCCGGACCGGAGATCGAAAAACTCATTCAGCTTCTGGCGCGAGTGCCGGGCTTGGGCCCGCGCTCGGCGCGGCGTGCGGCGCTGCACATGATCAAGAAGAAAGAGCAGATCCTCGGGCCGCTCGCCGAGGCGATGGCCGACGCCCATGACAAGGTCACGCTGTGCTCGATCTGCGGCAATGTCGACACCGCCGATCCCTGCACCATCTGCACCGATCCGCGGCGCGACAGAAGCGTCATCATCGTCGTCGAAGACGTCGCCGACCTGTGGGCGCTGGAACGGGCCGGCGCCATGCGCAGCGTCTATCACGTGCTCGGCGGCACACTGTCGCCGCTTGACGGGATCGGGCCCGACGATCTCAACATCAAGGCGCTGGTCGACCGGGTCGCCAAGGGCGGCGTGACGGAACTCGTCATCGCCGTCAACGCGACCGTCGAGGGCCAGACGACGGCCCACTACATCACCGATCAGCTCGATGGTTTCGATCTGACCATCACCCGCCTGGCGCATGGCGTGCCGGTCGGCGGCGAGCTCGACTATCTCGACGAAGGCACGCTCGCGGCCGCGCTGCGGTCACGCACCAGGCTTTGAAACGGACCGACCCTGGAGCCGGCTTGAGAATCAGGGCGCATCGCGCCGTTCCTGCGTGCGAAACGGATGGGCGCGATAGGCGCCAAGGATGCGCACCTGGGTGGAGAAGAAGTGCAATTCCTCCAGTGCCCGGGCCACGCCCGGATCCTCGGGATGGCCTTCGATATCGGCGTAGAACTGTGTCGCGGTGAATTTGCCGCCGAGCTGGTAGCTTTCCAGCTTGGTCATATTGACCCCGTTGGTGGCGAATCCGCCCATCGCCTTATAGAGCGCCGCAGGAAGGTTGCGCACGTTGAAGATGAAAGTGGTGATGATCAGCGCGTCTGAACCGTCAGACACTACAGGGCGGCTTTCGCGCGACAGCACGACGAAGCGGGTCACATTGGTGTCGGTATCCTCAACGTCTTCGGCGATGATGTCCAGACCGTAGAGCTCCGCTGCCAGTCGCGGCGCGAAGGCCGCCATGGAGCGGTCCCCGGCCTCGGCGACCAGCTTTGCCGCACCGGCGGTGTCGCCCGCGACCACCGGCTGCCAGCCGCGGTCTCGCACGATGTTGCGACACTGTCCGAGCGCATGGATATGGCTGTGCACGCTTTCGATATCGCTGGCGCGTGTGCCCGGAACGGCCATCAGCTGAAAATGGATCGGCATGAAATACTCGCCGATGATATAGAGATGCGATTCCGGCAGAAGGTGGTGGATATCGGCGACACGGCCGGCAATGGTGTTTTCGATCGGGATCATCGCCAAATCCGCCTCGCCGCCACTGACGGCGTTGAACGCATCCTCGAAGGTCCGGCACGGCATCGGTTCCATCTGCGGAAACATGTCACGGCACGCCATATCGGAATTGGCGCCGAATTCGCCCTGGAAGGCTATTTTGTTGGTGTTTTGCGGCATGTCGGGATCCATGATTGCGATGCTGGCGGCGGAACGGACGGTATCAGCCGGCCAAGACCTGCCTCGCCCGCTCCAAATCGGCGGGAGTATCGACACCGATCGGAACAGTGTCAACGAGCGCCACATCGATGCGCATACCGGCTTCAAGGGCGCGCAGTTGTTCGAGCGACTCGCGGGTTTCCAGAACCGAGGGCGGCAACGACACGAAGCGGGACAAAGCGTCGCGGCGATAGGCATAGAGGCCGATATGGTGATAGAGCGGCCCGTCGCCATGCGGCGCGGTAGCCCGCGTAAAATAGAGCGCCCGCAGCCGGTCGGATGACAAGGGCGAGCCGATCACCTTGGTCACGTTCGGATCGGTCTTTTCCGCCGCGTCGCGAATCAACGCCGCCAGCGTGCCGATATCCGTGCCACCGGTTTCCAGAAGCGCCAGCGCGGCGCGGATCGCGCCTGGCCGGATCGTCGGCAGATCGCCCTGCAGATTGACCACGGCCTCGACCTCGCCCTCCGGGTCAAGCCATTGAAGTGCCTCATGAATTCGGTCAGAACCCGAGGCGTGGTCCGACCGCGTCATCACCGCTTCGAAGCCGGCGTCCCGAACGGCACGCGCAACCTCCGAGCTGTCCGTGGCGACGGCCGCGCGGCCGATATCGGCTTCGACCGCGCGACGGGCCACATGGACGATCATCGGCAGGCCGCCAATATCGGCAAGCACCTTGCCCGGCAGCCGGCTGGATCCCAGGCGCGCCGGGATCAAGATCAGATTGCGATAAGCGGCCATCGGAAATCCAAAAGCAGGTCTGGACAGCGGAGGCTGTCCAGACCTGTCAAATCGGTGTTGCAACGGCAAAGCAAAAGACATAGGTTCCGCGCGAAATCAAGCGACTTGCCGGTTCAGGGGATGGACCGGTTCGACAGGGAGCCCGTGAAAATGAACTCCTCCTATGCCATCGCCGGCGCCTTTTTGACCGTTCTGTTCGTCATGATGACGGTTTCGATGGCGGGCAACGCCATTTTTTATGCACCGGCTCCCGAAAGCGAGGGCTTTGAGATCGCTGCGCTGGAGACCAGCGCGCCGACGGAAGCGACCGCCGAGGAGGAGGGACTTCCGCCGATCGCGCCGCTGCTCGTCAATGCCAGCGCCGATGGCGGCATGCGGGCATTCAGAAAATGCGCCGCCTGCCACACGGTCGAGAATGGCGGCGCCAACCGGGTCGGTCCGAATCTGTGGGACATCATCGACCGGCCGGTCGCCGCGGCCACCGGCTTCGGCTATTCGAACGCGATGAACGAATTCGCCGACGGCGGCCAGATCCAGTGGGACTACGAACATCTCAACGCTTTCCTGGCCGCGCCGCGCAGCTATGTGCGCGGCACGTCGATGAGTTTTGCCGGCATCCGCAGCGAGAAGGAGCGCGCCGACATTATCGCCTATCTGCGCGCCCAGTCGGACAGCCCGGTCGCACTGCCGAGCCCCGACGCCGCGTCGGGGGGGGACGGCGGCGAGAGCGGAACCACCCCGTCCGAATGAACCACACGCAAATGTGACCCTTCAAACCGGGCGAAAGCCCGGTTTTTTCGTTGACCGGACATTTATCTTCAAAACCCGCCTGTTCTTTGTCACAATTGGGTCTATTGTCGACCTCGGTTCGGCCGCTGCCGACGGCGGTTCGGATCTGCCTGGAGAGGGCACGCGCAGGAGATCCTCTTTGACTGTTCGCACAGTTCTCACACATCACGCGGCCGCCGCGGCCATCGCCACCACATTGCTAGCCGGATTGTCCACCGCCTTTGCGCCCGCCGCGGCCGAAGCCGACGACCTGGCGTGGCACAACGCCGCCGCGCTGATCGGAACCCCCAAATACGGCCCCGATTTCAAGCGGTTCGACTATGTCAATCCCGATGCGCCCAAGGGCGGGCGCATCAATCTGTCGGCGATGGGGTCCTTCGACACGCTCAACCCGATCCTCGCCCGCGGCGAGCTGGCGACGGGCCTGGGTGTGGTTTTCGAGACGCTGATGACGCCGTCGCTCGACGAGATCTCGACCGAATACGGCCTTCTCGCCGAGGCCATGCGCTATCCGGACGACTATGCCTGGGTCACCTTCCGGCTGCGGCCGGAAGCCCGCTGGCATGACGGCCGGCCCGTTACGGTCGAGGACGTGATCTGGAGTTTCGAGCAGGCGGTCGAACTGGACCCGCAACGCCAGTTCTATTTCCAGCATGTCGTGGGCACCGAAAAGACCGGCGACAACGAGGTCATTTTCACCTTCGACGAGACCAACAACCGCGAGCTGCCGAAAATATTGGGCCAGTTGCTGATCCTGCCCAAGCACTGGTGGGAGGGAACCGACCCGCAGGGCCGGCCCCGTTCGATCGAGCGGACCACTCTGGAGCCGCCGATGGGATCGGGCCCGTACCGGGTGGCCGCCGTTTCGCCCGGTTCGACGCTGCGCTTCGAGCGCGTGCAGGACTATTGGGGCGTCGACCAACCGGTGAATATCGGCAGCAACAATTTCGACGAGATCCACTACACCTATTTCACCGACCGCAATGTCGAGTTCGAGGCCTTCAAGGCGGGACGGATCGATTTCTGGGTCGAGAACGCCGCCAAGCGCTGGGCCAATGAATATGATTTCCCGGCGGCACGCGACGGCCGGATCGTGCGCGAGGAACTGGAGAACCCCTATCGTTCCTCCGGCGTGATGGTCGGCTTCATTCCCAATCTGCGCCGGGACAAGTTCAAGGATCCGCGCGTCCGCAAGGCGATCAACCGGGCCTTCGATTTCGAGGAGCTGAACCGCACGATTTTCTTCGACCAGTACAAGCGCATCGACAGTTTCTTTTATGGCAGCGACCTGGCCGCCGAAGGCCTGCCGGAAGGCCAGGTGCTCGACATCCTGGAATCGGTGCGCGACACGGTTCCGCAGGAGGTGTTCACGACGCCCTACACCAATCCGGTCAACGGCAATCCACAGAACCTGCGCAACAATCTGCGCGAGGCGGTGAACCTGTTCCGCGAAGCCGGCTACGAGATCCGCAACGGCGTCATGGTCAATGCCGAGACGGGCGAGCCCTTTGCTTTCGAGATCCTGCTCAACGGGCCGATCATCGAACGGGTCGCTCTGCCCTATGCGCAAAACCTGAAACGCATCGGCATCGACGCCCGCGTGCGCAGCATCGACGCCGCGCAGTTCGAAAACCGGATGCGCAGCCGCGATTTCGATATGATCTACAATGGTTGGGCGCAATCGCTGTCGCCGGGCAACGAACAATTCGAATATTGGGGCTCCGCGGCAGCGGACCGTGAGGGGTCGGCCAATTACGCCGGCATCGCGGACCCCGGTGTCGACGCGCTGATCGAGCGGATCGTCTTCGCGGCCGACCGCGATGAACTCGTCGCCGCGACCGAGGCACTAGACCGGGTGCTGATGGCCCATCAATTCGTCATCCCGAGCTACACCAGCCGGGTTGCCCGTGTCGCCTATTCGAGCCGGCTCGCCCATCCCGATCCGCTGCCGACCTATTCGATCGGTTTTCCGCCGATCTGGTGGTCGAAGGATGCCGAATGACAACGGGCAAAACCATCAGCCGCATGGTCCGGCCGACGCGCCGTGACGTCCTCAAAGCGGCCGGCGCGGCCGCCGCCTCACTCGCATTGCCGGCCGGGCAGGCCTTCGCCAACACGCCTTTTGGCGAAAAACTGCATGGCATATCGGCCTTCGGCGACCTCAAATACGGACCGGACTTCAGCCATTTCGATTACGTGAATCCGCAGGCGCCGAAGGGTGGCACCTTCGCCTTCCTGCCGCCGAGCTGGTTCTATAACCAGAACACGCAGACCTTCAACACGCTGAACACCTTCATCCTGCGCGGCGACGCGCCGCCGCGCATGGAGCTGTGTTTCGACCGGCTGATGGTGCGGGCCATCGACGAGCCGGATGCGCTGTACGGCCATCTTGCCGAATGGGTCATGGTCTCCGAGGACCGCAATCTGTGGCAATTCAAGATCAGGCCGGAGGCGCGGTTTCACGACGGATCGCCGGTTACCGCCCACGACGCCGCCTTCAGCTATCGGGTGCTGAAACAGGACGGGCACCCGAATCTGGTCACCGCGTTGCGCGAAATGACCGGCGCCGAGGCCGTGAGCGACGACATTGTCGAATTGCGTTTCTCCGGCGCGCAGTCCGCCCAGGCGATCCTCGCCGCCTCGAATATGCCGATCCTGTCGAAAACCTATTACGAGGCCCATGATTTCACCCGCGGCAGCCTCGACGTTCCGCTGTCGTCGGGGCCTTACAGGCCGGGCAATTTCGAACCGGGCCGTTACATCGACCTCGATCGCGTCGACGACTATTGGGCCAAGGACCTGCCGACGGCGCGCGGCCTCTACAATTTCGATCGGATCCGTCTCGAGTTCTTCGTCGAGCGCCTGGCGGGCTTCGAGGCCTTCAAGAAAGGCGTGATCATGTTTCGCGAGGAGTTCACCTCGCTGACCTGGGCCACCGAATACAATTTTCCGGCGATTGTCGATGGCCGTGTGATCAAGCGCACGTTTCCCGAGGAAAAAACGCCGAGGCTGCAAGCCTGGGCCCTCAATCAGCGCCGCCGCAAATTCGAAGACCGGCGGGTCCGCGAGGCGATCAATCTGTGTTTCGATTTCGAGTGGACCAACGACCGCATCTTCTATGGCGCCTATGCGCGATCGCAATCCTGTTTCCAGGGCTCCGACTTCGTCGCCACCGGACTGCCGGACGAGGACGAGCTGGCGCTGCTGGAACCGCTGCGCGCCCTCGTGCCGGACGCCGCCTTCGGCGAGGCTGTGACGCAGCCGGTCACGGACGGCTCCGGCCGCGATCGGCGGCTGCTGCGCAAGGCCGTCGAGCTGCTCCAGGATGCCGGCTGGACGCGCGACGGCACGGTGATGCGCAAGGACGGCGAGGCCCTGTCAGTGGAAATCCTGATCCGTTCGCCGGTGTTCGAGCGCATGCTTGCGGGTTTCGTCGAAAACATGAGCCGCGTCGGCATCGACGCGTCGATCCGGCTGGTCGATCCGGTCCAGTTCCAGGCCCGGCTCGACGATTTCGACTTCGACATGATGGGCATCGCCATCGGCTGGACCGCAACGCCGACCGCGGACAGTCTGCAAAGCCTGTTTGCTTCGCGCTATGCCGACATCAACGGCTCCAACAACTATCCCGGCACCAGGTCCGAGGCCGTCGACCGACTGCTGACCGCCATCGGCGCCGCATCGACACGGGCCGAACTGACGATTGCGATGCGGGCACTCGACCGCGTTCTGCGCGCCCGCCTCGACTGGATCCCGAACTGGTATTCCGCCGAACACCGGGTCGCCTATTGGGACATGTTCGGCTTTGTCAAACCGAAACCCGATTACAACTGGCCGGTTGAAACGCTATGGTGGTTCGACGAAGACAAGGCAAGGGCAATTGGCAGGGCATGACCGGCACGCCACGATAGCGGGAACGGCATAATGGGCGCCTATATCATCCGCCGCCTGCTGTTGATGATCCCGACCATCGTCGGCATCATGGGCATTTCGTTCCTGGTCGTGCAGTTCGCACCGGGCGGGCCGGTCGAGCAGGTCATCGCCGAACTCACGGGCCAGGGCAATACGACCACCGAGCGCATTTCCGGCGGCGGCGACGAACAGATTCAGCCTGCCACCGGCTCCGATGCCACCTCGCGCTATCGCGGCGCGCAGGGGCTCGATCCCGAATTCATCGCCAAGCTGGAAGCACAGTTCGGCTTCGACAAGCCGCCGCTCGAACGGTTCGTGCTGATGATGTGGAATTTCATCCGCTTCGATTTCGGCGACAGCTATTTCCGCGATATCTCCGTGATCGATCTGATCATCGAAAAAATGCCGGTGTCGATCTCGCTCGGTGTCTGGATTCTGTTGATTTCCTACATCATTTCGGTGCCGCTCGGTATCCGCAAGGCGGTGACCGACGGGTCGCGCTTCGACATCTGGACATCCGGGGTCATCATCGTCGCCTATGCGGTGCCGGGATTCCTGTTCGGCATCATGTTGATCGTGGTGTTTGCCGGCGGCTCTTTCCTGGACTGGTTTCCGCTGCGCGGGCTGGTGTCGGACAATTTCGACGAGCTCACCTGGTGGCAAAAGATCATCGACTATTTCTGGCACTTGACGCTGCCGCTGATTTCACTGTCGCTCGCCGCCTTCGCCACGACGACGCTTTTGACCAAGAATTCCTTCATCGACGAGATCCGCAAACAATATGTCACCACGGCGCGCGCCAAGGGCCTGACGGAAAACCAGGTGCTCTACGGCCATGTGTTCCGCAACGCGATGCTGATAATCATCGCCGGCTTTCCGGGCGCCTTCATCACCGCCTTCTTCTCCGGCTCGCTGCTGATCGAAACGATCTTCTCGCTCGACGGGCTCGGCCGGCTGGGTTTCGAATCGGTGGTGCGGCGCGACTATCCCGTCGTGTTCGGCACGCTCTTCATTTTCTCGCTGATGGGGCTGGTGGTCGGGTTGATCTCCGACCTGGTCTATACTTGGGTCGATCCGCGCATCGATTTCGAAAGGCGGGATGTCTGAGATGGAACAGACCGTCGACAGCCCGACACTGGATGCCGGCCGGCCGAAAGGGTTCTTTTCGCCGACGGCCAAGCGCCGCTGGCGCAATTTCAAGGCCAACCGCCGCGGCTACTGGTCGCTATGGATCTTTCTGGTGATTTTCGGCCTTAGCCTGTTTTCCGAGTTCATCGCCAATGACCGGCCGATCCTCGCTTGGTACAAGGGCGAGTTGTTGGCGCCCGTTTTGATCGACTATCCGGAAGAGAAGTTCGGCGGCTTCCTGGCCCGCACGGACTATCGCGATCCCTTCATCCGCGACGAGATCCAGGCCCATGGCTGGATGCTGTGGCCGCCGATCCGTTATTCCTACCGCACCGCCAATTCCTATATCCCATATTCCGCGCCGACACCGCCCTTCTGGCTGATGGATCGAGCACAACGCTGCCAGGCCTATCCCCTTGGCGTCGACGACCCCGACTGCATTCTCGGCAACATGAACTGGCTGGGAACCGACGACCAGGCGCGCGACGTGATGGCCCGGATGATCTACGGTTTTCGCATATCGGTGCTGTTCGGCCTGATCCTCACCGGATTCTCCGCCATCATCGGCGTGTCCATGGGCGCCGTTCAGGGCTATTTCGGCGGCTGGACGGACCTGACGCTGCAGCGGCTGATCGAGGTCTGGTCCTCCATGCCGGTGCTCTACATTCTGCTGATCATCGCCGCGATCCTACCGCCGGGCTTCTGGATCCTGCTCGGAATCATGCTGTTGTTTTCCTGGGTGGCCTTTGTCGGCGTGGTGCGGGCGGAATTTCTGCGCGCCCGTAATTTCGAATATGTCAACGCCGCGCGCGCGCTCGGCGTCGGCAACACGACGATCATTTTCCGCCACCTCCTGCCCAATGCGATGGTTGCGACGCTGACCTTCCTGCCCTTCATCCTGTCGGGATCGATCACCACGCTGACCTCGCTCGACTTTCTCGGCTTCGGCCTGCCGCCCGGCTCGCCGTCGCTGGGCGAACTGATTGCCCAGGGCAAGCGCAACCTGCAGGCGCCATGGCTCGGCCTGACCGCCTTTTTCGTCATCTCGATCATGCTGTCGCTGCTGATCTTCGTCGGCGAGGCGACGCGCGACGCCTTTGATCCCAGGAAGACGTTCCAATGAGCGCGCCGCTCCTGTCCGTCCGCGATCTCTCCGTCGCCTTCCATCAGGACGGCGAAGAGACACTCGCCGTCGACCGGGTCTCCTTCGACATCGGACGCGGCGAAAGCCTGGCGCTGGTCGGTGAATCGGGATCGGGAAAATCCGTCACCGCCCTGTCGGTGCTCAAGCTGCTGCCCTATCCCGCCGCCAGCCATCCGGGCGGCAAGGTCCTGTTCAAGGGCAAGGACCTGATGAACGCCAGCGACCATGACCTGCGCGCCGTGCGCGGCAACGACGTCACCATGATCTTCCAGGAGCCGATGACGTCGCTCAATCCGCTGCAGACGATCGAGCGGCAGATCGGCGAAATCCTCAGCCTGCACCAGGGTCTGCGTGACAAAGCGGCGCGCGACCGAACGCTGGAACTGCTCGAACAGGTCGGGATTCAGGAGGCCAAGCAGCGGCTTGGCGCGTATCCGCATCAGCTCTCCGGCGGCCAGCGCCAACGCGTGATGATCGCCATGGCGCTTGCCAACCGGCCCGATCTGCTGATCGCCGACGAGCCGACCACCGCGCTCGATGTGACGGTCCAGGCGCAGATTCTCGAACTGCTCGCGCAATTGAAATCCGAACACCGGATGTCGATGCTGTTCATCACCCATGATCTCGGCATCGTGCGCAAGGTCGCCGACCATGTCTGCGTGATGACCCAGGGCGCGATTGTCGAGGCCGGACCGACCCGGCAAATCTTCGAAAACCCGCAACATCCCTACACCAAACACCTGTTGGCGGCCGAGCCCAGGGGCCAGCCGCCGCGCGCCGACGACAAAGCGCCGATCGTCGTCCAGGGCGACGACGTCCGTGTCTGGTTTCCAATCAAGAAGGGCCTGTTGCGGCGGACTGTCGGATATGTCAAGGCGGTCGACGGCATCGATCTGACCCTGCGGGCCGGTCAAACGCTCGGCATTGTCGGCGAATCGGGCTCCGGCAAGACGACGCTCGGCCTGGCGCTGACGCGGCTGATCCGCTCGCAGGGCAAGATCGCCTTTGTCGGGCGGGAAATCGACCAGTTCTCCTTTTCCGCCATGAAACCGTTGCGCAACCAGATGCAGGTGGTGTTCCAGGACCCCTACGGCTCGTTGTCGCCGCGCATGTCCGTCGCCGACATTGTCGCCGAGGGCCTGCGCGTGCATGAACCGGGACTGAGTGCCGACGAGCGCGACCGCAAGGTGGCGGCGGTGCTGGAGGAGGTCGGCCTCGACGCATCGACGCGCTGGCGCTATCCGCATGAGTTCTCCGGCGGCCAGCGGCAACGCATCGCCATTGCCCGGGCGATGGTGCTCAATCCGCGTTTCGTCATGCTCGACGAGCCGACATCGGCGCTCGATATGAGCGTTCAGGCCCAGGTGGTCGATCTGCTGCGAAAGCTGCAGAGCGTGCACAATCTGGCCTATCTGTTCATCAGTCACGACCTGAAGGTGGTGCGGGCGCTCGCCAACAACGTCATTGTGCTCCGCTTTGGAAAAGTCGTCGAACAGGGGCCCGCCGAACAGATTTTCGATGCGCCAAGGACCGATTACACCAAGGCGCTGATGGCCGCCGCCTTCGAACTCCAGGCGGCCTCGGAAGGCGTCGTTAGCCAGTAGGCGAAGCGACCTCCATTTGCCCTATGGCCGGCGAAAATCGGTCGGTGGACCGTAGAGCGGTGCGATACGCGACACCGCGTCGGCGAGCCGTTCGCGCACCACCCGCATGGCATGGCCGCTGGCGTGGATCATCGAACGGCCGTCCTCCATGATGCCGACATGGCCTTTCCAAAAGACAAGGTCGCCCCTTTCGAGACATCCATGGTCGGGGCCCGGATCGACGGACCGTCCGATCGCTTCCGCCTGCATATCGGAATCGCGCGGCACCGAGCGGCCGCACATCAACATGGAGAGCTGGACAAGGCCCGAGCAATCGAAACCGAAGCCTGACTTGCCGGCCCATAGATAGGGTGTTTCAAGGAACCGCGCGGCGACCGCGACATAGTCGTCGAAACGGAAGGTCACCGGCTGCAGATGCGACGCCACCACTGCCGATCCATCAGGCAGGAGGGCATAGGCCGTTCCCCTGGTTTGCGCCATGCCGACGACGGTCAGGCGGCTGCCCATCGAGCAATGGGACCGAACCGGACTGCGCAGATCGGCTTCGGCATAGGTCGGCGTGCGCGGAACGGCGACCACGTGGGTCGACGCGTGGTCGACGGGACCGAGCGCCGCGGCCGGCATGTAGCCGACATAGCGGTCGCGCTCCGCCTGGACCCAGGCCCAGCCATCGGCTTTCTCGAAGACGGTGACGGTTTCGCCGAGCAGGGCCTGGCTGACCGCTTCGGCTGCGGCCGAGGGCTTCGCCCGGAGGTCCATCACCGGTTCCGACACCCGCGCCGGCGAGCCGCTGACATAATCCTTCGCCCGCACGATGGTCTTCAAGGCGACGTCGGCCCGGTCGGGTCGATAGGCATGAACACGGGGATCGGGTTTCTGTTTCATGGCGTCCACTCCGCAGCCTGCACGACGATACCAGCGTACCATACTTCCCGGATGCAAGCCGCTCAGGCCGCATGGAAGCGCTCGGCGATGAGCTGGAACAGGGCGCGGATGCCCTGCGCCTCACCGCCGACGGGCGACCAGGGTTTTTGCTTCTGGTTCCAGGCGTAGATGTCGAGGTGCAACCAATTGCTCGCGCGTTCGACAAAACGGTTGAGAAACAGGGCGGCCGTCACCGATCCGGCCATGCCGCCGGGCGGCGCGTTGTTGAGATCGGCCACGGTCGACGACAGCATGCGGTCATAAGCTTTGTGCAACGGCATGCGCCACAACGGGTCATGGGTCAGACGCCCGGCCGCCACCAGTTCCTCGGCCAGCGTGTCGCCATGGCAGAAGAACGGCGGCAGGTCGGGCCCGAGGGCGACGCGCGCAGCACCGGTCAGCGTCGCCATGTCGACCATCATTGCCGGTTCCTCCTCATCGCCATAGGCGAGCGCATCGGCCAGCACCAACCGGCCTTCCGCATCCGTGTTGCCGATTTCGACGGTCAGGCCCTTGCGGCTGGTCAGCACGTCTCCGGGTCGGAACGCGTTGCCGGATATAGCATTTTCCACCGCCGGGATGAGCACGCGCAGCCGCACCGGCAGCGCGGCGTCCATGATTATCGACGCCAGGCCCAGCACATTGGCCGCGCCGCCCATATCTTTTTTCATCAACAGCATGCCTGCGGCCGGCTTGATGTCGAGGCCGCCCGTATCGAAACACACGCCCTTGCCGACCAGCGTCACCCTTGGGGCGTCCTCGGCGCCCCAGCGCATGTCGATCAGCCGCGGGGCCGACGCGCTGGCCCGGCCAACGGCATGGATCATCGGAAAATTGCGCGCGATCAGCGCCTCGCCCTCGACCGTCGACACGACGGCGCCATGCGGCGCGGCCAGTCGGCGCACCGCCGCCTCCAGCTCCGCCGGTCCCATGTCGTTGACCGGGATGTTGACGAGATCCCGCGCCAGAAAACAGCCGGTCAACACACGTTCCAGCGTCTCGCGATCGACGTCGTCCGGCAGCGCCAGCCTGGCTTTCGGCGGTTCCGCTTTGCGGTAGCGGTCGAAGCGGTAGCTGCCGAGCCCGAAACCGAGCGCCAGCCCATCGACGGCATTGTCGGCTCCGGAAAGATGCCAGGCTCCCTCCGGCAGCCGCGCGGCCAGGCCGCCGGCGATCAGCGGCTGTTCGTCCGCTGCGGCGCCGAGGCCGAACAGTGCACCGGCCACGTCCCCATCCGCACCGGGCAGAAGCTGGAATTCGCCCGGTGTCGCGCGAAAGCCGGTGGCCTCGATCCATTTGCGGATCCGCGCATCTCCAACCGGATGCTCAAGATCCAGTGTGCAGTAGAGATGAACCGGGCGCGACAGTTCGGTCGGATCGGCAAAACAGGAGACGGTCATCGGGCACCTCTGTCGGGCGGATTAACGGTCCGTTAGGGTTAACGGACTACTGATGACAGCACGCTACGCACGACGCAACTGCCTATTTCCGAAGGCGGCGTGCCGGTTTCATACCATCGGGAACCAACAGGGATCGCTCATGAACCGTATCGTTTCGATGTCCCGGGGCCTGGTCGCACGCTTCTGTGCCCTGACGCTTGTCGCTTCCGTCGCCGCCTGCGCCAATGTCTCGCAGTTCAAGACCGGTTCCATCGGGCATGGCGGCCAGCCGCTCACGGACATGAGCGAAACGGAACTGGCGCGCGCCGAAACCGCCCTGGCCACCGCCCATGCCGCCGATCCGGCCGACCGGTCGATCGGCATCGGCTATGCCACGGTGCTGCGCATGGGCGGACGCGACGGCGAGGCGGTCGATGTCATGCGAGCGGTCGCGACCCATCATCCCGACGATCCGATCGTGCTTGCGAGCTACGGCAAGGCGCAGGCCGCCGTCGGCGCACTTGACGACGCGCTGGACACGATCCGGCGGGCGCAGACGGCCGGCGGCCCGTCCGATCAGCCGGACTGGCTGCTGCTGTCGGCCGAGGGCGCCATTCTCGATCAATTGGACCGGTCCGAGGAGGCCCGCCGCCGCTATCGCGAGGCGCTCGACATCGCCCCGGACGAACCCTCGATCCTCTCCAATATCGGCATGTCCTATCTGTTGAGCGGCGACCTGATCGTTGCCGAATCCTATCTGTCCAGGGCCGCGGCCGCACCCGGCGCCGACAGCCGCATGCGCCAGAATCTGGCGTTGGTGATCAGCCTGCAAGGTCGCGTCGCCGAAGCCGAACGGGTCGCGCGGGCGGAGCTGTCCGTCGAACAGGCGGAAGCCAATGTCGCCTATCTACACGCGATCCTCGGTCAGCAGCGCGCTTCGGCGGCGCAGACCGATCAAAACGGCTGATATCGCGCGCGCCGACCGACCGTCCGACTTTCCGCTTGTGAGTTGCCGGTGTGCACCATAGTTTAGCCGGAATCGGCTGGTTTTGGCCGGCCTCTGAAACAGGAACGACATGGCTCGGGCAATCATTCTGCTGCTGGACTCCTTCGGCATCGGCGGCGCCCCGGACGCTAGCGGCTTCGGCGACGCCGGCGCCAACACGCTCGGCCATATCGCCGAACAATGCGGCGTCGGCCTCGGTGACCGCGAAGGCCTGCGCAGCGGTCCGCTTGCGCTTCCCAACATGACCGCGTTGGGCCTTGTGAAGGCCGCGCAACTGGCGAGCGGCGAAACGCCGGCGGGCATGGATGCCAAAGCGGTTCCGGTCGGGCTCTATGCGTGCGCCAGCGAAACGTCGCCGGGCAAGGACACGCCGTCCGGCCATTGGGAGATCGCCGGTGTACCGGTGCCGTTCGAATGGGGTTATTTCCCGGAGGCCGAGGAGACCTTTCCGCCAGCACTTCTGGAACAGATCATCGAACGGGCGGATCTGCCCGGTAGCCTGGCCAACTGCCATGCGTCGGGCCTTCCGGTGATCGCACGCCATGGCGTCGAACACATCAAGACCGGCAAGCCGATTTTCTACACCTCGGCCGACAGCGTCTTTCAGATCGCCGCCCATGAGCGGCATTTCGGGCTCGATCGGCTCTACCGGCTGTGCGAGATCGTGCGTGAGCTGGTCGATCCGCTGAACATCGGCCGTGTCATCGCCCGTCCCTTCATCGGCGAAAGCCCGGAAGATTTCCAGCGCACCGGCAACCGCCGTGACTATTCCGTGCCGCCACCCGAACCGACCTTGCTGGACCGTGTATGCGACAGCGGCCACCGTGTTATTGCGGTCGGCAAGATCGGCGATATTTTCGCCGGGCAGGGCATCAGCGAGGTCCGTAAGGCCAACGGCAATATGGCCCTCTTCGACGCGACTTTGAAGGCGCTCGACGATGCCGGCGACGGCGACCTTGTCTTCACCAATCTCGTCGATTTCGACACGCTCTACGGCCACCGCCGCGACGTCGCCGGTTATGCGGCGGCGCTTGAAGTCTTCGACGCGCGGCTGCCGGAACTGGCCCGCAAGCTCAAGGGGCAGGACCTGGTGGTGATCACCGCCGACCACGGCTGCGACCCGACCTGGCGCGGCACCGACCACACACGCGAACGGGTGCCGGTTTTGTGTTTCGGCGCGACGATCCACGCTGGCTCGGCCGGTGTCCGGGACACATTCGCCGATATCGGCGAAAGCATCGCCAAACATCTCGACCTCGCGCCCGGACGTCACGGAAGGAGTTTCCTTTGACCGCCCACATCCCGAAAGCCGAACTGCACTGCCATATCGAGGGCGCGGCCTCGACCGCGCTGGTGGCCGCCCAGGCGGCCAGATACGGCGTCGATATCGACCATCTGATCGACGGCGACCGGTATGTCTGGCACGATTTCACCAGTTTTCTGCACGCCTACGATGCCGCCGCCGGACTGTTCCGCAGCGAAGAGGACTACGCGCTGCTGGCGGAAACCTATCTGAGCTCGATGGCGCGCGAGGGAGCGATCTACAGCGAGATCTTCACATCGCCCGACCACGCGCGCCTTGCCGGGCTGACGGCGGACGCCTATCTCAACGGCCTCGGCGAGGGCATACGCCGGGCCCGCGACGCGCACGGCATCGAGGGACGGATCATCATCACCTGCGTCCGCCATTTCGGCCCGGAACAGGCGGTCGAAGTGGCGCGCTACGCCGCCGGCCGGCCGCATCCTCTGGTCACCGGTTTCGGCATGGGCGGCGACGAACGCATGGGCTCACACGCGGATTTCGCGCCGGCCTTCGATATCGCCCGCGCTGCCGGCCTCGGCATCACCACCCATGCCGGCGAACTGGTCGGCCCCGAAAGCGTGACCGATGCCTTCGACAACGTTCGGCCGAGCCGCATCGGCCATGGCGTGCGCGCGATGGAGGATCCGGCGCTGGTCGACCGGCTTGCCGCCGAGGGTGTGGTTCTCGAAATCTGTCCTGGCTCCAATGTGGCACTCTCGCTCTATGACGGCCACGCGGCGCATCCGTTTCGCGAGCTGCGCGAGCGCGGCGTCAAGGTCACGCTCAATTCAGACGACCCGCCCTTTTTTGATACCTCGATCGGTCGGGAATACGCAACCGCGCAGGCGGCCTTCGACCTCAGCGACGCCGAACTACTGGAGTCCACCCGCACCGCTGTGGAAGCCGCTTTCGTCGATGAGGAAACACGCGCGGTTTTGCTCGCAAAGCTGTGACAAACGCAGCCGCTTCGACAAATAGACAGGCCGGCGCCTTGCCGGGCATCGGCCGACATGCAAAATGAGACGCGATATCCAACAAGGGACCGGCATCCATGGACGGCGTCAACGTCATCGACCATCCGCTTGTCCAGCACAAGCTCACCATCATGCGCAAGAAGGAAACCTCGACGGCCGGGTTCCGCCGCCTGCTGCGCGAGATATCGACTCTGCTGTGTTACGAGGTCACCCGCGAACTTGACCTGACGACGGAACCGATCGAGACCCCGCTAGCAGCGATGGACGCACCGGTTCTTGCGGGTAAGAAACTGGTTTTCGCCTCTATCCTGCGCGCCGGCAACGGGCTGCTCGAAGGCATGCTCGACCTGGTTCCGGCCGCGCGGGTTGCCCATATCGGCCTGTACCGCGATCCCAAGACGCTGCAGGCGGTGGAATACTATTTCAAGGCGCCGGACGACATCAGCAACCGGCTGGTCATCGTCGTCGATCCGATGCTGGCGACCGCCAATTCTTCCATCGCCGCGGTGGAAAAGCTGAAGCAGCGCGGCGCGCACAATATCCGCTTCCTTTGCCTGCTGGCGGCGCCCGAGGGCGTCGAAGCGTTCCGCAAAGCGCATCCGGACGTGCCGATCTTCACCGCAGCGATCGACAGTCATCTCAATGAGAAGGGCTATATCGTGCCCGGCCTGGGCGACGCCGGCGACCGCATGTACGGCACCAAATAGCTGTTTTGCGCGCGATTCGCCTTGTTAAGGGCAAAATCCGGGCTGACGGCGTGGTTCACTTGCCTGAAATGCGCTGGCCTGTGAACGTCGTGCCGAACGATCTGACCGAGGGCTCGGTGGGTTTGAGCGGGTTCTGTCCGAGCGCGAACTGCTGCCCGGAAAAGCTTCCTGAGAACCTTTCGAACCGTCCCTGATCAAGACCCTCGAATGTGAGGGTGTAGACGTTCAGTGACGTTCCAGTCCGGGCGCCGCTATCGCGATCAAAGTTGAAGTCGATGACCCGGGCGACGATCTGGTTGGGACCGGTCTGCTCCCATGCACCCAATCCGCTGGTGTAGCCGCGCAGCTGTTGCCCGCTCGCCAACTCTGAGACGATTCCACCTCGCGTGAATGAAAGGACCCGCTGGGAACCGCTGTCCTGGATCAGCAGGTAGGCGCCCTCGACGGCAATGGCCATGCGATCGTCTGCCCGCGCGGTGGCCAGATCCGCTGCGAGCACAAGGCATATGGCTGCAGTCAGCCACTTCATGACAGCACCCTCTCTTGTCGGTCTGGAGCTGGTGGGGAGGATAGCCGAAGCAACCGTGTTCGGGAACCATCGGCGGTATTTTCGCCTGGCGAACCGAGCTGTCGTCCACAAGGCCGCATGGACGGCACCAAACAGGTGTCCTATTCCTTGATGCGCTCGATAACCGGCGGCTCCAGAACTACTGCCGCCGCGGACAGGCGATAGGCCGCCAGAACCGCCTTTTCCGCCCTGTCGGCAGCGGCGTGATCGCGGGCGTGCACCCGGGCGATCGCATCGCCTGCGTCGACGGATGCACCGCGGGCGGCAAGGTCGGTCAGGCCGACGGCGAGATCGATACTGTCCTGCGGACGGGTGCGGCCGCCGCCGAGCGCCACCACCGCCAAGCCGATGTCGCGCGTGTCGATACGCTCGACAAAGCCGCTATCTGCGACACGGATGTCCCGGATGACCGGCGCCTGCGGCAGGTGGCTGCGATGGTTTTCGACAAAATCCGCCGGGCCGCCGAGACCCGTCACCATGCGCGCGAAACACTCGGCGGCGCGCCCGTCATCGAGCGCCCCGCGGGTCATCGCACGGGCAGTCTGACGGTCGGCCGCCAGGCCGGCCGACAGCACCATCTCGTCGGCAAGCGACAGAGTCACCTCCTCCAGTCGCGGGTCGCGATGGTCCCCGGTCAGGAATTCCACCGCATTGACGACCTCTACCGCGTTGCCGGCGGCACTTGCCAGCGGTTCGTTCATATCGGTGACAAGGGCCGTTGTCGGCAGCCCGGCGCCGTTGGCAACCGCCGCCAGGCTTCTGGCCAGTTCGGTCGCATCGGCGCGGTCCACCATGAAGGCGCCGTTTCCGGTCTTGACGTCCAGCACCAGCGTCTCGAGGCCCGCCGCCAGCTTCTTCGACAGAATCGACGCGGTGATCAGCGGCACCGACTCGACCGTGGCGGTCACGTCGCGCACGCCATAAATGCGCCGGTCCGCCGGCGCCAGTGCGCCGGTCTGGCCGATGATCGCGCAGCCGGCTTCCGTCACGGTCTGGCGGAACAGCACGTTCGACGGGTGAACCTGATAGCCGGGTATCGCTTCCATCTTGTCGAGCGTGCCGCCGGTATGGCCGAGGCCACGCCCGGAGATCATCGGCACGGCGGCCCCGCAGGCCGCAACGATCGGCGCCAGCATCAGGGAGACATTGTCGCCGACGCCGCCGGTGGAGTGTTTGTCGGCGATCGGCTGGCCGATATCGGGCCATGACAATACATCGCCGGAATCGCGCATGGCGACCGTCAGGTCGACCGCCTCGCGCCGCGTCATGCCGTTGAAAAACACCGCCATGGCAAAGGCGGCGATCTGTCCCTCGGTGACGGAATCGTCCGTGACGCCGAGAATGAAGTCGGCGATCTCGGCGCTCTCAAGCGCCAATCCGTCGCGCTTCTTGCGCACGATTTCCTGCGGCAAGCGCTGCATCACCCGTCCTCCGCTCGTGAACCGATCAGCCGGCCAGCATGACGCGCAGTATGGAGGCGAGCCGAAGGCCGCCCAGCGGCGCCATTTCCTTCGTCTCCTCATGGGAGATTTCGCCGTCACCCATCCCGGCGCCAAGGTTGGTGATCACCGACGCGGCAGCGACATCGAGCCCCAGGAAGCGGGCCAGGATGACTTCCGGAACCGTCGACATGCCGACGGCGTCGGCGCCCAGCGTTCTGGCCATGCGGATTTCCGCCGGCGTTTCGAAACTAGGGCCGGCAAACCACATATAGACGCCCTCATGCAGTTCCATGCCGGCTTTTTCGGCGGCCGCGCGCATCGCCGCGCTGAGACCGGCGTCATAGGCATTGGCCATGCCGACGAAACGCCGGTCGCTGGGCTCGCCGAAGAGCGGGTTGGCGCCGGAGAAGTTGATATGATCGGTGATCATCATGACCGAGCCCGGCGGCATGTCGGTGCGCAGCGAACCGGCGGCATTGGTCAGGATCAGCCGTTTGATGCCGAGGCCATGCAGCGTCTCCAGGGGCGCGCGCATAACCGCCGCGTCTCCGTGTTCGTAATAATGGGCCCGGCCCGACAACAGCAGAACCGGCGTATCGCCCCAATGCCCGGCGACCACCTCCGCCGCGTGGCCTGACACCCCGCTATGGGGAAAGCCCTCCAGGTCCGCGTAGGGCACGTGCACCGCGCCGCCGAGATCGCCGACCAGCGAGCCCAGACCGGAGCCCAGCACGATTGCCGTTTCAGGCGCAAGTCCGCCCAGGCGTTCGACCAGCACGGATATCGCCTGGTTCATTTCAGCGCCTCCGTATCGAATGCCAGCGGCAGCAATTCACCCATGGTGACGGTCCTGACAATGCCGTTTTGATCGCACAGATGCACCGGAACGTCGGCATCGGCGAACTCGGCGAGACGCTGCCGACAGCCGCCGCAGGGTGTGCACGCATCCATCTTCTCGGCGACCACCAACACTTCGGTGATGCGCCGCGCACCGGCCATGACCATATGGCTGATCGCGGTGGTTTCGGCGCACCAGCCCTCCGGATAGGAGATCACCTCGATATTCGCCCCGCTATAGATGCGGCCATCATCGGCGCGCAGCGCGGCGCCGACCGGAAATTGCGAATAGGGCGCATGGCACTTGCTCATCGCCTGGCGCGCGGCCTGGTACAGATCCTGCGACATCTCCGGTTCTATCGCTCCTTGACATAGGGCTGGCCGCCGGCCTTGGGCGGAATCGCCTTGCCGATGAACCCGGCCAGCAGAATCACCGTCAGAATGTAGGGCAGCGCCTGCATGAACTGCACCGGAACCTCGCCGACCACGGGCAGGTCCTGGCCCTGCATCAAAATGGCCATGGCATCGAGGAAGCCGAACAGCAGGCAGGCGAACATCACATTGACCGGTTTCCATTTGGCGAAGATCAGCGCGGCCAGCGCGATGAAGCCCTTGCCGGCCGTCATGCCCTTGACGAACCCGGCCGCGACGGCCATCGACAGATAGGCTCCGGCGAAGCCGCACAGGATGCCGCAGCAGATCACCGCCATATAGCGCATGCGCGGCACGGATATGCCGGCGGTGTCGACCGCGCCGGGATTTTCGCCGACGGCGCGCAGGCGCAGGCCGAAACGGGTGCGGAACAGCACCCACCAGGTGATCGGCACCATGGCGAAGGCGAAATAGGTCAGCAGGAAATGGCCGGAGATCAGGTTTTCGTAGATCGGGCCGAGAACGGGCACCGGCGCCAGGGTTTCGGCGAAGGGCAGGGTGATCGGATCGAAGCGACTGGCCTCGTCGAGCTGCGGTGTGCGCCCGCCCTGGCGAAACCAGGCCTGACCGAGAATCACGGTCGTGCCGAGCGCGATGAAATTGATGGCGACGCCGGACACGATCTGGTTGCCGCGCTGGGTGATCGACGCGAAGGCATGGACCAGCGCAAGCGCCACCGAGACGGCGATCGCGGCCAGGAGGCCGACGAAGGCCGATCCGTAGACCGCCCCCGCCGCCCCCCCGGCAAACGCCGCGGCCAGCATCTTGCCCTCAAGACCGATATCGAAAACCCCGGACCGTTCCGAATAAAGCCCGGCAAGCGCCGCCAGGATCAGCGGCACCGACAGGCGGATCGTGGCTTCGAGCGTCACCAGCAGGATCTGGAAAAACTCCATGGCCCTATTCCCCCGCTGCGCTTGTTGGCGCCGGCTCGCGCATGCCCTGCAGGGTGACGAAGAAAGCGGTGATCGCGGGTCGGAACATATGTTCGAGCGCCCCGGCAAACAGGATCACAAGGCCCTGAATGATGGTGATCATGTCGCGCGATATCTGCGGCATTTCGAAGGAGATTTCGGCACCTCCCTGGTACAGTACGCCGAACAGCACCGCCGCCGGAATAATGCCGGCTGGATGCGATCGCCCCATCAGAGCGACCGCGATACCGACGAAGCCAGCGCCGGTGACGAAATCGAGCTGCAGGCGATGCTGATCACCCATCACCGGATTGAGCGCCATCATGCCGGCGAGTGCCCCTGAAATCAGCATGGTGATGACGATGATGCGCGCCTCCTTGATGCCGGCATAGCGCGCCGCCGTGGGGTTCGCGCCCATGGTCCGTATCTCGTAGCCGAGCCGGGTGCGCCAGATCAGCACCCACACCAGAAACGCGGCGACGAGCGCCAGCAGGAACGACACGTTGAACGGCGCGCCGCCGATATTGAGCCCGAAGATCGCCAGCAGCCAGTCAAGCCGTGGCAACTGGCCGCCGGCCGAAAACGTCTCCGTTTGCGGCGCCATCGACCCCATCGGCTTCAGCACCTCGACCAGCATATAGACCATCAGGCTGGAGGCGATGAAATTGAACATGATGGTGGTGATCACCACATGGCTGCCGCGTTTGGCCTGCAGCCAGCCGGGAATGAAGGCCCAGGCGGCACCGAACAGGGCGGCGCCCAGGATCGCAATCGGGAAGGTGAGGTACCAGGGGAAGATGTTGTCGAACCAGAGACAGGCGATCGCCACGCCGAGACCGCCAATATAGGCTTGGCCCTCGCCACCGATATTGAACAGGCCGCAGTGGAAGGCGACCGCGACGGCAAGGCCCGTGAAGATAAAATTGGTGGCGTAATAGAGCGTGAAACCGAGACCCTCGCCATAGCCGAAAGCGCCCTGTACCAGCAGGCTCGCCGCGCGCAAAGGACTTTCGCCGACGATCAGCACCACCAGCCCCGCCACCAGGAAGGCGACCACCAGATTGATCAGCGGGATCAGACCATAATCGACCCAGGCCGGCAGTTTGGCGTAGGGAACACTCATTGCGCCGCCTCCCGGGTCTGTTCGACCCCGGCCATCAGCAGCCCCAATTCGCCCTCGGTCGCCTCCGGCGTGCGCTCGCCGACAATGCGACCGGCGAACATCACCAGAATGCGGTCGGACAGGGCGCGGATTTCATCGAGCTCCACCGAAACCAGCAGCACCGCCTTGCCGGCATCGCGCATTTCGATGATGCGCCGGTGAATGAATTCGATGGCACCGACATCGACGCCGCGGGTCGGCTGGCCGATCACCAGGACCACCGGATCGCGCTCCATCTCGCGCGACAGAACGATCTTCTGTTGGTTGCCGCCAGAGAAATTGGCCGTCCTAAGCCGCACGTCGGGCGGTCTGATGTCGTATCTCTCAACGGCTTCCGCAGCGTTTGCGCGGATATTGGCGAGGTTGAGCATCGGCCCATTGAGATAGCGCTCATCGTAGTGATAGCCCAAAATGGCGTTCTCGTTCTCCTCGAAACTGAGCACCAGGCCCATATGGTGCCGGTCTTCAGGCACATGGGCGAGGCCGCGCCTGCGCAAGGCCGAGGGGTCCGCGCTTCCGGTCACGGCGATGGGCTCGCCGTCGAGCATGACGGTACCGCCTTCGGCGCGGCGGATACCGGCGATCGCCTGCAGCAGTTCCGACTGGCCGTTGCCGGCGACGCCGGCAATGCCGACAATCTCGCCGGCGCGCACGTCCAGGGACACGTCATCGACCATGACCACACCCCGGCCGTCTTTGACCGTGAGGCCGTTGACGGCCAGCTTGACTCCCTTCGGATCGGCCGGTCCCTTCTCGACCCGCAACAGCACGCGACGGCCGACCATCAGCTCAGCCAGTTCCTCCACCGACGTCTCGGCCGTCAGGCGAGTGGCGACCATCTCGCCGCGGCGCATCACCGACACGGCGTCGGTGATCGCCATGATCTCGCGCAGCTTGTGGGTGATGAGGATGATCGTCTTGCCCTGGTCGCGCAATTGTCCCAGGATCCGAAACAGATGGTCGGCCTCGGCCGGTGTCAGCACGCCTGTCGGCTCGTCCAGGATCAGCGTCTCGGCACCGCGATAAAGCGCCTTGAGGATTTCGACACGCTGTTGCAGACCGACCGGAAGCTCCTCGATGACGGCATCCGGGTTGACTTCCAGCGCGTATTCGTCCTCGAGGCGCTTCAACGCGCTCCGCGCCTTGGCGATGCCGCGATTGAGAATCGCGTTCTCCTCCGCCCCGAGCATGACATTTTCAAGCACGGAGAAATTGTCGACCAGCATGAAATGCTGGTGCACCATGCCGATTCCGACATGGATTGCATCGTCCGGGTCGCGGATCACCGTCTGCTTTCCGTCGACGAAAACCTCGCCGCTATCGGCCTGGTAGAAACCGTAGAGGATCGACATCAAGGTCGATTTGCCGGCCCCGTTTTCACCGACAATGCCGTGAATCGTCCCCTTGCGAACCTCCAGATTGATGTTTTTGTTCGCATGAACGGCACCGAAGCTTTTATCGATACCCCTCAATTCGATGGCAAGATCGCTCATGCGCCAATCCGTTTTTTTATCAATTGGTCTAACGAGTGACTTTATGCATGTGCAGTCGGCGATACCAGCCCAAATCCCGGCTTTTTTGACAATTGCTTGGTTCCCGGGCCGGCCGCCTGTTATGAGGATGGTCCGAAACCAACGCCGGAGAGAACATGCCCAGACTGCCGTTTCGCAAACCGTCGCGATCCGACGCACCGAAAGCGTGGACAGCATGACGCGGCCAAACGCCCTTCAAAGAGATGCGTTTTCACTGTTCAGGCCGCTGCAGACACGCTGGGCCGACAACGACGTCTATGGCCATATGAACAATGTGGTCCACTATGCCCTGTTCGATACGGCGATCAATGGCTGGCTATTCGATCAGGGCCTGCTCGACTTCGACAAGGGCGAGACGATCGGACTGGTGGTCGAAACCGGCTGCCACTACTTTGCGGAAATGGCCTTTCCGGACAGGGTGGATGCCGGGATCGGGGTCGAGCGGCTCGGCACCTCTTCTGTGACCTATCGGATCGCGCTGTTCCGCAATGACGAGACACAGGCGAGCGCCCAGGGGCGCTTCGTGCATGTCTATGTCGACCGGCGGACCCGGCGGCCGAAACCGCTGACGCAGGACTGGCGTGGCGTGCTGGAACAGGCGCAGCTATGAGCGCAACCGCGGCATCGCTCGCACGGCGGCTGGATGCGCTGGAGGAACATGCCGCGCACCAGGCACGGATCATCGAGGAATTGTCGGAGCAGATCCGGGCGCAATGGTCGGTGATCGACACGCTGCAGGCCAGGCAGCAGCGGCTCATCGCCCGTTTGCTCGAACTGGAACATTCGGCGGGCGGCGCAGCGCCCGTCACCAAGCCCCCGCATTATTGACCCCGCCTGAAATAGGACGATCCATGCCACCCTTCCAACGCTTCACGCCGCTTGTGCAGTCTCTACCGGCAACTGTGCCGTTTGTCGGTCCGGAAACCCAGGAACGGGCGGCAGGCCAGCCGTTCCGCGCCCGCATCGGCGCCAACGAAAGCGGCTTCGGACCGGCACCCTCGGTCAAGGCGGCGATGCGCTCCGGCGCCGAGTTGGTCTGGCGATATGGCGATCCGGAGAACCACGATCTGCGACAGGCGCTGGCCGGGCATTATGGAGTCACCGCTCGAAATATCGTGATTGGCGAGGGCATCGACGGCCTGCTGGGACTGGTCGTGCGGCAGATTGTGCAGCCGGGCGACCCGGTCGTGACCTCGCTTGGCGCCTATCCGACCTTCAACTTCCATGTCGCCGGTTATGGCGGCCGACTGGTCACTGTGCCCTATCGCGACGACCGGGAAGACCCGGACGCGCTGCTGAACGCGGTATTGAGTGAAAAAACACCGCTGGTGTTTCTCGCCAATCCGGACAATCCGATGGGAAGCTGGCATGACGGCGACGCGATCGAAGCCTTCGCACGCGCCCTGCCGGAGACCACCATGCTGGTGCTCGACGAAGCCTATGTGGAGACCGCGCCGCCGGATACGGCACTGCGGATCGAAGCGTTGATCGATCGGCCCAACGTGCTGCGCATGCGCACCTTCTCCAAAGCCTACGGGCTGGCAGGGCTGCGCTGCGGCTATGCGCTCGGCCATCCGGACACCATCGCGTCCTTCGACAAGGTGCGCAATCATTTCGGCGTCAATCGTATGGCGCAGACCGCTGCGCTGGCAGCACTCGGCGACCAGGATTACCTGACCGGGGTCTGCGCCCGGATCCACGGCGCGCGCGAACGCATTGCCGCAATCGGCCGGCGCAACGGGCTTGCGCCACTACCGTCGGCCGCCAATTTCGTCGCGCTGGATTGCGGCCGCGATGCCGCCTATGCCGGCGCCCTGCTCGCCGCGCTGGGCGAACGCGGCGTGTTCGTGCGCATGCCCGGCGTCGCGCCGCTCAACCGCTGCATCCGCATCAGCTGCGCACCCGACGCGGAACTCGACATCCTCGAACAAGAACTGCCGCAGGCGCTTGCCGCGCTTGGCTGATCGTTTGAGTCTTTATCTTGATCAAGCAGTTTGTGATGAGGTTGCCGCATTTGAAGGCGGAGAATCGGCCTGTCGGCTAAAGTTCCATAAGATGGAATTGTTCTGTTAGCGATTGATTTTATTAATATACTGAGATTTCGGCATCGTATCGTCCTCTTTTGTCGAGGCTAATGGCTGCTTTGTAGCTGCGGCGAAACGGCAAGCAGGCAACGGTTCACATTGAACCGCATGGGGAGTAATACATACTACCAAGTAGGAAATATGATCAGAACTGGGTGCGATATTATGCCGATGGTCAAGAAAAGCATCTCCGTAACGGACCAGCAAGACAACTGGATCAAAGCCCAGATCAGAACGGGCCGCTATGGAAATGAAAGTGAAGTTGTCCGCGACTTGATTCGCGAACGCCAAATCCGCGAACTGGAGACACCTGAAGAAATCGCGGCGATTCGAGCGGCCTTGATCGAAGCCGAAGAAAGCGTGACAAGAGACGGATATAGCAAGCGGTCAGTAGACGAGATCTGGGAAGAAGCGAGGGCAAGACATAGAGCGCAGCATGGGTGAATACGAGCTTGCACCGGAGGCTGAACGGGACCTGCTTAATATCGCCCTACATGGAATCGAAAACTTCGGGTTTGAGCAATCCGAACTATACCGTGATGGCCTCAAAGCGCGCTTTCAAGAAATCGCAGACCACCCTCTTCGATACCCTGCCGTCGACCAAATCCGTAAGGGCTATCGGCGAAGTGTATTTCAATCACACGCGATCTACTACCGTGTTGACGGGCAAGGAATCGCCATCATGCGTGTCCTGGGACGGCAGGATTTGGCAACGGCATTCAAATAATGGAGGTTAAGAATGCCCTGCCTATGCCATCAAACCGCTGGTGAATTCATTCCGCGGTGAGCCGAACCGGGATTGTGTCAACGCTATCATGGCTGAAAAGACAACCTGAAAACGGAGGCATGATAGGCGCGCTTCTGCATCTGCCCGGAAGGCTCCTCGTCATATCGCTTTCCGTCTGATGGATCGACAGCGGCACGTCGGCGGCTGGCTGGACCCTTGGTTTGTGGTCTTGGCACGCACACGGTGTCCGATCCCTTGCCTCGCGGTCAATCGGTCATAACCGGAGCGGTCCAGTACCCTACTCCGGATCGCACTTCGCAGACGACGAGCACCGTGCAGAAGCGCAGCTCTAACTGCGCATCCGTGACCCGTTGGCATCATAGACCGGGTGAGCGGTGACCGTCGCGGGATAACGCTCGCCGAGGATCTCGATCTCCAGTTCGGTGCAGCCGCAGGTGGAGTTTAGCGGCGACGTCAGGCTTGTGAACGGCACGCTGATCCGGCCGATGCTTGTCGTCGGGCTGACGCAGTTCCTGACCGATACGGCGCCGAGTGTGCAGGCGGGATTGACGGCGTCTGGCGCCGGTAACGGCTTCACCTCGGAGGCGGAACTCGATCGCACCCGGTTCGACCTTGCGGCCGCAGTGGAGGTGTTTGCCACCGAGCGTCTTTCGGTCCGCGCCGATGCCTTCACCAGCCTGTCGAAAAACAGCCAGATCTATGGCGGCGGCATCAAGTTCGCATTCACGTTTTGAGGCGTTGGATGGGCGGTGCGCATGATCGGCTTGCGGGTCGGATGATCGTCTGCCCGAAAACAAAAATCATTGCTTCAGCACCGCCAAGGGGCTTTCGCCACCGATTGCATGACTGGGAAAGCAAGCGGTCGAACGCATCGTGCGTGGGGCAACCGACGCTCTGGAACACTGAAACGCCTCCTTCCGCACGCACGCGGCAGTTGCAACCTGCCCCGGTGCGTTAGTACCGGAAACATCGATATAAAGCCTGACTTTATGTTGCCGCCTCGACCGGGAACACAAACAACGCTACGGTGAGCAACGTCTCGGAGACGGCATGGTTTATCCGGCGATAGACCGGAGTTGCTGGTAGACAATTCCGCCTGAAGGCCTGTCCATCTCGACGCAAAGGTGACTGAGAACGCGCTGTTGAGCTCTGGAATCCAAGCATCTACCGATTGGGAAGCCGATGGCTGCGGGCTCGCCAATAACACCACAGGATCAAACGAAACCGGCAGGACGTTGACGCATGACTGATCCCACTTTGCCCGGCGCGTCGCGCCAGAACAGGCGGTTTCACTTCATTTCCGGCCTGCCCAGATCCGGCTCGACGCTCACCGCGGGTCTGCTCAAGCAAAACCCGAATTTCCACGCTGGCATGTCGAGCCCGATCGCCAGTCTCTTCGATGCGATGATCAGCCAGGTGTCCGCCGGTACTGAACTATCCTCCACCGTCACCCAGGAACAGCGCAGGCGGCTTCTTCGCGGCCTCTTTGAAAGCTACTATGCGGATTACCCCGAGGAGGTCATTTTCGACACCAACCGCGCCTGGACCGCTAACTTGTCTGCGTTGATGCAGATCTTCCCAGAGGCGAAGGTGATCTGTCTTGTGCGTGACGTCTCCTGGATTATGGATTCGATGGAGCGGCAGTTCCGCAACAACCCATTCGAACATACGCGCCTCTTCAACTCCCCCAGCGAGCGTTCGACCGTCTACACGCGCACCGAAGCGATGGCGGGCGCAGATCGCCTGGTTGGCTATCCGTGGCACGCGCTGCGTGAGGCCTGCTACAGCGACTTCGCCGAGAGGATCGTGATTGTCGAGTACGACCTGCTCGTGGATCGCCCTGTCGAGGTCTTCAAACTCATATATGATTTTCTGGGCGAAGAGCCCTACACTCACGATTTTGGCAACGTCGATTATGATGCCCCGGAGTTTGACGCCGGCCTCGGCCTCGGCCTCGATGGGCTCCATCGTGTGCACAAGGAGGTCAAGCCGCAGCCGCGCAAGACCATTTTGCCACCGGACCTCTTCGAAAGATACGCAACAATGGCCTTCTGGCATGACCTACCAGAGAGCCGCGCCTTCCGCATTGTCGCGCAGCCGCCCGAAGGCGAACAGCAGCAGACCATGCCCGAAGGCGCGGCGTCGATGCAGGAAAAACCGGCCGTTCCATAGCCTTGCGACCTTGCGAAAACAGTGCATGGAAATGGCGTGCATCGTTCGTGTATGCCGTTCAATCGATTGTAGCCCGGTTTCGTCGCGTGCAGGTTGCGCAACTGTTGGGGACCGCCTCAATAATACGCCGCCCGATTGGCCGGCCGCACCGCAGCACAACACCCTGATATCCGCAGCCAACGATTGCATCGAACCTGATGCCCTTTGCAACGTTGAGATGCATTGACATCGAGTGAGGCTCGGCGCAAGTATTTTGAAACGCAACGCCAACCATTGTCTGTCCTGGTTATTTGGATTGCGTGGGGGATTCGAAAAAGCCGGCGGTGAGGCCTCTTAATCGAGCGTCAGGCATACCGTGTCACATAGGACTTCCTCCCGAGGCGATCGCCATGCATGTTCGCCCATAATCGCGCGAAGTCCGAAGGACACATGGGGATGTGGCATGGAGCAAAGTAAAAAAAGTGGCTAGACTTTTGAACGATAAAAAACTGACTCACAACGCCCGCGGCACGAACCCCCTCGCCATATCGAGAAGGCGGCCTTCGACCGAAGCGCCGGGCGTCCGCTGTGGCGCCTTTCCGTCCGTCAACGCGCTTGGCGCCCGGCAAGGAGACCGCGGGTTTCCATCCGACGCCATGGCTGGATCGGCATTGCTTCTTGCCTCGACCGCGATGGTCTCCGTACTGATGTCTGTTGGGGCGGCACAGGCAGATTGCCTCTCGGATGGCCCATATCATATTGTGTGTAGCGGCGACGTTTCGGAGCCTGCGCGTCTGGTTTACTTCAACTCTTCAACGCTACCCGCCCAGCTTGAAATCACAACTCAGAATCTGACGTCGACGTCGACAACCTCCAGCAATTCGAACGTATTTGAGTTGTACCAGAGCGGCGACCCCAGTCAGAACGTCAACGGCCAAGGGATCAGCGGCGCGGATCTGGCGTTCATATTCAATTACCCAGTATCGGTTTCAAACTTCGACATCGCGGCCCCAAACAATATCCCGGTCGTCTTGTTTAGCGCCGGCGGTTCCGGCTCTGACGGCGCCCATAAAAGCGGCGAAAAAGCCCAAACGGGAGATACCGGCGCTGCTGGCGGCCCTGGCGGCGCGATCACGTTGAATATTCACAATGTGTCCATGAAAGGTCTGGATCAGGCATTGGTCGTAGAATCCGGCGGGGCTCAGGGCGGCCAAGGCGGAACGGGAGATGGCGAGGAGGGAGACGGGCGTGGCGGCATAGGCGGCCAAGGCGGTAACGGCAACTCGATCACCGCGACCCTGGTCAACAACAGCTTCACGAACACCAACTCGGGAACGTTGTCACCATGGTCAGCGGCGGCGGAAACGGTGGAACCGGTGGTTTGGGGAGGACCGAAGGAGACGGGTTCACCGGCAAGGGTGGGGTCGGCGGCCAAGGCGGTGCAGGCGGCGACGTCCAGGTAAACGCCAGCTACGGTCTGACGATTACCAGCGCCGGCGGCCAGGCCATGCTGCTGGCGAGCTATGGCGGCGCCGGTGGCAATGGCGGCGAAGGGAACGTGAACAATTCACTCTATGGCAGCAGCAGGGCGGGCGCCGGAGCTCTCGGCGGCGAAGGCGGAACCGTGGAATTCCTGTCGCAAGCCGATTCCTCAACGATCACCATGGAGGCGACAAATGCCCGGGCGCTGCATCTCAAAAGCGTGGGCGGAGATGGCGGAGCGGGCGGCTATGCTGAGTCGAAGGGAGGCCACCCCGAGAGGTTTCCCGGCACCGGCGGCACGGGGAGCAATGGCGGCAAGGTCATCCTCGATATCGCGAAGAATATTACGCATCTCTCGGCCACGGGCACTGACGTGGAGGCGATTTTGGCCGAGAGCATCGGCGGCGATGGCGGGCAGCCGGGCACAGATGATGTCGGCACGGCTGGCGAGGCGGGGTCCGCAGGGAGCGGTGGAACCGTCTCGCTTACTCTCAGCAGTTCGACCACGACGCTCAAAGCGCCCGGCAGCAAAGCGATCGAAGCGCAGTCGATCGGCGGCAATGTGGTGAACGACACAGGCAAGTCGCCCAGTTCGACCGGTACGGGCGGCAATGCCAACACGGTAACGGCCGGCATGGCGGGCACAGTCACTGTCAATTCGATGGATGGCGTTTACCTGATTTCGCGCGGCGGAAACTCCCTCTCTTCCGGTAACGGCGGTAACGGCGGGGACATCTATCTCGATTACGACGGAACAACCCCGACCACCGGCTCCTGGGATGTGACCGTCACGGGGACATCGCACAATTACGGCTTCCATCTGTCGTCCTCCGGTGGCGAGGGTCACACCGGCGGCGATGCAGGCGACATCTTCGTTGGCTCCGGCGCCAGCCGAAAGGTCACCAGCGATGCCGCAAACGTAACAGGCTTTCTGGCCGCGGCGACTGCTGGTTTCGGACACTCTGACGGCGGCGATGGCGGCAATGCGACAATGGCCGGAACCTGGGACATCGATCTCACGGGCAGCAACACCACCGGCATGACTGTGATTTCGGAAGGAACCTCAAGCGCTTACACCGATGTCGGCCAAGGCGGCTCGATCGCGTTTTCCGAGGCGTCTACCGTCGAAATCTCGTCAGCGGGCTCAGGCGCCGGTATTGAGAGTGCCGGCGGCAATGGGCAGCGGGGCGGCAATACGGGGTCGGTCATTGTGCGCGGCAACTGGTCGGTCGAATCCGTGCAAGACGCACTCAGCGTTAAAGCTGTCGGCGGCAATGCGTCGAACGCCGGAGCCGGCGGCATCGCCGGGACTGTGATTGTCGCTATCAATGCGATCACGGGGTCCGCCAATCCAATGTTGTCGACGACGGGGGACGCGGAACATGGTCTCAACGTGCTTCAGCAAAGCGGCAACAACGCGCCCAATAATGTGAGCGACGATGCTTCGGTTCAAGTAACAATCGGCGGCGATATCACAGTGACCGGAGCCAGTTCCCACGGGATCCAGGCCGAAAGCACAGGCAATACACGCGGCGCGATCAGTGTCTCCGTGGATAGCGGTGTGACCGTAACCGGGGGGGCCGCGGCTCAATCGGGATCCAGCCTCCCGGACGGGGCGGCGGTTCATGTGATCAACGGCAGCAGCGCCAACTCGCTGACGAATGATGGCACGCTGACATCGGCGTCCGGCACTGCGGTGATCTATTCCGGGAGCGGATCGCTCTCGATCAATAACAAAGGCACGATTAATGGAAAGATCGTCGGGGCCTCGTCGAGCGTTGGCTCTGCGGAACTGATCAACGGTTCGAGCGGCACGGTCATGGCGGGCACGCAGATCGAGGCAGATGTCCGCAACAGCGGTCTTTTCGTCGGCAGCTCGAGCGGATCGGGCACCACCGTCAGCGGCGATTTCGTTCAGAGTTCAAGCGGCACCCTGCTGGCGCCACTGACCAGCGACGGCTCGGTCCCGGTCGCGATCGAAGACGCGGCCGAGATGAATGGCGAGATGGGCGTGACCCTCGCCAATGCCGGCGCGCTCTCGCAACTGGCCGCCAACCAGGGCTCGTTCGAGGTTCTGACCGCGGCGGACGGTGTCACGCTCGGCACGACCGCATCCGCCAAACCGTCGGCGGTGGCGCGCTACGACCTGCGTCAGACCGATGCAAACACCGTGAGCGTCGGCTATGATATCGACTTCGCCAATGACGACATTCTCGATGCAACCAATAACAATCAGGACATGCTGGTCCGGCACCTGCAGGATCTTTGGGAAGACGGTTCCCTGACCGAGGAAGCGGGGGACGGAACCGTGGCCCTGCTGTCTGTCGAGACGGCTTCGAACTTCGCCGAGGCCGCCAACAGCCTGAGCGCGGAGGCCTATGCCGATACGCAACTGACCACGCTGTTCGCGGCGCAATCCTTCGGCGACGATATGATGAGCTGTGCCGAACGCAGCGGGGCGGAGCGTTTCATCGCCGAAGGTCAATGCGCCTGGCTGCTGATCGGCGGCGAACGGTTCAACCAGGATGCCAACGACCAAAGCACCGGCTTCGACCAGAACACCTTCGTGCTGGCCGGCGGTGCGCAGTATGAGGTGGCGCCCGACACCCATCTGGGTCTTGCTCTGAGTTATCGGGACTCGTCGCTCGACCTGAACCATGCCAGTGCCGATGGCCAGCAATACTTGCTGGGCATCGCTGCCAAGCGCCAGTTCGGCCCGGCGCTTCTGGCGGCGTCGCTGAGCGGCAGCACCGGCGACTTCGACGTGCGGCGCGATCTGCAGACCGGCGACCGGTCGGACGGCAGCCAGGATGTGCACAGCATCTCGGGCCAGCTGCGCGGCGAGTACACGCTGGTGCGGAACGGCTGGTACATCAAGCCGCGCCTCGACCTGGCGGTCGATCGCATCGAGACGGGGTCGCTGCAGGAGAGCGACGCCGGCGGCTTTGATCTGAATGTGAGCAGCGGCGGCGAGACCTATGTCTCGGTGCAGCCGCAGGTGGAGTTCGGCGGCGACGTCAGGCTTGAGAACGGCACGCTGATCCGGCCGATGCTTGTCGTCGGGCTGACGCAGTTCCTGACCGATACGGCGCCGAGTGTGCAGGCGGGATTGACGGCGTCTGGCGCCGGTAACGGCTTCACCTCGGAGGCGGAACTCGATCGCACCCGGTTCGACCTTGCGGCCGCAGTGGAGGTGTTTGCCACCGAGCGCCTTTCGCTCCGCGCCGATGCCTTCACCAGCCTGTCGGACAACAGCCAGATCTATGGCGGCGGCATCAAGTTCGAATTCACGTTTTGAGGCGGCCGACAGGCAGGCGTCCGATCCCCTGGCGGGGATCGTCGGCAAGAAAACGCGGGCCAAGTGCACCGACAGGCCGCCCGCCAAGCCGCTGCATTATTGACACCCCCAACGCAGAACGACCGATGCCTGTGCCAAAGAACAACCGTGCATTGCCGCGTCACAACAGGTGGTAGCATGGTTCATCATACATGCCGCAAAAATAGGAGTCGCGAGACGCGGCGATCGGAAGCCGAATGCTACTCCTTGAAGCATTTCTTCGTGATGCCGGCCTGCGTCAGCGCGTCATAATGCCCTTTGTAGGAGGCAAGCTGTGTTTCGTTGTCACTGCCAGCCGCCAACATGAACAATGCTGGCCAGAAAATGACAGCGCCCACGCCAACGGCCACCGCATCGCCCGTTGCCTTGCTGCGTTGTTTGTCGGTAAGCTCGCTCACCTGTTCCGATATACGGTTCCGTTCATCGCTAATCTCGCGGCAATTATAATTCTTGTATGTGTTGGGGGAAACGTAAGTACCCTGAATGTTGTCAGGCCGTGTCGCGCAGCTTGACAGAAACAAAGCAGCGGCAAGCGTCGTCGCGATGAATTGCGTGTATTTCATTTGTAATTCCCTTCTAGGTTGAGAAGGGCAACCTAACCGTCACCCAGTGACAGTTCAAGACGTCCAGGGCCAGTCAGATGGTCGCGTGGCAACCGTCAGCCGCGCATCCGTGACCCGTTGGCGTCATAGACCGGGTGAGCGGTGACCGTCGCGGGATAACGCTCGCCGAGGATCTCGATCTCCAGTTCGGTACCGTCCGCGGCAAGCGCCGGCGGCACATAGCCGAGCGCCATGGAACGGCCGGTGTGGTGGGCGAAGCCGCCGGAGCTGACATAGCCGACGCACGAGCCGTCCTTGAGGATCGCCTCATCATTGCTGACGTCGATGTCGTTGCCGTCGATCACCATGGTGACGAGCTTCTTGTCCGGCCCCGTCTCGCGTTCGGCCAACGCCGCTTCCTTGCCGATGAACGTCTTGTTCCAGTCGATAAACGCGTCGAGCCCGGACTGCGCGGCAGTGAAGTCCGGACGATAGTCCAGCGCCCAGGCGCCCCAGTTCTTTTCAAGCCGCAGCGACATCAGCGCGCGGTTGCCATAGAGTCGGAGGCCGAGATCGCCGCCCGCCGCCTCGATGCTTTCGAACAGTTTGAGCTGAAACTGCGGTGCGCAATAGATCTCAAAACCGAGCTCGCCGGAGAAAGAGACGCGAGCCAAAATGGCCGGCACGCCGCCGACATAGGCGCGGCGGACATCGCGGAACCTCAAGCCGTCCCCGGACACGTCGTCTCGGCAGATGCGCGACAGCAGCGTGCGCGATTTCGGCCCCGACACAGCAATGCCGTGATAGGCATCCGACAGGTTCGCATAGCGCACACCGTCTGCCGGCAAATGCTGTTCGAACCAGCGGCGGTGCATCTCCTGGGCGGCCCCGGAGCCGAACAGCATGAAATCGTCCTCGGCCAGACAGGCGACCGTCATGTCGCCATAGAGTCTGCCCTTCGGCGTGAGCAGTGGCGTCAGGCACAGCCGTCCGGGCTTCGGCACCCGGCCGGCGCAAAGCCGGTCGACAAAGGCGCGCGCACCCGGCCCGCTCACGCCGTGTTTGGCGTAGTTGGCGATTTCGATGGCACCGACATTGTTGCGCACGGCCCGCACCTCCTCGGCAACATAATCATGGGCGCGCGCGCGTTTGAATGTCGGGTCCTCATGCGCGTCCCCCGGCGCGCCGGCGAACCACAACGCGTGCTCGAGGCCGAAGCTCGCATCCATCACCGCGCCGCGCGCGATCAGCCGGTCGTAAAGCGCCGTCGTCTTCTGCCGCCGCCCCTTTGGCAGCGTCTCGTTCGGGAAAGTCATGACAAAGCGGCGCTCGTAATTCTCCGTCGATTTGACCGTGCCGTAATCGGGCGTCGCGAATTCGCCGAAACGGGCGACATCCATCGCCCAAACATCGATCGACGGTTCGCCGTCGATCAACCATTCGGCCATGCACAGACCGACGCCGCCGCCCTGGCAGAAGCCGGCCATCACACCCACGGCGACCCAGTAGTTGCGCATGCCGGGAACCGGCCCGATCATCGGATTGCCGTCCGGCCCGAAGGTGAAGGGGCCGTTGATGACGTCCTTGATGCCGGCACGGGCAAGCGCCGGGATGCGCTCGAAGCCGAGCTCCAGCCGCTCGGCGATGCGGTCGAGATCGGGGGCCAGCAATTCGTGGCCGAAATCCTGCGGCGTGCCGCCCACCTTCCAGGGCGTCGCTCTGGGTTCGTAGGTGCCGAGCAACATGCCCTGCCGCTCCTGGCGGAAATAGATATTGCCCTCATAATCAATGCCGGCCGGCAGGCGATCCTCCGGATCGCGTTCGGCGATCTCGGGAATGGCCTCGGTGATCAGGTAATGGTGCTCCATCGGCTGCACCGGCAGATCGAGGCCGGCGAGATGGCCGACCTCGCGCGCCCACAGACCGCCCGCATTGATGACGACCTCCGCGTTGATCGTGCCGTTGGGGGTGACGACGTCCCAGGAGCCGTCCGATTTCTGGACGGTTTCGATCACCGGCGTGTGGGTGTGATAGGTTGCGCCGTAATGGCGCGCCGCCTTGGCATAGGCATAGGTGACGCCCGACGGGTCGATATCGCCGTCTAGCGGGTCCCAGAGGGCTGCGACATAGCGGCTCGGATCGATCAGCGGATGGCGGCGCGCCGCCTCCTCGACCGAGATGAATTCCTGGTCAAGACCCATATAGCGCGCCTTGGAACGCTCGCGCTTGAGATAATCGTACCAATCCTGGTTCGAGGCGAGGTAGAAGCCTCCGGTATTGTGCATGCCGCAAGACTGGCCGGAAAGCTCCTCGATCTCCTTATAGAGATTGATCGTATAGCCCTGCAGGCGTGAGATGTTGGGATCGGAGCTGATTGTGTGAATCTGCCCGGCGGCGTGCCAGCTCGATCCGGATGTCAGTTCGCTGCGCTCCAGAAGCACGACGTCCTTCCAGCCGAATTTGGCCAGGTGAAACAGGATCGAGCAGCCGACGACACCGCCGCCGACAATCACCGCTTGCGCATGGTTCCGCATGATGAGGTCCTCCGGTCAGTACCAGGCATCGGGCATGGCACGTTTCTTGTTGTCAACGAAAGCCCGCAATTCCTCGTCCACCGCGGCATCGATGGGCGGCGGCTCGTAGCTTCGCAGCAGGCTGTTCCAGCGTTCGAAAGCACGGTCGGCCGTGTCTTTGCCACCGCGCTCGGTCCATTGCTCGAAGCTTTCCGAATCCGACAGCACCGCGTCGTAATAGGCGGTTTCGTAGTTACGCAGAGTGTGGGCCGAGCCCAGAAAATGGCCGGCCGGCTCGACATCCGCATAGGCATCCGCGCCGAGCGCGTTGTCGTCGATATCGATGCCCGCAAGCAGCTTGTGATAGGCGCCAAGGCGATCGGCATCGATCACCAGTTTTTCGAAGCCGGTGACCAGTCCGCCCTCGAGCCAGCCGGCGGAATGCAGCACGAAATTGGCGCCGCCCATGACGGTGGAGTGCATGCTGTCGGCGCTTTCGGCCAGAGCCTGGGCATCGGCCAGCTTCGATGCCGTCAGCGATCCGCCGCAACGCAACGGCACGCCCAGCCGGCGCGCCAACTGCCCGATAATGTAGTTGGAGGCCACCGGCTCCGGCATGCCGAAGGTCGGCGCGCCGCTTTTCAGGCTCATGGACGACAGGAAATTGCCCATAACGAAGGGCGCGCCGGGCCGCACGATCTGGCTGAAGGCGCCGCAGATCATCGCTTCCGCCAGCGCCTGGGCGATCGAGGCGGCGGTGGTGACGGGGCCCATGGCGCCGCCGAGGATGAAGGGCGCGACGACGATGCCCTGGCCGGCGCCGCAATAGACCTGGATCGCCTCCGTCACCACCTTGTCGACCAGCAGCGGCGAGTTGGTGTTGACATTGCCCATGATGACGCAGTGCTCGTTGAGGAAATCGGCGCCGAACAGGATGCGTGCCATGGCGACCGAGTCCTCGGCCCGCGATTTTGCGGTGATGGCGCCGAGGAAGGGTTTGTCGGCATAGCGCATATGGGTGTAGAGCATGTCGAGATGCCGCTTGTTGACCGGCAGATCGCAGGGCTCGCAGATCACCAGGCCCATGTGATGCAGCGACGGCAGCATGGCGACGAGACGCGCCAGTTTCCCGAAATCCTCGAAACTGCCATAGCGCCGTCCCTTTTCCAGACAGCGCACGAAGGGCGCGCCATAGATCGGCGCGAACACGGCGTTGGTGCCACCGATCTCGACGCTGCGCGCCGGATTGCGGGCATGTTGGGTAAAGCGCGGCGGAATGGTCGCGCACAGCGCGCGCGCCTGACCCGGCGCAAGCCGCACCCGCGTGCCTTTGACATCGGCTCCGGCGGCCCTCCACAGGCGCAACGCTTCCGGATCGTCGCGGAATTCGATGCCGATATCGGCGATCAGGCGGTCGGCCTGCGCTTCGATGCGGGTCAGACCCTCCTCGCCCAGATACTCAACGAAGGGGATCTTGCGGGTGATATAGGCCGGCAGCGCCGGCCCTGCGCGTTCCTCCCGCCTTGCGCGCCGCGATGCCGATCTCATGGGCCCCTCATTCGATGGAACGACGGTAATGTGACAGAATTCCGGGCGTCCGTGACGATTGAAAAAACTGGCGCAATGCATAAAGTGAACTTATGCGAAAACTGCATCAACGCATCCAATCGCCGGCCGCGCTCTTTGCCTTCGAGGCAGCGGCGCGCCATGGCTCCTTCACCCGGGCCGCGAAAGAGCTGAACGTCTCGCAACCCGCCGTCAGCCTGGCGGTGAGAAAACTGGAGAATGCCCTGGGAACACGGCTTTTCGAGCGCGGCCACCGGGCGATCAGCCTGACCGAACCGGGCGAACGCTTCTATGCCGACGTATCATTCGGGTTAATGCACATCCTTACTTCGGCGGAGGGCATCGCGCGCCGTCCGGTCGAGGATCATGTGTCGCTGTCGTGCTCGACCGCGTTTGCCCATTACTGGATGCTGCCGCGGCTTGCGACCTTCCGGCGCGACAATCCGGATATCGACATCCGCCTGCAGACCACCGACAAGGATGTCGACATCGCCGATGAAGGCCTGTCCTTCGCCATCCGCCTCGGCCGCGGCGGCTGGCCGGGCTATGAATGCCTGCGTCTCGGACCGGAGCAGATCTATCCCGTCTGCAGCCCGTCCTATCTCGCCACGTTCCCGCACCCGCACACGGATGCGGATCTGATGGCGCATGCGCTGATCCATCTGGACGAGCCGTTCCGGCCGCGGGCGGGCTGGCGCGAATGGTTCGCCGCGCAGAGCCTCGAATATGCCGATACCGGAGGCGGCCTTCGGCTCAACGACTATGCACTGGTGATCCAGGCGGCGGTCGCCGGCGAAGGCATCGCCTGCGGCTGGCATCACATCGTCGAGATCCTGGTGCAACAGGGGCTTTTGGTGCGGCTCGGCCGCAGCGTTTACGATGCCGGCCAGGGACACTATGTGCTCTGGCCGGCGCATCTGCCCCGCGGCCCGAAGGCGGAACGGGTGCTGGCCTGGCTGAAAACGCAGGTCAGCGCCGCATAGGGGCCGCTGCCCGGCGCCAAGCCGCCGCACTTGGGTCACTGCCTGGTCGTCAGGACCAGGGACGCTGCGCGGGTGATGACATCCTCGTTCATCTGGCGCCGATCCTCCTCCAATAGCGGCCGTTCCGGCTCCGTGGGATCATTGAAGATCAGGATTGTGTAGAGAATCAACTCATCAACGAGCATCTTGGACACGATCGTCTCCACGACCTGTTCTTCCTGGGAGCAGATCGCACGCATTTCCCGCGTGGGAAAATCGTCCGTGTCCAGACCCCGTGCCCCCGAGATAATGTCGCCGTCGCAACCGCTTCCGATTTCCTGTAGCTCTTGCGAATCCGTGTCGCGCAGATTTCGGATGTTTCCGGCCGGCCGAATATAGACGCCACCCATCATGCCCACCGACGGCGATGTCCAGAAAACCGCATCGTCGTCGCTGAACGCACGCATTTCCTCATCCGTAAGATATCTGAAATCGGTCACGCCGAGTTCGGCGATCATGCCGGTGGCAATCTGATAGAGGAGCGACTTGTCCACATTTGCGACGCCCTCGGTGCGGGGCGTTGGCGATCCGACATAATCCAGATGCCTGATGGCACATTGCCGTGTCGCCTCGAGTGCCCTGTAGGTCCCAGCGAGGCTATAGTGGCTTGTTCGGTTGCCGGTGGTAATCTGCAGCCGGAAGCCCTTCCTGAAGGCCGTCATCGCGCGCTCGAACTCGTAAAGCGTCAGATAGGCAAAATTCTCGCTCGCCGCGACAGCCTCACCGTAGAAGGGCGCTCTGCGGTCCACGGTGAGTTTTACCGGTATACGCTGATCCTGGATGAATATCGGATCCGGGTTCCAGATGGCCACCGTGACCGAGGCCTCTCGATTGACCGAGAAATAAAGGTGGTCCCCTGCGACGTAGGGCGCACTGATGGAACAATGCGAAAACCGGCCTGTGGCATCGACTGTGTAGGCCGCACCGCGCCAATTGCCCCATCGGAAAGCGGAACCGGCTATCTCGGCCGCCATAGCCGCACCTGTGAAAACCACGGCGAAAAAGCACAACAGAAAAGGACGCATGGAGAGTTCCATTGATGCCGACACGAATGACGGCAGTGTAAGACAATGCCGGTAAAAGTCCACATAAATTGCATCCATCGATGGAATACAATCTTTGATTGCAGTCTTTTGTTTGTAGGCATCCAGTGTGGTTGCAAAATGCGTGTGCGTCGGCGATAGAGAGATATCCTGCCTCGGTCGACCTCGGCGCAAAACCGGATCGTTGGCCGAACTGTTTTCTATCCTAAAGAGAAGGTTCGACCCGATGATGCGACTGCCTTTTGTTGCCGCGGTCCTTCTGGCCCTTGTTCTTCCGGCCGGCGCCGAGGGGCCCGGCATTCTGACCGTTTCCGGCTTGGTGTCCAAGACCGATTACGGCCCGGTCGCCACGGAGGATGTGGGGCTCTTCTCCCATTTCGACATCGCCTTCGACAACGGCCATATGCTCGACCGCGATACGCTCGCCGCCTTGCCGCAGACGCACTATGTCGGCGCACCCGAAACAGGCGCAATGACATTCTCGGGACCGCTGCTTGCGGATGTGCTGACCCATGTGGGCGCGACCGGCGACCAGCTGCAGTTGACCGCTCTTGACGGCTATGCCGTCGCGTTCGACACAGCCCATGTCGAGGAGCATCGTCCTATCGTTGCGATCGCCGCCGACGGTCGACCGCTGGACATCGGCCGCCTGGGACCGGCGACAATCGTATTTCCGCCGACGGCCGACGCCGCGCTGGCGCAGGAACTGAACAGTCAGGCGATCTGGGCGCTGTTTCATATCGCCGTTTCAGACGAATGAGCGGTGAAACCCCGCTTTGGCGAACAGCATTGCACGTCATGCCCTTGACCGCAACAGGCAAATCGGGGAACAGTCGGTTTTGAACTGACGGCTGGCGGGATCCCAATCGGTTTTACTTATGAAAACTGCGAAACGACTGGAAAATACGCGTTCCGCTGAAGAAATGATCACAACAAAGAGGCTTGGCCTTCTTGTCTGCCGGGCTTGCATGACACTGGCGCTGCTGCTCGCGCTCAACGGCCCGGCACGGGCGGTGTCCGATGGACACGGTGCCGTGGTCCACACGGGCGAGGCCGTGCAGGCCGACATCATGGCGACCTATGGGCTTCTGCAGCGGCTTCACCCAAACGTCGACCGCCATGTTGAACAGGGGGCGCTGGAAAAGCTGCGCGACGCATTGGCCTCCACGATCGCCGACAGCAATACCGCCGATGCGGCATTCATGGTGCTGTCGCGTCTGATCGGAGCGGTCTGCGACGAACACACGCAGATCGTCACGCACGATATCGCGGCGGCTGGCCTACCGACCGGCTGGCCCTGGTTCAAGGAATTGCTGCTGATCAGGGATGGCAGGCTTTACCTCGAACAAGGTGCGGCCAAACCCGAGGTCCTCGCGATCAACGGCGTCAAGGGGACGATGATCGCCACGGAAATCGCCGGCCGACTGCCCTATGACGGCTGCCTGCGCGGGGGCACCGCAGTGCTAACCGATTCCCTTCCGGTCAGCGGACCGATCTTCAACACCATGGTCGACCTGCCGGACGGCGAAACCCATTACGACGTGTTGCTGGCAGGCGAGGCCGGGCCCTCGATGCGCCGGATCGCCGCCGTTCAACCACATGCGTTGCACCATTTCAGAAACGCCTTTTTCGCGGAACAGACACGGACACGACGGGATGTGCTGCGATCCAACGGCTTCGTCAGGCGCACCCTCGAACACGGCGCCCGCGTGGCGACGATCGACCACTGGCATGCGTCCCGGCGCGACATCGCCTATGTCGACATTCGCGGCTTTGTCGATCTCGAAACGGCGCATTCCGGCATTGAAGACGTGATGCGCGGGATCATCACGGAAAGGCCGAGGGCGGTCATTCTCGACCTGACCAACAATCCCGGCGGCGCCATGCACACGGCACAGTTTCTGATGGCGTTTCTGCTGCCGCGCGCCCATCGTCTGTACAGCACGGCCTCGGTGCGCGACGTCTCACGCGATGTGCCCGCCAATTTCATTTTCGCAAACCACGCGGCAAGGCGGCATCGAGAGCTCCGCATCGAGATGTTCGAGGACGTCGACCCGGAACAGGGCATGCGCACCGTCACCGTCAAACGGCGATCCTTCGGCAAACCGGACTATAAGGGCAAGATCTATGTTCTGGTCAGCCCGCAATCGCGCTCCGCCGCCATCAAAGTCGCCGCCACTTTGAAACGCCTACGCCAAGCCACGATCGTCGGCAGCGTTTCGGCCTCGAGCACCGTTTCGACCTGCGGGGCGGCAAGCGGTGCCTTTGTGCTGCAACACACGGGATTTGCGCTGGCCATCCCGGAACTCTGCTTCCACAGCTCAGAAAACAAGATAGCCGAAGACGGGTCGCTAGTGCCCGATGTTCCGATCGACGCCTTCGATGTGGAGCTTGCGGCGCTGAACAGCCGGATCCTGAAAGCCGCCATCGACCATTTCGACGAACATATCGGGCGCTGAGCGTCGACCGCGAACACGACCGCCTTCAGTCAGTCGCCGACGGCGGTTTCCTGGTAGAGCCGCTGCAGCCACTCGCCGTCGCGATTGACCCATATCTGCGAAACGATGAGCTTGCCCGGTTGCTGCACGCCGTCCAAACTGGCCTCGATGATCATTTCCACGATCACCAGGGCGGTGGCCGTGTCGATCATCGACACGGTCGGCTCTCCGAACTCGATCACCGAGTAGCGGAGCTTCGACAGTTCCGCCATCTGTTCGTCGATCGGAACGGGATGGTCGTCGCCGGAATTGATGGCGATGTGGTCGGGCGTCATCAGGCTTCTGATTCGATCGACATCATGCGTCTCAAACGCCTTCGCGAGCGCTTCCATCGACGCCTCGATCTCCGCCGTGTCTCCGGCCCGCGCCGTAACCGCCGCGGCGGACAGGCATAGAAAAGTGAAAACGGCGATTGCGGGTCGTGACATCATCGTTCCCTTCAAAATCGGTGCCGGCTGCGTGACGGGACCCTACGCGCTTTTGCGGATCTCCACCTGGTGTGGATAGGGGATGGAGATGCCGTTTTTGTCAAACGCTTCCTTGATCGCCTTGGTCAGTGCAAATTTCAGGTCCCAGTAATCGGCGGCCTGGCACCAGAAGCGCACGCCGATATCCACGGAGGACGTGTTCAGATTGACCACCCGGACCCAGGGTTCGGGATCGCGCAGAACACGCTCATCGGCGGCGGCCCGGTCGAGGATGATGCCGATCGCCTTGTCGGCGCTGTCACCGTAGTCAATGCCGAAGGTCATATCGAGCCGGCGCAGATCATGCGCGGAATAATTGGTGATGATCTCACCCCAGATCTTGCCGTTCGGAACGATGATCTGGACATTGTCGGGGGTCGCCAGTTCGGTGACGAAGAGATTGAGATCCTTGACCGTTCCGGATGTGCCGGCGATGGCGACATAGTTGCCGAGTTTGAAAGGCCGGAAAATGATCAGCATGACGCCGGCCGCGACGTTGGACAGCGTGCCCTGCAGCGCCAGGCCGACCGCCAGCGTCGCCGCGCCGAGCACCGCGACCAGGCTGGTCGCCTGAAACCCGAAGAGCTGAAGAACGGCGATCACGACCACCGCCAGGATCAGCCATTTGGCGATCGAGGCGAAGAAGCTGCCGAGCGTGTTGTCGAGATATTCACTGGCGTAGACCCGGTGGCGAATGGTGCGTTGCACGATGCCGGCTGCGATATAGCCGCCCACCAGAAACACCAGCGCCCTGACGGCGTTCCACAATATCGGAACGAGGTCGTTGACGTGGGATGTCAGTTCTTCCATGGCACACTCCTGCACTCGAAGACGGTTTGCCGGTTGACCAATGCAATCAGAATTCGATGCAAATTGCCAACACATCCGCGCCAAAGGGTTAGCGCGGCCTCAACCGTCATACCGTGCCGACCGACCGGCGACGGATACGGCGCCCGCCGTTCGGTGCCAAAGGCGGCGTTTCATGGTAGGCTAATATCCGCGCAAACCGCGCCGCGGGCGGGCAGGCGCGACGGGCAACATATTGATCCCCTTGGTGCAATGGCGGAGCAATGAACGACAAGGCGGTCCAGGAGAGCTGGCCGAGGCAGGAGATCGATCCAGGCGTTCTCGGTGCGCTGGCGCATCTTTATCGCGGTGAGGTCTATCGCAGCACCCATTGGCGCAGCCGCCTGGACAACACCACGAACTGGGCGGTGGTCACCACCGGCATCGCGCTCTCGGCCACCTTTTCCAACGTCAACGCTTCGCCGCTGCCGATGATCCTGGTCGGGTTTCTCGTCACTTTCTTTCTTGCCTTCGAGGCGCGCCGCTACCGTTACTACAATCTGTTTCGCGCCCGGGCTCGGCTGCTCGAAACCGATCTCTATGCGCCGATCCTGAGCGGCGAGAAGGTCGATGTGCGCGCGGAATGGTGCGCCCTTTTGGCCGACGACTACCGCACGCCGCACTATCACATCAGTTTCGTGCGCGCCGTCGGCCGGCGGCTGCGCAGCAATTACTCGTGGATCCTGGCGATCCAGGCGGTCGCCTATTACGGTAAACTGGCGATCCATCCGGTGCCGCTGGCAAATCTGACCGATTTCGTCGAGCGCGCGGCGATCGGGCCGATTCCGGGTCTCTACGTGATCATCGCCGGTATTCTGTTTCACGGCAGCTGGGTGGTCTTCGCTTTCGTCACCCTGCGGCTCGATCAGATCTATCGCCGCAACCGACAATCGCCTATGCAACATCAATGATCCAACGCCCAGCGCAACAGGGAGGCATGGCATGTCAGGAATCGAAGCGAAGCTCCACGAAATGGGCCTTGTTCTGCCGGCCCCCCTGTGTTGCCGCCCGATGTCCGCCTGCCCTTCGCAGCGGTCAACATTCGCGGTCACCGCGTGTTCGTCTCCGGCCATGGACCGCAAAACGATGATGGCACGCTGAGCGGCCCGTTCGGCAAGCTCGGTCAGGACGTCAGCGTCGAGGAAGGCTATCAGTTGGCCCGCAAGACCGGCCTGTCGATGCTGGCCAGCCTGAAACGGGAGTTGTTCGACCTCGACCGGATCACCGGCTGGTGCCGGGTGTTCGGCATGGTCAACAGCACGCCCGACTTCACCGGGCAGCCGGCGGTGATCAACGGCTTTTCCGATCTCATCCTTGAGCTCTTCGGTCCCGACAAGGGCCGCCACGCGCGATCCGCCGTCGGCATGGCGGCGCTGCCGATGGGCGACGGCATCACCGTCGAAATCGAAGCCGAAGTCCTGATCGATTAGCGTGGTCCGGAGCAGCGAATCATTATGATGTATTTGGCCGGCGGCCTCCGCCATCTCACCGTGATCGTCATCAGCCTTTTTCTGGCGACCACTGCCGTCGGGGCGGAACCGGAGGTCGACGCGCTGTCGGTGCTCGACACGGTGCTTGAGACCGGCCAACTGCGCATCGGCACGACCGGGGACTATCCACCGTTTACGGCCCGGGACGCCAGCACCGGACGCTATAGCGGCATCGATATCGACCTGGCCCACGACCTTGCCCGATCGCTGGGTGTGACGCCGGTTTTCGTCAAGACGAGCTGGCCGAGCCTGATGGATGATCTGGCGGCCGGCCGTTTCGACGTCGGCATGGGAGGCATCTCGCGGTCGCTGAAACGGCAGCGAACCGCTTTCTTTTCGTCTCCCTATCATCGTTTCGGCAAAACGCCGATCGCCCGCTGCGCCGATCGGAACCGCTTCGATTCACTGGCCAAGATCGATCGGCCGGGTGTCACCGTCATCGTCAATCCGGGCGGCACCAACCAAGCCTTCGCGAACGCCCATATCACCAAGGCACAGCTGCTGATCCATGACGACAACCGCACGATTTTCCAGGAAATCGCAGACGGCCGCGCCGATGTGATGATCACCGATTCCGACGAGGTGCGCTACCAGCACCGGCTGGACCCGACGCTTTGCGCTACAATGCCGGGGAAGACGCTGACGAAGGCGGAAAAGGCTTACCTGCTGCCCCGCGATATCGTCTGGAAGCTCTATCTCGACGCCTGGCTCGCCGAACGGACCCTTGAAGGCACGATCGCCGCGGCGTTCCAAAAGCACCTGGGCGAATAGCGCCTCTCGGCGGCATCACGCCCCGAGCCGCTCCAGCAGCCGGCAATAGGCGTCCTGGCCGCGCCGAAAATTCACCAGCCGGAAGAACTCGTTGGGCGCGTGCAGGTTTTCGTCGCCGACGCTGAAGCCGAACATGGTTGTGTGCACACCGAGCTCGTTGAGAAAGAGCGACATGACCGGGATCGACCCGCCGACGCGCACGATATGCGGCGGTCTGCCATAGATTTCGGTCAGCACATCGCCGGCAAGCCGGGCGGCATTGTGGCCGCGCGGCATCAGATACGGGTCGGCGCTGCCTTGCAGACGTTCGACACGGGCGCGCACGCCGGGCGGCGCATGCCGTTCGACATGGTCAGAGACCAGTTCGAAGATGCGATCCGGCCGCTGGTCGGCGACCAGACGGCAGGTGATTTTCGCGCTGGCTTTCGCCGGCAGCACTGTCTTCGAACCACCGCCCTGATAGCCGCCGGTCAGCCCATTGATGTCGAGCGTCGGCCGCGCCCAAAGCCGCTCGCGCGTCGTATAACCGGCCTCGCCGAACACCTCGGGCACGCCGAGCTCGGCGACATAGGACTCTTCGTCCCACGGGACGCGGGCGATCTCTTCCCGCTCCTCTTCGGTCAATTCCATGACATCGTCGTAGAAACCGTCGACACGGATGCGCCCGTCCAAATCCCGCATCGAGCTCAGCACATGGCTCAGCGCCTGCAGCGGATTGGCGATGCCGCCGCCGTGGAGACCGGAATGCTGATCGGCGGCCGGCCCGGTGACCGTGATTTCGAGGCTGACAAGACCCTTCAGGCTGGTCATCAGATTGGGTGCGTCGGCGCTCCATTGCAGGCCGTCGGCCGAAAAGATCATATCGCAGGCGAGCCTGTCGCGCTCGGCGGCGATGAAAGACGGCAGATCCGGAGAGCCGATTTCCTCCTGACCCTCGAACAGGAACTTGACATTGACCGGCACGCCGACATCGGACCGCTTGAGCGCTTCGAAGGACAGGATCGGGATCAGCATGCCGCCCTTGTTGTCGGAGGCGCCGCGGCCGAAAACGCAGCCATCGCGGATGTCCGGCTCGAAGGGCGGGCTGTCCCACAGATCGAAGGGTTCGGCCGGCTGCACATCGAAATGGCCGTAAATCAGCACCGTCGGCTTGTCGGCGCCGGCATGCAGCCAGTCGCCATAGACGACCGGATGGCCGCCGGTCGGCAAGATAGCGACGTGCTCGCCGCCGGCGGCCCGCAGCCGCGCCGCGACCCACTCGGCGGCCCGCTCCACATCGGCGGCATAACGTTGATCGGCCGAAACCGAAGGAATGCGTACGAAATCCAGCAGTTCGGCGGTGAAGCGATCCTGATTTTCGTCGATGTAGTCACGCCAATGCACGGTGTTACGGTCCTTCCGCCCGGTCGGCCAATGCGCGCTCATTCGCCGTCGCCAGTTTCTGGCGCAGATTGTTCTTGAAACCGGCCTGTAGCGCAAGTTTGATATCCGGTCGGCGGTGAAGGTGATGCATGAGAACGCGGCGTTCGAACACCAGCGCCCGAAGCGGCGTGATCGCCGTGGTCGTCGCCGTCGCCGGGCGCCCGGACAGGATGCCCAGTTCGCCGATGAAGTCGCCCGTGCCGCAGGTGGCGACGAGGCGGCCATTCACCTCCACCTGCACCTGTCCATCGGCGATATAGGTGAGCTGCTCCACGCTGCTGTCCTGATGGGTCAGTTCGGTGCCGGCGGCGATGTGCTGCCATGTGCCGACATTGATGAACTGGCGGGCGAGGCTCGGCGGTACCAGCGGCAGCGCATTCTGGCAAAAAAGATATTCCTCGTCGCTGAACCGCGCCATGCGGCTGCGCAGGAGCAACAGGCTGAGCTGTGTCAGATTGGCCAGCGTAAAGCAGGTCTCCCAGAACGTGCCTATCGGATCGTGCAGCACAAAGCCGCTATAGACGATCCCGGCCACGCCCGACACCAGCGCGATGACGCGCAGCCAGAAGATAGAACTCATCAGCATCGACAGCACCAGCAGACCGAAGGACAGGTGGCCGGCGATCGCCGATGGCGCGAACGCGGTCTCGAACAGGTTTTCCAAGGCATGTACCCCGCAAGTAGGATCGACCCAACAGGGCAACGGATACATCACGGCATACAAAGCGGTCAAAAGCGGGATCGTGCCAGCACCGGTTGGGTGGTGACTTGGAAACCGTAGTCAAAAGACCATGCGGCTTGTGAGAGAACGGAAACCGTCGTGAACGGTTGGAAAGCCCCGGCGCGGCTGCGTTGGGGCCTCGGCTACTCGGACTTGTGCTTTTTGCCGAAAGCCGTTTCGAGGGCGCGGGTCAACCAGCGGCCGCGCCTGCGCCGAGACGGGATGGCGTCGTTGATATTGTCAAATCCCGGTGTGACGTTTTCGCGTCTGTCCCTGCTCATCGTACGTGTCTCCTGTGATCCGGTGCCGTTGCGTTCAATGTGGGGACCGATTGTGACGGATGCCTGTCAAAGACATTACTTCAGTGTAATGTTGAGCATGGGAACGACCCGGAAAGACGGTCCGGACGCATGGACCCGCTTGTGGGAAGGGAACGGCCGTTTGCGATCGCCGCACACCGGGCGATCGGCCAGAAGCGCAAACATACGGGTGAATGCTACGCGACTCATCTCACCGAAGTGATCGGCCTGTTCGCACGACATGGCGGCAGCGACGCCATGATCGCCTCACTTGGCTGCACGACGTGATCGAGGACACGGCGGCCACGCATGGCGACATTGTCGAGGCTTTCGGTGACGAGTTGGCCACCCTCGTTTCCTGGCTGACGGATATATCCCGGCCGCAGGACGGCAACCGCAAACCCGCAAAGCACTCGACCGCGCACACCTGGCCAAAACACCGGCGGCGGCGCAGACGATCAAGCTCTGCGACATCCTTTCTCCCGCATTCCCCAGATGAACGGCGCTTCAGACCAATAGCCACACATGATAGTATGGGCAAATCAATAGCTTAACCATGATGGATCTGTGATTTGGCGGTGAACGCAAAGGGTGAAGCGCACACCG
>Ga0209785_1000073_pt1 | contig 49782 bp, 40 predicted proteins | sample WorMetG1BERMUDA2_FD_187403 | JGI IMG/M metagenome (GOLD analysis project Ga0209785, IMG submission 187403) | Marine gutless worms symbiont microbial communities from Max Planck institute for Marine Microbiology, Germany - Inanidrilus... ...
AGCACAGATGCCGACAGATAGAGATTTGGCGAAACAACTGGGAGAGGATGAGCCGCTTTTGGCCGACGGCCGAAGAGCGCCCGACCGGCGGGAAGTGTCGATCCGCTGGCTGTCGGGAACATTCCTGCCGCCCGCGTGGCACAGACGCAGCAGTTCCACCAGATGATCTCTATCCCCTTCCGTCTCCACACCATCGAGAACCGCGCCGACACTATCCATGAAGGCTGCGCCGTGGACACAGTCGCGCTTCACCGCACGGGCGATTGCCGGCGCCGGATCGAAACCATGCCGGTCCAGCAGTGCCATCGGGAGGTGCAGACAGAGCTGCCGGAAATGACGGTCGAAACGCATCTCGAAAGGCTGGCGCGCATCCAGCATCACAAAAGCGCCTGGCGTCAGGTGGCTCTCGATACTGCGCTGGCGCACGATGCTGCCGCCGGCGATCTGGATGTTGACGAACACGGCGTCGCACGGCCGCTGCGCCACGTCACGACGGCGGCGTTCGACGGTCTGCGGGCCGGCCGTGATTTCCGACAGTGTTCCAAGCGCACCGACATCGGATAGCCGAATCTCACCGGCAAACCGGTCGCGGTTCAGCCGTTCCGGGGACAATTTGGTGAAAGCCTGGCAAACGACCTCGCGCCAATGAGCGAAGGCATCGCTGTAGCCCACGGTCGACCAGACCCTGGGAGCCGGATGTGTCGTCTCCATCGGGAAACTATGACATCCGCCCGGCAACGCCGCAACCACGACCCATCGCTGTGCGTTCTGAGGCCAAACATGTGCACGCACAGGCCGGCCGGTCGAGCGGATCCCCGATACGATAACATCGCTGACCTTGTTCTCGGGAGACCATGATGACTCCTTCGCTTGCCACACCGCTGACCGAGAAATACGGACTGTCGGTACCGATCGTCCAGGCGGGCATGGCTTTCGTCGGCATGACGCCGCCGCTCGGCATCGCCATCAGCGAAGCCGGCGCGATGGGATCGATCGCTGGTGTCGGTATCCTCCCGCCGGAAGCCGTGCGCCAGTTGGTCGAAGGCGTTCAAGCCGGCACCGCGCGGGCCTTCCATGTCAATTTCATCACCTGTTACACAGGGCAGGACCACATCGATCTGATGTGCGCATTGCGCCCGCGCGCGGTGTCCTTCCATTGGGGTCACCCGACGCCCGCATGGATCGGCCAGTTGCACAATGCCGGCGTCGATGTCTGGGAACAGGTCGGCTCCGTCGCCGACGCACAACGGGCGGTGGCCGACGGTGTCGATCTGATTGTCGCCCAGGGCAGCGAGGCCGGCGGCCACAATTACGGCACGGCGGGCACGCTCGCCCTAACGCCGGCAATCGTCGACGCCGTCGGCGATGACGCCATGGTTCTGGCCGCCGGCGGCATCAGCGACGGCCGTGGCCTGGCCGCGGCGCTGATGCTCGGCGCGGACGGCGCCTGGATCGGCACGCGCTTCGTCGCCACTCGGGAAAGCGCCGTCGCCGATGAATACAAACAGCGCTTGGTCAGCGCGCATGCCGGAGACACAGTGCTCACCCACGTCTTCGGCCGCCACCACCCGGAGTTCAATCCGATCCGGGTCCTGAAGAACCGTGTGGTCGAGGAATGGCAGGATCGGGTCGCCGAGATTCCGGCCGACAATTCCAGCGAGCCGGTGATCGGGCAGATGGATCTGCTCGGCCAGGCGACGCCGTTGCACAAATTCGCCAATCTCGTGCCGATGCAGGGTGCCGAGGGCGATTTCGAGGAGATGCCGCTGCTTGCCGGACAGGGCCTCGCCCCGATCACCGACATTCCCGCCGCCGCCACCATCGTCGCCCGCATGGCCGACGAGGCGCGGGAGGCGCTGCGCCGAATCAACGGCGGATAGGCGATGGCCCGCATCCTGGTCACCGCGGCGACCGGACGCGTCGGCTCGGCGCTCGTGCCGCAATTGGTTGCCGAGGGCCACGTCGTGCGTGCCGTCACACGTCGTGCCGCGGCCGCGGCCGCGCTCAGCGACAGTGGCGCCGACCCGATCGTCGCCGACATTCGCCAACCGGAAACACTCGGCACGGCGATCGAGGGTGTCGACGCCATTTTTCTTGCCACTGCGGACGATCCGCAGCAACACCGTATCGAACAGGCCCTGATCGCGATGATCGCCGCAACCGGCCGCCCGCATGTGGTCAAATTGTCGGCCCAATCGGCCGGTCTCTCGCCACCGGTAAGTTTCGGCGCGCTGCACCGTCAGGCGGAAGACGCGCTGCGGGCAAGCGGCCTGCCCTTTACGATCCTGCGACCAACCTTCTTCCAGCAAAGCGTGTTGCTGTTTGCCGATGACATCGCGTCGAAAAACCGGATTATCGCTCCGGCCGGTCAAGGCAAAATCGCCATGGTCAATATCGAGGACGTAGCGCGCGCGGCGGCTGCGGTGATTGCCGGCGGTGACCATCTCGGCAAGATCTACGAGTTGACGGGCCCGACGGCCAGTGGTTTCGACGACATCGCCGCGTTGCTGTCTCGGCAACTCGGCCGCCCGATCGGTTATGTCAGCCCGCCCGCCCTGCTGGCCCGGATCGTCTTGCCTTTCATGACCGACATGCCGCGGTGGCAGTCGAATCTGTTCGTCGACCTGCTGTCGGCGCTGCGCGGCGGCGCGCAGCAGACGGTCAGCCCGGACATCGAAGGCATCACCGGCCGACCAGCCATATCGCTCGAAACGTTTCTGACCGCGAATCTGGCGTCGTTTCGCGCCTGACCGCACACAGAAACTCCGCTCTGTGAGAATCCGCACAGACCGAAGTGCCTCCAACGCCCACAGTTTAAATATTACTGTGGGTGACTTTGTTTGAAGCAAAAATAGTAGTATAAATTACGCGATACCGTGTATTGGGGGAGGCATGTTCAATGGATTTTCTGAAGCCTGCGCCGGCCAGGCCGATTGTGCTCGGCAACATGTCGGAGGTTACCGCCCTGACGCCGATCCGATGGGGCCGGGTGCCAGGCGAGCGCCGCACCTATGAAGAACGGCTGCGTTTCGTCGTCAAAGCCCTGGCGGACAAGCTGGAACAGGGTCTGCCGTCCGAGCTTCACCTCATCCACACGCTGCATTTCGGCCGCATCACGATTTTGCGTCCAGAGCAATATCTCGTCTATTCGGAGCTTACCGGCTCCGCCGGCCCCGGCATCCCCGATCCCGTCGACGATTATCCGTCGGCGGACATGCCGCATCCCAAACAGACGCATCGGTCCTGGGTGCTCACCCAGGTCGTGTTCGATGGCGATGTGAAAGCCTATTTCCGCGACGTTGCCGATATGTTGAGCACGAAGTTCGATGCCATCTTCGAGAATTGCGAGGATTATCCGGGAACGGCCGATTTCGAGGCCTTCTGGTCGTGGATCGCAACGTATCAGGTGCAAAGCGACATGTTCTATTGCCCCTATCCCAACATGTCCGTGCCACGCATCAAACAATTGGAAGATTTCAAGCGGCGCTTCGACGTGTTTCTGGCCAAGGTGCGCGGACCGAACGGCGATCGTGTGGAAAACATGGACGAACTGTTCGATGCGTTCGTGCGCGAATCCGCGGCGTATGCGTCCGGTTTTCCGGCGCGGGGGGGCGTTTATGAAAGCCGGCTGTCAGACAAGGAGGGGCAGTGATGAGACTGGAAAGCCAAATCAGGCCATATGACGCACGGACCGCGCCGCCTTTCGCCGAAGTCCAGGCCAATCTCGGCCGGGTGTCCAAATATGCCGAGGGCCAGACACGCGACTGGTCGCTGTTTTTCTTCTTCCGCATCATGAAGGAATCGGAGGTCAAGACCACCCGGGACCTGTTTGACAGCCTGCGCAAAGCTGGCGAGGCGTGCGCCACCGACAAACCGGGCCCGGATCACCGGCGCGTCATGGCAGAAGCCGCCGCGGGTGTCGACAGCAGCCTGTCGAACCCGACCACCTTGATCGACAAGGGCGGCAACGCGGAAGAGGAACTGGCGGCCACCGAAGCGGCGGAGGGGGATGGCGCGGATTCAACCGGCGCACCAACGCATCGCGGTCCGCAGCCGGCCGACGCGTTCTTCGCCTGGCTGCGGCTGGTGGCCAATGGCGACCGAGGGGGTCTCGGCTTGGACCGGACGACCGCCGAACAGACCGCGCTTGACCTCTTCAGCATCGCTGAAGCAGGCCCCGCGTTCGATCCGGAGACCGAGTTGCATCTGCTTTGCGGCATGCTGGACGATGACGGCGACGTGCTGACCATTGTCGACACGATCTTAAGTCGCATCGCCGGGCACATCCTGACGCACCGCAATCGGCCGGAAACACTCAGTCAGATCGTCGACACGATCATCGGTTTTGGCGCCTGCCTTACGGAAAAGCCGGTCTCCTCGGCCGTCTTCTTCCACCGGCTGACCGAGATGTTCCGCGCGTTGCTGGCCAACAGGACACTGGCGCGACTGCTGATCGGCCAGTTCGGTGGCACACCACAGGAGGCCGGCCGGTTTGCCGTTCGAGGCAAACTGCCGCTGACCTGCTTCTACGAACTGCTGCGTCAGGCGGCACCGGCCTTCTGGCGCCGGGACGACCTGACCCGCATCGACGGCGTTGACGCGGCCGCCGAGGCCGCCATGAACGATCAGGGCATGGAGAGCTTCCTTGACATCGTCGAATTGACCGACGCGGCGCTTGACGAAAGGATGAAGCGCGTCACCGATAAACCGGAAAAGGCCGCTTCATTGCGCGAGCAGGCCCGCGACCTGCATGCCCGGACCGGCGGACCGTCGATGCTGAGGGCCGAGGCGGAGGACGAGGCCGTCCGCGCGAAGCGCGACAAACCCTTCGCGTCCTCGTCCCCGCCGCTCGATCCGGCGCCGATCAATATCGCCTTCACCTATTCCGGCCTCGATGTGCTGCGCGTCCATCCCGTAACGCTCGCCTCCTTCCCCGGCGCCTTCAAGGAAGGCATGGCGGCGCGGGCGGAACATCTGGGTGATACCGGGCCGAGCGCGCCCGAGTTCTGGGACGGCGAGTTGGGCCTGAAAAGCGTGCATGGCTATTTCCTCGGCGGTTTTCAGGCCGGCTCGAAGGCTGCGCCGGTGACACACGAGGCATGGCTGGCGCTACGCGAGGACATTCGTCTGTTCAACGGTCGCATCGGACCGCGCGGGCAGTTCCTGCGCACGCTGCTCGGTACGCTGTTTCGCGTCTTCGGTATGGAGATCGTCCATATCGAGATGGGCCAGGACCCCTATCGGCTGGACGAGGAGGGGCGCATCGAGAAGCTCGAGCATCGGCTGGAACATTTCGGCTTTCGTGACGGTCTCAGCCAGCCTTTCGTCAATATGGGCCTGAAGGATCCACCGGCCGGCGGTGGCACGCCGCGGCGCAATCGCACCTGGGGGTCGGTGGCACCCGGCGAGATCTTCCTTGGCCATCCGGACGCGGACGGCGTCTGCCACCGCCAGCCTTGCAGCCACAAGCTGCGTCACAACGGCACCTTTCTGGTCTTTCGCAAGCTCGAGCAGGACGTCGCCGGCTTCCGCAACTTCCTGAAGAACCAGCGGCCGGACGACGAACAGGAGCAGGAGAGGCTGGCGGCGCAATTCATGGGCCGTTGGAAGAACGGCACACCGCTTGTTGTCGCCCCGAAACACCCCAGAGATCTGGGCCGCGACCTCGACGGCAAGCTCAACGACTTCCTCTACGCCGCAGACGACCCGAACGGCGAACGATGCCCGCTCGGCGCCCACGCACGCCGCTCCAACCCACGCGACATCGGCGGGCCCGGCGTCGTCGACCGGCACCGGATCCTGCGCCGCTCGATCGCCTATGGCGGCCCGCTCCTGGATGACGATTCGCCCGGCGACGGCGAAAAGCGAGGCCTCCTGTTCGTTGCCGCCAATTCGCGGATTGAGCAGCAATTCGAGGTGATTCAGTCACGCTGGATCAATCACGGCGAGTTTCTCGGCCAGGCCGGCCTCGGACGCTGCCCGATGATCGGCGCTAATGACGGAACGGTCTGGGATTCGTTCTGCGAATCGGGCAGCATTGCCCGGGTCACCCACCTGCCGCGCTTTGTGATCACCCGCGGCGGTGACTATTTCTTCGCCCCGAGCGCCTCGGCCATCCGCGTCCTGGCGCGCGGCGAGGCGGATGTCTTTGCGCCGGAGAAAGGCGAAGAACCGCCGCGCCCGTTCCGGATGGGCTTTGCGCGCACGCCGGCGCTGTTCGATCCGCAGAGGATCAGGACCTATATCGGTGCTTTCATGAGCGGTGTCAGATCGATCCGGGTTCCGATGCCTGAAACATCCGACAGGCCACTGACTCCGGATCGGCAACAACCAGCCGACCCAGATCGGCGGATCGGGGGCGACGTCGTCTTCATCGGCACCCATCAGGATGTGCGCCAGGTGATGAGCGACAATCGCGACGACGACGACAAGAATTATCACTTCTCCGTCGCCCATTATCGGCAGACGGCGCGCCGCGTCACGCGCGGCCACGATATTCCGGTTGGCACTGAGCGCGGTCCGGTGACGGGTGCGGCGCGCAGGCGGCTTCACAGGATCCTCTATGAAGCCTGGACGGTGCTCGAAGAAGACATCGGGTTCAGCACGCGCTGGCCCGTCTTCGCGGACGCAGTGATGCAGGACGCCATCAGACGCACGGCCCGTTCGGGCCGAATCGACCTGATACAGGACCTGGCAACCGATACGATCTACGGCATCATCGCCAAGTTCTATGGCATCGAAGGCCCGGACTGGCTCACCGAGATCGCCCCGTCCCTGCCCTTCGCGCGTCAGCATGTGGGGCAGTTGCATCCGGACTGGCTGTCGGTCATGCGCGGCGAGGCACCACGCAATCCGCGCATGACCACCATGCAGATCTGGTCGATCCTGTTCCTCGCTGACCTGATCGCCAACGTGACCGCCCAGGAAGGCTTGAAATCGCTATCGCGGCAGTGCTGCTCGGAGTTCCTGATTCATATCGAGACGTTGTTGAAGCGGGTCCGGCAGGATCCGCCCGTCACGCCGGCGACGCTGCTCGACGCCTTTGTCGCCAATGAGGAGCGGATCATCGACGCGGTTCGCAATTCCGGCGAAATCGACCGCAACCCCGATTACAGTGTCGACGACTATTATTTCGACGTTACGGCAATCCTCTTGGAAACGACGGCGGCGACCATGGCCAATGTCCCGGCCATCTTCGGCAAGCTGATGAGCACATTGCTGGACCTGCGCATCGACGTCGCCACGCTTCTGCCGCTGTTGACGCGACAGCGTACCGACGGCGATACGTCCGGTCTTCGGCGCCTGATCTACGAAACCGACCGTATCAGCCCGTCCTTCGGCCTGTTCTTACGACATTGCGAGAAGGACATTGACCTCGACGGAACTGAGACACCGGTCAAACAAGGCGATTGGTTGCTGGCCCTGGTCAATGCCGCCAATCTGGACGCGTCGGTCTTCGAACAGCCCACCAGCTTTTCCCTGGCGCCGTTTCTGCCCGGGAGGCCGCGCGATCTGAACGACTATCTGCTGTTCGGCGCGTCCGGCGGTGACCGCGTCTGTTTCGGCCGCGATCACTTGGCGCTGTCGTTGCTCGAACGGCTGTTCATCAACGTCGCATCCATTCAGGGCCTGCGCCGGGTTCCCGGACCCGAAGGCGACCTGAAGGACATCGCTCGGGTCAATATCGGCCTTAAGGCGCGTTTCGCCAGGACATCGTAGCGTCGGCAGTGGCCCGACGCTCTATAGCCAGGTGTCGAGGTCGAATTCCTGGGCAAGGCGATGCAATTGCGCACGATCTTGGACCAGTTGCGCTGCATCCGGGCGCGCCTGCTCCAGCAGGCGGATTCGGGTCGCCAGGCCGCGACAGTGCAGAGAGCGGCTTTTCAACTTTTCGGCAAGCTCAACCGCCCTGTCGATGGTGGCAAGACCCTCCGCGATTTCGTCGGCACGAAGCAACGCCTCGGCCACCCCGTTGAGCGCATAGAAACACTCGACCTGCCCGGTGCGGCCCTCGGCAATCGCTGCCAGGCCCCTGCGGCACATCTCCAACGCTCGCGTTATCTCTCCGGTCCGCGCCAGAGCAACGGAATAATGACCAAGCACAGTGGCTCGGCTGGTATCGTACCCGTTGCGATCGCACTGAATCAGGGCGGCTGAAAGGCTGCCGCGTGCCTCCTCGTCGCAGCCGAGCATCAGCAGACAGGCACCGCGCACACTGTCAGCCAGCGCCTTCGCATAAGGATCGTCCGCACGTTCAGCGATGTCCTTCGCTTCATTGCCGCTTACAAGCGCTTCTTCGACGTGACCGGTATCCATCAACGTCCAGGCCAGGAAAACACGCACCATCGCACTTGGAACCGCTGTGGCACCGAGCCGCGCGAATTCCAGGTCGCCGGTCAGCATGGCGCGCATGTCGCCCAGCAGTCGGATAGCAGAGGCGACATCCGACGTGATCCACAACAGCAGCGCATGCACGAGTTGAGCGGCGAAGATGTGGGGGATCGAATTGAGCTGCCGCGCACTCGTCAACGCTAAACGGGAATAGGCCAGCCCCTCGTCAAACCGGCCTTCGAACCAGCGTATGGTCGCCAGCTGGCAAAGAGTGCCGCAGGTCTTTTCCGGCCGATCCTGCAAGCGCGCGATTTCCAACGCCTGGGCGAAATGCGGCGCGATGCGGCTGAATTCGCCTATCTGAAGCATTGACGTGCCGGCCATCAATACGAAATCGACGTAGCGGGATCGGGACTCCTCTCCGAGTTGGTCGATACAGTGCAAAGCCCGATCGAAAATCATCTGCAGCGAGCCCATGGCAGAGGTTCTGCGGGCCTGAAGGCCGGCCCCGCCAAAGATAATCCAGCGCATTTGGCAGATCGCCCGCTTCCTGGGCATGAAAGGCGAGCAATTCATATTGACCATCCAAATCTCGGTGAAGCGCGATGATCGCTTGAACCGCCTGCTGATGGAGGGCGCGTCGCCTGCGCTTGGACAATGTAGTGGCACAGGCCTCCGCGAGAATCGCATGGCGAAACCGGATCGCCTGCGGTGTCACCGGCCAAAGAAAGCCCCAGTCCGTTAGTTCGCTGAGACCGGTCTCTAAGGTCGACCGATCTGCGTCAAGAACACGCTCGGCGATGTCCATGTCGACCTTTTCGCCCAATACGCTGAGAGATTGGGCAAAGCGTTTGGCGCGCATCGACAACCGGTTCAGTCGGGCATGAATGAGCGACTCGACGCTGATTGGCAAGGGATCGAAGCCAGCCGAGCCCTCGAGCTGCATGGACAGAAGAATCTGCTCGAGCACAAACGGAATGCCGTCAGCCTTTTCGACGGCACGACGCATAGTGTCCGTCGATACGGCCCGATCGCCGATGATCGTTTCGGCGATCTCGTTCATGTGGTGCGTCGACAGCGGCTCTAATCGAAGCATCGTGTCGACGATCCCCTCCAACGCCTCGGCCGCCTCCGGTCGCGCCGTCATGAAAAGCGCAACGCCCCGCGGTGCGAAGCGGTGCGTAAGGTCGAGCAGGCTGGCGCGGCTCTCAGGATCGACCAAATGGAAATCCTCGATGGCGACCACCGTCGGCTCGTCAGCCGTCAAATGCAGCAGAATCTCGATGAAGACGCGGCTGATCTGCGCCTGTGTTGGCTGGTAGCTCTGTCGGTCCGCATCCTGCGCCTCTGTCCGCAACAGAAAGGGAACAATGTCCTCATCCTCGCGCGGCAGCCGGGCGGCTTCCAGAAGCTGGGCCTGCAGCCGCCGCGCATCGACGTCGGCGCGGCGCATCGATTCGGCGATCAGCGATTCAAACACGGCAAAAGGTGTCGTGCGCTGATGGGCCGCCGCATGAAACCACAGGAGATGGCGACTGCCGGCACGATCGGCCAAAGCCTCCGCCAGCAACCGGCTCTTCCCGATCCCCGGCTCGCCGACAAGCGCAACCGCGCGAAACGGGCTGTCGGTGTCTGGAAGCGCGTCGCGCAGCACACCAAGTTCCATCTGGCGGCCTGCCAGAGCGCCTGCGCTTTTTGCTCGCCGCGGTGCGACGGAGTCGCGCGTCGGCGCATCGGTGACGAGAAAGGTTTGCGCCCCGATTTTCCCCAGGGCCGCAATGTTCTCAACCCGCTCGACACCTGGCGGCGCACGACACAGTTCAAGTGTCTTCGAACTGACAAGAATGCCGTTGGGCGGTGCCCGCTTCTCCAGCGCCGAGGCCAGGTGTACCGTGCCGCCGACCGTGTCGAGGCGGCTGCCGCCATCGAAATCGATCTTGCGCAGGCCGACCAGTCCGGAATGGATGCCGACGCGAAACCGCGCCGGCTTATCGTCCGGACCGATGATGCGATCGTCGCCGCGCGCCCGGGCGACGATCTGCATGGCCGCCCGGCAAGCCATGTCGGCGTGGTCCTCGAGCGAATCGGGCCAGCCAAAGACGCCGACACCGCCGTCGCCGGAGAAATTGAGCAGATGACCGTAGGCGCCGTTGATCGATCCAAGGATACACTCGAAGATCCGGTCAAGGAAATCCTGTGCGTCATCCGGATCGCACTCCGCGATGTGATCGGTCGAACCGATCGTGTCGACGACCAACACCGTCACGAGGCTGCGTTCGGATGTCGCCTCGGTCGTGGAGACCGCGGTCTTCAACGGCTTTGCAGGCAAACTGTGTTCCCTTGTCCGGCTTTTTAGGGAAATACAACGCCATAGCGCGATCGGCAACAGATGCGGTCGATCCCGCCGCCCGTGCCCGAACCGCCGGACCCCGGCACCGGCTCCGTCAATGTGCGAAAACTCACAGAAAACCACCCCGCCAACGCACAAGGTGTCACTAGGGCGGCATGCATGGATTGGGGCATGATTTCGATGTCGATGCGCCCTGCGCTTGCAGTTGCGCGAGGATGCGTGACGTCTCGTCCACCGGTCCGGTCGGCAGGGCCCGCCTGCGACCAATCCATTGCATGTGACATGGATCCGAGGTGGATAGGATGGACAATTTCAGCGGCCAGAATCTTGAAAGCATGGGGCTCAGCGTGGCGAAGGATCCCGCTGTCTGCCTCGTCTACAACATCTTCGGACAACGAGGGCAACGCGTCTCGCGATCGGATTTCTACAGAACGATCCTGAAGGAACAAAGAGAAATCACAGCGGAGGCCCTTAACCAAAAGGATAAGAACACCCCGAAAATCTGTGCAGAAGGCGATTCTTGGATAAATATACTTTGGCCATGGTCTCAAATACTCGGATATCATCGTACTTTTTTTGATGTTATACAGGAGAAGTTATATTACAACAATGATCTCGGCTATCCCGGCGATACATTTCAGCAGATGCTGACGGAGAAGGACTACGAAAATCCGATGAAATCCGGCATTCTCGATTTCTTCATCTTCTCCGGCGGTGGCAATGACGTTTTGGGAGGTGGGGCGCTCTACGACCTGCTGAAATGGAGGGAAAGCGGCCATCAGTCGGAAAACCCAAAGTACTATGTCGACGATCGCATCCTGCACGACCGGCTGGAAACCCTGAAAAGCGGCTATCTGACGATCGCCAAGGAGGCCTGGGTCTGGTCGTCGCAAAAGACCCGCATGCTGGTCCATGGCTATGATTATCCGATCCCGCGCAGGAACGAGCCCTGGCTTGGCCGGCCGTTTGAAAGCCGCGGCTACGATCTCATCGCCGATGCCGATCTGATCGGCACCATCCTGGAACTGCTGGTTGATCGCTTCTACGCCATGCTTGAGGACGTCGCAGCGGAAAGCGCCAATGTGATTGTGGTCGATCTGCGCCGGGTCTGCGCCGGCCGATGGCATGACGAACTGCATCCGACAACCGCCGCGTCACGCGACTTTGCGCAGCGATTCATCGACGTCATCGGCCCGCCTCGCGTCGGGTGAGCCCTGGACAGGGCGTGTCGGCGCGCTACAAATTTGACATGGACAATCAGAGCGTTTCAGCCGATATCGGCGCGCTTTCGCAATGGCTGCAATCGGAGGCCCGCCTGATCGGCGGCACGGAGGCAACCGATCAGGCGATCGTCGACCGACTGATCGACACCGGCCTGCCATTGGCGCGCTACACGACGGGGGTGCCGAGCCTGCATCCGCATGTCGACAGTTTTTCGACGCTGTGGGAACGCGGCAAGGGCATGACAATCCGTCATTTCCGCCAGGAAACCGCCGACAGCACGGAACTGGACCGCAGCCCGATCATGATCGCCTACCATCAGGGCCGCTCGCAACGCTATCGGCTGGAGGGTGACCCGGACGACGGCGAGTACAGCCTGCTGACGACATTCCGTGAGGCAGGCCTGACGGATTATGTCGTGCTTGCCCTGCCCTTCAGCGACGGTTCGCACAAGGCGATGAGTTTCGCCACCGACCGGCCGGGCGGTTTCTCGGACGCCGATATCGACCTGCTGCACGGGTTGCGCCATCCGATGGCGGCCGTCATCGAACTCGGTTATCTGCGACACATGTCCGTCACGCTGATGGAGACCTATGTCGGCCCGGTGGCCGGACGCCGGGTGCTCGACGGTGCGATCCGGCGCGGCTCAGGCGAAACGCTGCGCGCCGTTATCTGGTTCTGCGACCTGAAAGGCTTCACCGCGCTGTCGGAACGGCTGCCGGGCCAGGTTCTAATCGACACACTGAACGCCTATTTCGACGCCACCACCTCGGCGATCGAAACGCAAGGCGGCGAAATCCTGAAATTCATCGGCGACGCCGTGCTGGCGATCTTTCCGCCGGCGCAGGGCGATATGGCGGCGGCGGCCGGGGCGGCGCTGGACGCTGCGCGGGATGCGGCACAGCAGATCGAACGGGCCAACGAAGAACGCGTCGCGGCAGGCGCACCAGCGATCGAATGCGGCATCGCACTGCATGTAGGCGATGTCATCTATGGTAATGTCGGCGGCCGCAACCGGCTGGATTTCACCGTAATCGGACCGGCCGTCAATCTCGCCAGCCGCATCGAGGCACTGACCCGCGACCTCAACCGTCAGGTGCTCGTCTCGGCGGATTTCGCAGCAGCGGCCACGGGCGATTTCGAGGATCTCGGCAGCTTCGATCTCAAGGGGCTGGCTCGACGGCAGAGCGTCTTCGCGCCTTTGCCGCCGCCCTTCGGCGGACGGGGTTTTCCGCGGCCCCCGAACAGTGCGAGACCTTCATCGCTTCGGTCGGCCTGCTCGGTCCGCGGGCGCTCGATGATGTCCGGCGCGCCGCCCATGCCGTGTTCGGCCCCGGTCCCGACCGGCGCGAGCAATTCGATGCCGTGTTCGACATGGTGTTTCTCGGCCGCAGCTTCGCCGCGCCGGCTCTCGGCGATCCCGAGGACATGCCCAATGCCTATGACGGCGGCGATTTCGACCTGATGCCCGAGGCCGACGAGGAGACGCCCTCCGGCGCCGAGGCGACCCGTGCCGAGCGGCTGTCTCGACGCGATCTTGCGGCCGGTGACGAGGATACCGCCCTGCGCGCCTTTGCCCGCGCAGCGCCCAAAGCGCTGCCGCGGCGCGTCTCGCGCCGCACCCGCACCGGCAGGGGCAGGCTGTCGGACGCAAGGCGCGCATTTCGCGACATGCTCCGCCGGGACGGCGAGGTCATTGTGCTGCCCACCCGGACAAGGCGCCGTCGCCAGCGGCGCGTCCTCATCCTTGTCGACGTATCGGGTTCGATGAAAGCCGGTACGGACGGCAGTCTGCGGTTGGCCCATGCGCTGGTGCGGGCGGGCGAACGCGTCGAGGCCTTCACGCTCGGCACGCGGCTTACCCGGGTGACGCGCGCGCTGCGCCATCGCAACCGCGATCAGGCGCTGCAACTGGCCTCCGGCCTGGTTGCCGATTGGGACGGCGGAACGCGGCTCGGCGAGGCGCTTACGGTGTTTCTGTCAGTGCCGCGCTTTGCGTCCTTCGCGCGCGGGGCGCTGGTGGTGATCGTCTCAGACGGGCTCGAACGCGGCGGCCCGGAGGCCCTGCACGGGGCAATGACCAAACTGCGTGGCCTTGCCTGGTCGGTGCTGTGGCTGTCGCCGCTGGCGACCGACCCGGCCTATCGCCCGGAGACCGAGGCGATGTCGGCCATTCTGCCGCTGATCGACCGGCTCGGCGACGGGTCGACACCGCAGGCGATCGCCCATGAGGTCTTGCATTTCTCGAAAGGCGCGCCGGCATGAGCCGCGCGGGTTGAAAACAGGATCGGCCACATTTGGTGTGCCGGATAGGAAAAGGGAGGGAAACATCCATGGCTTTGGAAATCAGGGTGCTCGATTATGGGGATATCGAACTGGAATCAAGCTTTCTGGTGCTCGGTCGCGATTGCGGGCGCACCAGGCGGGTGCCGGTCTACGGATTTCTGATCCTCGGCGGTCAATATCCGATCGTCGTCGACACCGGCTATCGCGACAATGCCATCATGGAAACGCTCGGCATGCGCGGGCTCCAGTTCCATGAGAACATGGTCGAGCGACAGCTTGCCAATCACGGCGTCAAACTGTCCGATGTGCGTTACGTGCTGCATACCCACCTGCACATCGACCATGCCGGCAAGGACGACCACTTCCCGATGAACACCACGGTGGTCATCAACCGCCGCGAATTGGAGTATTCGGTCTCCGGCCTGATGCATCCGCAATATCCCAAGCCCGACATCATCCATCTTGTCGAACGGCTGCATTCGCCGGGCGCGCTGCGGCTTGAGGACCTCGAAATCTCCGGGCCGATCGAGCTGATGCCCGGCGTCTATCTCGAAGCGGCGGGCGCGCACACCGAGGGCTCGATGAATGTCCATGTCGACACCGCCGACGGTCGCGCGACGATCTGCGGCGACGTGATCTATGATTTCCACGATCAGATCATCAATCCGATGCGCTCGTTCGGGCCGGAGGAATACCAGGTCACCGGCAACCATGGCGGCTCCAAACGCGGCGAGAAAGGCGCGATCCGCAAACTGATGTATTCGGGCGCGAAATATCTTCTGCCCGTGCATGACAAACCGGCAAAGATCGAAAACGGTCAGGTCGTCGGCCGCCTCGACATGCAGATTCCGGGACCGGTGACCCAGTCCGTGTCGTCGCGCGACTGGTTCCCGGCATAGTGCCATGGCGCACGAGGCTCTCGACCCCGATTTTCGCCGTCTGATCGACGAGCATGCGCCTGTCCGTCAGGCGGGCTCCGGTTTCACCTTCACCGAAGGGCCGATCTGGCATCCGGTCGACCACTATCTGCTGTTTTCCGACATGCCCGGGGATGTGCGCCGGCGGCTGGATCGCAGCGGCGTGCGGGAGGTCATGACTCCTTCCCACAAGGGCAACGGCATGACCTATGATGCGGGCCTCAACCTGCTGGTCTGCGAACATGCCACCTCCTCGGTGACGCGCTTTTCGCCGGACGGGCGCCGCGAGGTGCTTGCCAGCCATTTCGAGAGCCGTGAACTCAATTCGCCGAACGACATCTGCGTCAAGTCGGACGGGTCGATCTGGTTTACCGATCCCTGGTATGGGCGCATGCCCGGCTATGGCGTCGAGCGGCCGCGGGAACTGGGCTGGCAGGGTGTCTTCCGTCTGCCGCCCGACCACCGGCCCGGCGACGAGCCGCAACTGGTGGTCGACCGTTACACCTTCACCATGCCCAACGGTTTGTGCTTTTCGCCCGACGAGAGCCGGCTCTATATCAACGACACCGAGCAGGCCAATATCCGCGTCTACGACGTCGAGGGCGATCGGCTGACCAATGGCCGTGTCTTTGCGTCCGGCATCAAGGACAGTCTCCTGCCCGGCGTTCCCGACGGCATGAAATGCGATGCCGAAGGCAATATCTGGTGCACCGCTCCGGGTGGGCTTTGGGTTTATGACGCCGATGGAAGGCTGATCGGCAAGGTCTCGATCCCGGAACTGCCGGCCAATCTGCATTGGGGCGGGGAGGACTGGCGAACGCTCTATGTCTGTGCCTCGACCAGCGTCTATGCCGTCGACGTGAAGGTCGGACCGCGCAACGAACCCTTCATGCGGGCCCGCGGATCGCGGCCGACCGAGACGGCGGCGCCAGCATCGCCCGTGGCCAACGGATCGTCGGCGCCGCTGACGCTCGACGCCAGCCGGTTTGCGTTGATCATCCAGGACATGCAGAACGACGTGGTGATGGAGGGCGGCGCGTTTGCCGATTCCGGCTCACCCGCCCATTGCCGCGAACAGAACGCGGTCGCCAATATCGCGCGTCTTGCCGAGAAATGTCGGCAGATAGGCGTCCCGGTCATTCACGTCCATTTCGTGGTGCCTCCCGGCGCCAAGGGTCTAACGCTCAACGCGCCGCTGTTCGAGGGCGTGATCGACAACACGGCATTGGTGCGCGGCACATGGGGTGCGGCGGCGGCGCCGGGGCTCGAGCCGAAGGACGGCGATCATGTGGTCGAAAAAATGCGCATGTCGGCCTGGGAAGGCACCAATCTGGAGACGATCCTGAAGGCCGAGGGCCGCGACATGATCATCGAGACCGGGGCGTGGACCAACATGTCGATCGAACACACGGCGCGAACCGGCGCCGACAAGGGCTATGTCATGGTGATCCCGGAGGACGGCTGTTCGACAATGAATGCGGATTGGCACAACGCCTCGATTAACTACGCGCTGCAGAATGTGGCGCTGGTAACGCGGACCGACGACGTCATCGCGGCGTTGTCATAGGCCGGTGCCGGGCAAAGCGGATTTGCGGGAGGGCTAACGATGAACCGGTACGATCTCGACGGGCGGATGGCCGTAGTGACCGGCGGCGCGCAGGGCATCGGCCTGGCGGTGGCCGAACGGCTCCAGGCATCGGGCGCGTCTGTGGCGCTTTGGGATCTCGACGGCGAGCTGGCGGCGGCTGCCGCGGCCCGATTGGGCGACCGTGTCGAAGGACATGCCGTGGACGTCACCGATCATGCCTCGGTCGCCGCGCTTGCCGAAGACGTGGCCGATCGCCATGGCCGGATCGACATTCTCGTCAATTCGGCCGGCATCGCCGGGTCGAACGCGCCGGTGACGGACTATCCCGTCGACGAGTTTCACAACATCGTGGCGGTCAATCTCTACGGCGTCTTCCACTGTTGCCGCGCCGTTTTGCCGACAATGGCGGCGAACGCCTATGGCCGCATTGTCAATATCGCCTCGGTCGCGGGCAAGGACGGCAATCCGAACGCCGGCGCCTATTCGGCCTCCAAGGCGGCGGTGATCGCGCTCACCAAGACGCTCGGCAAGGAGCATGCCGGCCAGGACATCGCGGTCAACTGCGTGACGCCGGCGGCGGCGCGCACACGCATCTTCGATCAGATGAGCCAGGAGCATATCGACTACATGCTGTCGAAAATCCCGCGCGGGCGGTTTCTCGAGGTCGACGAGGCCGCCAGCATGATCGTCTGGCTGTGCACCGCCGAGAACTCGTTCACGACGGGCGCTGTGTTTGACCTGTCAGGCGGTCGAGCGACCTATTGAACGGGTGAGGCGGATCGCGAGCCTTCAAAGATCGAGCTCCGAAAACCGACACCACCGCGGTGCAACGGCGCGAGCCGCCGGTTGCGTGCTGATCGGAACCCAGATTACGCATGAGCTGACCCGCGGGCTCGATCAGCCGCCGACACGCAATCTGTGGAATCTCGCCTGTTACCCCGGCGACTGCAGCGCCGAGACCGGCGTCTCGGTCGCTGTCGGATCCGCCCAGCTTTGCCCTGGGCACCGATGCCGCTTCGCTACGCATTCCGGCGGCGATGACGGGAACGACCGGACTGAAACCGACTTCGGGACGGATCAGTTCCCACGGGGTGATGCGCCAGGCCTCAGCACCACCGATCGACCATATCGGCACTATCGCAAGGTCGGCTGTTGAGATCGCCGACGTTCTTCCTGTTGTTGCCGGCCCCCATCCACGGAACGCTGCGAGCCCGGCCGACGAGGCGACAACGACACCGAAATTGTAAAACTCGAGCCACCGACACTGCCAAAGGCGGCCGAGGCGATCGTCACTCTCTTCTCTGCAGAGTTGGCATGCGTCAACGCGCAAAGGCCTGCCGGACGGATCTCTGCGCATTTTCCGGATCGCCAAGGCGGTCCTTGCACAGACCGAGGCCAACAAGGGGATAAGCCGTGCCTCAATCAGGTGGCCGCAACAACATCCCGCCATCGATGAGGAGATCAGTGCCGGTGATGTACCGGCCCGCATCCGAACACATCAGAAGCGCTGCGCCCTTGATATCGTCTGGCGTTCCGGCATAGCCCATGGGGACGACGCGGGCCTGAAGCGCCGCCCAATCGTCGGAGTTCTCTCTTCGAAACCGGTTTCGATCCGTGGCGATCAACCCTGGCGAGATCGTGTTGACCGTCACGCCGTCCGCCACGACCTGTGACGCCAGATAGATCATGAAGTTCGAGAGTGCGGCCTTCGAGGCGGCATAGACGGGCAGCCGGGGGCCGGGCCTGTGTCCGTGAACGGATCCGATCGCCAGGAATCGTCCCCAGCCGCGGGATGCCATCGCCGGGACCGTCGCTTGCGCAATCTCGATTGTGCGGGTGAGGTTCAGCTCCATGTGCCGGGCAATCATCTCCGGCGTGATCTGATCCAGCGATACGGCGTCCTGCATCGCAACGGCCGAGACGACGATGTCGAGAGAGCCAAGGCGATCCTCGGCGTCCGCGACAATGCCGGCGACGGAACCGGCTTCCGCCAGATCGCGCTCGACGCAAATGGCGTTGCCGCCAAAGGCTCGCAACCGGCGAGCCAAATCGGGGCCCGCATCCGGTACACCCATCCGCGCATCGAAATCGGCGGAATGGTTCAACGCAACATCGGCGCCGTGCTCGGCCAGGATTTCCGCGATCGCCGCAGCGATGCCGCGGCTTGCCCCAGTGATCAAAGCGCGGCGGCCTGCGAGACTGAAACCGGAAAACACGTGTTTGCTCCTTGTCGCATCATCGCTCAAAGTTAAGCGTTTGCCGGGCCGTCCGCTGCGGTGTTGCCGCCCAAATGCCACGATGTGAAAGCGGCGGCCGTCAGGCCGGCGCCGGCGTGAACGGAATATCGTCGCTCCGCTCGATTTCGGCGCGTCCGCCATGGGCCGAGATCAGAGCGTTCTGATCCGCAAAGGCGGCGGCGTCGACATCTTCGGGATTGCAGATATCCAGGAGCGCCTGGTGCATCTCCTGCAGAACCGAGGCGTGCGCCAGACTTCGGCTCAGATCCATTCGTTCCTCCGGATCGCTTTCGAGATCGAAGAGCTGTACGGGCGCTCCGACGTAATAGACATATTTCCAGCGTCCCCGACGCACCATGAATTGCCCCGTGTCGGAACCGGCTGCGTGGTATTCCGAGAAGACGGCGCGTTGCGGATCGGCTCCATTGGCAATGTCTATCAGCGAACGCCCCCTGTATCCACGCCCCGCTGTCGAAGCGCCGAGCGCGTGATGCATGGTTGGTGCGATGTCGACGAGCGAAACCGGCGTATCGACCGTCCGGTTTGAAGGTATGCCCTCCCCGGCCAGGATCATCGGCACGCGGGCAGCATCATCATACATGACCGATTTTCCCCACATGCCCCGATTGCCGAGGCAATCGCCATGATCGGAGCAGTAGACGATGCGCGTTGTCGTGGCAAAACTGGTTTCCGCCAAACAGCCGAGCAAGGCTCCGACAAGATCGTCGAGCCGTGAAACCATGCCGAAATAGGCCCTCAGCGCCGCCGCCCTCTGGCGGTCGTCGAAATGCGCATCGTAGTCGAAATAGGATCGCATCCGCTCTAAGGTCGGATGCGATGCCGGCGGCACGTCAAGGCCTGTGCGCAGCGCCTCAAGGTCATAGCGCTCATAGTGCCGATAGTAGGCGTCGGGTGCGATCAGCGGAAAATGCGGCATCACAAAGCTGACGAACAGCGCGAAGGGAGCGCGGTTTTTGCCCCGGTCGCGGCGCATCAACCAATCCTTTGCGGTCGCGGCGATTCTGGTGTCGTAGGATTCATAGGCGTTCACGCCTGCGCCGGCATCGGCCGCAAGTGCGGCTGTACCGGCTCGGGCCGGCAGTTCCTTGCGGAAAAGGCCTTTCAGGTCGCCGACGCCACCGACCACGTGAAGCGGTTCGAGGACCTCGCTGAAACCGTAATCGTCGCCGCCGCGATAGTGCAGTTTGCCGACCGACACGACGTCGATGCCCCTGTCCCTGAGGGCACCGTGCCAGCTTTGGGGCGATCCGCGATAGGGCGTCGCGTTGTCCCAGCATCCGATTTCATGAACGTACCGGCCGGTCGCGAGCGAAGCACGCGACGGCACGCAGATCGGGCTGTTGCAATAGGCGGATGCGAAGCGCGTACCGCGGACGGCCAACGCGTCGATATGTGGCGTTTGGACGATCGGGTGGCCATAGCACCCGGTCATTCGCGCGTTGTGCTGGTCCGAAAGGATGAAGAGGACATTCTGAGGGTTTGGTCCTGACGACATTTGGTCTTCCATCGGGTGCGAAACTCAGCCACACGCTAAGCGCTGCGAATGCGCGTCGGGAAACGCGATTTGCGTCAATGTCCATCCCGTTCTGGAATGCGTCGGTGGTGTCGCATCCGCCGCTCTTGATCAGAACAAGGCGAGACCGGGCGTTTTTGTATGCCCGCGATAGAGCGACGTGGACGCGGTAAAAAACATCTCACTGAGCCGGGCTCCGCCCCAGGCGAAGTTTGCCGTGAACTCCTGCATCAGGATCACGCCGAGCAGCGTTTTGTCCGGCAGGAACACATGCACACCGCCCGGTCCGGTGCAGTAGAGATTGCCGAGCGAGTCGATTTTCATCCCGTCCGGGTGCCCCTCGCCCTCGCCGGTTGTCACCTCGACCCAGACGTCTCCGCCCGTCGCAGAGCCGTCGTCGGCGACATCGAAGGCGCGGATGTGTTTTCTGGCCGTGTCGTTGACGAACAGCGTCCGGTGATCGAGTGAGAAGCAGAGCCCGTTCGGCTGTTCGAAATCATCGGCAAGGCGCAGCAGCGTGTTTCCATCCGGTGTCGCGCAATAGACGCCCTGATAGTCCAGTTCGGTCTCGCGTTCGATGCCGTAATAATCCATCCGTCCATAGGTCGGATCGGTGAAAAAAATCAGGCCGTCTCTGCGCACGACAATGTCGTTCGGGCTGTTCAACGCCTTGCCGTCATAATGCGAGGCGATGACGGTCAGCGTTCCATCCGCCTCTTCGCGCACCACGCGGCTGGTCGCGTGTTCGCAGGACAGGATGCGGCCCGCGGCGTCAAACGCGTTGCCGTTGGCCATGTTGGCGGGCTTTCGGTAGGTTTCGATCCGGCCGCCGGGAAACCAGCGGCGCATATGATCGCCGGGCATGTCCGAGAATGTCAGATGCTGTTCCCGGGGGTGCCAGATCGGGCCCTCGGTGAAGTCGAAGCCGGTTCCCAATTGCTCCAGTTCAACAGACTCGCCGATGACATCGCGAAACCGTTCGTCGTAGATCCGGACGCTCATTCCGCCACCCTCAACTCCTTCACGCGCTGGCCGCCGGAAAACCACTCGGTTTCCGGCACCTCCTCGATCACGACCCAGACCTTGTCGACCTCGATTCCGGCATGTTTCGCAATGACCTGCGACACATCCGCCCCGATTTTTCTTTTTATTTCAACCGGATCAGAGTCAATGACCTCTTTCACGATGCGAATGTTGACGAATGGCATAGATCCCTCCCTTGTGCGCGGCACAGCGCCATGAGCGCACACCGATAGCGGCCGCGCAGTGACCGCGATTGTCGCAGGAAACACCGCCAGCCATATTGCAACAATGGGAGAAGTCGCTAATCTCCATTCCGAAATCGAATGGGAGAACTATGGAAACGCAGCACATACGCCTCGTCCGCTCGGTGGCCAAGCACAAAAACATATCGGCCGCAGCGCGCGATCTTGGCATGACGCAGCCGTCGCTTACGAAAATCGTATCCCGCGTCGAAGACGTGGTGGGTCTTAAGCTTTTTGACCGGGGGCCGCGTGGCGTCACGCTGACGCAATTCGGCGATTACTTCCTTGAGCGTATGACGCGGGTCGAGCGCGAGATGACGAACCTGGCCTCGGAAGTCCGGGCCATCAAGACCGGCATGAGCGGCTCGATTTCGATCGGCGCGGGACAGTTCTGGATCTGGCACGCGCTGCCGACGGTTTTGTCGGAGATCGCCGCCGACAATTCCGAGCTCAAGATCAAGGTATCGACCGGTTCGCGGGACGAATTGTTGCGCGGTCTTCGTGAGTCCCAGTTTGACCTCGTGCTGGCGCGCGTGGACGAAGACCTCCTTGAAGGCATGGTCGGCGAGGAACTGGCCCAAGTCCGAATGCGCCTTGTTGCGCGCGAGGGGCATCCTTTGGCAAGCGCGGAAAGCGTTGGCATCGATGCGCTGGAACACTATGGCTGGATCCTGCCGCCGGGGTTGAATTCAACGGTTCGCTATGCCTTTTCCGAAGTCGGTGTCGAACCGCCGTCGCCCAAGGTCGAGACCGTGATCGGAAATCTGGTCTTCAGCATGCTCCGCTCGACGGACCTCGTGACGATCATTCCGGAAATCGGAAACCGGCCGGCACCAGCGGGGCTTTGCGGTCTGAATGCCGACTGGCTGAAGTGGCGTTGCAGCGTTGGGATCATTCGGGACGCGGATCGGACGCTTCTGCCATGCTGCGACTATTTCGTCGGCAAGATGCGCGCCTATTCCAAATCGGTCTGAGCGCACCGCCCGACGGATGGGCGAGCCAAAACGATTGAGAATATCCGTAGGATCAGAGCGACATATCCGTCGGCCGAAACAAAGGTTAGGTTGTTGGCGTTGACCGCAAGGAGGCACCATGTCCCGCATCGACAGTCATATTCATCTCTGGCGGGAGCGGGATTGGCCGGATATCCCGATCTCTCGCGGCATTTTTGCGCTTCAACGGGCGTTCTTGCCCGAGGACTTGGCGGTCGCGACGCAGTCCACCGGTGTCGAGCGATATGTCCTGGTCGAAGCGGCGCCGAATACGGCGGAAACGGAGTTCATCCTGGAGTTTTCCCGCGACCTCGACAGCGTCGTCGCCGTTGTGGGCTGGGTCGACCTGGAGGCGCCGACCGCGGATGTTCTGAGCGAAATCGAGCGGTTCCGGACGTTCCCGAAATTTCGCGGCATCCGGGCGTTTTCACCCGGCGGGTTTGACGGGCGATGGCTCGGCGGAGAGCAGATCACCGCAAATTACCGGGCGTTGATCGAAGCCGGAGCGACGGTCGAACTTCTGATCAGCGACGTGCATGTCCGCAAGGCGCAGACTTTGATCGAATCCATCGAAGGCTTCGCGCCGCTGATCAATCATGGCGCACGACCCGCTGTCATGTCGGGACGCCTGGTCCCATGGAGCGACGAGATCGCAGCGCTGGCGCGTGACACGCCGGCGCTTTGCAAGATCTCCGGGCTCGTCGAGCGGGCGAGTGTCGAGTGGACCACCGATCGGCTCTATCCCTTCGTTGCGCATCTGGTCGATGTGTTTGGGCCGGACCGTCTGATGTTTGGCAGCAACTGGCCGGTCATGACGATCATGGCGACCTATGCCCGCTGGGTCGACGCGATGGAAACGATCATGGCCCGGCTGGGGCTGAGCGCCGCGGAAACGGAGGCGATATGGCACGGAACCGCTGAGCGATTTTACGGACTAGGAGCAGAGAATGGGAAAGCTTGACGGAACCGTCACCGTCGTGACCGGTGCCAGCCGCGGCATCGGGCGACACATGGCCCTGGCACAGGCGGCCGCAGGCGCCAAGGTCGCGGTGATCGCGCGCGATGAAACCGCCTTGAAGGAAGTCGTTGCCGAGATCGAAGCAACAGGGGGGACCGCGACCGCCGTTGCCGCCGACCTGACCGACCTGTCGCGCGTTCAGTTCGCCTTTGACCGGATAGCGGCGGAGCTCGGTCCCGTCGACACGCTCATCAACAATGCCAGCGTGTTCTTTGCGATCGGGCCTTTCTGGGAGGTCGACCCGGACACCTGGTGGACCGATATCGAGGTCAATCTGAAATCGGCCTATTTCTGCAGCCGCGTTGTCATCCCGGGCATGATCGAACGCGACAGCGGCAGGATCATCAGCCTCATTGGTGGCGGCACGGCGGCACCGTTGCCCGTTGGGTCGGCCTATTCAATTTCCAAGAGCGGGACGATGCGTTTGAACGAGTGCACAGCGGCGCTTCTAGACGGAACCGGCGTCAAGAGTTTCGCCATCGCACCCGGCCTCGTGCGGACCGACATGACGGACTATCAGCTGACCTCCGAGGCCGGACGGAAATACATGCAGGCCATTGCAAAGCGTTTCGAGGACGGGGATTTCCTGCCGCCGACACGCGCCGCGGCGCTGACCGTCGAGATCGCGTCCGGACGCTTCGATGCGCTGCACGGGCGGGCAATCTCGGCGACCGAGGACCTGGATACGGTCGAAGCCGATATCGAAGATACGCTGGCGCGCGACCGACGCGTGCTTCGCCTGATCGGCTTCGATCCCAGGATGAAGCCCGTTTATTGAGCGCCAACGCGCCTATTGGCGTGCCGTCTTTCGGGCGGAGCGGATACTCGAGACGGCCGGATAAACGAGCGCCGCGAAGACCAGAGCAAGGATGACGAGTGAGATCGGACGGCCCGCGAGGTATTCGATCGGGTCGGAATGGGCCAGCGACGACATGCGGCGCAGATTCACCTCGACGACCGGGCCGAGCACGAATCCGATGATGAGAGGCGCGCGCGGGACGCCGAATTTGACCATGCCGTATCCGACGACGCCGAATGCGAGCATCGTCCACAGATCGAACAACCGGCTGTGAACGGCATAGGTCCCGTAGATCGCCAACATCAGCACAACGGCCAGCAAAAGCCCTTGCGGAATGCGAAGCGCCTTGACGAAGAAGGGGACGATGAAGGCGCCGAGAGGAAGAAGGAGAACAGCGCCGACAAGAAACATCACGAAGATGCCCGTCGCGACATCCGCATCGGTGAGAAAAAGCGCCGGGCCGGGCGTGATCCCGTGAACCAGCAGTCCGCCCATCATCACTGCCACGATCGGATCGCCTGGAATGCCAAGCGACAGCATGGGGATGAGGGCCCCGCCGGTCGTCGCCGAATTGGCGGCTTCGGTCGCAACGACGCCGTCCGGTTCTCCCTTTCCATAAGCCCGAGGCTTTTTTGAGAGATCCCGGGCCAATTTGTAGGACAGAAACGACGAAACCACGCCACCGATACCGGGGATGATTCCGACGACGACGCCAACCACGCTGGAACGCAGGTAAGACAGGAACCGTGTCGCGACAGTTGCGAAACTGCGCATGTGAAAGGCGACGCTGGCGAGCCTTTCGTCTTTCCGCGATGGGTATTCGATCTGCTTCAAAACCTCCGGAATCGCGAAAAGGCCGACGAGCAAGGCGACGAAGGTGATGCCGCCGGACAGTTCGGTCACACCGAAATTGAAACGGCTGATCCCGGTATAGGGATCGGTCCCGACGGCGGCGAACATCAGGCCCATGAGCCCGGCAAGGAGCCCCTTCAGGGCCGACGTGTCGCTGAGCGTCGCAATGGCCGTCAGACCCAGCAGCGCCAGACAGAAGATCTCGGCGGGTCCGAAGGACAGCGCGAATTCCGCCAGAACCGGCGCAAAGATCAAAAGCGCGATGCCCGACACGATGCCTCCGAACCAGGATGCGCAGGTCGCCAGCGTCACGGCTTCCGACGACCGGCCGGCAAGCGCCATCGGCCTGCCGTCCAGAAGGGTCGCCGCAGCAATGGGCGTGCCGGGGATACCGAGCAGAATGGCCGTGACGGCACCTCCGAACGAGCCGCCCTGATAGATCCCCATCAGGAGCGCGACACCGGTCACCGGATCCATGTTGAACGTGAAGGGAATCGCCAAAGTGACCCCGAGAAGCGGCCCAAGGCCCGGAAGAATTCCGAAAACGACCCCAATCACCAGACCGATCAAGACCGCAATCACGGCGGCGCCGAAGTTCATCCCGGCTATCTGACCCAAAAGGGGAAGCGCAAACTCCATACGCCTAAAAGCCCAGCTTCACGATGCGGCCTTCAGGCAGCAGAATCCCGGCGCCGAACCGGAACAGCAAAAAGAAAGCAACAGTCACCGCGACTGCGACAACACCAATCACGATGGGCCGGCGTTCACCGGACAGGAGCAGGACGGCAGCGATCAGGATTGGCGTTGCGATCGCGTAACCAAACAGAAAAAGAATTTCGAAATAGCCGACGAGGGTTGCGATCAGCGCAGCCGGCGCCCAAAGGCGTCCGGCCCGTGCCTGGGAATCGGCCGGCTCCGGCATCCAGAACGCCCCGGCAACAAGCAGGACGACGGCCCCAGCCGATATCGTAGCCTTGCTCAGCGGCGGTCGGCACGTCCGGCGACAGCGGATCGCGATTGTTCGCAATCACCGCAAGATGCTTGACCCGCCCGTCGAACACCGTGGTCGCGGGCAGAACCCCGACGGCGGCATCAAGCGAGCCCGCGATGAGGTCCTTCATCGCATCCGGCATGCAGCCAGGATAAGCGACGGGGTTGATCTCGGTGACGCCGACCTTGGCCAGAACCTCTTCGCCCACCATGCGCGGCACCGACACCGCGCCGCAGATCGACACGTTCAAGGGCCGCCCGATGTCCTCCGACCACCGGCCAAACTCTTCCAGCGTATTGGCGGGATTGTCCGCGGCGACCGTGATGGTGAACGGCAGCCGGACGGAGCCGACAATGGGTGCGAACGTGTCGATGTCATAGCCGACATCCGGGTTGAACAGGCGCACGGCGATGTGCCCTGCCACCCAGTTGTTCAGAAGCGTGTAGCCATCGGGGTCCGCATTGGCGACCTGAAGCGTGCCGACCGAGCTTGCGCCGCCGGGAACGTTCTGGACAACAATCCGCTGGCCAAGCTCCTTCTCGGCCAATTCCGCAAGGATGCGTGCCGAGATGTCGGCCGACCCCCCGGGCGCCCAACCAACGATCATCGTCAGTGGTTTTTCCGGGAATTCCGCCAGGGCCGCGCCGACGGAAAGGACGCCCGCCGCTGTGGCGGCTGCAGCGATCCGTATGAATTTCAAAATGCGTGACAAATCAGTTTCCTCCCTTTCCTGCTTCACCGCGCCGCGGTCGACGGTCGGCGCTTCAGGCGCAGCACGCGGACAGCACTGACTGACATGTCCGGCGCGGTGATCAAGCTCTATGGCCGTTAGGATTGCGACGCGCCTCCTCCAAAGCAACAACAGAACCCCCGCTCAGCGGCACGGAGTGGCAGGAGCCCTGAAACGATTGGGAATACCGTGCCGGCATCCATCCGCACGCGCGGGCGGAGTTGCGTGTTTTCGCAATCCCGTCAAAGCGTTTGCGGCACGATAACAGCAAATGCGCCCGATCCGGTTTCGACAGTTTCAGCGTTCCACCATACGAACCCGGTCCCAATTTCCATGGGCGGCGATTCTGCGGTCACCTTGTCGAAATCCGCATTGCGGAGCGCGCGACGGGAACCGCTTTGGCGCACAGGACAGAGATCTCTATTCTTTCCGAAACAAAGGATGTGCCATGTCGGAGCGAGAGAAGATCGGACTGATCGGTGTCGGGCGGATGGGGGAAGCGATTGGACTGCGCCTTCTCGGGCAAGGGATGTCGGTCGGCGGGGTTGCGCATCGAAACCGAACACGGCTCGACGCGCTGATCGCGGCCGGGGCATCGGATGATGGCGATTTGACCCGATCCGTCGGCCTCCGGGACACGATTTTGGTCTGCGTCACCTCCGGAGCACCGCTTGAGGTGGTCATGTCCGAGTTGGTGACCAATCTCCGACCCGGGCAACGGGTCATCGACTGTTCGACCGGCGATCCCGATCGCACATCCTATTGGGCCGGTATTGCCGAAAGCCGGCAGGCCATGCTGATCGATGCCGCCATCCTGCACTCGACGCCGCAGACACGGGCCGGAAACGCGGTCCTTCTGGTGGGCGGAGCCGAAAAACACGTCGCTGCCGTTCGGGATGTTCTCGACGCTTTTGCCAAAACAATTATCCATGCCGGCGGCCCCGGAGAGGGGCAGCGGTTGAAGCTGTTCTCGAATGCGCTTGTGCATTCGACGCTGGCGCTGACGGCCGAACTCGCCGCCCACGCCCGCTCCCGGGGGATCGACCTGGATCGATTGCATGAGGTTTTCATGTCCGCCGGTGCGGCGTCGAAAGTGGTCGACAGCGTGATGACGGCCGCCAAGAGCGGCGAGCACAACCCGAACGCCGTCATCGTCAATACGATGAACGCGATGAAGACCTATCAGACGATGGCGCGCCGCCAGAATGTGATGACCCCGGTCACCGACGGTGCGTACACTGCCTATCGGATGGGCGTCGGGTCCGGACTGCGCGATGACCCGATCACCCGCCTGGTCGACGCGCTGGCCGAGGCCAATGATCGCCTGAAAACCTAAAACGCCGTTTCCTGACCAGGCGGCGGCGTTCCGCCGGGCATGCGCAGAGACTTATTGGCGATGATCGCGTCCGCCCCGCCATGCCTGGCGACAAGGTCGCGCTGGTCGGCCTTGGCCTGCGCGTCGGTTCTTTCCGGATCGGTAATGGCCTTCAGAAAGCCGAGCATCTTGGTGCGGACGGACGCATATTTCGCTGCCGTGCCGAGGTCGGTGTGCTCTTCCGGGTCCCCGTCGAGATCGAACAGCATCGGTGGAAGATGTCCGGCATAGTGGATGTATTTGTAGCTCCGCCACCGGATCATATAGGCGCCGGAGATCGAACCGGCGCCGTGATACTCGGCAAAGACAATGCGGTCCGGGTCATCGGGACGCGACGCGATGTGTGCAAGATCGGTGCCCGGCCAATCGCCCGGTGCGTCGCACCCGGCGGCGGCGAGCGCGGTCGGCGCGACGTCCACAAGCGAGACGGCCGTCTTGATCTCTCGCCCGGTTTGGGAAACCAGGCCGCTTCCCGCGGTGATGAGCGGGATCCGCGCACTTTCCTCGTAAAGCGTGTTCTTCTGCCACAGCCCGCGCGCGCCAAGATTATCGCCGTGGTCGGACATGTAGACAATGTCGGTTTCATCGCGCAGCCCGGTGTCGTCCAGAGCTGTGAGGATCTGCCCGACATTGTGATCGAGGAAAGAACAGAGCCCGAAATAGGCCGCTACCGCGATCCTGCGCTTCTCATCGTCGAAGAAAGTGTCGGTGACAAAACTCTCGCGCAGCGCGTCGAGCCAGGGATGTCGCGGCCTTTCGTCCAGGCGTGACATCTTGGGCAGCGGCATTCCTGCCGGATCGTAGAGTGCGAAAAACGCCTCGGGCGCGATCAGCGGAAAATGCGGCGCGACGAAGCCGACATGAAGGGCGAACGGGCGATCGGTGTCGCGCCCACGCCCTTGAAGAAACGCAATGGCTCGTGTCGTCACGTCGCGGTCATAGCGGATCGCATTGGTCTCGCCGACACCCAAACGTTCCGCCAGCGCGCGGCCGGCGGTCCGCACCGGCGGCTTGGGTTCCCTGATCGAGCCAAGCAGATCGCCCTTGCCGTCTTTGACATGCATGGCGATGTCCTGGTGCTCGAAGCCTACATCGTCCCCTTCCGAGCGATAATGCAGCTTGCCGATCGCACAGGTCGCAAAACCGTCTGCACGCAGGCGGTGCGCCCAGCCTTCGGGCGCGCCACGATAGGGCATCGCATTGTCCCAATGGCGGATCCGGTGCGCATAGCGGCCGGTCGCGAGGCTGGCGCGGCTTGGGACACAGACGGGAACGTTGCAATAGGCGTTCGAGAACCGATTCCCGCGCTGGGCAAGAGCATCGAGATTCGGGGTTTTGACAATCGGATGCCCGGCACATCCGAGAGCGCTTCCGGCGTGTTCGTCAGACACGAGAAAAAGCAGGTTTCGCCGTTTCGTCATGGCTGTGACAGGGCCGGCCACATCCCGGCGAGATGCCGGACCCTGGCCAGCGCTTCTTTCGGGCGTGTCATGTAGGGGTGACGGTCGAAAAGAGCGTCCGGGCCGAGCCCGATGCGCGATAGAAAGAACAGCTTCTGAAGCGGAAGACCATGTTCGAAATTCGGATGCGACGTCAAATAGTGTAGCGGAAGCAGGGTTTTTGCCGAAAGCGCCTCGGCTTTCGCGATGTTTTCTTCCCCGCCTCGCTGCATCAGATCGTAAATCGCAACCTGCGCGTCGAAAACGACAGGGGCCGGCACGACACCCTGGGCACCGGCCTGGAGCTGAACGATCAGGTCCATGCCATGCTGTCCGGAAAAGACCGTGTAGCGGTCCGTCAGCCCCTTCATCGCCGCAAGCGACTGCGAGGTCGGCCCCTCGCCCTTGATCATCGAGATGTTCGGACGCGCGCGATTGAGCGCGTCGAGGAACTGGCCGGAAAAATAGACGCCGGTATCGGGCGCGTTCTGAATGGCCAAGGGCAGTTCGGTTTCTGCCGCGACTTCGAGGAAATAGTCGTGAAACCGCGCCTCCGGCAGGGCGAATTTCACGGCCGGTTGCGCGATCAGCCAGCTTGCCCCGAGCCGGTCGCTGGCACGGACGAGCTCCTTCTGCCCCGCAATGGACATCTCCGTCAGCGTCACCGCAAACGGCACGCGGCCGGCAATGTGATCGGCGCAGATCTCGGCAAGGTGGATCTTTTCCGCCAGCGTCAGCTTGTAGAACTGAGAGACGAACCCGAGCATCACCAGCCCGTGCACGCCGTTTGCGATGCAAAGGTCGATCTGCCTGCAGGTCATGGCCTCGTCGACATCACCGTCCGGCCCGAAAAAAGTAAATAAAACCGGGTATATACCGTGGAATTGGTGCGTCATGCGACCCGTGCTCCGACTGCGTCTCCGATCGTCGGATAGCAATGCCGGCGGAAGTTCAGCGACCGGGCCGCGGCGATAGTTTCGCAATGTGGAACCCGTTTCCCCGCCGCATTGGAACCACGCCCGGCGGCTGCCAGCCTGAGGCAATCGCTGCAGGATGGTCCTGCAGCTCGATGAAGCGGCAGAACCCGGAAAAACCGGGCTGCCGAGGGAGGATAGGCCATGATTGCGAACCTGACGGCCACGAGCATGCGCGCAGGATTTGCCGCGGCTGCCTTGGTCGCTGCGGCTTGGACGGGAAGCGCCGCTGAGCTGAAGGACGTGCCGCGCGACCGGACATTTGTCTCGATGGGAAACGACCGGGGGTCGCCCGTCTTTCTGGACCCGGGGATCGCCAATCCCTATCGCGGCGGCGTGAATTCGATCCGCTGGACGATCATGCTCTCGACCGAACCGCTGTTCTGGTACAACAACCTGACAGACGAGGTCGTGCCATGGATCGGCGAAAGCGTCGAAGCGAACGAGGACTTCACGCAGTACACGGTTCGGATCAAGGACGGCGTCGAATGGTCGGACGGTAAACCCTTTACCGCCGAAGACATCAAATTCACCTACGACATGCTGATCGAGAACGGCAAAGGCGCCGGCGATCTTCGCTTTGCCTCATCGGTTGCGCGCAATGTGGCATCGGTCGATGTGATCGACCCGCTTACCGTTCAGATCAACCTGACCGGCAGCAATCCGCGCTATCCGTTTGTCGATCTCTATGCCTATTTCGGCAACGGTCTGATCTGGGTTCCAAAGCACATTTGGGAGGGAGTGGACGACAAACTTGCCTTTCCGAACTACGACCCGGCAAATGGTCTGCCGGTCACGACCGGGGCCTGGCGGCTTGTCGAATACAACGAGAACCAGATCTTCCTCGATCGCCGCAACGACTGGTGGGGCGCCAAAACGGGTTTCCGCGACCTGCCGGACATCGAGCGGATCGTCTCTATCCCCTTCGGCAATACCGATCGCGCGATCAAACTGATCACCGAAGGCACCGTCGATTTCGCGCCGAACCTGACCGACGTGATCTTCGTCCGCCAAATGCTGGGCGACAATCCGCAAATCCAGATGTTCTCCGGCAAGGAGCCACCCTATGGCGCTGTCGGCTGGTGGACGATGTCGCTTTTCCCGAACAACAAGATGGAGAAATGGTCTGACGTGCGCGTGCGTAAAGCGCTCAACAACGCCATCGACCAGCAGGCAATCGTCGATTTCGTGTATGACGGCCTGAACCCCGTGAATCTGACGCCGTTTCCCGATTTCGGATCACTCTCCGACATCCGTGAGGTCGCGTTCGACAAAGCGGCGGAACATGATTTCGGGCGCCGGGATCTGAGCCGGGTCGATGCCCTGATGACCGACGCCGGTTTTGAGAAAAACGACAACGGCTTCTGGGCAAAGGACGGCGAAGAACTGACATCCATCATTCACGGCATTCCATTGACCCGAGCCTTCGGACCGTTCGTTGCGCGGCAACTGCAGGATGCGGGCTTCAATATCGAGTTCGTTTCGAACACCGATTCCCGCACATTGATGCGCAAGGGCGAGGCGGAAATGGCGATCTTCGGCCACCGCGGCTCGGTCTTCGACCAACTGGCCGGTTTTGAGCTCTATCTCTGCCGCAACCAGGACGCACCGCTGATCTTCGATCGTTGGTGCAACGAAGACTACGACGCCATCGTCGCCGAGATGGCCAACTTCCCGCCCGGAGATCCGATGCTCCTGGAGCTCGGCGAGCAGGCGTTGGAGATCATGTACAGCGAAGCCGTCGAAGTGCCTTTGATGGAGCACGTGCAACGGTTTCCGATGCGGACGGAGCATTGGACCAACTGGCCGCAGGCCGACAATCCCTACATCCTGCCGGGGATGGCGTTCATTTCAGGCACCATGGCCTACATGCTCCACAATCTCCAGGCCACCTCGGAATAGCGCTCGGAGAACGCACCGGCCCGGTCTTTGCAATGTGGATCCGGGTCGGCGGATGCGGCAAGGCCAAGGCCTTGTCATGTCCGGCTCGGTTGAAGGGGGTGCGGGTAACAGATGTCGTTGATCCATGTTTTGCGCCGCCTGGCGCTTCTTATCGCCGTGATCTGGACGGCGATGACGCTGAACTTCATCCTGCCACGGATCACCGGCCGCAATCCGGTGATCGAGAAGCTGATGGACAGCTCCGACAGCGGCGGTGCGAACGAGTACGATTTCGACAAATTCGTCGCGGCGATGAACGCTCGCTTCGGATTCGACCGTCCGCTTTGGCAGCAATATCTCGACTATATGGGCGATCTGCTGCGGTTTGATCTGGGCTATTCCATCGCCAACTTTCCGACCCGGGTCTGGGACCTCATCGCCTCGGCACTGCCATGGACGATCGGTCTTATGTTGACGGCAACCCTGATCGCTTTCGCGATTGGCTCCGTTTTGGGCGCCCTGACCGCGTGGTTCCGGTCCTCGAAGCTTTTGAACATCTTCGTTCCGGTCATCATGGTGCTGGCCGCATTGCCGTTCTATCTGATCGGCCTTGTCCTGATCTATGGCTTCGCGTTCGAGCTTGGCTGGTTTCCCTCCTCGGGCGCGTTCGTCGAAACACGTGCCTCACGCGAAGGCTGGGACTATTATCTGGAAATCCTGCACCACGCGATCCTGCCCGGACTGTCGATCGTCCTGGCCTCGACCGGAATATGGGCACTGTCCATGCGAGGAATGATGGTGACCGTGCAAGGCGAGGACTATATGACCTTCGCCGAGGCAAAGGGGCTGGCGCCACGCCGCATCTTTTTCCGCTACGGCGTCAGGAACGCGATCCTGCCGCAGATCACGATGCTTGCGCTGTTCATGGGGCAGATCATCACCGGAGCGGTGCTGGTTGAAATCGTCTTCTCCTATCCCGGGATCGGTTTCCTCCTGCTGCGCTCGATCCAGATCAACGATTTTACAACGATCTACGGCATCGTCTTCATTTTGATCCTGACCATCGGCATCTCGATGCTGATTGTGGATATGCTCTATCCCGTGCTCGATCCGCGCACGCGAAAGAGCCGGTCATGAGCCGCGCGCAAGAATGGGGCAGCGGCCGAGCGCAGCTGCGTTCAGCAATCGCCTATATGCGACGAAACCCGTCCTTGCCGGTTGGCATTGTGATGCTCATCGGCCTCATCGGGTTTTCCCTGATCGGATCGCTTTTTGCCGATCTGGGCGACACGCGGGTGATGTCCGCGATGCATTCGCGCCCACCGGGCGAAGGGCTGCCGTTTGGCACGGACCGCCAGGGCCGCGATCTGTTTGCCGTCATGGTGCACGGAACCTGGCTTACCGTGCGCGTCGGCCTGATCGCCGGGGCCGTCGGTATCTTCATCGGGGCTTCGCTTGGATTTTTGGCAGGCTATTTCGGCGGTCTGGTCGATAACGTGATCAACTGGTCGGTGGACGTCTTGCTGACGGTCCCTGCGATGCTTTTCCTGGTGGTGATCGCCACCAATATCTCGACGCCGACTGAGCCGATCAGTTCGACGACAATGGCCGTCATCATCGCCGCCCTGGCCTGGAGACGGCCGACCCGGCAGATCCGATCGCAGGTGCTGGTGATGCGATCGGCCGGCTATGTCCAGAGCGCGCGGCTCTCGGGCATGTCCAATCTGGAAGTAATCTTCGCCGAGATGGTGCCGAACCTTCTGCCCTATCTCGTGGCGTCTTTCGTGACGGCGGTGTCGGCGGCGGTCCTCGCGTCCGTTGGCCTTGAGGCTATGGGGCTCGGACCACAGACCGAACCGACGCTTGGCCAGACGATCTATTGGATGATCCAGTCCTCGGCCTTCATGCTCGGCATGTGGTGGTGGATCCTGCCGCCGATCCTGGCGCTCGTGATCCTCTTTGTCAGTCTCTACCTGATCAACACCGGGATTGACGAATTCTCCAATCCCCGGCTTCGGCGGAGGGTCTAGGGTTGGTCAAAGAACTCACAGCCCCGCTTGAGCCGCATCCGGGTGTGGTCAGCGAAGCTGCCTTGCTGCGGGTCGACGGACTGTCCGTCCACTTTCCGACCGATGCCGGTTTGGTCCGTGCCGTCGACGACATCGGTTTCGATCTCAAGCGCGGACGCCGGCTGGGTGTCGTCGGCGAAAGCGGATCGGGCAAGACGACGACCGCATTGGCGATCATGCGCATGATCAAAGAGCCGGGACGGATCGTGGCGGGCCGCGTGGAACTCGATGGCACCGACCTGATCGGCCTGACGATGAAGGATGTCCGCGAGCGGCGTCTGCGCCAGTTGAGCTACATCCCGCAGGGCGCGATGAACTCCCTCAATCCGATCCTGACGGTCGGCAAACAGATCGTCGACGGCATGATCGACCATGGCGTCACCGCGAGCGCGGCGGAGATGGATAGCCGGGCACGCGAGGATCTCGTCAGCGTCGGCCTTTCCGCGTCGGTTGCCGACATGTATCCGCACGAGCTTTCCGGCGGCATGAAACAGCGGGTGTGCATTGCCATCGGAATCATCCTGTCGCCGGATCTCCTGATCGCGGACGAACCGACCTCGGCCCTCGACGTGATCACCCAGCGGCAGGTCATGGATACGCTCGGTCAAGCACAGGAAAGACTGGGCGCCTCCCTGATCATGATCGGCCATGACATGGGCCTGATGGCGCAGTTCGTCGACGATCTGATCGTCATGAAGGACGGCAAAATCGTCGAAGCCGGCGCAATCCGGACCGTCTTCTCGAAGGCCAGGCATCCCTATACGAAAATGCTGATCGGCTCGATCCCGAACATCGACGCCGGCGCGAGCTTTCTGAAGGAACCGGATACCGTTTCCGACCGAAAGGCGAACCGTGATACGGCCGGCGCACTGATTGCGTTTGACGGTGTGTCAAAAGTCTACGGTCGGAACTGGTTCGGTCGCGGCGGCGTGACGGCACTCGCGCCGCTAAGCTTCGCTTTGTCCGGCGGGAAGCCCGCAATCATTTCCATCGTCGGACAGTCCGGCTCCGGCAAGACCACGATGGGGAACATGATACTCGGGCTGACGGCGCCAACCACCGGGCAAGTCCGTTTTGGCGGCAAGGATGCGGCCAGCCTTCGCGGGGCGGAACTGAAGACGTTCCGTCGGGACGTCCAGACGATCTTTCAGGACCCTTTCGGAGCATTCAATCCGTTCTACAAGGTCGACCATGCGCTCTCCATCCCGCTCCGCCGGTTCGGCATTTCGCGCGACCGGGCCGATATCTACGCGCGGATGGAACGGGCATGCGGTTTGGTCGGGCTTGATCCCGGTCTGATCCTCGGACGTTTCGCCCATGAGCTCTCAGGCGGTCAGCGGCAGAGGTTGCAGGTCGCACGCGCGCTGATGCTAAGCCCGAAGCTGATCGTCGCGGACGAGCCGGTTTCGATGGTCGATGCCAGCCTGCGCGCAACGATCCTGCAAAGCCTTTACGATCTTAAATCGCGGCACGGTATCTCGATCTTCTACATCACCCATGACCTCGGCACGGCTTACCATGTCTCGGATTATGTCATCGTCCTTCATCGCGGCAGCGTGGCCGAAGCCGGAACGCCGAAAGAGGTGATCGGTGATCCGAAACATCCCTACACCCAGCTCCTGATCGACTCGATCCCATGGCCGGATCCGGATCGCCGCTGGGGCAGTTCGGACGGGTTGGAGGCAGATATGGAGCACCTTCGGGCACTCGAAGACGCGCCACAAAGCCTGATCCGAAGCCGTGTCCCGGGCTTTGATATCCAGACCGGAGACAGCGCATGACGTCGACGATCCAATCCATCGCGATGCACGAGGTGTTCGTATCGGCAAAGACGATTTGGGCAGTCGTCGAGGTGACGGCGACGTCGGGGCTCACGGGATTGGGCGAAGTGACCTACTTTGGACGCGAGGATGGCGTTCGGCAGCAGCTCAAGGTGTTGCAGGGGGTTGCGGCCGGATTGCCCGTCTCCGGTGGCGAGGCCTTTCTTCGACCGCGATATCGGAAGGAAAGCGACCGAGTGGCGCAGGTCGCGCTCAGCGGCCTGGAACAGGCCCTGATCGATATTCAGGCCAAAGAGCTCGGAGTCGCTGCGCATCACATTCTTGGCGGCAACTGCACATCAGGCGTCCAGGTCTATGCCAACATCAACCGCGGCACGGCCGACCGCTCGCCCGCGGGATACGCAGACCGCGCGCGTGAAGCCGTTTCCGCAGGCTACGACGCCTTGAAGATTGCGCCCTTCGACGGTGTGCGTGGCACCTCTGGCGCGCCCGTCACAGCGGGCATTGACGTGGTTCTTGCCGTCCGCGACGCCGTGGGGCGGGACGTATCGATCAATGTCGATTGCCATGCGCGCTTCACGGAAGTCGGCGCCAAGGACATGATCCGCGCCGTCGCCGAGGCCAAGCCGTTCTGGATCGAGCAACCCCTGGACGAAGCCCCGTCGCACCGACGCGCGCTGCAACGGGTTCGCAGCTTTGCCAATGATCGGGGCATCCGGATTGCCGGTGCCGAGAACGACTATGGTCTCGACGCCTATCGGGAGATCGTCAACGCCGAATGCATGGACGTCCTGCTCCCGGATATCCGGATGGGCGGCGGTGTCAGGGAAATCCTCCGCATCGCACATCTGGTGGACGGCGCCGGGTTGGAGTTTTCACTGCATAACCCCGTGGGCCCCGTGCTCGACGCGATCTCGCTTCAGATCGCGCGAATGGCGCCGTCCATCGTGATGCTGGAGCGCACGTTCCGCGAAAGCCGGATTCAAACGGAGATCACCGACCCGGCCTTCCGCGAACCGTCCGAGAGCGGCTTCGACGCCTTCGATGCGCCCGGCTGGGGCATCGACCTGTGTCGCGACCGGGTCTTTGCGCTGGCGCCCGATACAAAGACCCGGCATGCGGATTTCCACGCTGTCGGGGGCGCGGGACAATATGCTTAGATCCGCGTCTGCGAGAACCGATGGACCGGCGCGCCGGCGTGGTTGGTCTCTATCGCGAAAAGCCCGCCGGACTGTGGTGCCTCGACAAGACGCGACGGCGGCACGTGGATGCGGCTCGATGTAATAAACAGCGTCTGCCCGCGCGCGCCGCCAAAGGCCACGCTTGTCGGGAGCGGGACCGTCAGCGTGAACGTCTCTTCCAGTTCGCCCGTGGGCGCGTAGCGGTGAACCGCCCAACCGCCATAGATCGCGACCCATAGGCATCCATGCTGATCCACGGCAATCCCGTTTGGCGTACCGGGACCATCGTGCCGAATCAGGATACGGCGGTTCCCCAACGTTCCGCTCGCCTGATCGAATTCAAAACGATGGATGGTGCCGCTGCACGCCTCGGTCAGATACAGGGCGTCACCGCTCGGTGACCAGGCTATGCCCTTGGCGGCTCTTGTTTTGCCAAGTTCCGTGCGGACTGAGCAATCGCCGCCGAGAGAGTAGAGGCGACCCGGACCATGTCCCGGCGTGGGCAACATCGACGCGGCCCAGAATCGCCGGTCGGGGCCGACGCGGCCATGGGCAAGCCGGCTTCCGGGAATATGGAGTTCGGGATCGTTCAGGCTGGTCGCCTTTCCCGTGTCGGGATCCAGAAACTGAAACCCCGATTGCGATCCCGCAATCAGCAGCCGCCCCGTGGTCAGACCCAGGGCACCTGTCAGTTCGCGAAGCGACGTACGCGTCAGCGCCTTCGTCGGCAGGTGATACCGCTTCAGCGTGGCACCGAGAATGTCGGTCCAATAGAGCGTTTGCAGCTTCTGGTCCCAGACCGGGTTCGCGCCGACCTGGTCCGAGGCGTCGGCAATCTGAATCGCGTCCGATTGCTCGGCTCTTTCGGGCCGCATCGGGATCCGGCGATGGACTTTCCGTCGCGGCGCGACCCCGTCCAAAGATCGGTAAGCCTGCGCGATCCTTCTGCCGATTTCGTGGATCTGCACGTCGGAAATGCGCTTCGCCGAGCACGCGATTGAAATCGCGGCGATCGGTTCACCGCAGTCGTTTACAAGCGGCGCCGCTATCTCGCGGATCCCCGGCTCGCCGGAATCAACCACCGAAAACCCGGTCGAGATCGCGAACCCAAGCCGGGTCCGCAAAGTCTTGGTCAGCGATTTCGCCCGTTCGGACGGTTCGAGCAGAACCGCTTTTGCAATCCGTACGCTCTGTTCGTTCGGCTGTAGCCGGGACAGCATGGCAAGCGCGGCCGCACTCTGCGCGAGCGGCACCCGTGTTCCGATGGTGTGAACCAACGGAACCGGATCGCTTGGGTGGCAATGGTCGAACAGGACCGTGTCTTCCCCCGATCCCATCCACAGCCGCGCCGTCTCGCCGGTTTCTTCGGCAAGTCCTGCCAGATCCGGGACGACCGATCCAAGCAGATCGGTTTTGTCGCCAAGTTTGCGGGCAATCTCGAAAAGCTTCGGGCCGAGCCCGTAGGTGCGGTCGGTCGGATCGACGACAAGAATGCCATACTCGGTAAATGTCTTGAGGATCCGAAAGAGCGTCGTCCGCGGCAGCCCGGTTTCATTCATCAGAGCGCCGAACCGCTGTGGTTCCCTGCTCTCGGCGACGGCGATCAACGCGTCCATGGCCTTGGAAAGCGCCTTTGCGCCGCGCACTCGGTGATGCGGCGACGGATGATCGTTCGGGCTCCCGACACCGCGCCCACCGATCTTGTCTGTAAGGATCGTCTCCATCCCAGCTGCCTCCCTACACCTGGTAAACGTTCCACGATGTAGAATACGCGCTGTTGCGCCATTCCGCGTAGCTCGCAATCCAGCCATAACTAATCCAACTTGGAATGGGACGACCGGCGATGGACAAAACGCAGATGATCGAGGGGCGCGTGGCAACCGAAACCGATGACGGTGTTATGCCCGTCTTCTTCGCGCGCCCCGACGGAGTGGATGGCTGCCCGGCGATCATCCTCTACATGGATGTCTTCGGTCCGCGCAAGGAACTGTACGACTTCTGCCGTCGGTTTGCCGCCAACGGATATCTGGCCCTGCTGCCATCGCTGTTTTACCGCCGCGAACGGGAAAGCTATCCGCCGTCAAACGGTCAGGGCGAAACGGTCGATCCGGGTGCGTTCGCAGCGGGCCGCGAAACGTCGGTCGAAATGGTTTTGAGCGATACGAAGCGCCTCATCGATGAGGCCAAACGGGGGGCGTTCGGCGTGTCGGTCCGGGGCTTCGGGTCGATCGGCTACTGCATGGGCGGGCGCCACGCGCTGGCTGCCGTCGCGGCTTTTCCGGACGACGTCCATGCCGGCCTTTCGCTCCATGGCGGTCAACTGGTGAAAGACGAAGGCTTCTCGCCGCACATCCTGATTGCCGGCCTTAAGCGTCCGTTTCACTTTGCCTTTGCCGAGAACGACAGGACCTGTCCGCCGGATCACCAGGCCCTGCTCGAGCGTGAAGCCTTAAAGGCCGGCCCGCATGTGACGTACCGGCACTATGCGGCGGGTCACGGCTGGTCCTTTCCGGCGCGCTGGAGCTACGATGCCAAGGTCGCCGAAGAGAACTGGCAGATGGCGCTCGACATGTTCGCGGCGCATATCCCGAGATAGGGGGCAGAGGATGCAAACAGTCGGTGTTATCGGGCTCGGGCAGATCGGCGGAGGCGTCGCCGCGTCTGTGGCCGCCTCCGGTTTGCCCGTTGCCGGTTACGACGTCGCACCGCAAGCACAGCAAGGAGCGCGCGCAGCCGGGGTGACAGTCGCGGCTTCGGCCCGGGAGGTGTTCGCAACATGCGATATCACAATCATTTCGCTGCCGAGTTTTGACGCCATCCACGCGACCTATGACGCACAAAGGCAGAGCGCCCAAAGGCCTGGGGCCATTGTCGCGGAAGCATCGACCGTGTCACCGGATATGGCCCGGGAACTCGGCGCGATCACCCGCGCGACCGGACGGGAACACGTCGAAATGTCGGTGATCGGGACCGGACGCGACGCCGCACAGGCACAGCTCTATTTCCTTCTTGGCGGTGCGGAGGACGCCGTGCGCGCCCTTGCTCCGGTGCTCGCGGCGGCCGGTCGGGGCCATCGTCATATGGGACCGCTGGGCACGGCGTCCGCCGCCAAGGTCCTGAACAATGGCATCGGGCTCGCCACGATCCTGGCCATGGGCGAGGCGATTGCTGCAGCCGAGCAAGCGGGGATCAAACCCGACGCGTTCGTGAAGGCGGTGATCGAGGGGAACGGCGCCGGTGCCTCCGTGGTCTTCTCACGCCACGCGCACAAAGCGCTCACGACCGAGCCGGAACCGCCGACGCCCCTGAACTACAAGGACAGCATCGCTTTGGGCGAATTGATCGCGCCCTCCATCGAGGCCTATCCGATCCTCGGAAGTGCCTCCACGCGTGTCGGTGCCCTGATCGGTGACGGCAAACACGGCCTGACCTGGACGACGGCGCACACCGCCCGAGAAAACGCCGGATCATCCCAGAAGGACTGATGCTACCAGACGGCGGGCCGGATCCCGGCTGCCATTGCCTTGTCCTGCCATTCCTCGACAAAGGCGTGCGTAACCGTGGTCCGCGCCTTCAACCCTCTGATCCATGCGAACAGCGCTTCATGCAATCGTGTGCGTTCCGTGCCATGTGATGGATCTTGCGCATGATCCGCCCGTTCGCCGGGGTCGGTTTGAAGGTCGAACAGCTGCGGCTCGAAACCTTCCCAAAGCACGTATTTCCAGCGGCCATCAAAGACCATATATCCGCGGCAGCCGTCGAGCGGGCGATTCAGCGCGGCTCGGATATCGCTGTGAAAGGCATAGTCGATCTCGCTGAAGACCAACCGCGATGCGGGCTCGGTCTGCTTGCCATGCAGCATCGGGATAAGCGACGTTCCCTCGATGGCTTCGGCCGGAACGGGGAGGTTCAGCGCGTCCAGGACCGTCGGGAGGACATCAATCCCCTGGACAAGCGCATGGCTCACCTCCCCGCGCCGACCGTCGGCCCCGGCGCGCGGATCGCGGATAATCAGCGGCATTCGCACCGAAGCGTCATGGAACATCTCCTTCTCTCCCAGCCAGTGGTCGCCAAGATAGTCGCCATGGTCGGATGTGAAGATGATGAGCGTGTCGTCGAACCGCCCCACGGCCTCGAGGTGATCGAGCAGCCGGCCGATATGGGCATCCAGTTGCGAGATCAGGCCCATATAGATCGGAACGACTTCGTTGCGCACGTCGTCCCGCATGAATGTGCGCCCGTCGATCCGCTCGGAGAATGCCTTGTGGACCGGATGATCGGGCCGTTCGCGCGCCCGGTTCGGCGCGACGATATCGGCCTCCCCATACATCTCGTGATAAGGCGCAGAGACGACGTAGGGCCAATGCGGCTTGATATAGCTGAGGTGCATACACCAGGGCTCATCGTCTTTTTCATCGATGAAACCGATGGCCCGGTCGGTCATAAATGCGGTTTCGCCATGCTCGTCCGCGACGCGGGCAGGTTGGCGGGCATAGCGCATTTCCCATCCGGAGAGAATTTCCCCGTCCGGTCCCTCGGCCGAGTTTGCAAAGTCGTGCCACGGATTGTCGCTGCTATAGCCCCTGCTGCGCAGGTAGCGCGCGTAATCCGTATCGATGGGTCCGTGCCCGAAGACACCGTCATCGCGGACCAGGACTTCGAACCCGCCCTCGATGGCGATACCGCGTCGTTCCGGGTCCGTCAGTCCGCCAAGTCGGTCGATTCCCTTGCGGTCGGGGAAGAAATGGCTTTTCCCGACAAGATGAAGGTCGCGTCCGCCGGCTCGCAGGTAATCGCCAAAGGTCACTTCGCTGAGCGGCAGCGGAACCTGGAGCCATGTCGACCGATGCGATGAGACATAGCGTCCGGTATAGAACGACATGCGTGAGGGTCCGCAAACGGGAGACTGAACATAGCCCCGGTCAAACAACACGCCCGATGCGGCCAACCGATCGATGTTTGGCGTCTTGATCGTGGGATGACCGCAACAGCCGAGATAGTCCCACCGTAATTGGTCCGCCATGATAAAGAGAATGTTGCGCACCGCACCCATGATCGCATCATCCTCCGAAACGCGGCTCCGGGACGCCGCGGATGCCGAGACCGCGGATCCGGTACAGCGCTCCGGCACCGAATTGAGGCTTGCCTTCTTTGCGAAACTGATCGTGGACGGCCGGGTGCTTCACGCGCGCCATGGAGGTCACGTAGATGTCCATCAGATCGTCGCCTCCGAACATGACGGACGTGATGTTGCGGACAGGCATACCGATCTTGCGGTCGACCGTCCCGTCCGGCGCATAGCGCACGAGGTCACCCGAAATCAGCCCGGCATTCCACATATATCCGTCTTCGTCGACCGTCGATCCATCGGGAACGCCCTCGCCGGACTTGGTGTCGGCGAACACGCGCTTGTTCGAAACCGTGCCTGTCTCGATGTCGTAATCGTAGGACCAGAACTCGTCGACGAAGGTATCGGCGAGATAGAATGTCCTGTCATCGGGGCTCCAGCATGGACCGTTCGAACAGATGATCCCGTCATCGACCTTGGTGACGGTCAAATCCGGATCAAGCCGCCAGAGGCCACAGATCTTCAGTTCCTCCTTGTCGTCCATGCCGCCCGCGAAGAAGCGGCCTCGCCGGTCGACCTTGCCGTCGTTCAACCGTGTCCTCGGCGCGTCCTCGTCGATCTTGGTGATCAGTTCCGGCTCGGAACCGGCCTCGAGGTCGTGGAAATAGAACCCGTCGTCGAGGGCAAGCACCAGACCACCGTCCTTGCGAAGCGCAAGGGCGCCGACATCCCGATCGAGGATCCAGTTTTCAACCGTTCCGGATCGCGGGTCATAGCGCCAGAATGCCGGCTTTCCCACGCGGCGGCCGGTTCCGTCGACCCAGTAGAGCCGCCCCTCTTCGACGTCCCAGACCGGCCCTTCGCCGAGGTGGTTCTCGCATTCGATCAAGCGCTCGATTTGCATGATTGTCCCGTCACCTAGTTGAAGCTGATCGCCCCGTTCACATCGAGAATGATCCCGTTCACATAGCTGGCCGCGGGCGACAGCAGGAACACGATCGGCCCGGCGACCTCCTCCGCGGTGCAAAGCCGTCCCATCGGCATGTTCGCCGGATTGACAGGCTGGCCTTCGATCATCGGTGTCGCAACCGGGCCTGGGGCCACCGCATTGACGGTCGCGCCGCGCGGAGCGGAGCGCCGCGCAAGCCAGCGGCAATAGGCATGGAGCCCGCCCTTGGAAACGACATAATGCGGCGGGCTGAACGGTCCGCCGATGAACGCGGCCTGACTTCCGACAAGAACGATGCGTCCCTTCCCCTGGCAGATCCCGTCGAAGAACATATCGGCAAGCATCACCGCCCCGCGCAGGTTGACGTCGAGGACGTAGTCCCAGTTCTCTTTCCAGGCATCGCCCGGCCATGGGTCGTTGGGTTGAATACCCGCGGCAACGACCAGACCGTTCACCGACCCGACCTCGGCAGCCAGCGCGGTTAAGGAAACGGAATCGGCCACGTCGCAGGCATGCGCCGTGGCGCCTATTTCCGCAGCCAACGCTTCCGGAGCGGCGAGATCGACCAGTTCCAGGCGGGCACCCGCATCTGCCGCCATCCGCGCCGTGGCCGCGCCGATGCCGCCATTCGCGCCGGTGATCAGGACGTGCATGCCCGCCAGGCTGAACGCGGTCATGGTGCCGCCCTCCGCTCGCGGCCCTTGAGCCCCAGGATCGCCCGCGCGCGCCCGGGCGTCGCGATCTCCAGACCGGCCGTTTCGATCATTTGCCGAACCTTGGCGACCTGTTCCGCGTTGCTTGCCGCGAGTTTTCCAGGGCCGATCCAGAGTGAGTCCTCAAGACCCACACGCACGTGACCTCCCATTGCGATCGACAGCGATGCGATCGTGAACTGGTTTCGGCCCGCGCCCAAAACAGACCACTGATAGCTGTCGCCAAACAGGCGGTCGGCTGTCCTGCGCATATGCTGGACGTCGTCGGCATGCGCTCCGATACCGCCCAGCAATCCGAAGACCGACTGAATGAAAAAGGGCGGCTCGATCAGCCCCCGATCTAGAAAATGCGCAAGCGAATAGAGGTGGGAGATGTCATAGCACTCGAATTCGAAACGCGTTCCGTTCGGCGCAAGCGTCGTAATCGCGGTTTCGATCTCGGCGAACGAATTCCTGAAGACCAGGTCCCGGCTATCCTCAAGATGCGCGCGCTCCCAGTCGTGCCGGAAGGAAGAGAACCGGCCGAGCATGGGAAAGAGACCGAAATTCATCGACCCCATATTCATCGAGGCCAGCTCCGGCGCAAACGCGCGCGCGGGCTCGATCCGCTCGGCGACCGTCATGAAGGGCGATCCGCCTGTCGTGATGTTCATGACAACGTCGGATCTGGCCCCGATCTCGCGGACAATCGGCTCGAAAGCCGCCACAGTCTGGTCCGGTCGACCGGTTTCGGGGTCGCGTGCGTGCAAGTGAACGATTGCCGCGCCGGCATCCGCCGCGCCCAGAGCGGAATCGACGATCTCCCGCGCTGTCACGGGCAGAGACTCGGACATCGAAGGCGTATGGATCGCGCCGGTTATGGCGCAGGTGATGATCACTGGTCGTAGCAATGTGGGGCGCCCCGAGGCATTGGACGATCCCAGTTTTTCGTTCTTTGCCATGTGCGCCTAGGCGCATTTGCCACCAATGCCATTCCCAATCTGCATGCTTGATTGAAGGCCCTTTCCGTGTCGAAGCGACACACCCGTGTCCGGCACCGACGCGCTTCTGTTTTTCTGCTTCAATTTGGCGCGCTTTGCTCACATGTCATTCCGATAAAGAATGGATCGCGACAGACGAGCACCTGATGGAAGGCCGGACCAGACGACATGATCTACGCACCAAGAGCTGTGAGTGCGCAATGAAGCCAAAGAACCTCGTGATCATAATGGCCGACGAGCATGCCGGGCGATACACAGGCTATGTCGGGCACCCCGTGGTCAAGACGCCCAATCTCGATCGCATGGCCGGTCGCGGGACGGTGTTCACGAACGCCTACACGACGAGTCCGATCTGCATGCCGGCGCGCGCCGCCTTTGCAACCGGGCGATACCCGCACGATACCGGTTATGTGTGCAACGCGACACCCTATGACGGGGCGCTTCCAGGCTGGCCAAACCGTCTGAGCGAGGCCGGAATTCCGGTGACGTCCATCGGCAAGCTGCACTATCGCGATGCCTCGGTCGCCTCCGGATTCGATGAGGAAATCGTGCCGATGCATGCCCTGGACGGCATAGGGGACGTCTTTGGTGCGATCCGCCAATCCGCTCCGCTTCCGGTCCGCTTCGGCGTTCGCCAGGTGGCCGAACAGGTTGGCATCGGGGAATCGAGCTATACCGCATACGACCGAACGATCCTGAAAGAAACCTTGGGATGGTTGGACCGCTCGGCACCTCGACTGCAGGAGCCATGGGTGCTTTTCGTCAGCTTCGTCTGTCCGCACTTCCCGCTGATCGCGCCGGAGGAATTCGCAGCCCTTTACGACCCGAACACAATCGACCTGCCAAAGGCGAGCAAGCCCGAGGACTGGCCCGATCACCCGTGGTTTGACGCGTTCCGCTCGTCCTACATCACCGACACTTTTTTCGACGACGATCTGCGGCGCCGCGCCACCGCGGCCTATTTCGGGCTCGTGTCATTCGTCGATGCGCTCGTCGGACAGGTGGTCGATGCGATCGAAGGCGGTCCGCTGCATGCCAACACGCGGATGATCTACACATCGGACCATGGCGAGAATCTCGGCGTGCGCGGCCTGTGGCAGAAGAGCAATTTCTATCAGGAATCCGCGCACGTCCCGCTTGTCCTGTCCGGCCCGGATGTGCCCGCCGCCGAGACGCGCACGACACCGGTCTCTCTCGTTGACTTCTATCCGACAGCTTTGCATTGCGCCGGGGTGTCCGGTCCGGCGTCCGACGTGAATGTCGATGCGCGCAGCCTCTTCGCAATTGCCAATGAACCCGATGATCCCGATCGCACGGTCTTTGGCGAATACCACGGCGCGGGGGCGGTCAACGGCATGTATATGCTGCGCGAGGGGCCCTGGAAATACGTGCATTTTGCCAATATGGCGCCGCAGTTGTTCAACCTCGTCGAAGACCCGGAGGAGTTGCATGACCTGGCCGGCAGTCCGGCACATGCCGCGACCGTTGCGGCTTTCAAATCCGCTCTCGAAGCCCGTCTTGACCCGGTTGCGGTGGATGCGCGGATCAAAGCCGCCCAATTGGCCGTGGTGAATGCCCATGGCGGGGCCGAAGCGGTGCTGTCCCGCGGTTCGATGGGGGCAACACCGCCACCGGGAAATCGGCCCGAGGCGCCGCGGAGAGCATAAACCCAGGCGGTGTACTCATACACGACGGGGCGCCGACCTCCGTTTGACGCCAAGACCTTGATTGAAGCGTGTCTTCGCTGGCAAGGAGCCGGGAGATTCAGGCTTTCCGGGCAGCGTCTTCTGTCGCGCCGCAGCGATGAACTTCGATCGTTGCATGGACAATCCCCAACTCATCCGGAATCAGCGCCTTGTAATAGGCCGGGCTGCGGGGGCGATCCGTTACTATGGCGACTTCCGCCGCATGTTGCCCTTGGCCGATCGTCCAGACATGCAGATCGGCGATCCTGTCGCTCTCGTCAACCAGAAGCGCTTCGTGCACCCGGTCGATCACGGGAGTGTCCGCCTGCCAGTCCAGAAGCACCTTCGCCGACATGCGCAGGAGCCCCCACGACCAATGCGCCACAAGTGTGGCTCCCACAATGCCCATGGCGGGATCGAGCCAGGCCGCGCCGGCATACTTGCCTGCCAGCAGGGCGACAATCGCCAGAACGGAGGTCAGCGCGTCGGCAAGAACGTGAAAATAGGCGGCGCGCAGATTCTGGTCCTTCTGGAGTTCGGATTCGGGAGCCCTTCCGTGACCGTGGTGGTGGTGAGCGCTGTCATGGTCAGCGTGATCATGACCGCCTTCGTGGCCATGATGGTGGTGGTGCGGTGTGGAGGCCAACAGCCAAGCGCTGGCTCCGTTGACGAGGAGGCCGATCACGGCGACCAGGATCGCCTGATCGAAACTGATGCTCACTGGATTGAAAAGGCGTTCGATGCTCTCGACCGCCATGAGGCCGGCAAAACCGACCAGGAGGATCGCACTGGCGAACGCCGCCAAGCTGTTGACCTTGCCCGTTCCGAACGAAAAGTGCCTGTCGCTCGCGTGCCGCCGAGCGTAGACGTAAGCGGCGACGCTTATGCCAAGCGCCGCCGCGTGACTTGCCATGTGCAATCCATCGGCAAGCAGCGCCATTGAGCCGAAATAAAGACCGGCAACAATCTCGGCGACCATGAAGACGGCGGTCACAATGACGATGATGAGCGTCCGCCGTTCGCCCGGTCGCGCTTGGTTCTGATTGAACACGTGGTCGTGGGTCCACGATGACATGTCATGAGTGTGCATGTTCGGCGACCTCCGGAGTCAGGGGGAGTTGTTCCCCACATACCGGCCCATACCAAAGCGGAAACGGAGATGAGTCGGGGATCAGAGTATCTGTTTTGACCAAGCCCGTTTGCGGCCCAATATGACGGTGATGGCATTGGACGCCCCCGCCGGCCTCGTCATGGGCCATACTGGGAGGTGTAAATCATTCCAGTAGGAGGAGACGTCCATGCCATCACCGCAATTTGGCCAGCTAATCGTCACCGTAATCAACACCGTAATCGGTAATCTAATCGGCCGGCCACGCATTTGCCGATCGTCCATTCACGAAGTGATCCGGTCAATATCCGTGATATGAGGATGATCCGAAATGAAGCTCTCGAAATATTCAGCAAATGTCTCGACCAGTGGCGGTAGCTTCTCATAAGGCGGGTAGAACAGCGTTAGCCACAACGATGGCAACGTCCAGTCTGGCAGCACTTCGACCACATCGCCCGACCGCAGACCGTGGCTTGTAATAAAATCCGGCAGCACGCAAATACCTTCCCCTGCCTGTGCCATCGCATAGAGAAAATCGCCGTTGTTGGAAATCACGTGGGCGCCCGCGCGTACTGTTCGCGTGCTGCCGGCGCGGGAAAACTCCCATACTTCCCGCACCCCATGCGCGCTATAGGACATCAGGTCTCGCGGGTTCAAATCACCGGGATGCGCGGGTTTTGTCACCCTGTCGAAAAGCGCCGGCGCAGCGATGGCGCGGCGGGGCACTTCGCACAGCTTGCGCCAGATTGTCGACTTGTCGCTCGGCGGGCCGGACACGCGGATCGCCAGATCGCAGTTGTCGGAGATGACATCGAGCAGCGCATCGGTGAATTCGATTTTGACGGAGATGTTGGGATAAGCCATTCGAAAACCGGCAGTCATCCGTGGCAGCAACTGCAGGCCCAATGATATTGGCGCCGTTATCCGGAGCATGCCCGTATCGGATCGGGTTGTCCGCAACAACTCGTCGGTAACGCTGTCGAAACCCTCCACCAGGGGCCGGTACCGCGCTGCAACCATTGCACCTGCGCTGGTCAAGCCCACCCGTCTTGTCGTTCGCACAAAAAGCTGCGCGCCCAGGTCCTTTTCCAATTGGGCAACGATCCGCGTGGCGGAAGCCGGCGCCAGCCCGAGATCGCGCGCAGCGGCCGTAAAGCTTTGTCGGTCGGCCACGGCGAGAAAGGTGCGGATGGCTTTCAGATCGAACATGCATCCATAATTATTCCATTTCTGTCAATAAACAAGGAACTCTTATGTCTATTCACTTAGACAATAAAACTCACATTTATGACGGCAAGCCAATCGATCAGCCAAGGAGGCGAACATGATCAAAGACATAAACCCGCATTCCCCAGATGAACGGCGCTTCAGACCAATAGCCACACATGATAGTATGGGCAAATCAATAGCTTAACCATGATGGATCTGTGATTTGGCGGTGAACGCAAAGGGTGAAGCGCACACCGGC